>Ga0126383_10000053_pt1 | contig 54068 bp, 46 predicted proteins | sample PanSoiMetPlot_35_FD_96882 | JGI IMG/M metagenome (GOLD analysis project Ga0126383, IMG submission 96882) | Tropical forest soil microbial communities from Panama - MetaG Plot_35 | ecosystem: Environmental > Terrestrial > Soil > Tropical forest > Bulk soil | place: Panama | collected 2016-02-17 | reverse complement strand
CGCGCCCTGCACCAGCGCGCAGCGCGGCGGCAACGTCGTTGCCGGAGCCGGCGCCAACCACCGCAACATCCTGCGGCTGGTGCACGATCCGGTAGGGCAGGTCGTAATAATTGCGCGCGATGCGAACGTCAGAATCGGCCGGCCATTTATCGCCAGTGTTCAGGAAGTCGTACACCTTCTGGTAGTAATGCCCGGCGGCGCGGATTTCCATGTAGCCGTGGTCGTCGCGTCCGACCTCGAGGAGCTGGTAAGGCGAATAGATGCGACTCCAGGTGGGGCTGACCGGCCAGGCAAGAATCAACATGGCGAGAGCGGCGGAGCTGGCGGCTAAAACAATGATCGATTTCCGGCGCGCATGGAATGCGAGCAGGACCGCAAAGGAGATCAGGAACCAGATGGTAGGCGGTGTCCAAAGCGCACTGACCACGAACATGAGAAGGACGCCGGCAAGGCTGCCGAGCAAGTTAAAGCCGTAAGCGGTCAGCTTTTCACGGCGTTCCATAAGGGAGCCGCAGAGCTGGCCGACAGGAACGAACGCAAGTGCGGTTAACAGAAATACCACCGCGAGGACGTAATAGCTCTGCAATCCCTGCCAGTACTGGCCAACGTGGGGCAAGCCCATGTTGAGTTGCTCGCGGAAAGGTAGAACGTACAGGCTATGGAACTGTTCGTAGGTCATGCCATAGCGCATGGCCATCATGAACAGGAATTGCCAGCAGAGAAGAGGCAGCGTCAGGAATAAAGGCACGCGGTCGCGGCGTCCAAGTGCATAACCCAGGCCAAGACCTGCGAAACATGAGAGCAAGGAAAGATTCTTGTAGAACGAAAAGAACGGAAAGACGGTCGCCTGCCAACGGATGAGTGCGAGTTCAAGGAAGAGGCTTACACCGGCGGAGGCAAAGATTGCAGGATTGATCCAGCGTTCGGGAAGATCGCGGAGCAGGAATGTAGCCTGATCGACAGCGGCGGAATCGCCAAAAGCTTCCTGCTTGCGAAGGCACCAGCGGAGGAGGCACCCCAGAGAGATGATGGCGAGGGCGATGAGTCCGTAGATCGGCAATTGGAGCCAGGGCAGTACCCCATCGCGAATGTACTGGCTGGCGAGAATCGTGATGATGGGAGCGAGGGCGCTGCCGGTCAGGGTGATTGTCAGCAGCCGAATGTAGGATCGACTCATCCGAGCCTCCGGAAATTTGTTGCTATAGACACAGGCCGGGAATACCGGAATTGCTTCCGGTCCCGGCCTGCGCTTCGATCAACTTGAGCACGAGTGTTTTAGTTCTTGGGAGCAGCATCGGCGGCCGCCTGCGTGGGGGCTGCCTGCGTGGTCCCGGAGTTCGGAGTGGTTGCGCCATAGCGAGTCAGGCGGGGGAAGAATGGCGTCACTTCGAATGGCATCTTGTCGCGGGCGGAGGTAATGGCTACCGGCTGCGCCTTGACCATTTCCACCTTGTCGTCCCATGCGTTGAGCTTCACGCGCCCGCCCAGCGGGAGAGCAGCGATCTGATCAAGTTTGTTCCAGTCGAGCGCGGGCGCGGAACTACCGAGCTGCGCCAGACGAGTCACCACTCCATTCTCGGAGATATTGTTGCCGAGATGCGCCTGCAGCAAGGCACCTAGTGTGGGAGCGCGCACTTGCAACACTTTGATGAACAGGCCCGCGCTGTCGAGCTTCTGCGCATAGGGCGAGTTTTTCAGCATCTCGATGGCTTTCTTGTCGGCGGCCGCTTCCTCCTCGGGAATGTGCTTGAAACCGAGGTTCTGGTAGGTTCCTTCGTCGGAGAAGAGCATGCGGTCGTTAAAGGCGTACTGGCTGCCAAGGTTGTGGCCGAGCACGATGTGCGCCAGTTCGTGCGAGAGCACCATCGCAAGGCTTGCCTCGTCGGGTAGAACGTCGATCATGCCGCGGCTGATGACAATCGTGTTGCCGACGCTGAAGGTTTCGAGCGGCGATGTAATCAGGACTCGTGTGCGGACCGGACGCGGCAACTCGATATTGTTGGTGATTTCAAGGTTGTTGACGACGGTCTGAAGGACCTTGTCGAGTTCGCCTTCTGGTGCGAGCAGTCCCGAACGTTCCAGACGCTCAAGAACGTTGTCTTCGGCCTGCTGCTGCCACTCACGCTGTGCGGCGAGTGGAGATGCGTCCTGCGCAGAGGGCGTCTCGTCTTTCACACTGTCAACGCGGATCTGTGTGAGTTCATCGTTGGCGGTGCCTGTGCGGAGGTTATATCCCCACATGCGGGTCTGGGCCTTGAACGCAATTTTGTTCTTGGCGCCCGCGGTGAAATCGCCTTCTTCGCTGTAGATGTAGGCGGGAACCCAATAACCGGGGAGCAGGTTCAGACGCCAGCTATCCATGTGGAAGTAGTAGGAATTACGCGACGGATGAGTATAGGTACCGTTCAAGCGAACGATATTGAAATCCTGATCTTCGACCCAGATGCGGCCGAGGAAGCGTCCTCTACCTGCATCTTTCTTGGGCGTGACATCGAACACCAGGCAACGCACGTCGCCTTGGAATTCGCGGCGGACGTAGCGAAACTCATAGTGCTGACGATCGAAATCATTGCGGTCGGCGTAGATCATCCATGAAAAGCCGAGCGGCTGGTACTGGAACTTGAACATCTTGGTGAAGCCGCCGAGCAGGTGTTTCTGCATGCTCTCATCTTTGTCTTTGAGATAGTCGGAGCGATCGATCGATTCGCTCAGGTCCATGCGGCCGAGAAAGTAGCGGTCATCCTTGGGTATAGGGCCCAGTTGCGGATCCTGAGTCAGGTTCTGCAGATAGGTCTCGACGACAGGTGTGCGGGTCGCCAAGAACTTGGTCAGGGCTTTTTCGCGCTCGATCGTGCGATCCACAACCTGATCCATAGTTGTCGGGGGACCTTGAGGAACCTGGGCTGCCGGCGTTGCAGAAGCCGGTTGCGAATTCTGGGGAGCGGACGAGGTTTGCTCGGCCACAGCGATCGCAGACACGACAAACAGGGCCAAGACCATCCATTTCACAGTGCGCATGACTCTCATCTCCAAAATTTTCAGTACGCCAATTGAAACACGACGTGCACAATGGCCGTCGAGTCTACTGCTTGACCGTTACGTAGGGCCGGTTTGAAACGCATTTTGTTGGCGGCTGCGATGGCGGCCTCATCGAGCCCGTGGCCCAACCCGCGGACCACCCGATTCACGTGCAGCTGCCCTGCCGCCGAGAACATGACTTCCAGCAGGACCTCGCCCTCAAGTTTTAGGTTGCGTGCTTCCTCAGTGTAGACCGGGTTGGGCTTGTATGTAATCTCCACGGAGGTGGTGGGAGGGCCATTATCCACGTGCTGAATGTGCGGCTGGTTCTGGGCGATCTCCTGCGAGCCGAAGCCGGCGGTCTGGACACCGCGTCCGCTACTGCGTCCATCGCCTTTTCCGGGGGTGGCAATGCCGCTGCCGAAGTCCGCGCTGGCGACCGTACCCTTGATCCCCTTGGCTCCGCCGGAACCATTTCCGTAACCTGGCCCTGCAGGCATATCGAATGAACCCGCCACCGAGGCCACAAGTTTCGCGCCCGGCTTGCTATTGTCACTCGCCTTGAGGCCGTTGGGATCGCCAAATCCGCCCGTCTGCACTTTCTGGATCGGAGCGTTGACGGTGGGCGTCACCGAACTTCCCGAAAAGTCGCCTGTATGGATCAAGACCGGGCGAGCACCGCCAGCCACCGGCTTCAAAACGGCCGGGGCAAAATTGTTAAGAGCGACTTTCGGCGGTTCCATCTGCTGCGGTTTGGGCTGATGAATCTCACGCGGAACCACCAGCTTGGGCGCTTCAAAGACCGGAAGCGGAACCTTTGGCAGCAGCTTTGCGTGGATCGGAAGCGGCTTAGGCGGCGGTAGCTTCTCTGGCCTCAAAGCAGGAAGAGGAATCAGCTCCGTCACATGAAAATTCGGCTTCAAGATCAATTTGTCAGGGATGATCAGTCCGAACAAGAGAAAGAAGATGATGAGGACGGTGATCAGTCCGTAGCTGGCGGCAAAGGTGCGCCAGTCCCACTTTTTCTCGGGCAAGAGCCCAAGCTGAAAGCCGCGATTGTACGTAGCCATTCCTTTAGACTCCAAGGGGAACCCGGGCTGGGGAGAGCGCTCGGGGCTGGAGTCTCTACCTTAGGGGAGTTAAGGCGGGGGGTAAATGTGTCGGCTGCGCGTGTCCTTTGGTAACAGGTTGAGGAAAAACTGAAATAGATGGTCGCTATTTCAAAGACATGTCTTTTCGTTTCTTGAAGATATAGAAAATCGGAATTCCCGCCAAAATGGCCACAGTTCCGTATATAGAGTTGGGCATGTTACCCACGAAAGTGAAGCAGAGCAATACGGCTGAAGTAGCCACAAACAGGCCGGGGACGACCGGGTAACCCCACACTCGGTACGGGCGGTCAGCGTAGGGATCTCGCTTTCGAAAGACGAATACGGTGCTGGCCGCGATCATGTAGAAAAGCCACTCGGCGAAGATGGCGAGCGAGAAAAACTGTCGGAAGCTTCCTCCAAATAAAAGCAACACAATCGCCAGAATTGCCTGCACGATGATGGCGACCGAAGGAGTGTGAAACCCGGGATGCACTTCGGCGAGTTGCCGGAAGAAGTATCCGTCCCGCGCCATGGCGAACGGGACGCGCGCGCCACTCATGATGGTGCCATTCAGGGTCACAAACATCGAAACCGCCATGGCGACCGACACCAGGGCGCCGCCGAGTGGCCCGAGCACCACCGCCACGGCAACCGAGGCGGGGCGATCGGAGGCGGCCACGGTGGAAGCGGGCAAAACGTATTGCACGGCGGCGTTCACAAGCATGTACAACGCTCCGACGGTTGCCACTCCCCAAACCAGCGCGAGCGGAACATTGCGTTGCGGATCGCGGATCTCGCCTGCGACCATGTTGAGGTCATTCCATCCGTCGTAGGCCCACAGCGCGGCGACGAGCGCGGCAAAGAATCCGGCGAGTCCTCCGGTTGCACCGGTGAATTCCGTTGTGAAGTTTGTCCAATCGCCACCACTGTAAGAAAATCCAATTCCCACGATCGCGAGGATAATCGCGACTTTCAGCAGCGTGAACAGGAACTGGAACTCGCCCGCCTTGCGAATCCCGATGTAGTTGAGCCACGAAATGACGATCGTTGCGCCGATGGCCACTAACTGTCCGTAGGAAATGTGGATTGGACGAGTAATGCAGTCGTGCGAGAAGAAGGAAAAGGTGGAGAACGTGCCGAGGATGCGCACGATTCCCGTGGTGATAGTCGCGATCGATGCCGGCTTGGCGATGAGGAACCAAGTCCATGCGTAGAGGAAACCGGGGAGCGGGCCATACGCATCGCGGACGTAGACATACTCGCCACCGGCCTGCGGCTTCATTGCGCCCAATTCGGCATATGTAAGCGCGCCGAAGAAAGAGAGGATTCCGCCCACCATCCAGGCGAGATAGACGAGTTGAGCCGAGCCCACGGCCTGCATCATTTCTTTCGGGACAAGGAATATCCCGCTACCGATGATGGTGCCGACGACAACCGCTCCAGCATGGGAAAGGCGGAGATCGCGGGCGAGTTCAGCCTTGGCTTGAGTCATGGTTGAAGAAAGTCCAATTGCAACAACCTTTGCCGCTGCCATTTCGAGCAAGAGAGTTTTATCGCGGAGTCGCAGGGAACGCCGAGAAATTCGCTCGTGGTTTATGTGTTTTGGAATCGCGAGGACAAACCGAATTGGATCTTCCCCTCATTTTGCCTTTCTCTCCGCGTACTCCGTGTCTTCTGTAGTGAAAGTATCTCGTTCCGTCTCAAGAATCACGCTTGCCACGTAGCCAATCGCGAATGTCACGATACTTCCTATGGCGACCCACCACGTCCAGGGGATACGCGATCCCAGCCAAAGATACAACTCGATTGCGAATCCGCAGATCATGCCCAGAATGGCTCCGGCCTGATTGGCACGTTTGGTAAGGACTCCGAGAAGGAAGACGCCGAGAAGGGCGCCATAGGACACCGACGCAATCTGCAGCCCTACTTCGACCACACGCCCCGCCTTGTGCAGCGCGATGATCGCCAGCGCGAACAGAACCAGGGCCCAGGCGAGTGTTGCGAGTCGAGAAAGGCGAAGCTTCTTGCGCTCGTCCAGATTTCCTCGCAAGCGGAAGTAGAAGTCCATCATCGAGCTCGAGGAGAGTGAGTTCAGAGCTGCGCTCAGGTTCGACATCGCGGCCGCTAATATCGCCGCGATTAACAGACCCGAGATGCCGTGCGGCATCTTCGAGACAATAAAGGTCGGATAAATGCGATCGGCTTTCCCGAAAGCTGACGCGGGAACGCGGTAAAACGCGAAAAGCATCACACCCAAGACCAAGAACAAAGCGAACTGGAAGAATATTGCGACACCGCTCGACAACAGCGCCAGCGCGGATTGCTTCTGGCTGCGAGCGGCTAGCAGCCGCTGCACAATTAATTGATCGGTACCGTGGCTGGCGGTCGTGAAAAATGCGCCGCCGATAATACCGGCCCATAGTGTGTACGGCTTGAAGAAATCTATGTAGGGGAAGTGCGCCATTGTCGCCGGGTCGATGATCCGGAACTTATGAAAGCTTGCGGCGGCCGATTGGACCGCATCCCATCCGCCCGGGACAAGATGAAGAATCGTGAACAGGCCGACCAGCGTGCCACCTACGTAAATGAATGTCTGGATGACGTCGGTCCAGATTACCGCGGAGAGACCGCCTTCGAAGGTATAGATCAATGTGAGAATGGTGATGATCGCAATCGATGCCACTTCGCCTGTCCCGAGCGCGATTCCGACGACGATCGAAACGGCATAGACGCGAACGCCTTCAGCCGCGGCCCGGGTAAAAAGAAACAGCCCGGCTGTGACAGTGCGCAACCGTGGGCCGAACCTGCGTTCGATCAATTGGTAAGCGGTATAGAGGTCGCCTCGGAAGTAGTGCGGAAGGAGGAGGAAGCTGATGATGATCCGCCCGACGATATATCCGATAATGACCTGCAAGAAAGTCAGGTTCGTGTCGTACGCAAGGCCCGGAATACTGACGATGGTGAGGGTGCTCGTCTCGGCCGCCACAATCGAGAGTGCGATTGCCCACCATGGAATGTTGCGGTCGGCTAGAAAATAGTCGCGCATGGACCGCTGCTGCTTGCGAAAACGCAGTCCGAAAAGCGTGATTCCCGCAAGATATACGGCAATGATCAGCAGATCGAGATGATTCAATCCCACGCGGTCCCTTGATTGTTCGACTCATGAAGACGCGACTGGCTGCGTCTCGCCAGCATTGTACAAGCATGTTCCATCGCGGAAGGATCAGGAGTGCCTGTGATAGAACTGCCTATTCGTAGCTTGTAGTTCGGAGTTCGTAATTCAGCGCCCGGGTTGGGATTGAAATCGGGCAAATCGTGTCCCACGAAATCCGGCTTCTGACATGTCTCTTTATCTCGGCATAGACGGTGGCGGTACCAAAACGCGTTGTGCCCTCGGTGATGACCGCAAAATTCTTGCGGCAGCAACGGCAGGCGGCAGCAATATTACGCGCACCGGTGTGAATCAAGCGCGTGAGTCACTCCATACCGCTTTGAAAGAGGTGTGCGCAACCGCGAATGTTTCCCCGCACAAGATCGATACCGTTTGCATGGGTGCTTCGGGGGGAGGCAGGCCGGAAACTGCCGCCAGCTTCCGACAGATTTTTGCGGAAATTACTCCGGCGCCGGTCCAGATTGTCGGCGATATGGTGATTGCGCTCGAAGCTGCTTTCGGCTCTGGAGCAGGCGTGATCGTCGTCGCGGGCACGGGTTCGGTCGCTTACGGTCGCGACGTCAACGGCCAGACCATTCGGGTTGGAGGCTGGGGTTTTGCGATCTCCGATGAAGGATCCGGCCACTGGATCGGCCGTTGCGCCGTGGCATCCGTTCTGCGGGCACTCGACGAGGGCCATCGGAGTACGCTGCTGGCGGACATTTCTGAAGCGTGGAACCTGGTGACGGTAGATGATCTTGTGATCGCAGCGAATGCCCTGCCTCCACCCGATTTTTCGCGGTTGTTCTCTCTTGTGGTGCATGCCGCAGTGAGCGGCGATACGCTCGCACAGAGCCTGCTGACCGGGGCGGCGAGCGAGCTCTCGCGATTGGCCGCGCTGGTGGTTCAGCGTTTACCTCAGACTCCGTATCCGCCCGTTGCAATGACGGGCAGTGTCTTTCGACAGTCGGAGCAGGTCCGGCGAACCTTTGTCGATGAACTTGAGCGGCGATTTCCAGGAATCGGTATCCATCGTGAGATCGCGGACCCAGTGGAAGGTGCGCTCGCACTTGCACGAAAAATGAAGCCCGCCTAGCCGCTTCGTTCGACGCCTGTAGAATGTCACCCGGGAGAAATCATGGCCGGAAAATTACAAAATCAAACCGTCATCATTACTGGCGCTAGTGCTGGCATCGGGCAGGCATCGGCGCGGTCGTTGATGCGCGAAGGTGCGAACCTCATGCTCACGGCGCGCCGCAAAGATCGTATGGAAGAACTTGTAGCCGAAGCGAAGAGACTAGGGTCGCAGGCGGCGTTTGTGACAGGCGATGCGCGCGAAGAAGAGACCGCGCGCCGCACGGTCGAGGAAACGGTCAAACTATTTGGCCGGATCGACGTTCTCATTAACAATGCGGGCGTGGGAAATTACAAAAACGTGGTTGATACGAGCGCCGCTGACTATGACGAGATGATGGACGCGAACATGCGGTCGGGCTTCTTATTTACGCGGCATGCCGTGCCAGTCATGATTCAGCAGAAGTCGGGGCTGCTGCTTTTCGTCTCATCCATGGCTGGAGTCTATGGGTTTGCCGGAGAGGCGGTTTATTGTGCAACGAAATTCGCGCAAGTGGGTTTTGCGCAGGGGCTTGACAAGGAGTTACGCGCCTACGGGATAAAAGTGGGCACCATCAATCCGGGTGGTGTGAAGACGGAATTTGCAATCGGAAAAGGGCGCACCGAGGCGGGGGTCGCAAATTCGGGAATGCTGGAGGCTGAAGATGTAGCCGAGGCTATCCGGTTTGCGTGTACGCAGCGGAGAGAGGCACGAATCATCCAGATACAAATGCGCCCCATGGAGGAGCCGCTTGCTTGATGGTTCGCGGGCAGGATGTTCTGCTGCTTTCATTTTCGCCCGCTCGCCTGCGGACTTCATCCAACAATCGGTAATTTCTGCTTGTTTTCAACATAACAAATTGCTTGTGATCGCCATCACGTTTTCGTGTGATGTCGCTTATGACGGGGATTGTCGGCGGAAAACGATACTGCTCGTGTAGTCATAAGGAGTTACATGGCAGCACTGGCAATCGTCTGGCGAAATCCGAAATGTCCTCACCGATTGCGGCGTTGGTCGCACGTACGAAGTGACAACAAACCGCAGCCTTTATCTCGTTCTTGAATCCGTTTCCATGAAAGACAATACGTGGGGAGGTTTGCCCACGCTCGAAGTGATTCGTCGAGCAAAACCTGCCACGACCGCGGCCAAGAGGACGAGCATTCTTCAGAAATTCCTTTCCGGTGCATAGCGGGACTGGCTGCGGATTCTGTACACAACCTGGGGCCATCGAACCGGCGAACCTAATCTTCCTTAGGATTGGCTGAGCCAGCCTTCCCTGTCCCACCTTGTGCGCTTCTTACATTTCCATCCTGTGACCGGCGCGGAGGCTACGCAATTTCCGCGCCCCACTAGCCACTGAACGCTTTTCTCTGTCACACTGAACACAGGTCATCAATATCCAAGCATGGGCAAGATCCACGTCCTCCCGGAGCGCGTTGCCAACCAGATTGCCGCTGGAGAAGTTGTCGAACGTCCGGCATCCATCGTCAAGGAACTGCTGGAAAACGCGCTGGACGCAGGATCGACGCGCATACGACTAAACATTGAGGCAGGCGGAAAGAAGCTGATCCAGATCATCGATGATGGGTGCGGTATGGTTCGAGACGATGCCATGCTCGCGTTCGAGCGGCATGCCACCTCGAAGATCAAGAATACTGAAGATCTGTTGAGCATAGCGACGCTCGGATTTCGAGGCGAAGCTCTGCCCTCGATCGCGTCAGTGTCGCGGTTGCGGCTCGAGACACACGCGCCGGAAGATACAGCCGGGACTGTAATCGAAATCAACGGCGGCAAGATGATCCGGGTCGAAGAGGCCGGCTTGCCCTTGGGAACTTCGATCACCGTTCGTGATCTTTTCTTCAATACGCCAGCACGCAAGAAGTTTCTGAAATCAGAATCCACTGAGCTCTCGCATATTGCGTCGCTGGTGACGCATTATGCGCTGGCGCATCCCGAAATGCATTTCGAATTGCACTCGGCTACGAATGCGTTGCTTGTGGCATCACCGGTCGCCGACCACCGCGAACGCGTGTATCAGGTGTTTGGACGCGAGACGCTCGACCAATTGATCCCACTCGCCGCCGTTCAGCCGCTGGAGCGCGTGGGACTCCCGCAGCCGCTACCATGGCGCCGTGATCCGGAGGAGGATTCTGAAAGGGCCGAGCCGGGCGAGGTTCGCATCCATGGCTTTGTCTCGAAGCCGGAAATCCAAAAGCTGAACAGGAATTCAATTTTTATTTTCGTAAATGGACGGTTGATTCGCGACCGCCTGATCCAGCATGCACTGACCGAGGCCTATCGAAATATTTTGCCGCCAACAGTGTTTCCAGTTGTGCTGCTTTTTCTCGAGATGCCGACTGCCGAGGTGGACGTGAATGTACACCCATCGAAAACGGAGGTGCGTTTTCGGCAGCAAAGCGTGATCCATGATTTTGTCCGCGAGGCAGTGCGCTCGGCACTGATGAAGGCGCGACCTGTAGCGCAATTTCTTTCCGAGATCAGCGCGCAACCGAGCGCTTCGCGCTCGCTGACTCCGGGTGTACGCAATGACACACAGCTCGCCCCCTGGCGGGACGAGCATGGACCCGTGGCAGGAAGAGGTTTTGCACTGCAGGCGCCAAGTGTTCCGCCCGTGACCGGACGACTGGAGTTTGAAGGCGGAATTGCGGTCGAGGCCAATGCTGCGGTTTCTCTGGCGCGCGCTCCGCAAGTTGCCGTACCCGATCATGGCTGCGCGCCTCCGATCGCGCAGGAGTCGCTGTCGCCGCCGACACTGGAGTCGTTGCGAACGCTCCGCCCATTGGGTCAGATCCGCAATTCATTCATCCTCGCGGTGAACGAAGATGGCCTATGGATTATTGACCAGCACGTGGCTCATGAACGGGTGTTGTTCGAGAGAATTCTCCGCCAGCGCGCGGCGCAGCGAGTGGAAAGCCAGCGGCTGCTGATGCCCCTCGTACTCGAGCTCTCGCCAGCCCAACAAGCGATTTTCAGCGAGATCGCGGTGGAACTGGCCCACAACGGATTCGAAGCCGAACCTTTCGGCACACGAAGCGTCGCCGTGAAAGTAGCTCCCGCTGGAGTTGACGCCGCTCAGATTGAGCACATGTTGCACGAGATTTTCGAGCAACTCGCGCGTGAGGATCAGGCGATCAACCTCGAGGCGGTTCGTACACGCATTGCGGCGTCGATCGCCTGTCACGCCGCAATCAAGGTGAACATGCCGCTCGAGCAGAACAAAATGGAGTGGCTCCTCGCCGAACTCTCAAAGACGTCTCATCCCATGACTTGTCCGCATGGCAGGCCCGTCGTACTGCGATATTCCATGCAGGATATTCAGAAGGCATTCAAAAGAATTTAGCTACGAGCGCGAGGATCGCGCAGGGGCCAGGCGTAGGCGCTACCATTGGTCAGCCTCCGCACATATGTTCTAATCAGTAACGAATGACTGAAACTGAACTCCTGCAGGCTCGGGCGCAAAAATGGAGGCTCGACGGGCATCCAATGCGGACGATAGAAGAGGCGTCCGCATTTCTCGAGTCGGTAGGTTTCTGCCTGATGTACCCCCTGCGCCCCGCCGTTACCGTTCCGACGTTTATCGGCGCGTGGGTGGGGACCGAAGACCGGCTGCCGACTTGGCAACATGCCTTTGCCGATCCGCGCGCAAAAGAGGCAACCGAATTGATGGTGCGGACGCTGCGGGAAAAGGCGGCGTATGAAGCGCCGTTGTTCGACGAGAATAACAACTTTCTTGTGGCGGCGTCGGTGTTTCCATACTTTTATTCTCTGGTCGGGGAGCGCAATCCAAAGCAGCCGCCAAGAACGACGACCCGTTCGGGCTATTCGCAACTCGCCTGCGATGCGTTTCAGGTCATCCGGCGGGATGGGCCGATTTCGAAAATGAAGTTGGGAGAGAAACTTGGCGGCGCATTGTCAGTCTCAGCGCTCGACCGCGCTCTCGGGGAACTTTGGGCCAAGCTCCGGATCACGCGCGTGGACTACACAGCGGAAGAAGGATCGGTATGGGATGAACTGTCACGTTGGGCGCCCGATGCCGTCCGCGAGGGAGTCGGTATTTCTGTCGCGGAGGCGCTTTCAGCGCTACTTTCAAAATACCTGGAATGCGTGATCGCATCGGAGGCGGCTGATGTGGAAACATTTTTCGGGAACTTCGTGCCGCGTTCGCGCGTGAAAGAGGCGATCAACGCGTTGCTTTCGGCGCGGGAATTGAGTTTCGCGCACGTGAGCAACCGGGCATTTCTACAAGTTACTCCGCCGAAGCAAGCCTTCGTGCCCCGTCAACACCGACCTGAGCGCGTGGGGTAAACGACAGTCCCAAGGCCCCGTCCAATGAGTGGTTGCGTGTCGGCGTCACGTGTACAATTTTTCCTTCGCCCGATGACGAATCCCACCCCACGCAAACTGATCATCGCCATCGATGGCCCGGCCGGCGCGGGAAAGAGCACTATCGCATCCCGACTTGCACGAAAACTTGGTTACGTGAATCTCGAAAGTGGCGCCATGTATCGTGCGCTAGCGCTCAAAGCAATCGAGTGGGATACATCCTTTGAAGATGAAGCCGGACTCGTCAGGCTTGCACACGACTCGCGCATCGAACTGGAACCAACCGTTGGCGGGAATCGAGTTCTGCTCGATGGCCGGGATGTCTCCTCGCGTATCCGAGAACGCGATGTTACGGAAGCTGCATCGCGGGTGTCGGTTCATCCCAAGGTGCGCGAGTGGATGGTGGCGCATCAGAGACAGATGGGCATTGGTGGTGGGGTCGTGATGGAGGGGCGCGACATCGGAACAAAGGTCTTCCCCGATGCGGATCTCAAGATTTTTCTGGATGCGGACCCGGTGATTCGGGAACAGCGTCGGCTTCAACAACAGAGGGTACAAGGCGTATCCGCGGTGGCGGTTGCAGCAGAATTGCGCGAACGCGACCAACGCGATCGAACGCGGGCCAACTCGCCGTTAGAGGCAGCGCCCGACGCTCTGAAGCTCGATTCGACGAAAATGTCGGAAGACGAGGTCTTGCAGCGAATCGAACAAGAAATAGGAAATCTTAGAAGCAGGAAGTGAATCTTGCCAGTTGAGGTTTCGTCGCGGGGATCAGTCCCGCTCGGAATTGTAGGGAAGAGGCGGCGGGATTCAATTTCCGATCTGCTGCGACATGCATCCGGAATTTTCATTACTTCGCTACCGTAGCGATGGCTGTATCGGCGGGGCCTCTGTTGAAGCACCTCGGCCTGCCCTGTCGGTCAATTGGAGTGCTCTGTTTTCCCTTTACTGGATACGGATCGGGCCCGTTCGCTGTCATGGGCCCTCTGCTGGTGATGTTCGCGTGCACACCCCACCATACGTTCGGCGAATTTTTCCTACACATTCGAAATCGTATTCTTCCGATCGTGTTGGCGATCACTGGTCTCTTGCTGGGCCTCCTCTTTTTGCCGTGGAGCGCGGCGGTTCTGCTCAGCCTCAATATCGTGGTGTTGTTCGAACTGATCCGACGAACTCGTGCCGACACGCATCCTTTTAGCAAGAGGGTTCTCTGGACAGTGATCTGCGGAACATATCTGTTTGCAGGGATCACCCTGGTTTTCATATATAACGACGTCGTCGTTGCCAGCCGTTTTCCCATATCGCACGACAGCACTCTCAACGCAATCGACCTGCCGATTCTAGGACATTCGGTCTCGGTCGTTGCGCACACCATGATGCTCCCGCTGCCTGTTAGCTTCTTGAAGTTCTTGGACCTCGCCTATTTCGAGTTGTTTATCCTGCTTGGTATCGCCCTGATCTTTGTGTCGTACGTGTCCTTGACGGACGGTCTGCGATTCGTGGGCACGTGTATGACGGCTTACTACCTAACTTTGCTGATCTTCTATCTGTGGCCGAGCTACGGGCCATATATGTACTGCCCCCAGCACTCGGTTCATTACCCCTTCTTCCTCGCCGCGAGTGTTTTTCAGAGCGCGGGGATGCCCAATCTCATCGCGATTTCTCATCGACAAATTCGTCACGTCGCCACGGGCTATTACATTGCATTTCCCTCCATGCACGTGGCCCTGCCGGTGATTTCGGCATGGTTCTTGCGAAGGTGGCGATTACTGGCGTGGGTGATGGCCGCATACATTCCTCTCGTTATTTTCGCCATCATTGTATTGGAGTGGCACTATGCCATCGACCTGGTGGGCGGCATTGGGATTGGACTCCTGGCTCTCTGGATGGTCGGTCCCGAAGAAAATGTGCTCGCGGAGGCACCGGCGGTCATCGACGCTCCGCCGGTAGATCCGCATCGAGCCCTGGCTTCCAGTGGGACAGGTCGCGGTTGAGCAAGGTCTCTAGCTCTTCGATTTCAGGGCGGAACACCTGGTAGAGCTGCCGCGACGTTTCATCTGACAGCTCTGCGAAGGGTGGGCCTCCGCCGAGTAGGAATTTCTGGATCTTCGATCTCTTGATGCGTGCCACCAGGTTGTCCATTCGTCTCGCCTTGAACCAATCGGCGGCCAGAGTTGCGCTGCGAGTGCGGCCGTAGTTGCGCGGATAAGTCATGCTCTCAGAACTGTTCACGAACAGCGTTTCAGCTATACTCAACTTGAAACGCGGCACGCTGATGAAATCTGCCACTCGATCGACATAGCACTGCGGATGACTGTGAAGATCATCGTAGAGTGTGACAAGCACCTGATCGCGGCCCAAGATTCTCCACCACTCCTTCAAGTTGGAAGCGTACTTGCCGGATTCGAGCAGTTCCGGATCGCGGAAAAGAGCCTGCTCAAAGTTCCACCGGATCATTCCATAGGCGGATTTCAGACGATAAAGCGAGAGAACTCGCTGCACCGGATCGCGAAACGCGCACACCACTTTGGCGTTGGGCAGCAAGCGAGCGATGCGCTGTCGCGCCATGTCGGAAGCAAAGTAAGTTGGCGCAATTTCTCCCACCGGATGGCCGGCCTGCGCACGGGGAAAATGTGCGCGATACCACTTGAGCCCGCGATGAAAATGCGAATCGAAAAAGCGTGTTTCCTTGGTTGGCGCCGGTAGCACGGCGCGATGTCGCAATACCTCATGCAACCAAGTTGTACCGGTACGCGGCGGTCCGATCACAAAGAAAGAAGGCAATGGTAGTTCATCCGACCCTTCCTGCACGGTCATGAGCACATTGCTCCGCGCGAACCCGCGAATTCGCTGGAGCCATGAGCCTTCACGAGTTGACAGTTCCACACGCCCCGATGTGCCCATCGTCGGAAGGTACGTACCTCTTAGTTGTAGTTGCGAGCACTCGTCTCACAAGCTTTGCGCTTGGATGGGGGTAGGGTGAGGCGGGTTGTGTCTGTCTCGCCCTTTGGTGGTTCGGATGAGAGAAGTCGGGCCTGGAAAAATGCGGTTTGCGATTGCCAGAACTGGCCGGAACACGTCTTTATTTCTTTGGTTCGGGGCTCGAATTGCCCATGTCGACGACCACTCTCCAGGACCCGCCAGGCTGTTTTTTCCAGACCGAAATGTACTTGCCATAGTTAGTGACAACCTTGCCAGTTTTGTCTTTTGATTTGAAGACATAGTTGCCGTAGGTGTAGCCAAGATCGCCTGACTCGGCCATGTCGGCCTTCACCGGGGTCCACGTCAAGAGAGTGCCCTCGGGCCAAGGAGGCTGTTTGCGCATGGCTTCTTTGGTGGTGACTCCCCCACCGTCTTCCAACTCAACACCATCTTCCGCGAAGAATGTGAGGAAAGCGTCATGCCCGTGCTCGGCAACAGCTCTCGCGAAGTCGGTTTCGAGCTTGACGAGTAGTGCGGCCCCTGCCGACGTCTGTTGCTGAGCGAAGGTGCTGCCAGCAAAAACGCCAAAGAGAACAACAAGCAATGCAAACGAATGCTTCATTGAGTTCCTCAGCCGCAGGAGCAGCAAGCAGGTCAAGAGATGAGCTGAACGAGTCGGAATGACTTTATGCTTGGCAATGATTCTTGGGCGCCGCAGCAATGTTGTGCCACTAGCTGTCCTTGCGGTACAGAAGGTTGCGCATGGCTTCGCGCCGCGCTGCGTTCATTTCACTCTCGGAACGACGCGTGAGGGCATCGCCCGGACCCTTACTGGAGTGTTCGTCGGCGTCAGTCGCACTACACTCCGGACAGCGGTTGGCGAAGCCCGGCTTGTCGGGCTTCAGTTCAAATTCCTCTCCACAGACCACGCAAACTTTAATTGGGTAGGCCATCGAGATCTCAAGAGACAGCCTAATCATGATAGTGGAAGAATTAGGTCCGATTCCAGGGGAACTGCCGTCAATCCCTCGCAGGCGGAGGTTGCCGATGGCTGAGGAACGGTCGCGTATCGAAGATCCGATATTTGCAGACTTTGTTTTTTGCCGATAACCGAACGAGCTTTTGACCTTCGACCTGGGCCGGATACTCTCCAAACATCCCTGCCGCTTCGCAGTAGTCCAGTGATAAATACACCGTCCGGCCGATGCGCAATTCGGTCACATACGATCCCGCGACTTCGCCTCTCGCGACTCCGAGTACTGCTTTGACGGAAAATTCGCGCTTATCATTGGCCACCGTCGTTCCGAGCAGCAAAAAGGTGCAAAGGCATCTCACAAAATTGTTGCTTGAGAGCCGCCCGATCATCGTCTGTGCGCGCCTGATCTATCCGCGTCCAACGATTGTACCCCGGTTGAACAGCAGCGGATTCGATGTGATTTACGACCTACGATTTGAGATTTACGAATGAAAACCCATGAACCACTGGGGAGAGTGAACACTGAGCAATGGAAACGACCCGAATAGGTCGTTTTTTCGCATCTCCAGTATCTTGAGGCTTTCGCATTCAAGGTTTCGCTTCGCGCAGGACCAGTTCTTTGATCCGCGCAGGCAGCTTGGAACCTCGAAGAATGTTGCGCAGCAAAGCTGCCTGTATGCCCTGGGTGAATTCCAGAGCTTTCGCAAGCGAAAGATGTTCCGTTCGCAGGAGCGCGATACGTATTTCCCGGCGATAGCACCACCTGGAATGCTGGGCGACCGCCTGGATGAGCGACGTCTTAGCCTCCGGACGCAGCACAGCCTGAACCACAGATGCCTCCGTCAGCCGGCCGTTCTGTAGTGCGGTCTGCATGACCTGTGTGTCGCCATCCAGTAACAAGGCTCCCGCGATCTTGCCGGAAGCACGCCGCGCCAGTCCCAGCCGTTCGCCCAGCGTGATGGACTTGAGGCGTACGATCAGCGACTCGTCGGCGACCACTTTGACGTCAGCTGGGACACTTGGTGTCAGGGCAACTCGCATGAGATCGAAGGCATAGAACTGGCGAATCAGAGGAACGGAAATGTGCCGCGGTGTATGCGGATTAGTTGCGAGGGCGAGCTTCACCTTCCGGAACTTGAGCGCATGGCTGTTCTTGGAGAGTTGTTCGAACACTTCGGCCGGTAGATCGGCGCGCTGGAGCAGCGCCAGCGCGAGATCGTCGGTGAGCGCGGGATCGGCGGCGGCGCGTAAAAGATCGTCGCGGGAATCGCTATGGATCAGGTTGTCGAGGGAGTCGGGCATTCCGCAAACAGCCCCGTATGTTACCCATCCGCAGCAACTTAGGACAAGAAACGCGCTTGCGTCAGTCTACTTCTTCACGATTCCAATGCCCAGTTCCCGCAATTGGCCCTCGCTCACCGGGGTTGGCGCTTCGCACATGAGGTCTTTCGCGGCGGCAGTCTTGGGAAAGGGAATCACTTCGCGCAGGCTGTCGGCGCCGGCGAGGATCATAACGATGCGGTCAAGACCAAGAGCTATTCCGCCGTGGGGAGGGGTGCCGTATTCGAGTGCTTCGAGGAAGAATCCGAAACGTGTGCGCGCCTCCTCTTCGGTCATTCCCAGAGCCTTAAAGATTTTCCGCTGAATATCCTGGCGATGAATACGTACAGAGCCCGAACCAAGCTCCGTGCCATTCAATACAACGTCATATGCTAGGGCTCGCACCATGGCTGGATCGGTTTCGAGCTTGTCCATGTCTTCTTCATGCGGCGAGGTGAATGGATGGTGGGCCGCGACCCAGCGCCGCTCATTCTCGTCGTACTCGAACATCGGGAAGTTCGTCACCCACAAAAAGCGGAAATCTTTTTCAGCATCGCCGGTCTTCTTGAAAATGCCGTGGCGGTCGGCATACTTCTGCGCCAGGGCGACGCGCAGCAATCCGGCCGAGGCGTAGATTGCAAGTTCGGCGGGCGTGACTTTGCGCTTGCCGGCGGGGTGCTCATCGCTGCCGGATTGCGCCGATCCGGCGACCAGCACGATGAGATCCTCCGGCGCGGCGCTGCTCTTGGCCCTGATCTTGGTTGCCGCTTCTGGGAACTTGTTTTCGATGCGTTTGAAATCCTCGAATAGCCGCGCTCCACCCTTGGAGTTGAAAAGCAGTTTGATGTCGTCGCGTTCCTTGCGCGAGAGCTCCCTCACCTTCGGCGTGCGGATCGCGATTACCGGCAAATCTTCATTGATGTTGAGCTGCTCGAGATCCGCGGCTGCGAATGCGTCGCGGACCTGGGTGAAGGCCGGCAGCCGCAGGTCGGGCTTGTCAATGCCGTATTGGCGGATGGCATCGTCATAGTCCATGCGGGGGAAGGGCGTCTTGATGTTGTGTCCGCCGGCTTTGAAGGCGGCTGTCAGAAAGCCTTCGACCACTTCCCACACGCGCTCGGGCTGTGGGTAGGACATCTCAAGGTCAATCTGCGTAAATTCCGGTTGGCGGTCGGCGCGCAGGTCTTCATCGCGGAAGCAGCGCACGATCTGAAAATAGCGGTCGAATCCGGAGATCATCAGGATCTGCTTGAACAGTTGTGGAGACTGCGGCAGCGCGTAGAACGCGCCGGGTTGCACGCGGCTGGGGACGAGGTAGTCGCGGGCGCCTTCCGGCGTGGAGCGCGTCATGAAGGGCGTCTCGATCTCGAAGAATCCCTGCGAGGCAAGATAGTCCCGAATTGCCAAGGAGACCTTGTGGCGAAGCTCGATATTGAACTGCATCAGATCGCGCCGCAGGTCGATATAGCGGTACTTCAGTCGCATCTCTTCATTGGCCAGAACAGTGTCTGAAGGCAGAAAGGGTGGTTGCTTGGCTACGTTCAGCAGCCGCAGGTCTTCGACGACGAGTTCGATCTCGCCCGTCGGAATGTTTTTATTGATCGTATTGGCGTCCCGCAGTTTGACCGTGCCGATGGCGGCGATCACGTACTCATTGCGCAGCTGCTCGGTCTTCTGGTGGATAGCCGCATTTTGCTCCACGTTGACAACAATCTGGGTGATGCCCGTCCGGTCGCGCAGATCGATAAAGATGATGTTGCCCAGGTCACGGCGTCGGTTGACCCATCCCATCAAGACGGCTTTTTTGCCCGCATCGGAGGCGCGGAGCGCGCCGCACATGTGAGTTCGCGTTAAGTCGCCTAGAAAATCGAGCACAGATTCGTCCTGTTTCGTCAGGATTGAGAGTCGAATCAGAGATTATAAACAAGGAGACAGCTGCGGGTCGCCAGCCGCAGGAAGCGAGGCGTGGCCGCTACTTTGCCTTTGGCGCATAACCGTCGAGAAAGACATAGCGATGTCGATTCGGCTCGGCGGTGGCTTTCATGTTGGTCGAGGAAAGGTGCATCACCTGGAAGTCATCTTTCGCATTGTATTGAGGCCATTTCGGTAACCCGTTGGCATTTGGATCGCCTGTTTTGGCGAAGTTGGTCCAGTAGGAGGACATGGCGTCAGAGACCTGAAAGTCGCCTTCTGTCCAGGGAACATCGACCGACTTGAGTGTCTGGAATACGTATTCGATTTCGCCCGCGTGCCGTGATCCCATTTCGCTTGCGGGAATCGGGCCATCCATCGCGCCCGGTTTTACGGCCGGCACTTGTTCGAAGTGGTAAGCATACACGGGGGCTCCAGACTCGACCTGAAGATTGATCCACTTCCATGTCGAGTAGGCGATGAAGTCGTCGGTGGCGAGAGCATACGCGGAGAGCAGCGCCTCCTCGTCGGATCCAGCGGGATAGAGCTTCAGGAATTCACGAGCCTTGTCTCCAAAATGATCTTTGGCTTGCTGTTCAAAGGTCTTGGCAGTGGGCTTCTGAGGATTCTCAAGGACCATCATTTTGCCTTCGTCGGCATTCCATCCGGCAAGCAGGGGTACACGAGCCTGAGCGCCACGCGTGAAGATAAGTGAGGGATCGGTTGGGAAGAAATAGCCGTCGATGTTGGGACCGAAATCGAATCCGCCATGCTGCTTGGCCGCAGCCTGGAGAAGCTCATCGGCGGGTTTGGCGCGCATTTGCGCCAGCGTTTTGGCGCCTAGCGATTCGGCGAATTTCTGGCCAAACTTTTCGGTCTGGGAAAGCGGTTTCGCTATCAAGCCGGTCGCAGGGCGAGAAGGGAAGAAGGCTCCACTCTCACCGATCGCCTTATGAAAAAGACCCCTGGAGAGGGGCGACGCCATTTGGGCGCAGACGGAGAATGATCCGGCGGATTCACCCGCGATAGTAATATTGTTTGGATCTCCTCCGAAGGCAGCTATGTTTTTCACCACCCATTGAAGGGCAGCGACCTGATCGAGGAATCCATAGTTACCTGAGGCGTGGTGTGGGGACTCTTTGGTGAGTTCGGGATGCGAGAAGAAGCCAAAGACCCCGAGGCGGTAGTTGGAGTTAACGACGATCACGCCTTTGCGGGCAAGGTTCTCCCCGTCGTAGCGCGGCTCGGAGGCACTGCCGGCGACGAACCCTCCGCCATAGAACCAGAGAATAACCGGTATTTTTGCTGACCCGGGTTTGGCCGGTATCCAGATGTCGAGGTTGAGGCAATCTTCGCTGGGCTGCGCGTCACGCGGGTAGATATCGCCAAAGACGTCGGTCTGTAGGCAGGCTGGACCGAACTTGTCAGCCTGCCGAACGCCAGCCCATTTGGAAGCAGGTTGCGGAGGCTTCCAACGTGAGTTCCCAGTGGGTGAGGCGGCGAAGGGAATGTTCTTGAAGAGTCGCACCGACTTGTCGGCGTTGAGCGACCCAGCGAGAATGCCGGTCTCGATGGTGACCTGATCTGCAATTTGAGCGAAGAGAGCGGAAACTGCTATGACCTCGAGAAGAAGTGTGCTAAAGACGAATCGACGGAGGTTCAACATGTCACGCGAATTATAGAGAAGTCAGTAGCCGGCAGGCGGTCAACAAAGAAATGCAACCCGCCTACCTATGCCTGCTGATCAATGACCGACGATTACCGGTTACTGACTACTGACTTCTGATTCCGCACCGACTACTGCTTCTTTGTGTCTTTTCCTTCCAGGACCGTGTTCCATTTCGTGCCGTCAGGTGACATCTCGTAGGTGTAGCTGTAAGCGGTGGGCGAAATGATCTTCATCGTGAAGCGTCCCTTAACTGTCTGGGGACCCATCTTCATATCATTCAGCCAAGTCCAGGTGTCGCCATCGACCGTGCCCTTGGAGTGAACGGCCTCACCCTGCGTGTTGTACTCGTCGTACGTATAAACCTTCTGGTCAGGATCGTAGCCCATGATGGCGATAGCAGTCCCTTTGCCCATGGCGCCGCTGTCGTAGGTCGAGTTAATGACCACGAAGAACCCACCGTCCATCCACTTGGAGTCTTCGGTAGCGATTACTTTACCGCCCGGTCCAAAGGCGCTCGGTTTCATATCCCCGTCGGAACTCCATTTGCCGACGAAGTAGTCCAATTTCTTGTGTTCGGGCCCCGGCTTCGGGGCTTCCATCTGCGCGAATGCAGCGCTTATCAAGAGAAGAGTGGCAATGACAATGGCGAGTGCACGGTTCATGGCAGACCTCGTTTGTGAGTTTGCGTGAAGAGGTTCACGCCCCGGAGGGATGGTAGTCACTGGGAGACGCGCAGTCAACAAGAAGCAGTCAACAATTCAGCATCCAGCCAATCCCGTGGTTGTGCTTTGGCATTTCAAGCATTCGTTTTCGTAGAAAATGAAGTCGAAACTGCAGCTACTGAGCGCTGATTTATCGAACCCTGACTACTCAATTTTGACCGCTGATTGCTGACTGCTAATCAAAATCGTTCGCGCTCCACAGATTAGGAGTCACCTGCTGAAACTTCAGCTTCCACGTGCCATCAGCGCGAGCCCATGTGTCGGCCATGTGGCGGTAGCGCGGATGGCCTCCGGGCACGACCAGGTTGTAACTGACAATAGCGGAGTCATCGTTCAATTTAATGACGCGGAAGCCATAGGAGATCGTGTCCTTCGCTAGGCCGTCGTCGAACACTTCGCTTTTCTCGTAAAAGTCGCCGTTGGTCGAAATGCCCTGGAAGTCTTCGGCAACCATTTGACGCAGCGCGGCGCCATTTTTTTGCTGCATGGCCTGTAGCATCTGTTTCTGGTGATCGATCATTTGTTGATCGAATGCCGAAACCGGTTGAGCGGTCTGAGCGCATGCTGCGATGACACCGAGAAGAACGGCTAACAGCAATAGAGTGCGTCCCATGGTTTCTCCTGAATTGAAACGATTTTATACGGGAATATGGCGGGTAGGCCAATGTCTTCCTGGCCACCTGCGTCTACGAGCTACGAACCGCGAGACTCGAGCACTCGAGTTGCGATTGGGAGAAGGTGAAACTCCGAGCTACAAGTTGCTGAGTATTCGCTGCGGCAACTCTCCACGCGGAACCGTGACTTGTTCACCGGAGGCGAGATGCTTGAGCGCGAAAGCGTCAGCCTTAACTTCGTTTTCGCCAATGATCAATATGTAGCGAGCACCCAACTTGTCGGCAGCTTCAAACGATTTCTTCAGGCGGAACGATTCATCGCCGAGTTCGATAATCAAGTCATGACGACGCAATTCGCGCGCCAACCGGGCGGCTTCCGCGTTTAGCCCGAGGCCCAAGGGTGCGATATAGACATCCGGCTTGCGCATAGCGGACTCCGCCGATTCCGGCAGAGACATGACCAGCCGGTCTTCGCCGATGGCAAAACCGATGCCGGGCGCCGCTGGGCCGCCAAGCGCTTCGGAAAGCCCGTCGTACCTTCCGCCGCCGAGGATTGCGTTCTGCGCGCCCAACGCTCCGTGCGTGAACTCGAAAGCGGTGCGAGTGTAGTAGTCAAGGCCACGCACCAGACGATCATTGAGGGTGAAGGGAACGCCGACAGACTTCAGGATCGTCTGTACCTCATCGAAGTGCTTGCGGCAGCCCTCGTCGAGAAATTGGGAGATGCGCGGCAGTTTTTCGATGATCGGCTGGTCTTCGGGGACTTTGCAGTCGAAGACGCGCAGCGGATTGGTGACGGCGCGCCGCTGGCAGTCGGAGCACATCTGCCCGACAACCGGCTCGAGCGCCTTGCGCAAGGCTTCATTGAAACGGGCCCGGTCGGCGGGGCAGCCGACGGAATTGAGTTCAAGCGTCCAACCGGTGATGCCGATACGGTCGAGCAGCGTAGCAAGCAATTCGAGAATTTCCGCATCTCGTGCAGGCGACTCGCTGCCGGCGGTGGATGGTCCGATCACCTCGGCACCAATCTGGTAGAACTGGCGGTAGCGTCCTTTCTGGGGACGCTCGCGGCGGAACTGTGGTCCGATGTAGAAGAGTTTGTTCAGGCCGCGTTCCCAAAGCTTGTGTTCGATGTAAGCGCGCACAACGCCAGCCGTGTTCTCGGGGCGCAGCGTGAGGGACTGACCTTTGTCGCTGTCGGCACGACCTCGGTCCTCCCACGTGAACATTTCCTTTGCGACAATGTCGGTCTCTTCGCCGACGCCGCGCGCGAACAATTCCGTCGACTCAAAAACTGGGGTGCGGATCTCGTGGAAGTTGTAGGCGCGAAAGACGTCGCGGACGGCTGCTTCGACGAAGTTCCACAATGCCGTGTCGGGCGGAATGAGATCGCGCGTTCCTCGGGGGGCTTTAATCATGAATCAGTAGCCAGTAGCTAGTGGTCAGTAGCCAGCTGAATCAATCGTGCCACTACTGATTGACTGCCGACTACTAACTACTTTCCTTTCCTCTCCAGCAGGTAAGACTTCTTGTATCCAAGATAATTTTCAGCGTAACGGAGGATCATCGCTTCGTCCTCTTTGTCGAGAGTGCGTTTGAATTTTCCCGGTGAGCCCAGCCAAAGACTACCCGGCTCTACAACAGTTTTCTCCGGAATCAGTGTTCCGGCAGCGATGATCGAGCCGCGGCCGATAACAGCACCGTTCAGGATAATGGAACCCATGCCAATCAAGCACCGATCCTCGACCTTGCATCCGTGTAGAACTACATTGTGTCCAACCGTGACGTAATCGCCGACGTAAACACCATACTGCTCCTTCATGCCGTGCAGGACGCTGTTGTCCTGAATGTTGGAGTAGTGGCCGAGGCGAATCTCGTGGACGTCGCCGCGCAGTACCGCGTTCATCCAGACGCTGGAGTGCTCACCACAAATGACGTCGCCGATGAGTTGTGCGCTGTCATCGATGTATGCGGTTTCAGGAAATTGGGGAGTAATGCCTTTATACGAGCGAATCATGGTGTTAAGGAAAAACATAACACGAGGAAAGATGCGATGCAGGAGCGGTTATCAATCGGGTTGATTCGTTTTCAACTCAGGATGAGACTTTCTGTTGCGAGCCGGAACTCGATGCAGGAGGCTCGATCGCAAAGTCGGAAGAATGTGGTCTGGAGTCAGCCAGTGTTTCGGCAACTCTATCCCCAAGACACGCACCCACACGTATCATTGGCCTTTCGATAGCGTGATAGAGAAAAAAGGGAAGCCCGGCCAGCAACGCAACCAGAAGAGGTATACGAAAAACGAGAGAGGCCCGTGCCAATGGTCCAAAGACCAGCCAGATACAGAACTGGTGCGAGATGTAAATGCCGTACGAATAAGTTGCAATCTTGTGACTCGCCAGACGCAACCAGGGCGCTTGAATTTCGCGGAACGACGGAACCATCAGTCCGAGTGCGAGACATAGAAACCAGCCCGTAGAAAGCTGCGGACGAACCGCAAATGCGAGGATCAGTATGACGATGAAGATCGGCCACAAGCGGCTCGAAAACCTCTGTCGGTAAGGAAGTGAGTATGCGATGACCCCCGGAAGGAAGCAGGGTGAAAAGGCGAGAATAGATAGCCTGCCAAGGCTTGGCAGTCGTGGCTGGATGATGGCAAGTCCAACACCAATCGCCCAAAAGCAAAGTAGCTGCCAAGTGGCTTTTCTGCCGTGAATCCACAGGAAAAGGAAAGGCAGGAACGCATACATTTGTAATTCGAAGGGAAGCGACCACAGGACATTCACGATCGACTTCACGTAAGTGAGATTCTGCACAAGCAGCAGGTTGGAAGCGATGGAAACGATGCCGGGTAGCTGTCCGTGAGAGAGGCCGCGAATGCCATTGATGCCGGAGTCAAGGTGCAGCAGGAGCGCGACGAGGACGGCAATGACACTCAAGGGATAAATTCGAAATATCCGTCGTATCGCAAAGTTGGCGATCAGCGGCCGTCCTTTCAGTCCGCTGCGTTCGAGCGAGTACATCAGCACCAGGCAGGTGTGAACGAAGAAGAGCAGCACGCCAAATAGTCCCCAGGAGGAAGTGGGCATCCAGAGAACCTTGTCGACATAGTTGCGAGTGCAGAAATGCTGCGCCAGCACAAGGAGGACGGCTATCGCCCGAAGCAGATCGAGGTTGGCCGACAAACCCTTCTGTTCGGGATTCGAAGACATCGATTTCCCAGTGGTGATGGCAAGCAGTATATCGTGCGGATCAAGCAGCATTCCCCCGGGGGTGTAACGACGGCATGCAACAAATTTCTCGACGCCGGAACACGTGAGCGGCAAGACTTAAATTTTCCGATCTACTTGTCGAAGCACGAACTTGGCGCGATTTTCGGAATTGTTGTGAGGCACTTCAATAGTGTGATATCCGCAGTCTGAATAGACCTGCCGAATTACTTCAAACGTGCGCTCGGCTTCTGCAAAATCCTGTTTGCGTTCGGTATCGGTTGTGTAGATCTCTCGCCATGGCGGAAGCAGAAAGACGGCTGGCGCGTAGCGGTACTGTCGGCATGCGTCCTGAATGTGGGAGTCATCGGACAGGCCGATCAAGCGCGCATATCCGAGCGTATCTGGGATACCACGATCGAAAAATATCAGTTCAGCCGACGGTGAGTGGCGCAAGTACGTTTCGATCGATCGTTGCAGCATGAGCCGAGTGTATGCTTCGCGGTCTGCCCAAGGCAGCGCTGTTCCGCCCAATCGCACTTGTTCTTGGATAATCTGACGGGCGTCCTCCGGCGCGAAGGGATAGCCGAGCCGCGCCAGTTCATCGAGCAGGGTTGTTTTTCCGGAGCCAGGTCCGCCAGAAACGACGAAGAGATCGGCATTGTGATCTGACATAACAGATAGACGAGAGCGTCCCAGGTTCGGAGCAGCTACTGATGCTCTCGTTCTTGCGCTCCTGATTTATGCGAGCTTCTTGTGATTAAATTTCCCCAGAATGGACCCACTCGATATTTCTACTCAAGAATTTCGATTCCTGGCAGAAAAAATCGTTGCGCTTTCCGTGGACTATCTCGACAGCATGGATTCGCGGCCGACGTTTCCTGCTACAAGCGGAGCCGAGAATGAGCGGCTATTCTCAACGTCCCTGCCTGAGACGGGGATGGGCGCCGCTGCTTTTGCCGCGCTGTCCGATGTTGTCGCCAACTCGCGAGTGCAGAACGGACGATTCTACGGATACGTGCAAGGTCCCGGCGAGCCGGTGGCGGCGCTGGCGGATCTGGTGACCTCCATCCTGAACCAGAACATGACGGCGTGGCGCTCCTCGCCTGCCGGGATCACGATCGAGCGTACGGTTGTGCGCTGGTTGGCTGAGGCAATCGGATGCAAAGACTATTCCGGAACGCTGACTGGAGGGGGATCGGCGGCGAACCTTATGGGACTGACGATGGCACGCGAAGCAAAGCTCGCGGCCAACGAGCGCGGATTGCATGCAGCGCGCGCAGGCGTGATCTATGCCTCGGATCAAGTGCACATGGCGGTGCCGAAGGCAGTGGCGATGATCGGCGTCGGGCGTGACAATCTGCGGATGATTCCAAGCGACGGGTCGTATCGGATGATTGTGTCGAAACTCGAAGACGCCATCAGGAGAGACAAGACTGCAGGATTGGTTCCGGTGGCCGTGGTCGCATCCGCTGGGACAGTGAACACCGGAGCGATCGACCCGCTGGGTGACATCGCTGAAGTTGCGCGGACGCACGGGTCCTGGTTGCACGTCGATGGTGCTTATGGCGCCTTGGCCGCAATCAAAGCGCCTGAGAAGTTCGCGGGGCTGTCGCTTGCCGATTCCGTTTCGCTCGATCCGCACAAATGGTTGTATCAGCCGCTCGACTGCGGCTGTCTGCTCTATCGCGATGTTGCTATGGCCCGAAAGACCTTCGCCTACACCGGCGACTATGCGAAAAACCTGAACACCGATCCAACGGAAGGATTTGCATATTTTGAAGAGTCGTTTGAGTTGTCGCGGCGCTGCCGGGCATTGAAGTTATGGCTTTCGCTTCGCTATCACGGATTGGAAGCCTTTCGGAACGCGATTCAGAAGGACCTCGATTACACAAAGCGGCTAGCCGCGACGGTCGCAAAGACGCCTATGCTCGAACTGGTTGGACAAGGATCGTTGAGCGTGGTTTGCTTCCGTCACATGGTGAGGCGCGAAGCGTCGAATGAGGAGCGCAATCGTTTCAACACCGCCTTGCTCAAGCGATCGGTCGCTCGCGGCAAAGTGTACCTTTCAAATGCAACTCTGGAGGGAAAGTTCTGTTTGCGGGCGTGCTTTGTGAATCACCTGACGAAAGACTCGGACGTGGACGCAATAGTGCCGGAGGTGCTGGCGTCGGCGGAAGAGCTGCGAGCATAGCCTTGCAATGAAGAGCGTGTGGGCCGATCGACACGAAGAAAGATTTCGTCGCGCTACCGCTCTGGAATGATCGGAAATTTTCAGCCGGAGCGTGCGACACTGAAACGGCTGATTCCGTTCCTGTACAATTTTCTCGCTTGCCTCGGCTGAGAAACATTTCGGTCAGCGTCGTTTTTCTTCTCATCGCGCTTGTCGCTCGCGCTGAGCCTGTCTCGCAACTCAAGCCCACCAACTATGTCAACGATTTTGCTGGTGTCTTGAATGCAGCCACGCAATCGCAATTGAATAGCCTATGCAAGCAGGTAGATGAAAAGGCGAAGGCGCAGATCGCGGTAGTCACTGTGAAGTCGACGGATGGGGAAGAGATCTTTAACTACTCGGTTGATCTCTATCAGAAGTGGGGAATCGGAAAGAAGGGAAGCGACCGCGGGGTGCTGATCCTGCTGGCGGTGAATGATCGGAAATATCAGATCCGGGTTGGATATGGGTTGGAACCGATCCTTCCCGATGGGAAAGTAGGGGGATTCGGGCGCGAGGCAGTGCCGGATCTGAAACGAGGCGACTATTCAGGCGCGGCGACACTGATGACGTCTCGCGTCGCCGATGTCATTGCGAAAGATGCCGGCGTGACGCTCGAGGGGAATGAGCTGCCATCGCAATCGCAACGCGCGAGGCCGCCGAACCAGGGATTCGGTATCGGGTCAGTCATAGTACTCATCATCTTTGTCCTGATCTTCCTAGCGATTTCGCGTGCGGGAAGAGGCGGAGGTGGCGGAGGCGGTTTCTGGTCGGGCCTGCTCCTCGGCACCCTATTGAACAGCGGAGGTGGACGTGGACGCCGCGACGACTGGGGTGGTGGGTGGGGTGGAGGGGGCTGGGGCGGTGGAGGTTTCGGCGGTGGCGACGGTTTTGGTGGATTTGGCGGCGGAAGCACGGGTGGTGGCGGTGCGGGGGGTAGCTGGTAGCTTGAGGTGAAATCGTGATAGCGGCAGAAACCAAAATCAATGAATTTGTAAGTCGTCTGCGCGCTGCGGGCGGTGCCAACTTGAAGTCTGTCATCCTCTATGGCTCGGCGGCGAAGGGCGATCATGTTCCTGACATATCGGATACAAACCTGGTCTGCGTTTTGATGGAAACGTCGTTTGCCGAACTGCAAAAGCTTGCGCCCGCCGTCGAGTGGTGGACGAGTGAAAAGCAGAAGGTGCCGTTGCTTATAGGCGCTGACGAGTTGCAGCGCTCGTCGGACGTGTTCTCGATCGAGCTACTCGACATGCAGCAGAGCTATCGCGTCCTTTGGGGAGACGATGTTCTAGGAACGCTAATAATTCCGACTAGCTTTCATCGCGTGCAACTTGAATACGAGCTGCGGGAAAAAACAATTCTGCTGCGGCAAGGAATGATGATGTCGGGCGGGAATGTCGAACGTATGTGGGACCTTATGCTGCGCTCTTTGCCCGCGTTTGCGACATTGTTCCGGCACGCGTTGCTCGAATTGGGCGAACCTGTTGCGGGATCGAAGCAGGAGGCAATCGAGCGATTGGCTACACGGGTGGGATTAGATCCGAGGGCTTTCCTGGACTTGCTCAAGGTGCGCGCGCATGAGAGCGATCCGAAGGCAATCGATGTGAAAGACCTGTTTGCGCGCTACTTGAAAGAAGTGGAGCAAGTGACCGCAGCAGTGGATAGAATGCTGGATTCTCCCAAGCCGGGGAAGGCGTAGCTTCGGCCGTCAATTTGGAAGTCAGGAGGAAGTATGGGTAAGGGCATCATAGTTCTGATCGTGCTGGTGCTGATTGTCGGATTCGTGTTCATGCAGTACGTCGGCGTGAGGAATACGCTCGTCACGAAGGATCAGACGGTGAAGGCTGCCTGGTCACAAGTGGACATCGTGTTGCAACGGCGTGCGGATCTGATCCCGAACCTTGTAGAGACCGTCAAAGGATACGCGCAACAAGAGCAGACCGTTTTCGGCGACATTGCGAAAGCGAGATCGGCCCTGCTGTCGGCCGGATCTCCGTCTGAAAAGATTGCCGCGAACCAACAACTGGATGGGGCTCTCGGCCGCTTGCTTGTCATTGTCGAGAATTATCCAAACCTGAAGTCGAACGAGAACTTCATGCGATTGCAAGATGAATTGGCGGGTACCGAAAACCGCATCGCCGTCGAACGCAAGCGCTATAACGATGCTTTGCAGGACTACAACACGTATCTGTTGAAGTTCCCCAACAACTTGATCGCCGGTTTTGCCGGATACAAGGAGAATACGGCCTACTTCCAGGCGAGCGAGGGTTCGCGGCAGGCTCCCAAAGTGAATTTTGGAGCTCCCCAGACGAATCCGGCTCCGGCAACCACTCGATAGAAGCCTTAGCCAGTCGTCCCGAAAAACCGAACAGTTCTTATGTGCATGCGTCACAGTGCATCGTGGCGCATGATGATAAAAATCCTGACAGGTCTCCCGGAATCCTCCGATCCGGAGTTGTGCGCACAGGGGATTCCTATGTCTCGGCGAGGAGTCATTCCGTCCTTCTTGCTTGCTTGTCTCACCAGCTTCATCCTGATGGGGAGCGCATGGGCGCAAGATGCTTCGACCGGAGCGCTGCGCGGAATAGTCTGTGACGCGCAAGGCGCGGCCATTTCTTCGGCCGACGTTCTGGCTGTCCGCGTCGAGACGGGGATGCGCTATCACGTGCTGACAGACTTGAACGGCAGTTTCGTGATTGAGCTGCTTCCACCCGGCGATTACCTGGCTCGAGCTGAGGCGTCAGGCATGGCGCCTCAGGATTCTCCAAGAGTGCGGGTCGAAGTTGGAGGGTCGACGGAACTCACTTTTCGCTTGTCGATTGCCGGAGCCAAGGAGACCGTAACAGTTTCGGGTGCTCCGCCCGTGGTCGAGACACAACCGAGTTCTATTTCATCCTTGGTGGATGAACGGGCGATTGGCGATCTTCCGCTGAATGGCCGGCGGTTCACAGACCTGTCGCTGCTGACCCCGGGCGTGACGACCGATCCGCGAGGGCTGACCTCAGCATCGAACGGCGACCTGGCATTTGGCGGGATTCGTGGATATCAATCGAGCTATCTGGTCGACGGTGCTGACAACAATAACGGATTCTTTGCGCAGGCCCGTGGACGCTATCGGGCGCCGTATCAGTTCTCAAACGAAGTGGTTCAGGAGTTCCGAGTATCGTCGAACACGTACGGCGCGGAACTGGGACGTGCTGGCGGTGCGGTCGTGAATGTGGTGACGAAATCCGGATCAAACCAGTGGCATGGAACGGGGTTTTATTTCCTGCGCGACAGTGCGCTCGGGGCGACGCCTGAGTTTGTGGGATTCAAGCCCAGCGATCAGCAACATCAATTCGGCGGAACACTCGGTGGTCCGATTCGTAGGAACAAGGCCTTCTTTTTCGCCGGCTACGATCAGCACATCTTTCGCGTACCAACGGTGGTGGAGTTTTCCGATGGCAACACCGTGGTTGTTCCGAAAAAAGGCAGCGGTCCGGTTGATCCGGGAGACTACGAAGACTCGGACAAGGATCTGGTATTTGCGGCCGCCGGGAATCTGTCGACTATGGGTGGAACATTCCGGTCGAATTTGCTCGGGGACGCCGCATTCATCAAGCTCGACTATTCATTGAGTCCGCGCAACTGCCTGTCCAGCCGCGTGAGCACGTCACGGTATTAGGGCCTGAATAACGTGTTCTTTGACCCAGCGAGTCCGATCACAAACTATGCGATGAGCGCCAACGGCGAAGAGAGTGTGAAGACAGAAACTGCCTCATTGTCTCTGCTCAGCGCGTTGACGACGAAGTTCACCAGCCATCTTCGGGTGCAGTTTTCACGGGACTTGCAGCAGTCCTTCCCGAATTCGACCAGTGTACGTACGAGCATTTACTCGATCATCAGCGCCTTTGGACAATCATCCATCCTGCCGCGGGAGACGCAGGAGCATCGGCTGCATCTGGCGGAGACTTTCAGCTGCACCAGCGGGCGTCAAGACTGGAAGTTTGGTGGCGATGTCATGATGACGTGGGACTACAACTTTTTCGCGTCGCTATTTGGCGGTGAATATATCTACGACAACATCAGCGTAGACCCCTGGACATTTGAGCCTGAACACGGCAGCATGCAGATTACTCCGCTGCGCGCTTGGGCGCATAATGTTCCGCGCTACTACGTGCAGAGTTTCGGTAATCCTGTTTCGCATCCGGACAGCAACGACTATTCGGTTTTCGCGCAAGACACGTTGCGCGTTACGCGGCGGTTGGCCCTCAGCGTCGGGGTTCGGTAGGACATCCAGACATTCAGCAAGAATGGGCTGGAGACCAATCCGCTTTGGCCCGCGTCCGGAAAAATGCCTTCCGACACGAACGATTTCGTGCCCCGCATCGGACTCGCCTATTCCGTCGGGCAGGAGCATCCATTGGTGATGCGCGCGGGGTTCGGAATCTTCTATACGCGCATTCCGCAGATCTATCAGTCATCCGTGATCAACGACAATGGAACGTCGAAGAGCTTCCTTGAATTGGACAACTCTGATTACTACCAGCACAAGATTTTTCCCGCGTATCCGAATGCTCTGGTGACTTGCGATCGTGGTCCGGTAGCGTGCACGGCTCCGGTTTCGCTGTCACCGTACATGTCGAGCGATGTCTCCGCCTTTGCGCCTGATTTCAAGACCCCAAAGGTGCAGCAGGGAAGCTTAAATGTGGAAAGGGAGATAGCCGACCGCTTCGCTGCGGGTGTTTCGTATCTCTACGTGCACGGCGTCGATCTGATTCGAGCGCGCGACGTGAATCTCCCCAAGCCCGCCGAGTACGAGTACCCGATCTATGATCCGACGGGCAACGACTTCTTGAATTCGTTTTACATAGTCGATTCGTTCTCCAACTGGCAGACAACGAAGAGCATGACATGCCCATACCCGCCGTGCCTGAACGATGTGCAGCGCCCGGTATCACAGCTAGGAGCGATCAATCAATTTGAAAGCGCCGCATCGAGTGTTTAGCACGGGTTGACAGTTTCATTGCGACGCCGGATGACGCACGGATTGTATTTTCGGGTTGCTTACACGTGGGCGCACGCGATCGATGACGGGCAGGACGCATTGGTTGCCGGGCGTCCGGTGACGGTGCAAAATTCCTACTCGACCAGCAGCGAGCGCGGTCCGAGTGTGACCGACCAGCGCAATCGATTGTCAGTGTCGTGGATTGCCAAGCCACGTCCCTTTGGGCGCGGTAAGGAATTTCTGAGCACCATCTTCAACAACTGGAAGATTTCCGGCGTGATGAGTTACGGGAGCGGGCGGCCGACTGAAGCGCGCGTAGTTGGCGATCCAAATCAAGATGCCAATAGCAGCAACGATCGCTTGTCGGGCTATGGACGCAATGCATTTCTAGGCCCCGATTACGCGACCTTGGATCTGCGCGTGACGAGAAAAATCAATTTGCGCGAGCGGTACCGCTTGGAGTTGATAGCCGAATCGTTCAATCTCTTCAATCGTTCCAATCAGAGACTGGATTTCACCGACGATGGCTTTCAAAACGCTGCTGGACAGTTTGTACCGCTCGACCGGCAAGTTGGGGGGCGCAACTATCCTGCTTATTATCAGCAGCCTACAAACTTCATGCGGGCGACAAGCGCATACGCTCCTCGGCAGATACAACTGGCGCTGCGTTTTGTCTTTTGAGCGTACTGTAAAGTCTGGTAATGATTCCACTTGACTTCGATGGCCGGTGCTTGACATAACTAAACGGTCCACTTTGGGACGAGTTGGGAGGTGTAGTTCTTTTGGCTGAGGTCAGAATTCAAGAGGGTGAGTCCCTCGAGAATGCGCTTCGCCGATTCAAGCGAAAGGTACAGCAGGAAGACATCATCAAAGAAGTCAAACGTCATTCCTTCTACCTAAAACCGGGCGAAAAAAAGCGCGTGAAAGAAGCGCTGGCTCGAAAGCGCAGTCGGAAGAAAGCACGTAAGGAACAGGATTAAGTCAAAACCGGGCCGTCTGTGGGTGACGGCCCGTTTCCACTCCCAGCAGTATTTTTTAGTTCGGACTTCTCCTACAGCAGTAACCATGCGAAGCACACGCATGGCGGGCCGAACCCAGGGAAATTTAGAGGGGGATCGTGGTTATCCTCTGCACACGTTGTGAGCCGGACATTCCCCATTCTGGTCTCCCGTGAAGAGCAGGGGCTGGGAATGGGAGCGCCTCTCCATGGAATTCCAAGATAAGATTCTGAAGTGTGTGGATTGCGGTACGGACTTTGTCTTCACCGCAGGCGAGCAACTGTTTTTTCACGACAAACAGTTCAAGAACGAGCCCAAGCGCTGCAAGAACTGCAAGAGCAAACGCGTCGCAGTACTCGGCGCGTCTCCGGGACAGACCTACACGAAAACTGAAACGCGAACCAGTTGTTCGCAATGCGGCAAGGAGACCACGGTGCCCTTTCGGCCGACTCAGGGACGCCCGGTTTTTTGCCGTGAATGCTTCCAGCAGCGCCGGCAAGTCGCCAGCGCCTGATTTGAGTTGCAGGAAGTATAGACAGCTATCCAACCTTGCGGTTCGCCTGTTTGACGGCAGGTAGGCCTGAGGCTCCGTTACGTCGTCGTCGTTGCTTGTCGTCCTCGTGCCGGATGAGGAGAGCCTCGACCTGCCGCACTAGCTCTGCTGTGCCCAACGGTTTCACGAGCAAAGACTCGGATTGCTCCCTCTCCCAGCCATCGCCTGATGGCGGGTAGGCAGTCAGGAGGGCCGTGGCCGGATTGTAGCTTTGTTGGCGCGCTGCACGGATCACTTCCAGCCCGGCCTCTTCGGTCTCCATGCGTAAATCAGTGATCACCATCTGGTACACCGACGCGGCCATTCGCGAGAGAGCTTCCGCGGTGCTCGAGGCTGTATCAACCTCGAACTCGTGCAATTCCAGCACAGCCTTCAGGGTAAGTAGCACTGCCAGATCATCATCAACGAGAAGAATGCGTCGCTTCATACAGACACCTGAAGAAGTGAAATGCGAATTGCCGGCGGACATCGAAGCCGAGTCCTCCGGGGACGCCCACTCGGTTAGTATAGGAGCGTGGCCACCTTCCACATAGAAAATTTTGGCTGCCGCGCGACCCAGGCTGATGGAGCGGCGATGGAGCGCCAGTTCCTCGAGCGAGGCCTGGAACGCGCCGAAACGGCACGTGACGCCGAAGTTGTCGTTTTGAACACTTGCACCGTCACGGAGGGTGCAGACAAGGACGCACGTGCCGCGATACGAAGACTGCAGCGGGAAAATCCGGGCTGTCAAATTCTGGTGACGGGATGTTATGCGCAGCGAGCGCCCGAAGAACTCGCCGCTCTGCCGGGCGTCCGCTGGGTGGTGGGAAATTCTCACAAACACGAGGTGGCCAAGATCGCGACCTCCGGATTGCGGTCCATCCCGCTGGTGCAAATCGCGCCCGCTAGTGAATCGGGCGTGGTGGATTCCGAGTTCAGTCCGAACATCGTGATCGGCGATATTTTTGCGCACACCGAGCTGATGGCAGCCCCTGTATTCGAAGCGGCAAACGAACGAACACGGCCGAACCTGAAGGTCCAGGATGGATGCGATAACCGCTGCTCATTTTGCGTGATCCCATACGTGCGGGGCCAAAGTCGATCATTGCCTCAGGAGCGCGTCATTACCGAGGTGAACGCTCTCGTGGCGGCAGGATACCGGGAGGTGGTGATCTCCGGAATCAATCTTGGAAGGTGGGGGCGGGACATCCTTAACGGCCGACTAGTCGATCTCATTCGCGCGATTCTCGACCGAACCGCTCTCGAGAAGCTTCGCATCAGTTCCGTAGAGCCCATGGACTGGAGCGATGAACTCGTCGATCTAGTTGCACAATCTCCTCGTATCGCCCAGCACGCTCACGTACCAATGCAATCTGGGAGCGATGCAGTCCTGAGGAGGATGCATCGGAAATACCGGCCTTGGCATTACCGCGACAAGGTTGTCAGGATTCGCGATGCGATGCGCAATGCTGCCATTGGCGCCGATGTAATGGTCGGTTTCCCAGGAGAGACCGAAGTCGAGTTTGAGGAGACGAAGCGGATGGTGGACGAGTTGCCGTTCACCTATCTGCATGTGTTCACCTACTCCGCACGCCCAGGAACCTCAGCCGCCGACCGGCCAGATCAGGTCCCGCTGCGTGTCGCGCGAGAACGTAACCGCGTGCTCCGCGAACTAGCGTCTTGCAAGCAGGCAGCGTTTAGGCAATCGCTAGTTGGTTCTGTCATCGAAGCGATTACGCTACGCTCGAACACTGACGAGTTCACCGAAGCACTAACCGACAATTACTTGAAGATTCGGATTGAAGGAAGGCACGACGCGAACCAGTGGATCCCGGTACGCCTTAAGAGTGCTAGTACTGGTGAAGTGGCGAGCCGTCATCGTCCGGGCAGCCCCGAATCAGGCGCCGTCAATTCAATTTGGCACGATACCGAAGTAACCCTCGATGACCGTCGCGAACTCACCAACATCATTGACCTTCAGCCAGTTACAGGCTAGGATGGGCAAAACTCCAGCCCATGGGAGTGCGCAGAGACATGTCCAAATCGGTATCGAAGTCTGCTTTGGCGTGCTTGCTGGCGTTCCTTTTGCCAATGCAGCTGTTGGCGAAGGATTCGACGGCGGCGATGGTCTACGCCAGTGGAGCGGCATGGGTGAATGGGACGGAAGTTCCGAAATCGGCAGCCTTGTTTGCTGGCGATATGCTCCAGACGCGACCGGAAGCAACGGCCAATATCAATGCCTCGGGATCGAGCATTATGGTGCTATCGGATTCCCTGGTGAAATATCAGGGTCCATCGGTGGAGGTCGAGCACGGCGCAGTCCGGATTTCGACCTCGAATGGTCTTGCCGCCCAAGCCGGAGAAGTTACGGTGAAACCGTCGGGAAGTGGCTGGGCGGAGTTCCAGGTCACCGATGTCGACGGGCGCATGCAGATTGTGGCCAATAAGGGCGACCTGACGATTCAGGATCAGCAGGGCAACACAACACTTTCCCAGGGACAGCAGACTACGCGCGACGATACCACCTCGCCCGAGAAAAAGAAGAAAAAGAAGCGGGGAGCGGGCGCTCAGCCTGCAGCGGGTGGAGGAATTCTGAGCACCAACGGTGCGATCTACGCAGGGGCAGCCGTTGTCACGGGAGTAACTATTTGGGTTCTGCTTCAACACGGCGAGCCGATGAGTCCAAGTTGCCCGACAAATCCCTGCAATTGAGTCTCTGGATGAGCGACTGATTCATGTCGCGCTACGTTTCCTACCGCGATTTCGACTGGCTCCTTTTCGGCTTTGTGCTGGCGATCTGCACACTAGGCGTGCTGCAGATTCACAGTGCAACCGAACACACCAAGTTTGCCGGCTCCCACATCAGGCAAATGTACTGGATTGCCGCCGGTGTCGGCGGCATGTTTCTGATGAGTCTCGTGAACTATCAGGTGTTGCTCGAGAGGATCCACTGGATTTACATTGTCGCGCTGGCATCCCTGATTTCGGTGCTGCTCTTTGGACAGAAGTATCTGGGAGCCCGCCGCTGGATCAAAATGCCGGGCGGAGCACACTTCCAGCCGTCTGAGTGGGTGAAACTGATCCTGATACTGGCGGTGGCAAAGTATTTTGCCGACTTGCATCAGAGAGAGTTGTCCTGGTCGGACTTCCTGAAAGCGGGCGCGATTGTCGGTTTCCCGATGCTGATGGTTTTGGCGCAGCCCGACCTGGGGACTGCGCTGACATACCTGCCCATCGCCATCATGGGGCTTTTTCTGGGTGGTCTGCGGTGGCGGCAGGCCGGAATTGTCTTGCTGCTGGCGGCGCTGTGCATGCCGCTGGCATGGCACCACATGAAGGATTATCAGAAGCAACGCCTGGTGAGTTTTCGTGAACCGGATCTGGATCCCAAAGGGTCCGGCTATCAGGTGGCGCAGTCGTTGATTGCGGTAGGTTCGGGAGGAATCTGGGGGAGCAGCCAGGGGTCGCAGACTCACCTGGCGTTCTTGCCGGTGCCGCAAACAGACTTTATCTTCGCGGCGTTCGCCGAGGAACATGGTTTTGTAGGAGCTCTCGGCGTACTGCTGTTATACTTTATAGTGCTGATGAGGTTGACCCAGAACGCCCAAACGGCGCCTGACCGTGCCGGGACGTTTCTGGTGATGGGTGTGGTGGCTGTGCTTAGCTTCCATATCCTGATCAACGTTGGCATGGTGGTCGGATTTATGCCGGTCACCGGAATACCTTTGCCGCTCATGAGTTACGGTGGGTCTTCCGTTCTTTTCATGTTCCTGGCGCTGGGGATGGTCATGAATGTCAGGATGCGCCGTTTCGTGAACTGAACGATGGCAAAGCTGGGGCGCCAGAAGGCGCCAAAAGATTACGAGCGCCCTCGCGAAAAAAGAGGGCAAATCACCGGCGAGAAAATCGGCCGGACAGGATTGAAGCCCGCCAGGCGGGTAACGGCCCCTTCAGGGATCTGAGAGAGCGGTCACAAACCTGGCGCAGTTCCACGATGACGCGATCATTGCAGAGAACTTCGAACGACCCAACTCAATGTGGGTTCCTGGGATGTTGCCAGGATATCGGTGCGTTCTGCATAGAGGCGTTTTAGAGCATCAGTCCTTCCTTTGCCGTCCCCTCTCGCTCCGGTGACGAACAACCGGAGTTTCAATGAACAAAGAATTGTTTGTGTCTTCCACCCCTCACGAAACCAAGGTGGGGATTGTGGAGGACGATCAACTAGCAGAAATCTACCTCGAACGGGAAAACGAATACACCTTAGCGGGGTCAATCTATAAGGGCCGAGTCACCCGCGTGCTGCCCGGCATGCAATCGGCGTTCGTCGATATCGGGCTGGAGCGGGACGCCTTTCTGTACGTTTCGGATTTCATGGATCTCGAGCAGCAGGACGAAGACCTGGATGAGGTGATTCCGGCGAATCGTCCTCAAGCCGAGAGAACTTCATCGCGCAGTAGCGAAGTCGCTGCCCCCGCAACTGAGGGCCATTTGCCCGGGGACGAGGGGAGTGAAACCACCGCGGAGCCTGCAGCAGAAAGTGACGAGGTTTCCGAGGGTTCGGCCAATCATGTCGATGGTGCGCGAGATCGATCCTATCGCGGACGACGTCGCCGTCGTGGACGTCGCGGAGAACGTGGCGACCGCGGGGACCGGACAGAGCGAGGAGACCGCGACCGTAATGGCTCCGAATCGCGCTTTCAACGCCCCGCCACCCAGCAGACGACCCGGGCTGGGCGCGATTACGATTATGGTCCGCCACCGGGCTACCAGCCCATCATTCTTCCTGGGGAATCGATTTCGAAATACCAAAGACAAGCGCCGGCAGCGGTCTCTTCAGCGGAGACTGTGGCTGAGGAGCACCCGGCTTCGATTCCAGAAGCTTTTCCAGACGATGAGCCAATGTTCGCGACGCGGCAAGCCGAGCCGCTGCACGAGCAACACGAGCATGAGGCACCGGAAGATGTCTATGAAGAAATAGCGGTTTCGGAGGCTCCCAACTCTGACATCGACGACTCTAGAAGCGCCGAACATGCAGTGCATGACCATCACACGGTCGAACTGGCGCATGAAGCAGAATTTCGCGCTGCCTTACATCCCACCGGAGACGTGTCGGAGGAAGAGATCGAAGAGGATGAGGCGGACCTCGCCTCCTATGTGGAAGACATCGAAGAAGACGCGGCATTCGATGAGATGGAGGAGGAGACCCGCGCAGTCGATGACTTTACTCGCACCGATATTCAGCAACCTGTAGCGGCCGAAGCGACCACTCTCGCCGGGGAAAATGAGACTCCCGAGCACCCGGAGGTCACTTCCGCTGTGGAAGGGAACGGTGAGGGGCCTGAGGACGGAGAGGAAGACACCGAAGAACTGGAGCTCGAGGAGGCGCAAGAAGAGGCTGAGGCGCTACTGGAGGCCGAAGCCATCGGCGCTGGTACGGTCGATGCGAGTGCAGAAGTGCGAAGTCCTGCGGGACAAGCGCAATATCTACAGCGTGCTCAACGCCAGTCACCGGCCTTCGATCGCCGCCGCGGGCGCCGCGGCGGCCGCCGCTTCCGCCGCCGTGAGAACCATGTTGTGCCCCAGATCAGTGAACTCCTGAAAGAAGGCCAAGAAATTCTGGTGCAGATTGCGAAGGAGCCGATCGGCAAAAAGGGTGCGCGCATCACCAGCCACATCGCGCTTCCGGGGCGATTCCTGGTCTACATGCCGACTGTGAATCACACTGGCGTCTCGCGCAAGATTTCTTCGGATGAAGAAAGACAGCGGCTCAAGAGAATCATCATCAGCGAGCGCGAGAACGGTCATGGCGGATTTATTGTCCGGACCGCGGCTCAAAACGCCAGCGAAGAAGAACTGCGTGCCGATATCCGATTTTTGAAGAATCTCTGGAATGAGATCAAGACGCGGTCGGATGAGAGCAAGTCGCCGGCGCTGATCTACCACGACCTGAACGTGGTGGAGCGAGTACTGCGCGACCAAGTGACCTCGGATTTCTCAGTTGTCTGGTCCGATACCGAGCAGGAATACGAACGAATCCTAAGATTCGCGAACCGCTTCCAGCCGGGATTGGTAAAGCGCGTGAAGCTCTACACCAAGGAAACGCCCCTTTTTGAACAATTCGGGCTGACTGAGGAGGTCAATAAGGCTCTCAAGTCAAAGGTTTGGTTGAAGAGCGGCGGTTATATCGTGATCAATCAAACTGAGGCGCTGGTGGCAATCGACGTGAATACTGGAAAGTACGTGGGCAAGACTGCGCGCCTCGAAGACACGATCGTCAAGACGAACGTGGACGCCATCAAGGAGATCGTACGGCAGATCCGTCTACGCGATCTGGGCGGGATCATCGTCATCGATTTTATCGATATGGATGAGCGGCGCAATCGGCAGAAGGTGATGCAAGCGCTCGAAGAGGCCCTGCGACATGACCGCGCTCCATCGAAGGTGCTCCAGTTCAATGATTTTGGATTGGTCGCGATCACGCGTAAGCGCGTCAAACAGTCGCTAGAGCGCACAATCGGCTCGCCTTGCCCGTACTGCCAGGCTACTGGCTTCGTGAAGTCCGTGAGCACAATCTGCAACGAGATCTACGTCGAAATGCGGAAGATCGCCAAACAACTCGATCACGGGGATCTGATGCTGCGAGTAAATCCAGATGTCGCAAAGGTGCTGAAGGCGAACAATGCCAAGCTTCTGAATGAAATGGAAGAACTCACAAAGAAGACGATTATTGTGAAGTCGGATCCAGCGCTACACCAGGAGCAGTTCGATATGCACTAAGCAGAAATCGACGGATTTCCGAGGGGACGAGCGCTGCTCGTCCCTTTTTGCTGGACTATAAGAGAGGCTAGATTGAGCCCTCGCGAACGCGTCGCAGGAAGTCGTCGGCTTCGGCTCTCGCCTTAGACATCACTTTGGGGTCATTGCGATGCTCCAGACCGATCTCCTGCAAAGCGATATCGACTGCATCCTTGGGCTTGTATCCGACCTTGAGAAGTTTCCTTACGCGATCAGCGAAGGAAGGCTCCTTCGAGTTGTCGACGAATTGAGGCGCCGAGAATGTCGCCGTAGTGCAAGCGTGTTCTCGAAATCTCGCGGAGGCGAGGCGATCATAGGCGCTTTTCGCTTCAGGATCAGTTAACAGAGTCGGGATGGGAAACTTCCAGGAGCAACTCGAGCAGGCCCACCCTTGATTTCCGACCTCGTCGATCCATATCAAAGCGCGCGCCATTGCAATGGACAGGAGATTCTGTGCTTATCTTGCCCCACAATTCGTAGATTTCGCAATGCCGCGTGCCGTGGGCAGGGCCAAAGGCGCCCGTACAGTACTGCGTCACGCCTGCGAAAGAATCTTAACAACCTGATCGTTACGATCGCGCATTTTTTGCAGTGAGATGCGGATCGCATCGCCTTTCCCCTGGGGACCGCCGTCCCCGGCAACCACGGTGGCCGAGGCCGCCGACTCAGCCAGGCGGCTGGAAAGATGGATCAATACGACCAGGGAGTCGGCATGCAGTTTCCAGATCGAGGGCGAATTCTGTGAGCGCTTCAGTTCTTCCAGCTCTGTCGTCATCCGCGCCGTCATCGACACAATACGTAATAGCATGCGTGCGATATCCGCTCGAGGGCTGACTTCTTCAAGATAGTCTGCGGTGTAGGCCTCCACCTCCGATGGACTGAGCATCAGGTTGAAGTAGCGCATGGGAACGATCTGCCGGAATTTCGGGTCGGCGACACGGACGAAGATGCGGATCGATTCCTCAACCCGGCGCAGCTTGGCTTCTTCAATCGAGAGTGCTTGCGGCGTGATCGCGGGAGGAACAAACTTGACGCGCGCGGGAGCCGGCGCAGCTGCCGTTGCAGCGCGGGTCGCGGGCGCCGAACGAGATTGCTGTGCAGTACGACGGATCGGCGGCCGCCGTTCGAGTTCCTTTTTCAGCTTACCGACCCGGCGGAACTTATCGAGAGCGACGGCGTAGTCGGCTTTCAGCAATTCCGATTCGTTCAATGCGGAAACATGTTCGACGGTGACCTCCATTCCGTCGATCGTGCTTAGAATGCTTCCGCCCAATTCCTCCAGGCGCCGCGCAAATTCTTTAATTTCTGTGGCGGCCTCTTCAAATAACTTGTCAAAGTGAGAGCGAAAGCCCGCATTGTAGGGCGCAATGGTCGCCATCACGCCAGGGTGGTAGAAAGAATCTCCAAGCTGGCTCTTCAACTCGCGCACGCGCTGGATAATGCCCGATTCGATCAGGCTATTGAAATCCTGAAAGCTGTTTGCCTTCTCCAACAAAGGCCCGAACTCTCGCAGCAGCTGAACATGTTCATCGGGTAACGTGGGCACGTCGGAATCCGCGAGAATTTCGATCAGAGCGATCTCGAACGGCGATAGAGGCAACGAACCATCCAAGCCGTATCCACGCTGTTCCCATTGTCCAGGCACGCGCGGATTGCGATACAGAAACGTTGCGACCAGGTCGGTTTTATCGCGATTCAGATCTGACCCATCACGATGGCGAGCGTAGTAGCGAAGAAGAGCCTCGGCGGCTTCAGGATCTAGATCGGCACGCAACCCAAGACGCAGCATGGCCGGTGTTGCTGCGCGATCGAGAAGCTGAATCCAGATGTGCATCCGCTCGAGTACGCTGCGGGCGTCATCAGTCTGTTGAACGATTTCCGGAGTCAGTTCCGCCGGGACAGGAATTTCGCCCCCCAGATGATCCCCGAGCAGGCGCTGATAGAAGCCCTGGACAGAGGCCAGTAGCGCAAGCTCCCATTTCGGATCCTCAGGCAAAAATCAGCTCCTTGGCGACAAAATGGCCCAGACCAGAGTGAAGACAGGTGAAGTAATAGTAGAACCGAAAATTGGAGGGCCGCGCAATTGGTTACCTGGTTACGGAAGTCAGTGCACAGTAGGTGGTACTCGATCTTGAGCTACAACATGCTCGCGAGAGACCGTGATGGCCCGGGCTGAAACCTACTGAAAGACTACGGTCTTGTTGCCGTACAAAAGTACTCGGTTTTCCACGTGCCAGCGCACGGCGCGAGAGAGGACTACTTTTTCGAGGTCGCGGCCTTTTTCGATGAGCTCTTCCACCGTGTCGCGGTGGGATATCCGGACCACATCCTGCTCGATGATGGGACCGTCGTCCAGCACCTGGGTAACGTAGTGGGCAGTGGCACCAATCAGCTTCACTCCCCGCTTGAAAGCCTGGTGGTAAGGCTTCGATCCGATAAATGCAGGCAGGAACGAATGGTGAATATTAATGAGATTCTGCGTACCGATCGCGCCCGTGAACTCGGTTGACAGCACCTGCATATAGCGTGCCAGCACGACCAGATCGCAGCGGTGTCCGCGTATCAGAGAGAGCTGTTGCAACTCCGCTGCCCTCTTGTTGTCTTTTGTGACTGGAACGACGACGTAAGGCACGTGGTAGAAGTCGGCGATCCGCTGATTGTCGGGATGGTTGGAAATAATGAGCGGGATTTCGCACTTCAGTTCGCCACTTTGATGCCGGTACAGCAGGTCCTGCAGGCAATGATCGAATTTCGAAACTAGAATGGCAACCCGCGGGCGATCGCTCGAGTGCGCCAGCCGCCAACTCATCTCGAACTGTTTTGCGATCTGGGAGAAATGCTGAGGAAATTCCGCGAGATCGAAATCGAAGTTGGCCGGATCAAACTCCACTCGCATCAGGAAAAGGTTCGATTCCTCGTCTCCATGCTCGTCGGCAAAAAGGATGTTGCCGTTATGTCGATAGATGAATTCCGCGATCGAAGCGACCACCCCGATGCGATCGGGGCAAGAGACGAGGAGAATAGCGGAATTGTGCATGGCCTATTTGTAGTTTGTACCGCGACCGGCCCCGAGGATCTTGACGACCAACGACAGTAAGGCTTACGAAGGGAAAACTGAGTCGAACGGCGCGAGCTACTTTTTCAGCGCCTTCACAATCTCTTTTGCGGCGTTCGCGCCCGATCCGCCCGTCAACCCCGTGCCTGGATGCGTGCCATTGCCGCACAAAAACAGCTTCCCGATGGGTGTTCCGTAACGCGCCCAGTCCAGCAATGGCCGCATGGTAAAGAACTGATCGAGCGAAAGCTCACCGTGGAAGATGTGTCCACCGGTAAGCCCGTATGTGTCTTCCAAGTCCTTCGGCGTGATGATCTGGTGGCGCACGATCCTGCCCGGCAGGTTGGGCGCATACTGTGCGATCGTCTTGACCACCGCCTCGCCCAGCGCTGTGCGCTGACTTTCCCACTCGGAATTCTTCAACTTGTACGGTGCATATTGCATATAGATCGACATCACATGCTCACCTGCTGGTGCCAGCGACGGGTCGGAGATCGAAGGGAAGGTGATCTCGAGATACGGCGCGCGCGAAAAGTTCCCGTACTTCGATTCGTCGAACGCGCGCTCAAGGTAGTCGATTTCCGGACTGATCTGGATGCGACTCTGGAGCAGGTTGCCGTTGCCCTTCGACTTGAGCGCCGTGAATTCGGGCAAGGCCGAGAGCGCGAGATTGATCTTCGCCACTGTACCGACTGAGCGGTAGTTCTTGATCTTCTGCACGAAATCGGGCGCAAGATAGGTTGGGTCGACGAGTTTCAGCAGAGTCGCCTTGGGGTCGGCATTCGAAACAACAGCCTTCGCGGATATTTCTTCTCCCGACACGAGAACAACGCCTGCGGCGACGCCATCCTTGATACAAATCTCGGCTACCGGTGCGGAGTTTCGAATCTCGGCGCCGGCCTGTTTGGCGGCCGCTGCCATCGCCTGCGTGACGGCGCCCGCGCCGCCCGTGGCGAACTGCACATGCCCAGCGGGCGTCGGATCGGACGCGGCGCGCAGCAGCAGAACCAGCGCACTGCCGGCAGACCAGGGCCCCAAAAAAGTCCCAAAAATCCCGCGAGCGGCGATGGTTGCTCGTAGCGGTTCAGACTCGAAAAACTCCGCTACCAGATCGGCAGCAGCCATAGGACCCCACCGCAGCACGCGATACATATCTTTCTTACCGAGGTTGCGGATGGAGCGCCCGGTTTTGAGCATGCCCCAGAGATCGCCGCTGGAAGGAGCGTCGATGTCGGGTGGAGTGAGTGTGAGCGCCTCACCGATCACCTTTCCGATTTTTGCCAAAGACTTTCCGAACTCAACGTACCCGACGGCATCTTTCTGCGACCATTGACCGATTTGCTGTGAGGCCTTGTTGACGTCGGAGTAAAGAATTAGCGCCCGGCCGTCGTTCAGCAGCGAGATCGTATTGATGTCGGGCGTAGTGAGCTTGAGTCCGTGCCGCTCGAGTTGCATGTCGCGTACAACATCCGCGCGCAGCGGTCCGAGATTGTGCGCAAGTGTGGAGGATTTGAAGCCCGGATGAAATTCTTCCGTGATCGCGGCGCCGCCAACCTGCGCGCGGCGTTCGAGCACAAGGGGCTTGAATCCAGCTTTCGCCAGGTAGAAGGCGGTGATCAGACCGTTGTGTCCGCCGCCGATGATGACGACATCACGAGTCTCGGCCACCTTAAGCCACCTTCCCGTCTTTCAAGATTTCGAGCGCGGCCAGGCGGCCGGGTGCTCCCATGATCCCGCCGCCAGGATGGGTTGCCGATCCGCACATGTACAGGTTCTTAATAGGAGTGCGGAACGCGGCATATCCCGGCACGGGGCGCAGGAAGAACAATTGTTCAAGCGAAAGCTCTCCCTGGAAGATGTTGCCCTCGCTCAGTCCCCACTCGCGCTCCAGGTCGAGCGGAGTGACAACCTGACGGTGCAGGATGATGTCCTTGATGTTCGGAGCGTACTCGGAAATCGTGTTGACGACGGTGTCGCCAAACTTGTCGCGCTCGGTGTCCCAGTCGAGGCCGGGCGCCAGCTTGTAGGGCGCGTATTGCACGAAGCACGACAGCACGTGCTTGCCGGGCGGCGCGACCGATGGATCGGTCAGCGATGGAATCACCATGTCGATGTAGGGCCGTGTCGACCAGTGTCCATATTTCGCTTCGTCGTACGCTTTTTCCATGTACTCAACGCTCGGCGAGATGGAGATCGCCCCGCGCAGATGCGCGCCAGCTCCTGGGATGCATTTGAAATTCGGCAGCCCATCGAGGGCCATGTTGACCTTGCCGGAGGAGCCGCGGAACTTATAGCGAGTCACGCCTTCCATAAATTCATCGGGCAGGCTGCCGGACTCGATCATCTTGACGAACGTGAGCCGCGGATCGACCGACGACGAAATCACATCGGCCCGGATCTCGTCTCCGTTGGCGAGCGCGACGCCGTACGCGCGGTTGTTTTTCACCAAAATTTTCGCGATCGGCGCCTCGGTGCGGATTTCGACACCAGCCTCCCGGGCTGCTCCCGCGATTGCATTCGAGATGGCGCCAGTGCCGCCACGTGCAAATCCCCAGGCGCGGAATGCGCCGTCGATCTCTCCCATGTAGTGGTGAAGCAGAACGTAGGCTGTGCCGGGCGAGCGGACGCCAAGAAATGTCCCGATGATTCCAGATGCTGACATCGTGGCCTTGAGCACATCGGTCTCAAACCACTGATCGAGGAAGTCGATCGCACTCATCGTCATGAGCTGGACCTGGTTGTACTTGTCCTCGCTCGTCATGCCCTGAAAGCGCCGTCCGATGAAGAGCAGCTTCATCAGTTCGCGTGGATTAAGCGTCGAAGGGTCGGGCGGTACCATGCCGAGGATCGGTTTTACAAAGCGGCACATGGCCTGCATAGCTTTGCCGAACTCCTCGTAAGCTTCAGCGTCGAGCCGCGAGTGGCGGGCAATCTCGCGGCGCGTCTTGCCATGATCGTTTACGCGCCACAGGTAGTCACCGTTCGGCATCGGCGTGAAAGTTCCGTCAAGTGGGAGGATCTCCAGGCCGTGCCGGGGAAGGTCGAGATCGCGGATGATTTCGGGCCTCAACAATGACACCACATACGAACAGACTGAAAACTTGAAACCGGGAAAGACTTCCTCAGTACAGGCCGCGCCGCCAAGAACGTGACGGCGCTCAAGCACGAGCACCTTCTTTCCAGCCTTGGCCAAGTAGGCGGCATTGGTCAGGCCATTGTGGCCTCCGCCGACAACAATAACGTCGTACTTCGTGCTATTTCCGGCAGCCATAGTTTGATCTCGAAGGAAGGGAAACGTTACCGAAAGTGACTCGCCATTCTAACCAGAAACTCTATTTTTGTCTCTCGTTTACGAATGATCATTGACCCGTGGTCAGCAGAATTTACGGGCTTGCCCAGCGAGAGTTGGAATCCATATAATCCCCGCGACGGGATTCCCCTTCGTGTTGCTCTGCGTCCTTCACGGCGACTCGAGGAAACACGAAGAAATTTACAGCGAGGCCGCCTTGCCCATTGGAACCGCGTTTCATGAGAGAACTTTTGCCCTCTGTCACAGCCTGAATTACCGGGAATGGTCGGGATATTACACCGTCAGCGTGTATGAGGTACATCACGAACACGAGTACAACGCAATCCGCAACGCGTGCGCGCTGATCGATATCTCACCACTCTACAAGTACCTGATCACGGGCAAAGATGCGACCAAGCTAGTGAATCGCATTATCACGCGTGACATCAACAAAGTCGCCGTCGGTCAGGTGATCTATGCCTGCTGGTGCGACGAAGAGGGCAAGGTCATCGACGACGGAACGATCACGCGGCTTGAAGAGAACAAGTATCGCTGGACCGCAGCCGATCCCAGCCTGCGCTGGTTCCGCCAGAACGGCTTGAATATGGATGTTCAGATCGAGGACATCTCAGAACAAACCGCGGCGCTGGCGCTGCAAGGGCCAACTTCGGCCAAGCTGCTTAAGCTCGTATCTGATGCCGACATTGCGAACCTGAAGTATTTCCGTAAGACGAGCGGCAAAATCGCAGGCGTGCAGGTCGACATCTCACGGACCGGCTACACGGGCGACCTCGGTTACGAGATCTGGATTCCGTGGAACGACGCCGTCAAAGTGTGGGACGAACTGATGGCCAAGGGCAAGCAGTTCGATATTCATGCCGCCGGGATGCTCGCGCTCGACGTAGCACGCGTGGAGGCGGGCCTGCTGCTGATTGAAGTGGACTACACCAGCTCCAAGAAGGCACTGATTCCATCGCAGAAGTATTCGCCGTACGAACTAGGCTTCGGCAAAATGGTGCATCTCGAGAAAGGAAACATCATTGGCAAGCGGGCACTTGAGCGGGACAACAAGAACGGAGTGGCGCGACAGTTGGTCGGGCTGGAAGTCGATTGGGTTGAGGTGGAAGAGCAGCACGACCGCTTCGGACTTTCGCCGGCAGCACCGAGCCAGGCATCGCGGGTAGCCGTGCCTGTGTACTCGGGAGACCGGCAGGTGGGGAAAGCTACAACGACGGCATTTTCTCCGCTGCTGAAAAAACTGATTGCGCTGGGCAGCATAAATACGGAATTCTCGAAGCCAGGCACGAAGTTGCAGATGGAGTTGACGATCGAAGCTCAGCGTCTGAAAACGACGGCGACAGTAGTGCCTCTGCCATTTTTCAATCCGAAGCGGAAGACGGCGACGCCGGTCTAATTTCTTTTCACCACAGAGATAGAGGGAAATCTGTGCCTTTTGTTTTGCTCTGGAGCACTCACGTCAACACTATATTCCTGCGTGAGCCTCGATTCTTTTCGCTCTCCTTCTTCCGGCCCAGTAGATCCACATCCCAATCAGAAGCAATGCCCCGCATCCGCCGACGATTTTGAACACGGCAAGCGGCTTGTTCGGTTCGTCAGGTGGAGGCAGCACTGACAGCGCGATCGTAAATAACGTCGTCGTGAAGCCGACGATCGAGAGCGCATAAGCGATCGGCTTACCGCCGGGTACGCGAATCACGTCCGGCCTGGCAGGTTCGCGCTGCAGCTTGAACATCGACGCGAATAGATACAAGTACGGAATGAAATACGTGATCACGCCCATACTGACCAGCACGTCATAGGCACCTTTTACCGATGTCCCAGCCTGTCCCAGAAAAATGAAAACAATTCCGATAAAGGTCTGGGTCAGGATCGCCACCCACGGGGTACCCCAGCGCCGGTGCAACGATCCGAAAGCAGCGGGCAGGTATCTGTCGATGCCGGCGACGAATGGCAAGCGAGCACAAGCGGCGAGATAGGCTCCAGAGGCTCCGATATTGCTGAGCGCAATCAGAAATGCAGCGATCGGCAGGATGCCGGCCAATCCGAGGCGTTCGGTGGTTTTCGCGATCGCCTGCACCAGCCCTTGCAGGCTGTTGACGTCCGATGAGGGCAGCGCCAAGAGCACGCCTACCGTTCCCGCGATGTAGCAGAAGGTGACCGTGACTCCTGCGATGAAGAGAGTCAGCGGAATAGTGCGCCGCGCATTCTTGATCTCTTCGCCCATGAAGGACGCGGTCTCGCAACCGCCGAAAGCGAAGGTCAGCACTGACCAGAAAATGATGTCGTTCAGCCGCACGCTTGGAGTCATGGTGTGGAGCGAAAACGTCGTCGCCGATCCGAAGCGGTGGTAGGCGAGCAGGCCAAGACCAATCACGATCAGCACTGGGATCCACATGGCAACGGCCCCGAGGTTGTGCAACCACTTCCCAACGTCGAGGCCGACTATGTTCAGCAGCGTTGCTGCCACGAGCGTCAGCAGCGCAAACCAGATGTAGAAGGTCGGATTGCCGGAAAGATGTCCCCATTCCGATTGCCGCATGTAGAGAATATTGCTGGCGGCGAAATAGAGAACAGCAGGGAAGTAAGGCAGGTTTGAGGTCCAATAGGACCAGGCGGCCATGAAGCCCGAGAAATCGCCGAACGCTTTCTTCGACCAGACATAGAGTCCGCCCTCGTTCGGGTAACGCGACGACATCTCGATGACAGAAAGCGCGAGCGGTGTGTAGAAGGCAAGCCACGCACCGACCCATATGACGATGGAACTTGGCCCGGCTGCGGCTGCGGTCGCGATCCAGCGAAGGCTAACGCCGGTGACGACATAGAAAAGCAGCAGGTCGCGGAATCCCATGACCCGCTTAGGGCGATTGGGATCTGAGGCTTCGGCGATGGAGACGCCGGATCCGGGTAGTTCGATGGCTGTTGTCTGTGGCCCTAAGTCACTCACGTGAGTGCGTCCGCGGCGACGAGCCGTAAGGATTACAGAGAGGACCGGGAACAGCAAGTTCAATCTGGAAATCTCAGCGGCGGCTACCACCGAGCAGGGATCCAAGCACGCCACGAACTATCTGCCGTCCCACGGAACTGCCTACGGAGCGCGCTGCACTCTTGACCATAGCATCGAGAACTGTATCGCCGCGACGACCCCCAGAGGGAAAGCCGAGCGAAGGCAGGTTCGCATACCACGGCTGATCGTGAACGGCAGTTGGAGAAGGCGTCTGTTCGGCTCGTCCTTTCAGACGCTCATAGGCCGACTCACGATCGACAGCCTGGTCATACACGCCCTTGACGAGTGAGCTTGCCATGAGTTGCTGGCGCTGCTCCAGAGTGATTGGGCCAATCTGGCTATGGGGAGGACATATGAGCGCGCGCTGAACCACCGATGGAGCACCTTTCTCATCGAGAAAAGAAACCAGCCCCTCCCCAACCTCGAGCTCCATGAGGGCCTTGACCACTTCGAGTTTCGGATTGGTGCGAAATGTCTCAGCTGCAGCCTTCACGGATTTCTGATCTTTGGGTGTGAATGCACGCAGGGCATGCTGCACGCGGTTTCCGAGCTGTCCGAGGATTACATCGGGAATATCGAGTGGATTCTGGGTAACGAAATAGACGCCTACGCCCTTTGAGCGAATCAATCGTACGACTTGCTCGATGCGCTGCTGGAGCAGCTGCGGGATGTCGTTGAACAGCAGATGCGCTTCGTCGAAAAAGAAAACCAGCTTCGGTTTTTCCGGATCGCCGACTTCCGGCAATTTTTCGAACAGTTCGGAGAGCAGCCACAGCAGGAATGTTGCATACAGACTGGGGGAAGCAAGCAACTTGTCGGCGACGAGGATGTTCACGACACCGCGGCCATTGCTATCGGTCTGCATCAAATCATCGAGATTCAGCGCAGGCTCACCCAGGAATTTTTCAGCGCCCTGCTGCTGAAACGCGACGAGTCCGCGCTGGATGGCGCCGATGCTGGCTGCAGAAATGTTTCCATATTGCGTCTGAAAATCGCGAGCCTGGTCTCCGACATGCTGCACCATTGCCTGCAAGTCTTTGAGGTCGAGCAGGAGCAGTCCGTTGTCATCGGCGATCTTGAAGACGAGTGTGAGAACTCCGGCCTGAATCTCATTCAGGTTCAAGATCCGGCCGAACAGCAGAGGACCCATCTCCGAAACCGTGGTGCGAACTGGGTGGCCCTGCTCGCCGAAGACATCCCAGAATGTGACAGGACAGGCTTCGAACTTGAAATTCTCGAGCTTGAGCTTCTTCACACGATCGGCGATTTTCGGATTGTCCTTCCCTGGTTGGCTGATGCCCGAGAGATCGCCTTTGACATCGGCTGCAAAAACAGGCACGCCAATTCGACTGAAGCTCTCGGCGATCACCTGCAACGTGACTGTTTTGCCAGTCCCGGTAGCGCCGGCGGTGAGTCCGTGGCGGTTTGCCATTTGCGGCAACAGCAAGAGTGGATCATTGCCGACAGCAATCAGAAGAGGGTCTGACATCGAAATTCGTTTCTCCCTGAGAGCAAGTTCCCAAGCTCGAAACGATTGTAAAGGGACTGTGAAATGACTCGCTACCGGCCCAGCCGCATCTCTTGCAGAGCAGCGCCTATTGCGAAACGGCGTTTTTGCGCCTGCTTCTTTTCCAGTACAAGTATCCAGGCACGCCGATCAGGACAATGATGGCGCTGCCCAGCGCTTCACTCGGCCGTTTCACAATGGTGTTGATAATCCACACGACTGCGACCAACACATAGAGTCCCGGTAGCCAGGGATAGCCGGTACACCGGTACGGTCTTTCTACATTAGGCCGCTTCCAGCGCAACACGAACAGCCCGATGACGGTCAGCGTATACGAGAACATCATCCCAAAGATGACGTACGTATAGAGCCAGTCATAACGGCCACTCACCGTCAGCAGAGCCGCCCATATTCCTTGACCGATCAAACTGAACGCTGGGGTACGCCACTTCGGGTGAATCACGGCCATTCGCTTGAAGAACACGCCGTCCTGCGCCATCGCAAGATACACACGGGATCCGGAGAGAGTGCATGACGCTGCCGCACTGAAACACGAGACTGCAATCATCGCCGACAGCCAGAAGGCCGCTTTCGGTGAAAACAATGCCGCAGCTGCGGCATGCGCGATTGTTTCGAACTTCGCCACTTCGCTGAGAGGCAACGCGTACACATACGTCATGTTCATGGCGATATAGATCGCTCCTACCGCGAGTACCCCGAGCAGCATAGCGATCGGAACATTTCGGCGCGGATCTTTCACCTCTCCCGCCACCCAGGTGATGTAGACCCAGCCGTCGTACGCCCAGAAAACTGCAATCAGTCCAACTCCCAAAGCCGAGATCAGTTGCCCCGGGCCCAGTCCCATGCTCAGGCCGCCCGTTGGATGCGCCGTGAAATTCGACCAGTGTCCTTTCCCGATTGCAAATCCAAGAAGCACGAAACCTGCCATCGCGGTGAACTTCGTCCACGTCGAGATGTTCTGCAACAATGCCCCCCAGCGCAATCCAAATACATTTACATAGGTAAGGATGGCGATCAGCATGAGCCCGACGAGATGAGCCCGCGTGAAGACGATGCCCGCAGCCGCGAAGATAAGATGATCTTGCGAGATCGCAGGAATGATGTTCCCCATGTAGGCCGCAGCCGCAACGGAGAGCGCAGCGATGGTGCCACCATTGGCAACGGCGAAAAGCATCCAACCGTAAAGAAAAGCCACCAGGTCACCGTACGCTTCCCGCAAGTAGATGTACTGTCCGCCGGAGTCGGGAAACATTGAGCCCAATTCGGCGAAGGCTACGCACGCGCACAGAGAAATGGCACCGCCCAAAACCCAGACGAGGAAAAACCAGACCGGGTGCGGCAGTGGGCCCGCGATATCTTTTGCGGTCAGGAAAATCGATGAGCCGATGATTCCGCTGACCAGAAGCAAGACAGAGTCGAGCAGGCTGAGCCCGCGGACGAGGCCGGGCTTTTGTTCGGACTTATCGGTGGACGAGAGCGCTTCGGAAACAGGGGCCGTATTCATGTTCGACTGCGATCAGTCTTTCGTAAGAGTAAGGACTCCAACTTCGATCTGGATCAGCTAGGCACGGGCACGTCAACCCATT
>Ga0126383_10000052_pt1 | contig 54208 bp, 44 predicted proteins | sample PanSoiMetPlot_35_FD_96882 | JGI IMG/M metagenome (GOLD analysis project Ga0126383, IMG submission 96882) | Tropical forest soil microbial communities from Panama - MetaG Plot_35 | ecosystem: Environmental > Terrestrial > Soil > Tropical forest > Bulk soil | place: Panama | collected 2016-02-17 | reverse complement strand
CGACGGTACCAAAACAAGGCCATACCCGGATCACCTCGCACACCGCGCAGGTGGGTGCGGTCCAAGAACACGGGGTCGAAAGTCTCCGCCAACCTCACCGCCGCCTGCGCTTCTCCCATATCGGCCACGCGCTCGTAAAAGAGACGTGCCGAGGCGACATCGCCTGTCCAGAAAAACGTGTCGCCGCGCGCCAAAAGCGCGGGGACCGCTGCGCGAGAAAAACCCGGTTTAGATGGGGGCGTCGGGTCGGTCGAGGTTGCGTCCGGCGCCGACGCGCCAGCGACCGTTGCTGCGTGCGGCTGAGGCTCGCCAGACGGTGTTGCTAGAGCGCTCTCCCCAACGATCGAAGCAACTCCTTGGGTAAACGCATCAGGCTTCTGCGTGGTGTTTGATACGTGTTCACCCGTCCCGAGAATCGGACTTCCTTCTGACGCCGGGGCACCGGCCGACGCCGCTACTGGCGCTGGCCCCGCTAACGCATCTCTCTGCACTACGCTGCGTGACAGGGGCTTCATTGCCGGACTTCCGGTCGGCGAGCCTTCGATCGTCTTTATGAGAGCATCCTTAAGGGATATGCCTTCAACTGCATCATTCTTCCCAGCAGGTTGCGTCACCAGAAAAATTCCAGCCCCGGCCGCCGCTGCAATCAGAACGGTCGCGAAACAGAGGCGGGCGACCACAGGCAGCCGCGTCGCTCCAAAACGGGGGCCTAACCGAAGCCGCGAAACCGGCGTAAGACCCAATGGCGAGCGCTCGCTCGAGATGTCGTCGAGGCCACGGCGAGTCGGGTGAGAGATCTCGGGGCCGATCGTCTGACCCAAGTGTTCGACGGCCCGCTCGATTATGCTCCGCGCCAGAGACTCGGATTGGGTACTGCCCTGTTGCGGTGGATCATCGAAGATCTCGCCTTGCTCCTCGGCGGATCGTTGCCCAGAGAGTTGAGGTTCGAGTGTCCTCCGGAGAGTTGGGGTGCACATCGCGTCGGCCTCTATCCGCAACGGCCACCCGTTGTGGAGCAACTCTTGGTATATCCGACTCGCCCCTTCCTCATCCCCAGCAAGAATGCGATCCGCCAGAGCGTCATACAGACGTGATATTTCCGGAGAAAGGTTGGCGTTTGGCATGCGCTCCTCACCCGTCAGTCGCGAGCGGATTAGACAAACTCAGCCACGACGCCAGCAGTGGCAGGAAAACTTCCAGTCTGTGTTCACCGTTGGGGATGGCGTTTTCGACGTCGCTCATCGCAGCCAAACCGCGACGGACGACAGGAACACGACCGGCAGCGAGGCTGCTTTGCTCAGCCGGACCAAAATCTGGCGCGTAACTCGAGCGAGGCGACGATAGCCGGAATAACGCAGCAGCGGCCGGTCAGGGAATAAGTATGCTCGAACGCGATGTTGGCGTCGGCGCAATCCCGCACCGCAAGGCAACCTCCCGCTCACGAAATCCTCCGTTCACGGCTGGTTAACGAATTTTTAACGAATTTTTATCGGGTTGTCGTCGACTTTTTGACGGCGTCCTCTCAGTACCGATGTTCCTTTATCCGGCGAGGACACCGCAGACTGATCGCCCGGCGCATCTCGCTCAAAATTGGCGGATCAGTCTTTTTCGCGACGGCGGCAAGGCCCCGATCCGCTTGCCGGGAGGATGCCATACGCCCCAAGATTTCCCCCCAGCGTGCGGGAGTCCGGGCATCGCGTGCGCATTACGGGTCAGCTAATCGGCGCGATTACTGCCGCGCATATTTGGGCCGACCACTTCGACGGCGTGCTCGACGACATTTCGATCTGCAAGACAGGATAGCGGGTACTGTCGTCGGCGCGAACCGAGGCGACGCTTGTCGGAGATCGGACGGGCCGCTCGGAAGCCAATTGAAAGTCTTGCCGCCTATGATCTTTACCGGCGTGCGCTGGGACAATTTCACAAATATACCGAGGAGGGGGTCAGCTCGACGATTGCGCTCCTCAATCGGGCACTGGCTATCGATCCGTCCCCCGCGCCGGCAGTCGCGACGATCGGCTATTGCCGCTATTGCAAAGAAGGCAGGGCTGGGGGCCCGATCGCCTTGACAAGGCGCGGCGTTGGCTCACGCGTCTGTTGGAAATTCAACCCTTGCTAGGGGTTACCCCGCCCCCGACGGCGGCGCTCTGACGCACTGTTCTTCCCGACCGCTGGTAACACTTTTTAAATGGCAGGCGCAGGGTGTGTTGCGACCAAAATTAAATCGCACCACCCAGTCTTTAAGGTGTCCGATGGTCCGAGGTTCGGCGGTGGCCCTTCTGCATCTGGCAGCGCTCATTGTTCTTTTCGGGTTGGGCGCCCCGACGCTGGGCATGGCGGCAGATGGATCCGCCGCAGCCCCGGCAGTCACGGTAAGCCAGCCGATCCAGCGCGAGCTCGTAGAGTGGGACGAGTATACCGGGCAGTTCGCCGCCAAGGAATATGTCGAGATCCGCGCGCGGGTCAGCGGTTATCTGACCGAAATCCATTTCGAGGACGGACAGCTCGTCAAAGAGGGCGATCTGTTGTTCGTCATCGATCCGCGGCCCTACGAGGCGACGCTCGCGGCGGCGCGGGCGCAATTGGCGCAAGGTAATGCGCAGGTCGAGCTCGCCACGCGGCAGCTCGAGCGGACCGCCGAGCTACGCAAGAAGGATTTTGAGCCCGCCAGCACCTACGACCAGCGGCTCTCGGACCTGAAAGTCGCGACCGCCGCCGTCGAATCCGCCAAGGCGGCAATCCGCTCGGCCGAACTGAATGTTGGATTTACCCGGATCACGGCGCCGCTCACCGGGCGCATCAGCAACCATCAAGTGAGCGTCGGTAATCTCATCAGCGGGGGCGACGCCGCCACGACCCCGGCGCTGACGACCGTCGTTTCGCTCGATCCGATCTATTTTTATTTCGACATGAGCGAGGGCGACTACCTCGCCTATCAGCGGGCCACCGCCGCCGGCATGCTGAACGAGGCCCGGGAGACCACTCCGCCGGTTTATGCGCACCTGACCGATGAGACGGAATGGCCTTGGAAGGGTCGGCTCAACTTTCTCGACAATCAGGTGGACCGCGGTGCCGGAACAATCCGGGCGCGCGCTACCTTCCCGAACCCGAGCTATTTCCTCACTCCCGGGCAGTTCGGGCGGATCCGCATCCCGGCCTCCGAGCAGCATGTCGCGATTCTAATCCCCGACGGCGCACTCGTCACCGATCAATCGCGCAAGGTGGTGATGACGGTGAAGGAGGATGGCACTGTCGAGCCGAAGGTTGTGCGGCCAGGGCCCATCACCGAGGATGGCCTCCGCATCATCCGCTCCGGCCTCGAACCGAGCGATCGGGTCATCATCAACGGGCTCGTGCGCGCGCGCCCCGGCGGCAAGGTCACCGCGCAACCGGGACAGATCGAGACGGCGGCTCGGCATTGACCGTCGCGCTGTTCGCACATCTGAGCGGGCGAACTCGATGAATGTTTCGCATTTCTTTGTCGACCGGCCGATCTTTGCGACCGTCCTGTCGGTCTTTGTCATCATTGTTGGCGCGGCCGCCTATTTCACGTTGCCGGTGGCCCAGTACCCGGAGATCGCGCCGCCCACGATTGTCGTCACCGCCAGTTATCCCGGCGCTTCCGCTGAAGTTGTCAGCGATACGGTGTCGACGCCGCTCGAGCAGGAGATCAACGGCGTCGAGAATATGCTCTACATGAACAGCCAAGCGACCGCCGACGGCAATCTGCAGCTCACCATCACCTTCGCGCTCGGCACCGACCTCGACATCTCGCAGGTGCTCGTCCAGAACCGCGTCTCGATAGCCGAGCCCAAACTGCCCGAGGAGGTGCGACGGCTCGGCATCACGGTAAAAAAGAACTCCCCCGACATGCTGATGGTGATCCACCTCAGCTCGCCGGACGGCTCCCGCGACCAGCTCTACATCTCAAACTACGCGACGCTTCAGGTGAAGGATGTGCTGGCGCGGCTCGACGGCGTTGGCGACGTTAGGATCTTTGGCGCGCGCGACTATGCAATGCGGATTTGGCTCGATCCGGACAAGATCGCAGCCCGCAACCTGACCGCCGGCGAGGTCGTCGACGCGCTTCAGGCACAAAATGTCCAGGTCGCCTCGGGCGTCCTCAATCAGCCGCCGACGGCAAGCCCTGGCGCCTTTCAGCTGAATGTCGAGACGTTGGGGCGCCTCGTCGACCCGCGCCAGTTCGCCAATATCATCGTCAGGAACGATCCGAACGGGCGCGTCACGCGCATCCGTGATGTCGCACGCGTCGAACTCGGCGCCCAGGATTACAGCGCCAACAGCTATCTCGACGAGCGGCAGGCCGTAGCGCTGCTGATCTTCCAGCGTCCCGGCTCGAATGCGCTTGCTACGGCCGATCGCATCATGGCGTCGATCCGGGAGCTGGCGCGCAGCTTCCCGAGCGGCCTCAGATACGACATCGTCTATAACCCGACCGAATTCATCGCCGAATCGGTCCACGAAGTACAGAAGACGATCTTCGAGGCCGTCATCCTCGTCGTCATCGTCGTCGTTCTGTTCCTGCAGACCTGGCGCGCCTCGATCATCCCGATCGTGGCAATCCCGGTCTCGCTTATTGGCACCTTTGCGGTGCTCACCGCCTTCGGCTTTTCGCTCAATAACCTTTCGCTGTTCGGGCTGGTGCTGGCGATCGGCATCGTCGTCGACGACGCGATCGTCGTCGTCGAGAACGTCGAGCGCAATCTGCGGCTCGGCATGAGCCCGAAGGAGGCGGCGCACCGGACGATGGATGAGGTCGGTGGCGCATTGATCGCCATCGCTCTCGTATTGTCAGCGGTGTTTATTCCCGCGGCCTTTATCCCGGGGATCTCGGGCCAGTTCTTCCGGCAGTTCGCGATCACGATTGCTTCGGCGACGATCATCTCCTGCCTTTGCTCGCTGACTTTGAGCCCGGCGCTCTGCGCTCTTCTGTTTAAGCCGCATCAGGAGCACTCCGGGCGCGGGTCGCCGCTGACGCGCCCTATCGCCGCTTTCTTCCGCGGCTTTAACTATGTCTTCGACAAGGTGTCAGCCGGCTATGGCGCGTTGACCCGGCGGCTGCTTCGGGTCGCGGTGTTGGCGCTGGTCGTCTACGCCGGGCTCATCGGGCTGACCGCGTGGCAGTTCGTCCGCGCTCCCACCGGCTTCATCCCCAACCAGGACCAAGGGTACTTGATCACCGTCCTGCAGCTGCCGCCCGGCGCCTCACTTGCCCGCACCGACGCCGTGGTACGACGTGCCGCGCAAATCCTTCGTAATACGCCGGGGGTCGCGCACGCCGTGCAGTTCGCCGGGTTCGACGGCGCAACCTTCACAAACGCACCCAACGCCGGGGCGATCTTTTCGCCGCTCCAGCCATTCCAGGAACGCGCCGCCAAGGGGCTCAGCGCCGACCATATCATGGCCGATCTGCGCAAGCGGTTCGCCGAAATCCAGGACGCCTTCATCATCACGATCGCGCCGCCGCCGGTGCGCGGCATCGGCACTGCCGGCGGTTTCAAGATGATGGTGCAAGACAAGCGCGGGCGCGGATTGCCGGCGCTCGAAGCGGCGGCGCAGGACATTGTGACCGCTGGCAATCAGATCCCGGGCCTGGTCGGTGTCTTCTCGCTATTCAACACGCGGACACCCAAGGTCTATGCCGACATCGATCGGGTCCGCGCCGAGATGCTCGAAGTTCCGGCCAACCGTGTGTTCGAGACGCTGCAGGTCTATCTCGGCTCGGCCTATGTTAACGACTTCAACTATCTCGGCCGCACCTATCGGGTGACGGCGCGGGCCGACGCTCCGTTTCGAGACGACATCCACGACATCGTCAATCTGAAGACGCGGAACGACAGGGGCCAGATGGTGCCGATCGGCGCGGTCGCTCAGTTCCGCGATATCACCGGCCCTTACCGTGTCCCACGCTACAACCTTTATCCCGCCGCCGAGGTCCAGGGGAGCACATTGCCGGGTTACTCGACTGGATATGCGTTGGCGGCGATGGAACAGCTCGCCGCCGAACGGCTCCCCGACGGTTTCGGGTTCGACTGGACGGATCTCGCTTATCAGCAAAAGCTCGCCGGCAATACGGGACTTCTCGTCTTCGGCGCGTCGATAGTTTTCGTTTTTCTCGTGCTCGCGGCACAATACGAAAGCTGGAGCCTGCCGCTCGCGGTCATCCTGATCGTGCCGATGTGCCTGCTCGCAGCAGTCAGCGGGCTCATGTTGCGCGGGACGGATGTAAATATCCTGGCGCAGGTCGGGTTCGTCGTGCTGGTCGGCCTCGCCGCCAAAAATGCGATTCTGATCGTCGAATTCGCCCGCCAAGCCGAAGACGAAGGCAAGAACCGGTTCGACGCCGCGGTGCAAGCGGCGCGCACCCGGTTGCGGCCTATCCTGATGACCTCCTTTGCTTTTATCTTGGGTGTCGTGCCGCTGGCGATCGCGACGGGTGCCGGTGCCGAGATGCGCCAGTCGCTCGGCACCGCCGTCTTCTTCGGCATGCTTGGCGTCACGGGTTTTGGCCTCATCTTTACGCCACTCTTCTACGTCGTCATTCGTGAGCTATTCGGCAGACGGGATTATCGCCCAAACGCCAATACTCGGCTTTCCCCCACATCCGACGAGTAGCGTTCTTTGCAGGCGAGACCCTCGTCACATCTGGCCTCGGACGGCTTGGCGCGGTGGTAGCGTCGAGACCGCGCTCGCGCTATCTCTAAACCATGCAGCAGCAGATCCGCATCCGCGGCGCGCGGGAGCACAATCTCAAGAACATCGACGTCGACCTGCCGCGCGACAGCCTGGTCGTGATCACCGGCCTGTCGGGCTCAGGCAAGTCCTCGCTCGCCTTCGACACGATCTATGCCGAAGGCCAGCGCCGTTACGTCGAGAGCCTGTCGGCCTATGCCCGGCAATTCCTCGAGCTGATGCAGAAGCCCGAGGTCGAATCGATCGAAGGCCTGTCGCCGGCGATCTCGATCGAGCAGAAGACGACCTCGCGCAACCCGCGCTCGACGGTCGGCACGGTGACCGAGATCTACGACTACATGCGGCTGTTATGGGCGCGGGTCGGGATCCCTTACTCGCCCGCCACCGGCCTGCCGATCGTCAGCCAGACCGTCTCGCAGATGGTCGACCGAGTGCTCGCGATGCCGCAGGGCACAAGGCTTTACCTGCTCGCGCCGATCGTGCGCGGGCGCAAGGGCGAGTACCGCAAGGAACTCGCGGAACTTCAGCGCCGCGGCTTTCAGCGGGTCAAGATCGACGGCAAAATGTTCGAGCTCGACGAGGTCCGCCCGCTCAACAAGAACCTCAAGCACGACATCGAGATCGTCGTCGACCGTGTCATCGTCGACGGAGATCTCGGCAACCGCCTCGCCGATTCGTTCGAGACCGCCCTCGAACTCGCCGACGGCATCGCGATCACCGAAAATGCCGACACAGCAGAGCAAACGATCTTCTCCGCGAAATTCGCCTGCCCGGTATCGGGTTTCACGATCCCGGAGATCGAGCCGCGGTTGTTTTCGTTCAACAACCCGTTCGGCGCTTGTCCGGCATGCGACGGGCTGGGCACCAAGCTCTATTTCGATCCCGACCTCGTCGTGCACGACTCGCGCCGCAGCCTGAGCGAGGGCGCGGTCAGCCCGTGGTCGCATTCGAGCTCGCAATACTACACGCAGACATTGGAGAGCATCGCCCGGTACTTCCGCAAGAGCATGCACACGGCCTGGGAGGAGCTGCCCGAGAAGATGCGGCGCACGATCCTCTATGGGTCGGGGGGCGAGCCGATCAAGATGACGTACGACGACGGGCTGCGCAAATACACGACCGAGCGGCCCTTCGAGGGTGTGCTGCCCAACATGGAGCGGCGCTTCCGCGAGACCGACAGCGCCTGGATCAAGGAGGAGCTGGGGCGCTACCAGAGCTCGCGGACCTGCGAGGTGTGCGGCGGAGACCGGCTCAAGCCGGAGGCTCTCGCCGTCAAGATCGCTGGCAAGCACATCAGCCAGGTCTCGGCAATGTCGATTTCAGAGGCGGGCGACTGGTTCTCCGGGATTAGCGGCGAGTTGACCCCAAGCCAGCTTGAGATCGCCCAGCGCATCCTCAAGGAAATCAACGAGCGCCTCGGGTTTTTGAAGAATGTCGGGCTCGAGTACCTGACCTTGTCGCGAGCGTCCGGCACATTGTCGGGCGGGGAGAGCCAGCGCATCCGGCTCGCCTCGCAGATCGGCTCGGGGCTGACCGGAGTGCTGTATGTCCTCGACGAGCCATCGATCGGATTGCATCAGCGCGACAATGGACGCTTGCTCGGGACGTTGAAGCGGCTGCGCGACCTCGGCAACACGGTCATCGTCGTCGAGCACGACGAAGAGGCGATCCGCGCCGCCGACTGGGTCGTCGACATGGGGCCGGGCGCCGGGGTCCACGGCGGGCACTTGGTCGCCGAGGGCACGCCCGAAGCTATTATGTCCAACCCGGACAGCATCACCGGGCAGTACCTGACCGGAAAGCGTCAGATCCCGGTGCCGCTGATCCGCCGCACCGGCCACCAGGGACAGATCCTCTCGGTCGTCGATGCCCGCGGCAACAATCTGAAGGGCATCACGGCCGAGATCCCGCTCGGCAGTTTCTGCTGCGTGACCGGCGTGTCGGGCGGCGGCAAGTCGACCCTGATCGTCGAGACCTTGTATAAGGCGCTCGCCAAACGCCTCAACAACGCGCGCGAGCAGGCGGCCGCGCATGGCGGGCTCGAAGGGGTCGAGTTTCTCGACAAGATCGTCGACATCGACCAGTCGCCGATCGGCCGCACGCCGCGCTCGAACCCGGCAACCTATACCGGCTGCTTCACGCCGATCCGCGACTGGTATGCCGGCCTCCCCGAAGCCAAGTCGCGCGGCTATCTGCCGGGCCGCTTCTCGTTCAACGTCAAGGGCGGGCGTTGCGAGGCATGCCAGGGCGACGGCGTCATCAAGATCGAGATGCACTTTCTGCCCGACGTCTATGTCCAGTGCGACGTCTGCAAGGGCCGGCGCTACAACCGCGAGACCCTCGAGGTATTGTTCCGCGGCAAGAGCATCGCCGATGTGCTCGACATGACCGTCGACGAGGGCGCCGATTTCTTCCGCGCGGTGCCGGCGATCCGCGACAAGCTCATAACCTTGCAGCGGGTCGGGCTCGGCTACATCCATATCGGCCAGCCGGCGACGACCTTGTCGGGCGGCGAGGCGCAGCGCGTGAAATTGGCGAAGGAACTATCGCGCCGCGCCACCGGCCGTACCCTCTACATCCTCGACGAGCCGACGACCGGCTTGCACTTCGACGATGTGCGCAAGCTCCTCGAAGTGCTGCACGCCCTCGTCGAGACCGGCAACACGGTGCTGGTCATTGAACACAATCTCGAAGTCATCAAGACCGCCGACTGGATCATCGATTTGGGGCCCGAAGGCGGCGACGCCGGCGGCCATATCGTCGCCACCGGCACCCCGGAAGACATCGTCCAGTGCGAAACCAGCTACACCGGGCAGTACCTTCGCCCCTATATCGCCCGGCAGCCAGTGCAGCGCCGGCGGACGGGATAGGGCACGAAAAACTCGCTGGCCGGAGCACCCGGACGCTTTTTTGACGGATCACGGCGTAGCCCAGACACGAACACGCTGCCGGCGCGACGCACTGGCGCCCGGAAAGGGGCCGAGCCAAACGCCGGCAAAAAGGATTCGGGCGACCCAGAGGCTTGCAAATGGACAATTCTTATCTCGAAGTGATCTCGCTGGTCGAGCGTCTGCATCGTCAGTTCCTGGAAGTCGTCAAGCTGGAGCTGGAGGGGCTCCGGATTCACGACATCAATAATGTCCAGGCAATGATGCTGTTCAATATCGGCGACGCGGAGATGACCGTTGGCGAGCTTACCTTGCGGGGCTGTTATCTCGGGTCCAACGTCTCCTACAATGTCAAGAAGATGGTCGACAACGGTTACCTGGCGCACGAGCGCTCGGTGCACGATCGCCGCTCGATCCACGTTCGATTGACCGAGAAGGGGGGCAAACTGCGGGACTGTTTGAGCGCCATGCACCAGCGCCACGGCGAGATGCTGTCGCAGGCTACGTTAAACGCCGACGATCTTCAGAATACCAGTGTCACGTTGCGTAGACTGGAGCGCTTCTGGATCCGCGCTGCGGACCTGGTGCAGCGCACGCCCCCGCAATTTGCCGCCGTCAACGCGGGCGAACTGTCCCGCTCAGGCCCGAACCCACACCGCGACGATTTCGGCTCCCGCATCTCTTCCGGAAATTGACCGGCTATTCTTCGGCTGCAGCTTCGCCCGGAGCCGCCATCATCGCTTCGGCGACGAGACCGGCATTGGCGCGTATTGCGTGCTCGATGGCCTCGCCGATCTCCCCATGATCTTTTAAATGAGCCTTGGCGTTCTCGCGCCCTTGGCCGATGCGTTGACCGTCGTAGGAAAACCAGGAGCCTGACTTCTCGACAACGCCGGCTTGAACACCCAGGTCGATCAGCTCGCCGCGTTTCGATATTCCCTCGCCATACATGATATCGAAATCGACGACTTTGAAAGGCGGCGCCATCTTGTTTTTTACGACCTTGACACGCGTCTGGTTGCCAATGACTTGATCGCGCTCCTTGATCGCGCCGATGCGCCGGATGTCCAGGCGCACCGAGGCATAGAATTTGAGTGCGTTGCCGCCGGTAGTGGTTTCAGGATTGCCGAACATCACGCCGATTTTGTGGCGGATCTGGTTGATGAAAATCACCATCGCGCGGGACCGGGAGATCGAGCCTGTCAGCTTGCGCAATGCCTGGCTCATCAGTCGGGCGTGTAGACCCATATGGCTGTCGCCCATTTCGCCTTCGAGTTCGGCGCGCGGTACGAGGGCGGCGACCGAATCGATGACCAGCACGTCGATGGCGCCCGAACGGACCAGCGTATCCGCTATCTCCAAAGCCTGCTCGCCGGCGTCGGGCTGGGAAATCAGCAAATCGTCCACGTTGACGCCGAGCTTGCGGGCGTAAGCCGGATCGAGCGCGTGCTCGGCGTCGATAAAAGCGCAAGCCCCGCCGCCGCGCTGCGCTTCGGCAATGACATGCAGGGCAAGTGTCGTCTTGCCGGAACTCTCCGGCCCGTAAATCTCGACAATACGTCCGCGCGGCAGACCACCAATGCCCAGCGCGATGTCGAGACCCAAAGATCCCGTCGAAATTACCTCCGTATCGGTGGCGGCCTCGCGCGATCCGAGCTTCATGATCGAACCCTTGCCGAACGCGCGTTCGATCTGCCCGAGCGCTGCGTCCAAAGCCCGCTGCTTGTCCATTGATTCCTTGTCCAAGAGGCGCAATGCCGTCTGCGTTGTCATGTCCTTATTCCATACCCGATCATGCCGCGCAACGCGGCCGAAAGATCGGTATTTGTACTTGTTTTGTTCGAGACTTGCAAACTCGAAACACGTGCTCTACGCGACGCCGACGGCGAGCACATCCCTCACCTTGGCCGCCAGTTCTTTTAAGCTGAACGGTTTCGGCAGAAACTCGATGCCACCGTCGCTGTCGAGGCGCTGACGGAAGGCGTCCTCGGTATATCCGGACATGAAGATGATCTTCATTTGCGGATGGATCTCTCGTACTTCACGGACGAGCTCCGGCCCGTCCATATGCGGCATTACGACGTCGGTGATCAGGAGATCGATAGCTTCCGCGGCATCGCGGATCAAATCGAGCGCCGCTTCGCCGTTTTTTGCCTCTATTACCTTATACCCTTTGTTGCGCAGCGCGCGGGCGCCAAAGATTCGAACCGGATCGTCGTCTTCGACCAGCATGATCGTCCCGTGCCCTGTTAGATCCTTTACCGGGGCGATTTCACCGATCTCCGAGCGGTTTGGTGCAGCGATATCCGCCAACTCGCAGCGCGGCAGGTAAATCTGGAAAACGGAGCCCTGACCCGGTGCGCTGTTTGCGAACACAAAACCGCCGGTTTGCTTGACGATGCCATAGACCGTCGACAAGCCGAGACCGGTCCCGGAGCCGAGCTCCTTGGTAGAGAAGAAGGGATCGAAGATGCGGGTGAGGTTCTCTTTGGCGATCCCGATCCCGGTATCCGCTATCTCGATCAGCACATAATCGCCGGCCGGCATTGCTTCGTGCCCGCGTCGCAAGTGACGGTCCTGGCGAACATTTGACGTGCGAATGGTCAACCTGCCGCCGCCGGGCATCGCGTCACGAGCATTGACTGCGAGATTGATGATAACTTGCTCGAATTGCCCTTGGTCGACCTTCACCAGGCCAAGATTCCGTCCATGCACGACATCGAGGATGATGTTCTCGCCAATCAGCCGTTCAATCAGGTGCCGTAATTCATAGAGAATGTCGGTAATATTGAGGACACGCGGCTGTAAGGTCTGCTGCCGTGAAAAGGCCAGCAGCTGGCGTACGAGATTGGCGGCGCGGTTCGCATTCTGCTTGATCTGCATGATGTCCGCAAAGGACGGATCGCTGGGGGGCGAGCGCAGCAGCAGCAGATCACAAAATCCGATCATCGCGGTCAACAGATTGTTGAAATCATGGGCGACGCCGCCGGCAAGCTGCCCAATCGCCTGCATCTTTTGCGATTGCGCGAATTGGATCTCGAGGTTCTTCCGCTCGGTAACATCTATGAAATGCAGGGTGAGACCCTCTGTCGGTTCGATCCGGGACTCGGCATCTGGGCGAGCGGCGTCATCGCCAGAGTCGTTGAGAGGGCTGAGGAGTAGAACCAGAATCCTGTCGCTCGGCCGCTTCGGTCGCACCTCGACCGGCTCCGTGTCCGTGACGCCATTGGCAGCTGCGGCGAGCTTGGCGGCTATGCGGTCGCGGTCCTCCGGGTTCAGCAGATCGATTAGCCGCCGTCCTTTGAGAGATTGCGGAGTGGCTCCGAACAGATCGGCGACCGCGCGGTTCGCCTGCTCGAAGCACCCGGAACGGTCGAGCAGAGCGATACCCACCGGAGCGTTGGCAAAACAACGCCGAAAGCGCTCGAGCGATCGCAGGGCAGCCTTCCACTCGCGCTCGGGCGTCAAATCGCAGACTACCGATTGCGTATGCAGTTCGGCCCCCGACCCGACGACGTTCTGCGCGACCCAGGCCGGAACGACCCGGCCATGACGGGTCTTGAGTGCGACCTCGCCCCGTTGCGGCCCGAGATTGGACGCGGCAAACGGGCTCCAGGCCGGCGTCGCTGGTGCCGGACACGCCAGAAAATCGCCAAGCTGAGCGCCGCTGCCCATGATCTCGGAAGGAGTCCCGCCGAGCCACTGCGCCAGTGTCCGGTTCACAAAGCGGAAGCGCCCAGTGCCGTCGACCGAGTAAAATCCGACCGGTGCATTGTCGAGGAGGTTGGAGAGCACATTTCGCTCGTCACGGAGGGCCGCCTCGGACTGATGACGGGCACTGACATCCTCTATGTTCCAGCAGCTACACCCCGGATGACCGGCGACCGGGTCGATCCTGACCTTGAACCGACCCACAGCACTCGAGGTCCTGCTCAATGCGAGGGTCGCAGCCGCCGGAGCTCCTGCGGCGACGCGGCCACAGAGGCGGCGAAATTGCGCCTCGGATTCCGAGTCGGGAGACAGAACGCGCCTCAAGACATCTAACGGCGCCGCGACCGGCTCCGGGAACAGCACACGGAAGGCGGGATTGGCATAGCTGACCCGCCCGTCCGCCGCGACGATCAATTGCGCCGCGGGCGCCGAGTCGAATGCCGAATTCAACATTTCGTGGCGATCTGATAGCGCGACGACTCCCTGCTGGCGAGCCAAGGTTGCAAGCCCCGCCAGGCCCAGCATAACAATCGTTGTCACTTCGGCAGGCCATCCTGAAACGAGCCCACCGAACCGGACAATTTCCAGGATGCCCATCGCGGCGATCAGGAACAGGGTGGCCGCCGTCAGCCAGCGGATCCTCCCTGCCAGTGAGCGCTCGCCCGTCCGGCTTGCTCGCAGACCAGCCCGCTCCGCATTGGCGACCATCGACTGTTTCCCGAGTGACAGCAATTGCCACACATTTCTGCTGCCGCAGATGGGGAAGCCGTGCACGATCTCAATCGATTTTGGCCGCAATCTTAGGCGATGGCTGGTGGCGACGATGCCAGTCGTAATCTGACCTGCACCGCGGGACGAAATGCCGCCGGGGTGAATGGAGCATGGATAAGTCAGTCGTCTCGATGCGTGCGTTCCATCCGCTCGTGCCGTTCCTGCGCCTCAATGCTGAGGGTGGCGATCGGCCGGGCTTCGAGGCGACGGATGCCGATCGGTTCGTCCGTTTCTTCGCAATAACCGTAGGTGCCGTCGTCGATCCGATGGAGCGCCGCGTCGATCTTGGAGATCAGCTTACGTTCGCGCGCTCGGGTGCGTAGCTCGATGGCACGCTCGGTTTCGAGCGAAGCGCGGTCGGTGAGATCGGGTTTCAGCAAACTTTCATCCTTCAGGTGCTGTAGCGTATCCGACGACTCGGCCAGCAGCTGTGCTCGCCAGCGCAAGAGCTTCTGGCGAAAATATTCGACCTGAAGGGGGTTCATGAATTCTTCGTCGTCGGACGGATGATAACCTGGCGGCAGTGACGGACGCATCGGTCTTCCCGAACTCCGTGGACGAGGCGGCGCGGAGTATATGAATCGGGTACCTCCACATCAAGCCAGAGAATCGGATCGAGGGCTTTGATTCAGTTGGGGTTTCAGCAATCGCGTCTAGATTCGGGACGAGGCGGCGCGTGGCGTCTACTGGAACCTCACCGACCTCGTGCTCGCATAAGTGGCGATCTCCTGGGCTCGTGAAAATCGAGTGGAAGGCCGATGTCTCCACTTAGGGGTTCCTTAAGGTCTCCCGAGATAATCTACTGTCATGGACGACAACGTTGGGCTGTACGAGTTGCTTGGAGGCGAAATCTTGGCGCGCCCTGGCGCTACCACAATGGATTTACCACCACCCGATACGAAACGCTGGGTCGCCCGACGCAAGGCGGTGATCGTCGATGCGGTCCGCAGCGGTGCCATTACTCTCGATGAGGTTTGCCGCCGTTACGATTTGTCGGTAGAAGAATTCCGCGCGTGGCAGCGCGCGATCGAAACCCACGGTGTCGCGGGTCTGCGAGTCACCCGGTTGCAGATCTACCGCGATACCCCTCCTGCCCGGCTGGCAAAACCGCGCTGTTGACTCTTGCCTTCGGCAGCCGCGCAGAGCGGCGGCTCGCCCAGCGGCTTATTGGGCCTGTGGTTACTGATGAAAATCAGTGCGGCACTGGATTGGTGCAGTCACCGCCGTTCCGATGAGACTTACGATCTCGCAGCCTTCGCACAAAAGCGACCGCGCTCTCGCCGGATCAAGCCAATCCAGACTGGCGCCTAGATGCATCGGATGAGTTCATGCAATACCCCAGTTACCTCTCCGGGGCCTTCAGCCCAAGGATGTAGTTCCGTGGGAAGGCCGGGATTCTTTTCTGCTATGGACACCGACCCGTGCCGGTGTAGCGAGATAGAGGATGAGCACTGGTTCGACCGAAGATTGACAAATTGACAATACAATGCCGTCATGATACCATCGTGACGATGTCGACCTCACGAGCGGAAACCGTTGCCGCGATGTGGGCGCGGTCTTGATCCCTCAGAACAAAAAAACGGAGAACAGCGGGAGAACAGTGAACATCTGGCTGTTATTTCGTCTGCTGAACCGTCGACGGCTCAGGATTTTCGCGGAGAGGAAGGTGTCGATGGTTGATAATTTGCTGGAGAAAACAGCAAAAACAGCCAGAGATTCCATACGCCCTCGGGCATCCTCCGCTCGGTTTGCATCTTAAGGATTGATCTGGACACTATCGCTGCAGAGAACAGCGCGGGTCGTTCAGGACAGTTTCGAATATTGCCTCCCAACGCCTGGTGTGGAAGACCCGCATCGTGTCGACTTTGCCTTCTTGGCGAAGGTAGTTCTCGGCAGCCAGACATGACGGGGGAAACAGGTCCATGGCGCGAGCTCTGCCCCAACTGTACGTTCAGGAGAACGGATGGAATGAGGCGACTCTTGATTCGCCTGATCTTGTTCGGCTCTGTGCTGGCACTTCCGGGCTGCGCCAACGCGATCGACATAATCTGCCCTCCGGCAGGTCAGTGTCCAAACGTCCGCTCATTGCATGGAGGGGGTCAGTAACCGTGTTCACTTAGCTGGCGCCAGTGACGCAAACCAATCTCCGATCAGTTGCCGGCGAGACTACTCAACAAAGCTCCGGATAGACCGGGCGGTAGGTACGAGCGCGGATCAGCGAGCCGATGTCCTCCGGCCTTGGCACTCGAGCGAGCCCATTGTCGAAAATATACGCAGCCAACCGCTCCGCCACCCGAAGCGAGGCGTCCAAAATCCGGCTCTGAGGAGGGTAAATCAACCCTGTCGAAAGGTTCTCTTCGGTGACCTGATCGGCGACTGCCTTAGCAGCGACGAGGAACATCTCCTCCGTGACGCGGGTCGCCTCGGTCGCAAACACCGCCATTCCCATTGCCGGAAAAATGTAGACGTTATTGCCTTGCCCCGGCACGAACGTCCGGCCGGCGATCTCGACTGGCGGGAACGGGCTGCCGCTGGCAAAGACCGCCCTGCCGCCAGACCAGCGATAGGCCTCTTCCGCCGTGCACTCCGAGCGCGAGGTCGGGTTCGAATAGGGAAAAATAATGGGCCGCTCGTTGATCGCCGCCATCGCCTCGATCACCTCGCGGGCGAACAGTCTCGGCACAGCGCTGACGCCGATGATGCCGGTGGGCCTCAGCGCCCTCACCGCCTCGACGAAAGAAGATATCGGCGTCCGGTCTTGGGCGAACGGCTTCTGGAACTCTGCAAGATCGGTGCGCGAGGTGACCAGGAGACCATTGATGTCGAAGAGGGCGTTGCGGCTTCTCGCCTCGCGTATATCCATTCCCTCGATGGCCATGGCTTGGCTGATTAGTTCCGCGATACCGGTTCCGGCCGAACCGCCGCCCAAGAAGAGGAGGCGTTGGTTGGTAATCTTCTGCCCAGTGATGCGCAACGCAGCGAAGATGCCGGCCAGCGCAACACCGGCCGTGCCCTGGATGTCGTCGTTGTACGTACAGATCTTGTTGCGATAGCGCGCGAGGATCGGAATTGCGTTGATGTTTGCGAAGTCCTCCCACTGGATGCAGCATTTCGGGTATAGCGCCTGCACTGCCGCGACGAATTCGTCGACAAAAGCCATATACTCTTCGCCGCGCACGCGCATCTGGTGCAGACCCAGATAAAGCGGGTCATCGAGCAGGCTTTGATTGGTCGTGCCAACGTCCAGCACGACGGGCAGGCAATATTGCGGCGGCACGCCGGCGCAGGCGGTATACAGCGCGAGCTTGCCGATCGGTATGCCCATTCCTCCGGAGCCGAGATCGCCGAGGCCCAGGATGCGCTCGCCATCGGTCACCACAATGAAGCGCACATCGTGTTGCGGCCAGTTCCCCAAGATCGCCTTGAGGCGGCCTCGCGCGGTGATCGGCAAATACATGCCTCGCGCCGAGCGGAAGATATGGCCGAACTTTTGGCAAGCTTCGCCAACCGTCGGCGTATAAACGATTGGCATGTACGTGGCCGGGTCAGACATCAATAAGGCATAGAATAGCGTCTCGTTGCGGGCCTGCAGATCCGACAGCACAAGATATTTCTGCAGATCGTCATCGAGATTTGCGATCTCGGCGTGCCGGCGCACTACCTGCAGTTCGATATTGAGGACGGCGGGGGGCAATAGGCCTTCGAGGCCGTATGCGCGACGCTCCGCCTCAGTAAATGCCGTCCCTTTGTTCAAACGCGGATTATGAAGAAGCTCGTAGCCGGTTGGATGTCCATTCGCCGGTCCGGTCATCGTTAATCTCCGATGAGGTGCATGGTTCGGATTGTCTGCTCAAGATGGTTGTAGCCGATGACGGTGTAGGCAGCATCAGCGCAGGACAGTTGTGCTCGCCCCCCAGTCATGGACGCGAGACTGAAATCCCGGGATGCTGCTTCTCAAATGGTGACGAAGAACGGGATCACGCGCGGCCAGATCGAGCGGCGAGCCTTGCGACGTGCTCGGTTGTTCCCTAGGCCCCGGCCTTGGCCAGCCGCATCGCGCGGTACCGCATCATCTTCCATGTGAGCAGGGTTGCCGCTCCCGCAAGCTTTCCGAAGGGGCTGAGCCCGACGGCCTTGAAGATCAGCGAGATGCCGTGCGCAACATGGTGCTGCCGGCACAGCCCATAAGCGCGCCGCGCATAAGCGCGCCTGCAGCGATTGCGGTCGTACGGCTCCGCCGTCTCGTTCGCCGCGTAATAGGCATAAGCGAGTTCGTCATCCTCGGCTTCGGCAATGCGTCCGACAGCGACGCGAAGCCGGTGCCACAACCCGATCCGCTCGCGCTCGAGGCAGCGCGTCAGATTCTTGTAGAAGAGCTTGTAATGGCGGATCTCGTCCGCCGCGATATTACGGCAGATCTCCTTCAATACAGGTTCTTCCACCGCATCGCGCAGCGCGGTGTAATAAGAGCTCGTCCCGACCTCGACCATGCAGCGCGCAATCATCTCGCCCGAACGCGATCCGCGGCGCGAGCTTTCACAATCGAAATCCACCCGATAACCGGCCTGAAAGCGGCCGAAAGCAGTCTCGAAGTCGAAGCCAGGGTCGGCCAAGGCAGCCCAGCGCGCCAAAGCCTTGCCATGCTGGATTTCCTCGTCACCCCAACGTCGCGCGTGCAGCTGAAATTCGGCATCGTCGCGGAAAATTCGGCACAAATGGTGAGCATAGGCGGCGCCGTTGTGTTCGACTAGACTAGCCGTCTTGACGATCCGCAGGATCTCCGGATCGACCTTGCTGCTGTCGAAGCGGCTCCAAGGGACATCGTCGAGCGTCCAGTGGCCCATCGTTCGCTCACCCCGACAATTTCTTTCTGAGCAGCTGATTGACCAGCGCAGGGTTGGCTTTGCCTTGGGTGGCACGCATGACCTGCCCGACGAAAAAGCCGTAGAGCTTGTCGCGGCCGGCACGGTATTCGGCGACCTTATCTGCTTGCTCTTCGAGCACTGCATCGATGGTAGCAGAAATCACACCTTCGTCGCTCACTTGGCGTAGCCCTTTGGCTGCTACGATCGCAGCGGGATCGGCGCCGGTCGCAATCATCTCGGCGAACACGTCTTTGGCGAGGCGGCCGGAGATCGTGCCGTCGGCAATCAGATCGATCAGCGCACCCAATTGCTCGGCCGAGACCGGCGAGGCTTCAATATCAACGTCAAGCCTATTGAGCGCGCCGAACAGATCACCCATGACCCAGTTGGCTGCCGCCTTCGCGTCGCGTCCCGCGGCGACTCGCTCGAAGAACAGCGCGGTCTCCTTCTCGGCAACCAGCACGCCGGCGTCGTCCGGCGACAGTCCATATTGGGATATGAAACGGGTTTTTTTTGCGTCGGGCAGCTCGGGCAGCTCGGCGCGCAGCCGCGCCACCGATTCGGGATCTAGAACGAGCGGCATGAGGTCGGGATCCGGGAAGTAGCGATAGTCGTGCGCTTCCTCCTTCGAGCGCATCGGCCGCGTGATGCTGCGGCCGACATCGAAGAGGCGGGTCTGCTGTTCGATCGCACCGCCTTCTTCGAGAATTTCGATCTGGCGGCGCGCCTCGTATTCGATCGCCTGCATGACATAGCGGATCGAGTTGAGGTTTTTGATCTCGCAGCGGGTCCCGAACGGCTCTCCCGGCCGGCGTACCGATACGTTGCAGTCGCAGCGCAGCGAACCCTCCTCCATATTGCCGTCGCAGGTCCCGAGGTAGCGCAGGATCGAGCGCAGTTTACGCAGGTACACCCCGGCCTCTTCGGGACTGCGCAGGTCGGGCTCCGACACGATCTCCATCAGTGCGATGCCGGCCCGGTTGAGGTCGACATAAGAGAGGCTCGGGTGCTGGTCGTGCAAGCTCTTGCCGGCATCCTGCTCGAGATGCAGCCGGGTGATGCCGATCTCGCGGAGCATGCCGTCAGGCATGTCGAGTACGACCTTGCCGTGGCCTACCACGGGCTGCTGATATTGCGAGATCTGATAGCCGGCCGGCAGGTCGGGGTAGAAGTAGTTCTTGCGGTCGAACACGCTCTCGAGTTTGATCTCCGCGTCGAGCCCGAGCCCCGTCTTGACCGCCTGCTCGACGCAGAACCGGTTGATCACCGGCAGCAATCCAGGGAAGGCGGCATCGACCGGCGAGACCTGGGTGTTCGGCTCGGCGCCGAAATCGGTCGCTGCTCCGGAAAACAGCTTGGCCTTCGAGATCACCTGGGCGTGAACTTCGAGCCCGATCACGGTTTCCCACGGCCCCGTCCGGCCCTCGATCATCGCGCGCCTCCCGCCACAAAGCTCGGCAGATGGCGGAACTGTGCGGCGCTCTCCAGTACTTCGGCGATCCGCAGCACCGTCTCCTCGTCGAATGCCCGTCCGATAATTTGCAACCCGAGCGGCAGCCCGTCGCGCGACAGCCCCGCCGGCACGGAGATCGCCGGAAGCCCGGCGAGGCTGCACGGCACGGTGAAGACATCGTTCAGATACATCGCGATCGGATCCTCGCTTTTCTCGCCGATCGCAAAGGCGGCCGACGGCGCAGGTGGGGTCAGGATGCCGTCGACCCGCTCGAACGCCGTCGCGAAATCGCGCGCGATCAAAGTCCGAACGCGCTGGGCCTTCAGATAATAAGCATCGTAATAACCGGCCGAGAGCACATAGGTGCCAATCAGCACGCGGCGGCGCACCTCGGCGCCAAACCCCGCGGCGCGCGTCAACTCGTACATTTCGTCGAGGGTGTCGCCTTCGACCCTGAGGCCGAAGCGCACGCCGTCATAGCGCGCGAGGTTTGAGGAGGCCTCGGCCGGCGCGATGATGTAATAGGTCGGAAGCGCGTATTTCGTCATAGGCAGGCTGATTTCGAACGGTTTGACCCCGGCGGCGCGCAGCCACTCGACACCCTGTTCCCATAATGCCTCTATTTCCGCCGGCATTCCCTCAACCCGGTATTCCTTCGGAATGCCGACGCGCAGGCCGCGGACGTCGCCCGTCAGCGCGGCCTCGAAATCCGGCACCGGCATGAGGGCCGAGGTCGAATCCCGGGGGTCGTGCCCGGACATCGCGCGCAACATGATCGCTGCGTCGCGGACTGTCCGCGTCATCGGCCCCGGGTGGTCGAGGGAGGAAGCGAAGGCGACGACGCCCCAGCGCGAGCAGCGTCCATAGGTCGGCTTGAGGCCGACGATCCCGCAATAGCTTGCCGGCTGGCGGATCGAGCCGCCGGTGTCGGTGCCGGTCGCGGCCAGCGCAGCGCGGGCGGCGACCGCCGCCGCCGAGCCGCCGGACGAGCCACCGGGAACCAGCGGCCGGTTGTCTCCAGGCCGACGCCACGGATTTTCGACCGGACCGTAATAACTCGTCGTGCTCGACGATCCCATTGCGAACTCGTCGAGATTGGTTTTGCCGAGCATGACCGCACCCGATTGCCACAGTCTGTCGGTGACCGTCGATTCATAAGGCGGGTGAAAGCCGTCGAGGATGTGGGACGCTGCGGTGGTCAGCACGCCCTTCGTGCAATAGAGGTCCTTGATCGCGATCGGGATGCCGTCGAGCGGCAGGGCCTCTCCCCGGGCGAGCCGCCGGTCCGAGGCCTCGGCCATCGCCAGCGCCCGCTCGGGGGTCGGCGTGATGTAGGCGTTGAGCGGGGCGATCTCGGCGACCGCGTCGTTGTAGGCGGCGGTAAGCTCGCGCGCAGAGACTGACTTGCCGGCGAGCCCGTCGCGGGCCTCGGCGAGGGTCAGGCGGAGCAGCGACGGGTCGCTCACTCGACCACCTTGGGCACGACAAAAAAGCCGCGAGCCGTCCGCGGGGCATTGCCGAGGATGTCGTCGCGGCAACCGCCGTCGGTCACCTGGTCCTCGCGCATCGGCAGTCCGGTCGCCGCGACGCTCGCCATCGGGGGTACCCCCGAGGTGTCGACCTCGTTCAACTGCTCGATCCAGGTCAGGATTTGCGAGAGTTCGTCCGCCACCGGGGCGAGATCGGTTTCGGAGAGCCTGATCCGCGCCAGGGCCGCGATATTCGCTACGGCGGCTTTGTCCAATGCCATGCCCTCACGATCTCCGGAACGGACCGTCAAAACGAGCTATCATCGGTTGTGATCCTAAGCAATCCCTTGGAATTGCGCGACGCGGTGCCAGCCGGGGCGCGGCTCATGGGCCTCGACGTCGGCACCAAGACGATAGGCCTCGCGTTGTCCGACACTCGCCGGGTCATCGCCACGCCCATCGAGACGATCCGCCGGCGCCGCTTTCGCGAGGATATGGCGCGCCTGTCGGCGCTGATCGAGGCCCATGGCATCGCCGGCCTTGTCATCGGCTTGCCGCTGACCCTCGCCGGCACTGAGGGGCCGCGAACCCAGTCGGTGCGCCAGTTCGCGAGAAACCTCCTCGCCGTGCGCGATCTGCCCACCGTCCTCTGGGACGAGCGCCTCTCGACCGCCGCAGTGACCCGAGAGATGATCGCCGCCGACCTGACCCGCAAGCGCCGCGGCGACATCGTCGACCGCGTCGCCGCCGCCTACATCCTGCAGGGCTGTCTCGACTTTCTCGGGCGCGCCGCCTAGCGCTTCGCCAAGAACACCAGCTTCTTCTATTGCGGTTGCTGCGCTCGACCGGCCGCCCATCTAATCATCATGGATAACTCGGCCGCCGGTCTGATGGACGGCGGCATTGTGGGCCACTGAGCGGACACGAGGTTTGGGTCATGGAATTCGAGAAATACACCGATCGCGCCAAAGGGTTTCTGCAATCGGCGCAGACGATGGCGTTGCGACGCGGCCATCAGCGGCTGACGCCCGAGCATCTGCTCAAGGTCCTTCTGGAGGATAGCGAGGGGCTGTGCGCCAACCTCATTCGCGCCGCCGGGGGTGACCCGAAAGCGGCGCTTCAGGCCGTTGATGCCGAGCTCGACCGGCTGCCGCGCGTCGAAGGCTCGGGGGCGGGCCAAGTGTACATGTCGCCCGAACTGGCGCGGGTCTTCGAGCAGGCTGAGCAATTGGCGCAGAAAGCCGGCGACAGTTTTGTCACGGTCGAGCGGCTGTTGCTCGCGCTGGCAGCGGCCGCCGGGACCGGGGCGGCAAAGGCGCTGGCGGCGGCGCGGGTGGATGCGCAGAGCCTTAACCGCGCGATCGAAGAGGTCCGCAAGGGCAGGAAGGCCGACAGCGCCTCGGCCGAGGAAGGCTACGACGCCCTCAAGAAATACACCCGCGACCTGACCGAAGCGGCTCGCGAGGGCAAGCTCGACCCGGTCATCGGACGCGACGAGGAGATCCGCCGGACCATCCAAGTGCTGTCGCGCCGGACCAAGAACAACCCCGTTCTGATCGGCGAACCGGGGGTCGGCAAGACCGCGATCGTCGAGGGCCTGGCGCAGCGCATCGTCAACGGCGACGTGCCGGAGAGTCTCAAAAACAAGAAGCTTTTGGCGCTGGATCTCGGGTCGATGTTGGCCGGCTCGAAATATCGCGGTGAGTTCGAGGAGCGCCTCAAATCGGTGTTGCAGGAAGTCACCTCGGGCGCCGAGGGGATCATCCTGTTCATCGACGAATTGCACACGCTTGTCGGCGCTGGGAAGGCGGAAGGCGCGATGGACGCCTCCAACATGCTCAAACCCGCGCTGGCGCGTGGCGAATTGCATTGTGTCGGTGCGACGACGCTCGACGAATACCGCAAGAACATCGAGAAGGACGCCGCGCTCGAACGGCGCTTCCAGCCGATCTATGTCGGCGAGCCCTCGGTCGAGGACACGATCTCGATCCTGCGCGGCATCAAGGAGAAATACGAGCTGCATCACGGGGTGCGGATCACCGACGGCGCGATCGTTGCCGCGGCGACCCTCGCCAACCGCTATATCACCGACCGCTTCCTGCCGGACAAGGCGATCGATCTGATGGACGAGGCCTCGGCCAGGCTGCGCATGACGATCGACTCAAAGCCCGAGGAATTGGACGAGCTCGACCGCCGCATCGTGCAGTTGAAGATCGAGCGCGAGGCCTTGAAGAGGGAGACCGACCCGGCCTCGCGCGAGCGGTTGCAGCGCTTGGAGCAGGAGCTCTCGCAACTCGAGCAGCAATCGGCCGAACTGACCGCGCAGTGGCAGGCCGAGAAGCAGAAATTGGCGAGCGCGCAGAAACTCAAGGAGCAGTTGGACCAGGCGCGCATCGAATTGGAGCAAATGCAGCGGCGCGGTGACTGGGCGCGCGCCGGCGAGCTTGCCTATGGCATCATCCCCGACCTCGAAAAGCGACTCGCCGACGCCGAAGCCAAGGAAGGCCGCGGGATGATGGGCGAGGAGGCGGTCACCGACGAGCAGATCGCCGCGGTCGTGTCGCGCTGGACCGGCGTGCCGGTCGAAAAGATGCTCGAAGGCGAGCGCGGCAAGCTCTTGCACATGGAAGGCGCGCTCAAATCCCGCGTCGTCGGCCAGGAGGAGGCGATCGCCGCGGTCTCGCAGGCGGTGCGCCGCGCGCGCGCCGGGTTGCAGGACCCCAACCGGCCGATGGGCTCGTTCCTGTTCCTGGGGCCGACCGGCGTCGGCAAGACCGAGCTGACCAAGGCATTGGCGGCGTTCCTGTTTGACGACGAGCGCGCGATGGTGCGCATCGACATGTCGGAATACATGGAGAAGCACTCGGTCGCCCGGCTGATCGGCGCGCCGCCCGGCTATGTCGGCTATGAGGAGGGCGGGAGCCTGACCGAGGCGGTGCGCCGGCGACCTTATCAGGTGATCCTGTTCGACGAGATCGAAAAGGCCCACCCCGACGTCTTCAACGTGCTGTTGCAGGTGCTCGACGACGGAAGGCTGACCGACGGCCAGGGCCGCACCGTCGACTTCCGCAACACCTTGATCGTGCTGACCTCGAACCTCGGCAGCGAGTATCTCGCGAGCCTGCCCGAGGGGCAGAGCGTCGACGCCGCGCGCGGCCAGGTGATGGAAGCGGTGCGGGCCGCGTTCCGGCCGGAGTTCCTCAACCGGCTCGACGAGATCCTGCTGTTCCGCCGGCTGTCGCGCGACGACATGGTCGGCATCGTCGACATCCAATTGGCACAATTGCAGAAATTGCTCGAAGACCGCAAGGTCACGCTCGAGATCGACGCCGAGGCGAAGAAATGGCTCGCCAACACTGGCTACGACCCGGTCTACGGCGCGCGGCCCTTGAAGCGGGTGATCCAGCGAGAATTGCAGAACCCGCTCGCCGAGAAGATTCTGGCCGGCGAGATCCGCGACGGCGAAACCGTCCGGGTCACCGCAAGCCCGCTCGGCCTGTTGCTGCACCCCGAAAAGCACGACGAGGATCTCGAAGCCCAGCGCCACGCGGCGCAATAAACGTTGCACCTCACTCACCAAGCCCTCAGGCTTGGTCCCCCTCTCCCCGCTCCCGTTGGGCGAGTGTATTTCGGCTCCCTCGCCCCGCTTGCGGGAGAGGGCCGGAGTGAGGGGCTTGCTGGAGGAACGCATGGCGCTAGAGACCCGGCCGATAGAGAACCACTTTGCCCGCGAGTTGCTGGGTTTGCGTCTCTGGGAGCCGTTGGAAGATGCGACCGTTGATCAGCTGCGCGATCTATGGGCCCACCACCCAGTGCTGGTGTTTCGGCGACAGACTCTCTCGGAGCAGGAATTGGCTAAATTCAGCGCCCTTTTCGGCCCGCTGGAACGCGTCGTCCGCACCGAATGGGCATCGCCGGTCGTCCCCGAGGGTGGGCTCATCTCCAACCTCAAGGACGGCCAAGGAAAGCCGATCGGCGGGCTCGGCGACGGCGAGCTGCAATGGCATTCCGACCAGTCCTACATGGGCAACCCGGCAACCGGCGCGATGCTCTACGCCGTCGAGGTGCCGCCGGAGGGTGGGACAACATCCTGGTTGGATCTGTCGGCTGCCTACGAAGGGTTGCCCGAACGGCTGAAGCGCCAGATCGAGGGCAGGCGAGGGGTATTCGATTATGTAAAGCGATTGGCCGGCTACCAAGGGGTCGACCGCGTGATCTCGGCGGAAGCGAAACGCAAAACCCCGCCCGTCTTGCACCCGCTGGTTCACACGCACCCGATGACCGGCCGGAAGGCACTCTATCTCGATTCCACGACGACAATCGGGATCGAGGGAATGGAAGATGCGACGGCCTCGGCTCTCCTCGACGAAATTTACACTTACGCGACGCGGCCGGAAGTTGTTTACCGTCACGACTGGCAAATCGGCGACGTGGTCATGTGGGACAACGGCTCGACGATGCATCGGCGGGAGCCGTTTGATCCCTCAGCGCGCCGGCTGATGAAGCGGACGACGATTTTTCTTCCCCGCGAGCGGCACATCGTGCCGGAGGGCTGGCTCGCAACGCAGGAGGCAACGGCGTGAGCGCTATCGAGGCGAGAGATGCCGAGCTGGGGCTGATCGAGAAGGCCAAACGCGTTCTCCCCGGTGGGACATTCGGCAATTTTCCCGGCGATGTCGTGATCCGCGAGGGGCGCGGCGGGCGGGTCTGGGACGAGAGCGGCAAGGAATACGTCGATTTTCTGTTGGGCTCGGGCCCCATGCTGGTCGGTCACGCCCATCCCGAGGTGACCGCCGCCGCCCAGGCGGTTGTCGCCAAGGGCACGACGTTCTTCGCGAATAACCGGTACGGGATCGAACTCGCCGAAGCCATTATCGACGCCGTGCCATGCGCCGAACAGGTGCGGTTCGTCAGCACCGGGTCGGAAGCAGACCTCTACGCAATGCGCGCCGCTCGCGCTTTTCGGAAGCGCGACAAGATTCTCAAATTCGAGGGCGGCTACCACGGCATGAGCGACTATTCGCTGATGAGCCTCGCCCCGAAACGACCCGGCAATTTCCCGCAGCCGATCCCGGATTCCGCCGGCATACCGCACAGTTTGCGAGACGAGATCCTGATCGCGCCGTTCAACGATCTCGAAGTCGTCACCGGCCTCGTCCGCGAGCACAAGGACGAGCTTGCCGGCGTGATCGTCGAGCCCTTCCAGCGCATCATCCCGCCCGCCCCCGGCTTCCTCGAGGGGCTGCGCAGAGTGACGGCCGAGAACGGCGTCCTGTTGATCTTCGACGAGGTGGTGACCGGGTTCCGTCTGGCCTATGGCGGTGCGCAGGAATATTACGGCGTCGTCCCCGACCTTTGCACGCTGGGCAAGGTGATCGGCGGCGGGTTTCCCCTCGCGGCGATCGCCGGACGGGCCGACATCATGGCCCATTTCGACCGTGCCGCGGTTGGCGACGACGGGTTTTTGATGCAGGTCGGCACCCTGTCCGGCAATCCGGTGGCGGCCGCAGCCGGTCTCGCGACCCTCGAAATCCTGAAGCGGCCGGGAGCCTACGAACGCATCTTCGCGACCGGCCGTGAACTGATGGCAGCCCTCACCGAGCTGTTGCGGGCGCACGGGGCAACCGCGCAGGTAACCGGGGAGCCGCCCCGTTCGACGCCGTGTTCAGTGAGGAGCCGGCACGCGATTATCGCGGCACATTGCGGGGCGACGCCGAGATGCTGCGGCGGTTCAATGCGCTGCTGCGCGAGCGCGGCATATTGAAAGGCGAGCAGAAATATTACGTGTCGCTGGCCCACACGCCGGAGGACATCCGGCATACCTGCGACGCTTGGGCTTCCGCAATCGAGGCGCTCACCCGCTAACGGCGGTTTCGGCTACCAGATTCATCGCGCGAGGCGGTCGCCCCGCTCGCGGAGTTCGGCGAAGAGGCGCCGCGTTTCATCCTCCGCAAGGGAGCCCCCGGCCGCGCGAGAACCGATGCCAACCCCGACGTCCTTGGCGAAGGTCTGGTAGGCCGTTTCTACGATTGTTCTACTTGCCCGGCCAACTTGCTTCCATTTGCTACATCCTGCGTTGAGGAAAACAGGACGGCGACTGGCGACAGTTCTCGGCAGCTCGATCGGACCGGATTGGTTTAGGATGCGCTATTCATCGAGGGGAGGTCACCATGAGCGGGCACTTCGTCGACATCCCACGGGGTCGCGCCTACACCGCCAACCCCGAAGCGGGGAAAGGGCCGGGGCTCCTGATATTCCCCGACGTCGCGGATGGCGATCGAGACTTGCAAGAACTCGGCGCTCTCTATGCCGCCGAGGGTTATGTCGTGCTTTGTCCCGAGGTCTCCGCCTTGTCCAAAGGCGTCGAGGACGTTGTGGCCGCCGCTGCGGTCCTGTGCGCCCGCAGTCAATGCACCGGAAAAGTCGGAGCGCTTGGCTTCGGCTTCGGCGGAAACCTTGCCCATCTCGCAGCGGCGGAGGGCGGTGTCGATTGCGCAGTTTCCTATTACGGCTGCGGTATCGATTTTGGCCTCGACCTCTCCAAGCGGATCGCCTGTCCGTTTGTCGCCCACTTTGCCGAGAATGACCCGCAGATCCCGCCGCAAGCAGTGACGCAAATGCAGGAGGCCGTTTCCGATCACCCCGGTGTCGCGATCTACGTCTATCCCGGTGTCGCGGCCGGGTTCGATCGCGCTGGCAAGCCGAACTATGACAAGCAAGCGGCGGGGCTCGCGCATTCTCGTTCGATAGCGCTCCTGCGCCAGGCGATGGGTCCTCACTACGACCTTGAGGCGCTATGGGAAAAGCACACGAAATATGAATTCGCCACGCGCGATGTTGCCGCCACGATGCGGACGATGGTGGCCGAACCCTACGTCAACCATGTTCCAGTGATGACCGGCGGTGTCGGTCAGCGCGACCTGGCCCGATTTTATGCCGATCATTTTATTCCGAAATTGCCGGCCGACACCAAGCTGGTACCAATCTCGCGGACCGTGGGCGCGGATCGCATAGTCGACGAGATGCTGTTTTGTTTCACGCACGACACCGAAATCGATTTTTTACTGCCCGGCGTCGCGCCGACCGGCAAATATGTCGAGGTGCCGACGGTGGCGATCGTCAATTTCCGCGGCGATAAGATCTGTCACGAGCACATCTACTGGGATCAGGCGAGCGTGCTCGTTCAGATCGGGCTGCTCGATCCCAAGGGTCTGCCGGTCGCCGGCATAGAGACCGCGAAGATGTTGCTCGACGAGATGCGCCCTTCCAACACGCTGATGAAGCGATGGGCGGAGAGCGCGCCCGAAGGCGGCGATGACTGAGTGGCAGTTGACGAGGCGATCGCAAGCGGAACTGCAATACCGGACTTTTTGTTCGGCAGAGCAGAGAATTGAGCCAGGATCTTTTCCAGCATTCCTCGCTCTACCTAAGGACCTGTGGCCGGAGCCTGGCGGAGGCGGCAAATGAGAAAGCAATCAACGATCGCGAGCGTGATTGTCGCCGCGTGCCTGGTGGCGACGGCAACCCATGCAGACCCCTATAACCCGGGTGAGCGCGCGCTCGGAGGGGGGCTCGTTGGCGCCGGCGCCGGAGCGGTTATCGGTGCAATCGCCGGCGGCGGGCATGGCGCCGGCATCGGCGCGGCGGTGGGCGGCGGGCTGGGCGCAGTTGCCGGCGCTGCCACGACGCCGGCACGCCCGCCGCGTTCGGCATACCGCCGCCACTACCGCTACACCCACCACCGTCATTATTGAACTAATAGCCCTGCCGCCAATCGATCACATTGCGCAGCGGGCGGCCGGCGATATAGGCGCGCAGATTTTCGCAAAAGAGCTCGATGCCGCCATGGCGGTCCTCGTCGCTGGCGCCCGAGACGTGGGGGGTGATCAGCACCCTCGGGTCGGACCACAGGCGCGGCGGCGGCAAGTGCTCGAATTCGCCGACATAAACATCCAGCACCACGCCCCGTAAGCGGTTCTGTTCGAGCGCCTCGGCGAGCGCATCCTCGTCGACGATCTCGCCACGCGCGACGTTGACCAGCACGCTCCCCGGCTTCATCAAGGCAAAGCGGCTCTTGTCGAACAGCCGGTCCGTCTCCGGTGTCCATTGGCAACAGATCACGACGAAATCGCTGTCCGGCAGAAACCGGTCGAGATCCGCGGCACCGCCCACTTCGCTGAACCCCGGCGGCAGGGGTTCCGCGGCCGGCGGGTTGCGTCTGGTACCGACGACCCGCATGCCGAGCGCGGCGCAGAGCCGGCCGACCTCGCGCCCGATGCCGCCGGCGCCGACGACGCAGGCGGTCTTGCCTTCGATCAGCAGCGGCCGATAGGCACGATGGTCGAAGGCGCCGCCGCGGTCGAGGGCGGCGCGGTCGACGCTCTTGGCGAAGTGCAGAATGCCGGCCAGCGCGTATTCCGCCATTGCCAGAGTGCTGCCGACGCCGCGCGATGTCGTGACGATGACATCGCTGCCCCAAAGATCGCCGCGCAGCAGGTTGCTGGCGCCGGCGGGACGCTGGTGAAACCACTTGAGCCGCGGCGCCCGCGCCCGCAGGTCGAGCGGAAACGGCCACCCTCCGAGGACTACCTCGGCTTCGCCAAGGGCCTTATCGCGCTCCTCACGGGTGCCCACGCCGACGGAGCCGGGTCGCAGGTAACGCTGCGCCGTATAGGCAGGCCAGGTCTCGCTATATTCGCCATCAAACCAGCCACCGGCGTCGGTCACTCGGATCGATGGGTCGACCGCGTCGATCTTCGAACGGTCCTCGGTGCCAAGGCGCTGAATAATGAGAACGCCGATGGTTCGCACAGGCTCTCCCTCGATGCGGTGGCAGCACAGGCATGCACGATAACGTCGGGAGCGAAGCTTGTCCCGGCAGCTTTGCGAAGCCTATGCTGAAGCCGCGACTTCAATGGAGGATCGGATGAAACAGGGATACCGGTTTGTCGATTGCGACATGCACATCATGGAGCCGCCGGACCTGTTCGACAAATACCTCGATCCGGCCTTCAAGCACCGGGTCACCTCCTCGATGCGGCGCAGCGACGGCGGCCCGACCGGAATGCGCGGCCGGCCGTTGTGGTTCTTCGACGGCATGCCGACCAGCAACGACGGCAACATCTCACAATATAACCGCACCCGCGGCCCGCTCGTATCGCGCCGCGCCAACACAAACGTGATGTTCGCGGTCGAGCGCGGCTATGACGCCGAGGCTCAGGTGATGGGCATGGAGATGGAGGGCATCGACATCGCGGTGCTGTTCCCGACTGCCGGTCTGGCGTTCCTTGCAAGGGACAACATGGACCCGCAGTTCTCCGCGGCGATCTGCCGGGCCTACAACGATTGGCTGCACGATTTTGTACAGCATAGCCCCGACCAATTGAAAATGGCGGCGATGCTGCCCGTGCACGACGTGAACCTTGCCTGCCAGGAGCTCTATCGCTGCGTCAAGGACTACGGCGCGGTCGGGGCCTTTGTGCGGCCCAATTACCTCAACGGTCGCTACTGGCACTCGAATTACTGGGACCCGTTGTACGGTCTATTGCAAGACCTCGACGTGCCGTTGTGTTTCCACGAGGGGACCGGTTCTTATTATTCGACGATCGAGCCGCGCTTTGGCGAGAACCGCTTCATGCGCCATGTGGCGAGCCATTCGACCGAGATGCAGCTGGCGCTAATAGCGCTGATGCTCGGCGGCATCTTCGAGTTCTACCCGCGCCTCCGGGTCGCCTTTCTGGAGGCACAAAGCTGGTGGGTGCCGGGCCTGTTGGGGCGCATCGAATGGGATCTGCGCCAGCACCACGATTCCGATGCACCTTATCTGAAATTGTCGCCTCTCGAATATTGGCAACGCAACTGCTTCTCGGCGATTGAAAGCGGCGAGCGCGAGGTCGGTGCGACAGTCGAGCTGTTGGGCGGCGCCGACAACATCTGCGTGTCGAGCGATTTCCCGCATTTCGACTCGAGTTTCCCGGATGTGTCGACCCGCGTGCTGGCCAATTCCAGCATCACGCCCGAGATTGGCGGCAAGATCCTAAGCGGCGGCGCGCGCCTCTACGGCCTCACCGACGTCGATTTCGACAAAGCCGCGGCCGCTGCGAGGCGGCGCGACAACGTCGGCGTGGCGCGGGCATAGCTGGCAGCTGACCCCGATTGCGCCAGAACCGGCCCTCTCCGCCCCCAGGGGCGGAGAGGGAGAATTCTTGGCCCGGCGGCCTGACTGAAACGCTGGCTGGGACCTGAGCGGGGTTACGCGACGCGCTCGTACGGGAAGCGCTGGACCTTCTCCATGTTCTTGCCCTCGATGCGGATCAGCCGCGTCGGGCCGTCGCGCCGCGGCGAGTGTAGGTCGCCTTCATTGTAGAGATAGGCCGCACCGGGCTTTAGCGTGTAGTCCTTGATGCGCCGCGCCTTGCCGGGCTTGCCCTCGCCGGGGCGGGCCACAGGCTCGTAATCGGTCATCACCGTCTCGCCCCGCGCCTGGCCATAGATCGCCCAGGACGGCCCGTGATCGTGCGGGTTGCTATCCTTGGCGCCTTGGTAGACGTGGCTGAGGATGCAGAAGCCGAGTTCGGGGTCCTCGTACAGTACTTTGCGCTCGGGAACGTCGTCGCTGAGATGCGCCTCGATGAAATTGTCGTCTTTCAGCAATTGCTGGACCAGGGCGCATACTTGCTTGCGTCCCTCGACACCCGGATCTTGCTTGAGGATGCGGTGACATTCTGCTGAAAATTGCTTGAGGCTATACCCCATCTGACAGACCTCCTTATGGCTTCTGCGGGCTGCGAAAAGCCGCCCGCAACCGACGCGCGATGTTATCCCAAGTGCGTCGGACCCGCAAATCGGGTAGCGGTCCGACTTGACTTGCCCGCAGGACGGACCTCACTCTCGCTGCGAACCGCCGCGGGCTCGCAGTCAGGGAGGAAATGTACAGCTATATCATCCGTCGCCTGGCGTTCGGCGCGCTGACCGTGATTGGCGTCTCGATCATCGTGTTCATCGTTCTGCGGATCCTGCCGGGAGACCCGCTCGTTGCCATCTTCGGACCGGAGGGGTTTACCAAGCTCAGCGAAGCGGAACGTGCCCGTTACATGGCGGATCTCGGGCTCAGCGATCCGCTCTTCGTGCAGTATCTGCGGTGGATCGGAGACATCGCTCGCGGGAACTTCGGTCGATCCTTTTTCCGCGCCGAAAGCGTCGGCGAAATGATGCTGCGGCGCGGACCGCTGACCGCCGAAATCGCCGTTTTGTCGGTAATCCTCTCGTGGCTGGTCGGGGTCCCGGTGGCGATCGTCAGCGCACTGCGCCCCAATAGTCTCGGAGACAACGTCTCGCGGTTTCTCAGCATTTTGTTCCTTGCGGTTCCTGGATTCTGGCTGGGGATGCTGATCGTCCTGGCTGCATTGTTCCTGTTCGGATATCGGGCTCCGCTGACCGGCCCCTCGCTGCTCAGCGATCCCTGGGGCAACTTGCAGGTCGTGATCGGGCCGGCGGTGGTCCTCGGACTCGGACAGGCCGCCTACATTGCGCGCATGGCGCGCTCCAGCCTCTTGGAGGTCATCCGAGAGGATTACGTGCGCACAGCCCGCGCCAAAGGGCTGAGCAGGCGGCCGGTGATCGCCTTTCACGCTTTGCCCAATGCCCTCCTGCCCGTCGTTACGCTGTCGGGCATTCTTCTCGGGTTCGTGCTCGCCGGCTCGATCCCGGTCGAACGCGCTTTCGGGACGCCCGGGCTCGGTTATGCGATGTTCACTGCGGTCAGTGAACGTGACATCTTCGTGATGCAGAACTTGGTCTTTCTCTACGCCGTCGTGTTCGTGCTGCTGAACATACTGGTCGACCTTACGATCGCCTGGCTAGATCCGAGGATAAGATATCGATGACGGTTACGGAGCCCGAGACGGCCTATCCGGTAGACCAGCCTGCGCTGGCCGTCGAGGAGTCCCGCCTGCGGCGCGTAAAGGAGGGTGCGCGCAGGTTCTTCAGACGCTCGCCCTTGTCCGCCTTCTGGGGCTGTATCGCGGCAGCAATCATCGTCATGGCGGTGACGGCGCCGGTCTTGGCGCCCTACGAGCCATTGAAATCCGACTTTCGGGCAATGTCCAAGCCACCGAGCGAGCGCCATTATTTCGGCACCGACCAGATCGGCCGGGACGTGTTGAGCCGAGTTATTTATGGCAGCCGCGCATCCCTCACCGTGGCCCTTGGAGCCGTGCTGTTCGGAACTACGCTGGGCGCGCTATGGGGGCTCGCCAGCGGCTATTTCGGCGGACGTTTCGACATTTTCAGTCAGCGCGTCATCGAGTTCCTGCAATCGTTTCCGGACCTGATACTGGCAATGGCCATTGCGATGGCGCTCGGCGCGGGGTTTGGGACAGTTATCATTGCGATTGCGATCACCCGCATCCCGTTCGGCGGACGAGTGATCCGGGCGGTGGTCTTGTCGTTGAAAGAACTGTCCTATGTCGAGGCGGCGCGTGGCCTCGGCGCCTCGCATCTGCGGATCATGCTGCGACACATTCTGCCGCAATGCGTGGCGCCCTACCTGATCCTCGCCACGACCCATCTCGGTGTCGCGATCATCATCGAAGCCGCCCTCGGCTTTCTCGGCGTTGGCATCCCGCCCCCGACCCCGACCTGGGGCAACATGCTGGCGGATTCGCTGAACGCCGGTCTCGTCCCGCCCTGGTGGCTGGTCCTGTTCCCCGGTCTCGCAATCACGATCACCGTGCTCGCGTTCAACCTGTTGGGCGACGGCATTCGCGACATCCTCGACCCGCGGCTGCGCGGCGCGGTTTAGCAATCAGCCCTTGTCGCGCCAGGCGGCGATATCGTCGAGCGAAATTGAGAGCGCTTTGGTGATTTTTGCGAGCGCATCGAAACTGCCCGGCTCACGGCCCGTCTCGATTTCCGTGAGATAACTCGGCGAGACCCCAGCAGCCGCGGCGAGTGCCTCTCTAGTTAGCCCTCGGTGACCGCGCCACACTCGGATCGGATGCTCACCGGCGAGAGAGCGATCGACGAGTTCCGCGGGAAGGTAATCGGCGTGGGCCGCGTCTTTCCCGAGCACGGCTTCGCGCCGTTCGGCGGCATCGAGTACGGCTGTGTCTTCCGCATCCTCCAGTCGAGCAAGCAGCGTTTCGTATTCGGCGCGAGTGAGTGTGACTACATCGCTCACCGGTAGATTTCCCTTCTATTCCCGATCAGTTCCACCATGACGACATTTTCGACGCGATCGATCCGACAAATCGCCCTCCAATCGCCCTGCCGAATTCGCACAGCATGCGGTTTGCTCTTTATCGGCTGGACTGCAGTCGCCAGTTGAAACGGATCGTTGGGGAATGCGGTGATCTTCGCGATAAGCGCTGCTCGATCCCGTTCAGGCAGATCCGGCAACTTTCGCAACGCGCCCCGCGAAAAGAGAACGTTCACCGAGGCATCGTCGCTGAGAGCGACCGAAAAGTCGATCAAGCCTCCGACTGATGACGGCATCGAGCAGGTCCACTGCGGCTATCCGCCGGCGGGCTTGGCCAGCGGATACCGCGCGCCAGCATCATGCAGGTGGCACGAGGCCCAGTGGCCGGGCTGAATTTCGCGGAGGGCCGGTACTTCGCGCCGGCAGTGCGCCATTGCATAGGGGCAGCGGGTGTGGAAATGGCAGCCGGGCGGCGGGTTGATCGGGCTCGGCACGTCGCCGGTCAGGATTACCCGCTTGCGGTCCCTCGCACCATATTTCGGGATCGGCACGGCCGACAGCAGCGCCTCGGTATAGGGGTGCAACGGTGTCTCGAACAGGGTGGTCTTGTCGGTCATCTCGACGATCCGGCCGAGATACATCACGGCCACCCGGTCACTGATGTGCTCGACGACCGCGAGGTCGTGAGCGACGAATAGATACGACAGCCGATATTCGTTCTGCAGGTCCATCAACAGATTGATGATCTGGGCTTGGATCGACACGTCGAGCGCCGAGACCGGCTCGTCGCCGACAATCAGTTCCGGGCTCAGTGCGAGCGCTCGGGCAATCCCGATGCGTTGGCGCTGCCCGCCGGAGAATTCGTGCGGATAGGCTTTGGTCAGCTCGGGCCGCAGTCCGACCCGCTCGAACAACTGCGCGACCCGTTCGTGGCGTTCCCTAGCGGCGCCGACCCCGTGGATGACCAGCGGCTCGCCGACAATGTCGCCGGCCGGCATGCGCGGATTGAGGGAGGCGTAAGGGTCCTGGTAGATCATCTGCATCTGCCGGCGGTAGGGCAGCATCTCGTCTTGGTCGAGATCGGTGATGTCTTTGCCGCGAACCCTGATTTTCCCGGCGGTCGGCTCAAGCAGTTTCAGCAAGGTGCGACCGGCGGTCGACTTGCCGCAGCCGCTCTCACCGACGAGCCCCAACGTCTCGCCGCGTTCAATGTGAAACGAGATGCCGTCGACCGCGTAGACATGACCGGAAACGCGCGAGAACACGCCGGTATGGATCGGGAAGTGCTTTTTCAGCCCTTCGACCTCGAGGAGCGCGCTCGTTTTCTCGTCACCCCCGCGCAATCGGAGGTTCAGTGGCCGCTGGATTCCCGCTTGCGCGGGAATGACGGAATTCACGCGTCACCTTCCAGCAAGCGCTCGGCGTGCCAGCAGGCGACCCAATGACCGGGCCGGTGTTGGGCCAGCGGGGGATAGGACCTGCGGCACTCGTCGCTCGCCAGTCCGCAGCGCGGTGCAAAGGTGCAGCCTTTCGGCAGCTGCACCAGTGACGGCACTATGCCCTTAATCTCGTTCAGCCGCGCTCGACGGCCGCGGGTATGCGCCGCAACCTCGACATTGGGTATCGAGCCCAGCAGCCCTTTTGTGTAGGGATGCCCCGGACATTCGAACAGATCTTTCGCGCTCGCCTCCTCGACCTTCCGCCCGGCATACATCACGACGACCCGGTCGGCATTCTCGGCGACGACTCCCATGTCGTGGGTGATCAGAACGATCGCGGTGCCGAGGGTCTCCTGCAGTTCCCGCATCAGGTCCAGGATCTGGGCCTGTATCGTCACGTCGAGCGCAGTTGTCGGCTCGTCGGCGATCAGCAGCTTGGGATTGCACGACACCGCCATCGCAATCATCACCCTTTGGCGCATGCCGCCGGAGAGCTGATGCGGGTAAGCGTGGGCGCGGCGCTCGGCCTCGGGGATATGGACGCGGCGCAGCATCTCGACCGCCCGATCGAAGGCCTCGCGCCGCGACAGTCCCCGATGCAGCGCGATCGCCTCGGCGATCTGGCGGCCCACCGTCATCAGCGGATTGAGCGACGTCATCGGCTCCTGAAAAATCATCGAGATGTCGTTACCGCGAATGTCCTCCATCTCGCCTTCGGTCAGCCCCAGGAGATCGACCGCCTCGAAGCGGATGCGCCCTCCGACAATGCGCCCGGGCGGGTCCGCCACGAGGCGCAAAACGGACAGCGCAGTGACGCTCTTGCCGCATCCCGACTCGCCGACGACCCCTAAGATCTCACCGGCCCGAACGGCATAGGAGACGCCGTCTACGGCCCGCACGACGCCGCCGGCGGTAAAGAAATGCGTCCGCAGATCATCGATTTCGAGAATGGTGCGTCTCTGATCCGCGTCCGTCTCTGCAATCTCCAGTTCTGTCGCCCCGGCCTGATTCAAACAATGACTCCTGAGATTTCGATGTGATAGTTGAAGCATCAGAGCACGTCGTGCTCAGTGCTGAAAAGAGCAAAGGGAGCGGAGCGTCATGTCGTGGACCCGGCGCGATTTTTTCAAAGGCGGCGCGGCGGCGGGAGTTTACGGGCTGTTTCCGGGCCTCGGTTTCGCCGCGCAGGTACCCGATAAATTTGACGGCGCGGCGTTCAAGCTCGCCGCGCCCGAGCCCAACCCCAAATCGGGGGGCGTTCTGCGCATGGGCATCCCCAACCGTCCGCCGCACTTCGATCTTCACCAGTCGGGCACGTTCTTCAATCTCGGCGCCATGGGATGCATGTTCGACAATCTGATCCGGCGCGACCCTTTCGACCGAGACAACATCATTCCGGATCTGGCGCACAGTTGGGAGATCGCCGAGGACGGCAAGACCTACACTTTCTTCCTGCGCAAGGATGTGCAATTCAGCGACGGCGCCGAGCTGACCGCCGAGGATGTGAAGGCCACTTTCGACCGCATTGCTAGGCCGCCCTCGGGCATCAGCATCCCGCGCAGCATCCTCTTCAAATCGGTCAGCGAGATCAACGCGCGCGACAAATACACTGTCGAATTCAAATTGGGGGAGCCGCGGCCGATCAATTTCATTATGTCGGCGATTGCCAGCGGTTGGAACGTCATCGTCCGCAAAAAGACCCTCGAGGATAACAACTATAATTTGCGCAAAGTCGTGGTCTATCCTGGCACCGGTCCGTTTCGCTCGGTCAGGCGCGTCGAAAACGAGATCTGGGTCATGGAGAAGAACCCGAACTATTGGAACAAGGGGCTGCCCTATGTCGACGGCATCGAATTCTATAACGTCTTGCCGTTTTCGCCCGAGATGGCCTCGGCGATACTTGCCGACCGAGTCGATTATGTTCGTGCGACCGACCCGGCTACGGTTCGGAAGGCGAAGGCGACGCCCGGGATGTCGACCGCCACTTATTACCAGAGCGTGATTCACGCAACCTGGCTCAACAACCACAGAAAACCGCTGGACGATCCGCGGGTGCGCCGCGCCATGCATCTCGTGCTCGATCAGCCGGTCTTGGTCGAGGTCGTCAAGGATGTGGCGCCGCTGATCGTCGGCGGCTTCATTTATCCGTTCTCGGAATTCGCTACACCGCCGGAGGAACTCGCCAAACGCCTCGGCTACCAACCAGATCCCGCCGCTTCGATTAAGGAAGCGCGCGCCTTGATGGCGGCAGCGGGCCAGGGTAGTGGCATGAAAGGTCTGGATTACCTGGTGCGCGATCTCGCTCATCACAAACTCTGGGCGCAAGCCATTCAGGCGATGCTGCAACAGACGCTCAATATCGAAACCAATCTGCGGACGGTTGTCGAGTCGGTGTGGTTCGACGACGTCAAGAACGGCAACTATGACTTGGCGATCGGTGCGATTGTGTCGACCCTGCTCGATCCCTCCGATTACTTCAATGCCTGGTATGGCAAGGACGGCCCGCAGAACTACTCGTTCTGGGACAATAAGGAATTCCAAACCCTGTCGGCGCAGATCGACCGGGAAGTCGATGCGACCAAGCGCTTGGCTTTGATCCGCCAAGCCGAAGCTGTCATGGAACAGGACCCGCCGCTGCTCCCTGTCGCCTGGGAAAAGATCAACGATGTCTGGTACGACTACGTCAAGGGCCATAACCCGGCCAACTATTTCGGCGTATACGACGTGGTCAGGCTGGACACAGTCTGGTTGGACAAAGCGTGACGTTTCGTTCGTCGCCCCCGCGAAAGCGGGGGCCCAGAGCCACCGCTGCGGCCGCTGCAGCTAGATTCCCGCTTTCGCGGGAATGACGAATTGATAAGGGAGAGAAGACAGTATGAGTGACTCGCGCACCAGACGCCCGTGGTGGACCCGTCGGGGTTTTTTGCAAGGCAGTGCCGCCGTATTGGCGGGCATCTACGGTCTGCCCGGACGCCTCGGTTATGCCGCCGAGGTTCCCAATGAATTCGACGGCTCGAAATTTCAGCTGAAGGCCCCCGAGCCCAACGCCAAATCCGGTGGCGTCTTGCGCTACGGCATTACGATGCGGCCGCCCCATTTCGATGTCCACCAATCCGGGACGATCAACAATCTCGGCTCTCAGGGGTGCATGTTCGACAATCTCATCCGGCGCGATCCGCGCGATAGCGGCAAGACGATCATCCCGGACCTCGCGCATAGCTGGGAGATTGCCGAAGATGGCAAGACCTATACCTTCTTTCTACGCGAGGGGGTGTTGTTTCATGATGGTGCGGAGCTGACTTCCGAGGACGTCAAAGCGACCTTCGATCGCATCGCCAAGCCGCCGCAGGGGATCAACATCCCGCGCAGCATCCTATTCAAGACGGTCAGCGAGATCAATGCGCGCGACAAATATACCGTCGAGTTCAAATTGTCCGAGCCGCGCCCGCCCAATTTCATCATGTCGGCGATCGCCAGTGGTTGGAACGTGATCGTCCGCAAGAAAACGCTTGAGGACAACAACTACAATCTGCGCAAGGTCGAGATTTACCCCGGCACTGGCCCGTTCAAGAGTGTTCGTCGCGTCGAGAATGAAGTCTGGGTCATGGAGAGGAACCCGAATTACTGGAACAAGGGGCTGCCTTATCTCGACGGGATCGAGTTCTATCATGCCCTGCCGTTTTCAACCGAGCTCGGCTCGGCGATCCTGTCCGGTAGGGTCGATTACATCCGCATCACCGATCCGGTCACGGCCCGCAAAGCCAAGGCGACGCCCGGGCTGTCGACTACCGCCTTCAATCAGAGCGTGATCCAGGCGACCTGGGTTAATGCCAGGCGGAAGCCGTTCGACGATCCGCGGGTACGCCGCGCCTTGCATCTGGTATTGGACCGGCCGGCTCTCGTCGATGTTGTCAAGGACGTGACGCCGATGCGGGTCGGCGGCTTCATTTATCCGTTCTCGGACTTCGCGACACCAACCGACGAGCTCGCGAAGCGGCTCGGCTATCAGCCGGACCCGGCGGCCTCGATCAAGGAAGCGCGCGCACTAATGGCTGCGGCAGGTCATGCCGACGGGCTCAAGGGATTGGATTTTCTGGTCCGCGACGTGGCGAGCTTCAAGCTCTGGTCGCAGGCTGTTCAGGCGATGCTGCAGGAGGGCCTCAATATCCAGACCAATCTGCGCACCACGGTCGAATCAGTCTGGTTCGACGATACGGTAAACGGGAATTACGACCTCGCGATCGGCGCAATCGTGTCGACTTTGCTCGATCCCTCGGATTACTTCAACGCCTGGTACCGTAAGGGCGGTCCGCAGAATTACTCGTTCTGGGACAACGAGAAATTCAATGATTTGGTCGACCAAATCGACCGCGAAGTCAACCCAGACAAACGCCTGGCGCTGGTCCGGCAGACCGAAGCGATCATGGAAGAGAACCCGCCGCTGCTGCCGGTCGCCTGGGAAAAGATCAACGATGTCTGGTACGACTACGTCAAGGGTCACAACCCATACGACTATTTCGGGATCTACGACGTTGTTCGGGAAGATACATTCTGGCTGGACAAGGCGTGAGCTGAGGTAGGGGAGATGACGAGCCCAATGGCGGGCGGCTGCCTCTGCGGGGCCGTCCGGTACGAGTGTTCGGGAGAACCGGTCTTTGCGCTGCTTTGCCATTGCCGCGACTGCCAGCGCCAGAGCGGCAGCGCCTACGCAGCTGCGGTGCGGGTGCCTGCGTCGAGCTTCCAGGTCACCCAGGGCGAGCCGAAGTTCTACGTCAAAACCGCAGACAGCGGTAATCAGGTATCCCGGGCGTTTTGTCCGGAATGCGGCTGCATGCTGTTTCTGCGGGTCTCTGCCCGCCCGGATCTGGTCGGCATCAGAGTCGGCACCCTCGACGATCCGAGCTGGTTTCGCCCCGAGGCGGACATCTTCGTCAAGAGTGCCCAGCCTTGGGACCACATGAACCCGGACATCCCGAAATATGCGACCTATCCGCCCGGACGGTCCTACGAACCGCGCTAATGCGTCTTGGCGATGAACGAGACGCGATCCGTTATTGGAGATGCCCCCACGCGCCGGGAGGATTTGCGCTTCGTCACCGGACGCGGAGGCTATCTCGACGATATGGTTTTCGAAGGCTTGGTTCATGCCGCAGTGCTGCGCTCACCGCATGCCCATGCGCGGATCGAGTCGATCCACACCGGAACGGCCCGAGCGATGCCCGGTGTGCTCACCACATTGACCGCGAAGGACTTGCGGGCTGACGGGCTGCAAGCCTTGCGACCCACCGCGGAGGCCAATGCCCAGACGGGTGAGCCGTTTGCCTTCGCGCCGCAGCCGCTACTGGCCGCAGACAAGGCCCTCTATGTCGGCGAGCCGGTAGCGCTGATCGTCGCCGAGACGCGAAACCAGGCGCTGGACGCCGCGGAGCAGGTCATTGTCAACTATTCGCCTCTGCCGGCGGTAACGACTGTTGCTGCCGCCCGTGCGCCGGGAGCTGTCGAGATTTCGGCCGAAGTTCCCGGCAATCTCTGCTTTGATTGGCGAACCGGCGACAACGCTGCGGTCGATGCCGCATTCGCCGTGGCGGCGCATGTCGTCGAGCTCGACCTATACAATCACCGGATCGTCACCAACCCGATGGAGCCGCGCGGCGTCGTTGGGCTCTGGGACGCAACGAGCGGGCGGTATACCGCCTATGTCTCGAGCCAGAGCATCCATACCACGCGCGACAATGCTGCGCGCGCATTGGGCGTGCCTCCAACCGCGGTGCGGTTCGTCGCGCCCGACGTCGGCGGCGGCTTCGGCGCCAAGAACTTCATCTATCCCGAGCACGTACTGATACTGTGGGCGGCAAGGCGCGTAGGCCGTCCAGTGAAATGGATCGCTACCCGGAGCGAAGGCTTCCTTTCCGACCATCAGGCGCGCGATCATCGCGCCGAGGCCGCATTGGCGCTCGACGCCAATGGCCGTTTTCTGGCGCTGCGCGTCAAGAGCATTGCCAATGCCGGGGCCTATCTGGTGAGTGCAGGCGGTGTGCAGACCTTCCAATATATCCATCTGCCGGGCACTGTGTATCGCATCCCGGCGATAGTGCTACAGGTCAGCGCGGTACTGACCAATACCGCGCCGATCGGCGTCACCCGAGGCCCGGGTTTCGCCGAGTCGGTGAACATCATCGAGCGGCTGGTCGATCAGGCGGCGCGGCAATGCGGCTTCGACCGCGCCGAGCTGCGGCGCATCAACATGGTGCCTGCCGAAGCGATGCCGATAACCAACGCCTTTGGCAATACCGTCGACAGCGACGCGTTCGCGCAGACTTTCGACCGCGCACTGGCGGCGGCCGATGTGGCAGGTTTTCCGGCGCGCCGCCCGGAGAGTGAGGGCCGGGGGCTTCGGCGCGGCCTTGGCTTCGCGTACCATATTAAAGGCACTGGCGGCTCACCGCACGAGAATGTCGACATCCGCTTCGATGCCGATGGGACCGTATCATTGGTCACCGGCACGCAGACGATCGGACAAGGGCACGAGACGACATTCCCGCAGATTCTCGCTGATCGCCTCGGTCTGCCGAACGAGTGCATTCGCCTCGTCCAGGGCGACACCGATCTAATCCCGCTGGGCGGCGGGCATGGAAGCTCGCGGGCCACCTATATGGGCGGCACGGCGATCTGGCGGGCTTCGGACGAAATTATCGCCAAAGGGACCCGCATTGCCGCCGATGCACTCGAAGCGGCGGAGGCCGACATCCGCTTCGAGGACGGCCGCTTTGTGGTTCCAGGGACCGACCGCTCGGTGGCATTGCTCGATATTGCCGCGATCGCCCGCGACAAGGGTACGCCGCTCGACACCTATCATGCCTGGACCCGCGAATGGATGACCTTTCCCAACGGGACACACGTCGTCGAGGTCGAGATCGATCCGGATACCGGCCGAGCCAGTCTCGCTCGCTACACCGCGGTCGACGATTACGGCGTGCTGGTCAACCCGATGATTGCCGCCGGCCAAGCCTATGGCGCGATCGCCCAAGGCGCCGGCCAAGCGTTGCTTGAACACGCCATCTATGACCCTGCTACCGGCCAATTGCTCGCCGGGTCCTTCATGGACTACGCAATGCCCCGAGCGGACGATGTTCCCTCCCTCCATTTGGGCTTCAACGGGACCCGCTGCACGACCAACCCGCTTGGCGTCAAAGGCTGCGGCGAAGCAGGCGCCATCGCTGCGTTTCCGGCTATAGCCAATGCAGTAGCAGATGCGCTGGCGCCCCTTGGCGGGAGCGGTTTAAGCGGCCCGGCAATTCCGTCCCACATTTGGCAGGCATCCAGAGGCTGAGACGCTCTCGATCTGTGAGCTGGATCACAGACACCCAACCAAGTGGCGGGTCATACTCTCAATAACGGCGTAGCTCCAGTGCGCCGGAGGAGGAGTTTATGAACAAGCCAAAATACGGCGTGTTGCGCGGGCGAGTGGTCGCCTCGGCCGAGGAGCGAAACAATCACGCATCGCCGCATTACCAGATCCTGGTAATGGCCGAGGGCGAGCCTTGGCGCATTGCCGTCAATGTGAAATCGACCGATAAAGGCGGCCCTGGTGCTGACCGCTCGATCCTCCTGTACCGCATCGTCGATGATTTCCAGCATCCGATCTTACAGATCGTCGAGAAGTTCAAGGAGGGCTTCAGCCCCGTCGCCGCCGGTTTAAAGAATGGCGGGCTCGACTATGTGCGAGGACGTCTGTTCGACCCTAAAGACATGCGCCTCCTACCGCCTGACGTGCCGGGCGACGGGAACGACCTCAACGATCTGATCGACGCGCAGGTCGAACGGGCGAAAGACGACCCGAGTGCGATCATTTTTGCCTTTGGGCAGCCCTGGGGTCCCGAGAATAAGCCGGACCAAATCTTCAAGTTCAAGCCCAATCGCGGCGTCCACGACATCCATATGAACCAAGGGAATCCGTGCTCCGGCGATCATGCCGGCGACAATGGTGTGTGGCATGACGGTGGTCTGCTGTTTTGGTTCCCCGGCGCCAACCGGTGGGTGGCCGTCTTTCTCGCGTTTCAGAGCCAGTCCTGGCATACCGACGATCGCACGGGTGATCCCGTCCCGGGGAAGACCGGCACCGAGGCTGCCTTCGACGAACGGGGGCGCCGGCTGGCGGGAGCGGAACAGATCCGGTCGGCGATCGACCTCGTAGCGGTCCGAGTGACCGCTACGTCGCGGGCTACACACGCAGTCTTGTTGCTCAATGTCACGGACCGGGACGTCGGCCTCGCGGGATGGTCGCTCGCCACAGCGCGCGACAATCGCCAAAGCCTGGCAGGCGCAATAGTGGCGGGCCAGCCGCTCGCGATCGACGTACCCAAGGCCTTCTTCGACGCAGACGGCGGGGTTGTAACACTTCTCGATGCGTCCGGACTGAAGGTCGCCGCCGCAATATACCCCCCGGCATCCGACGCGCAACCCGGCTGGAACAAAGTCTCCTAAGGCTGATTCCCTTGTGCCATTTGAGGCAGAGGCAGGGTGCTCAGGTCAAGCCGATGAGGAGAAGCTCGACAGGCTCCGGCGTTGCCGGCCTCCGGCATCGAAGTTGTCGGGATCGAGCCAGCGCTCGAAAGCCGCCTTGCGCGCTGGCCATTCGCTATCGAGGATCGAGAACCAGCAGGTGTCGCGGTTGCGTGACTTGTAGACTGTCGCTTGGCGGAACATGCCTTCATATTGAAAGCCGAGGCGCTGCGCGGCCGCCCGCGACGGCGCGTTCAGCGAGTCGCATTTCCACTCGTAGCGGCGATAGCCAAGCTCGTCGAAGACCCGGCGCATCAGCAGGTACATCGCCTCGGTCGCCGCGGGGGTGCGCTGCAACGGCGGGGCATAGTTGATGCCACCGACCTCGATGACCCCCGCCGCCGGGTCGATGCGCATCAGGCTCGCGACGCCGACGGCGCGCTCACTGCGGCGCTCGATGATTGCGTGGACGAGCCGGTCGTCGTCGAGACAGTCGTGCTCCAGCCGGGCGCGGTAGTCCTCGAACCGGGGAAACGGGCCATGGGGCAGGTAGGTCCAGTTGCGTCCGTCCTTGTCGAGGAGGTAGGCGGCGTGGAGCTCGGCGGCGTGGCGCGCCGGGTCGACTGGCTCGACGGTGCAGAAACGGCCTTCCATTGCGCTGCGCGGTGGCCGCGGCCGCCGCGTCCAATGGGGTAAAGGGAACCCGATGGGCTGCCCCATCTCATTGAAACGTTCGGCCATGGCTGGTGCCTTTCCCTCGCCTAAACGGTGATCGTGCCTTCGAGATAGAGCACCGCACGACCGGCGATCGCGACGCGCTCGCCGCGCAAGGTGCAGGTAAGCTCGCCGACGCGCTCCGAGATCTGGCGAGCAGTCAGCTTTTCCTTGCCCAGCCGCGCCGCCCAATAGGGCGTCAGCACGCAATGGGCCGATCCTGTTGCCGGGTCTTCGTCGATCCCGTGGTTCGGCGCAAAATACCGCGAGACGAAATCCACACCGTCGCGGCCGGGTGACGTGGCGATCGCATCGGCGCCCTCGATCCGACGCATTGCGGAGAAATCGGGCCGTAATTCCGCTACATCTTCGGCACGGTCATAGACCGCGAGAGTGCGGCCGCGCGCGATGAAACTCTGCACCGGCGGGGTGCCGAGTGCGGCAAGCACTTGCGGGTCTGCCGGCTGCGCCTGCGGCGGCCAGGCCGGGAAGTCCATTGCCAGCAGCTCGCCGTCGCGGGTCACCTCAAGGGGGCCGGCTTTCAGCGTGTCGAAAGTCACCGAGCGCCGCTCGGACGCGAGGATATGCGTGACTACATAGCCTGACGCCAGGGTCGCGTGGCCGCACAGCTCGACCTCGACGGCAGGCGTGAACCAGCGCAGCAGGTAACGATCTCCCCGCGGATCTCCCTGGGGCACAAAGAATGCCGTCTCGGCGAGGTTGTTTTCCGCCGCGATCGCCTGCATCGTCGCTTCCGGGAGCCATTCGGAGAGCGGGCACACCGCCGCCGGATTGCCGCCGAACAGGCGACTGGTGAAAGCATCGACCTGGTAGAGGGGGATGCGCATGGAAGAGCCTCAATGTTGCCAGAAAGGCTTGGCGCATTCGCGCTCGACATCCGAGCGGTTCAATCCAAGGTCGCGGAGCATGCGGTCATCGAGCTGCCGGAGCAGGCGACGGCTTCGTGCCCGCTCCCGCCAATCCCTGAATCGGCTCCGCAGGCTTTTCAAAAGCCGGCGCGAAGCAGCTGGGCCAATGACATTGGGCAGCGGTCCCGTTGGAGGCCATCTTGTATCGATACAATTTCGGTACATGTAAGGACCGATCTCGTTAGAAGAGGATTGCGACGAATCAAATTGACCCCGGAATGATTCGTCAATTAGAAACTTGTCACCGTGACAAACTGGATACCCGATCTGTCAGGTCGCAGCGGACCGCGCTATAGAGCCATAGCCGAGGCTTTGGCGGAGGATGTGCGAGAGGGCCGGCTTGCTGCCGGTATGCGGCTTCCGACTCATCGCGATCTCGCCTGGAAACTGCACGTGACGATCGGTACGGTAAGTCGCGCCTATGGCGAAGCGGAGCGGCGGGGCCTGATCGCAGGCGAGGTCGGTCGCGGGACTTATGTGCGCGGCCCGGCCGGTGTAAATCCGATTATGCCTGCCGACATCCTCGGGGAGATGCCGGATCCCGATTTCATAGATCTCACGATCAATCGGCCCAGTGCCGCCGGCGAAGCGGCGGTGATCGCGGCGGCTCTGAAAGGTCTGGTCGCCGAACCGGATCTCGCCGCCTTGCTCGATTATCAGGCGCCGGCCGGCTCCCGCGAGGATCGCCTCGCAGGGACCGCCTTCCTCCGCCGCTGCGGGTTGGCCGCGACATCCGAGCAAGTGGTGATGACAGCCGGCGGCCAGCACGCAATGGCCTGCATTCTCGGTGCCTTGACCCAGCCTGGTGATACTTTGGCGGCGGAATCACTAACCTACCCTGGGCAGCGGGCTTTGGCGAACCTGCTGCAGCTGCGGCTGGCTCCGATTGAGATGGACGCTGAGGGGCTGCTTCCGGATGCGCTCGAGGCGGCCTGTCGCGCCGCGCCGATACGCGCGCTTTACATGATGCCGACCTTGCACAATCCGACCACCGCGACGATGCCGGTGGCGCGGCGACTGGGATTGGCCGAGGTGGTGCAGCGGCACGGGTTGGCATTGATCGAGGATGACGTCTACGGCTTTCTGCTGGACGAGCCACCGCCGCCGCTCGCACATTATCTACCACAGGAAGGCATTTATATCGCCTCGACCTCGAAGAGCCTGATGCCGGCCTTGCGCATCGGGTATGTGCATGCCCCCAAGGCTCACGTCGAGCCGATCGCTGCAGCAGTACGCGCGACCGTCTATTCGGCACCGCCGTTGATGGCGCGCATCGTGGCGCGGTGGATCGCCGACGGGACCGCGGAGCGGTTCGCCGCGGAGAAGCGCGCAGAGACGCGGAGCCGCAACCACAGGGCGCGCGAGATCCTCGCCGCTGCCGAGCTTAGCGGCGATCCGGCCGCGGCCCATCTCTGGCTGACGCTCCCCGAGCCCTGGCGGGCCGATGATTTTGCCGCTGCGGCGCGCAGATGTGGTGTCGGCATTGTCCCGGCGACCGCCTTCGCCGTGAGCCGTCACCCGCCCAACGCGGTGCGCATTTGCCTCGGCGCTCAGACTACAGCCGAGCGGGTCGAGCGTGGCCTCGCCCGGCTCGCGGCCCTGCTGGCCACTCCGCCGGAGCGTTATTTGTTGGTCGTATGAGCGGCTCGGCCCGTCTAGCGACAGCGGGTCAGATTTGCTGGATGGCGGAGAGCAGCCATTGTCCGCCGCGGCGACGGACGAAGGTCCACATTTCCTCGGCCTCGACCGGGCGGCGCGGGTCGCCGCCGACCAGTCCGTCGGGGTCGCCCGACGCCCGCCCGAGCCTCATCGTATAGTCGATCGCCCGCCATCTGAGATAGGCGGTGGCGTATTGCAGGTCGCCCTCCTCCCAGCTCTCGGTCAGCTCGCCCTTGAGCAGTTCCACGTCGGAAACCAGGTTGCGCACACCCTGGCTCGCGTTGCGGGTCAGTTCCTCGGAGAAGTAGCCGAGCATCTCCGGCGTCATCAGCGGCCGCAAACGCCCCAGCTCGCTGGCGCTCCACGCCTCCTGCACCTGGGCGTGGATCGCCTGAAAAGCCTGCAGATCGGCATCGGCCAGGTTGATGTCGCGGCCGCGGTCGCGCGCCGCCGGTGCGGCGGCGGCGCCGGCCGAGCGCGGCGGCCAGCCGAGGCCGCCGCCCCGCATGCCATTGGCATGGGCCCGTCCGCGGAAGAGCCGCACGGCGAAGTAGATCAACAGCCCAATGATCAACAGCTGCAACAGCATACCCAGCATCGAGGCCGACGACGCGCCGTCCTCTCCGGCGGCCCAGCCGCTGTGCCCGAACAGCCAGGAACCGATGAACCCGCCGGCCAGCCCCGTCAGGAACGGATGGCGCTGAAAGAAACTGCCGCCGCCATAAGAGGGGACGGGCGCAGCGGGGGCAAAACCTGGCGGGCGCGACGGCTGCGGAACCGGCGTCACGCTGCGGCTCAGCGGCTGTGCGCCGTTGTTTTCGTAGGTGCGGGATCCCCGGCTGCCCATGCTCGAAGAGCGGCCGCCGGCGGAGCTGCCGGCGCGCGCCTCGGCGATAGCGGGGGCCAGCGCGAGTGTCGCGGCGATAAAGATTGCCAGCAGAATGCGCCAGTTCGGCAGGCGGTTCGACATTGCAACGCTCGTTAGAAAGCTTGTGGAAGAATCAGGATACCCACGATATATGCGTGCGCCCAGGCGAACGGAAGCGGCACTCGGTGCAATAGAGGCGATTTTCCGGTGGTGGGGATCCGGCGCCAGCGGGGCGCCTTGCTTGATTGTCGGTCCTCTGGTCCCAAATATTTTGGTGGGCGGCGGGTGCCGAATGGGCCAACCGCTCAGTCTCGCTCGGTGCAGAGGAGAAAGATGCATGTCGCGGCTGTCGCTGTTCAACTCGCCGCTGCTTTTAGGGTTCGACCATTTCGAGCGGGCGCTCGACCGGGTCAGCAAGGTGTCGGCGGACGGCTATCCGCCTTATAATGTCGAGCAGCTGGGGGAGAACGCGCTGCGAATCACTCTTGCCGTTGCCGGCTTTCGGATGGACGACCTCAGCATCACGGTCGAAGACAGCCAGCTCGTGGTCCGTGGCCGGCAAACCGACGACACGCAGCGCGTATACCTGCACCGGGGCATCGCGGCGCGCCAATTCCAGCGATCGTTTGTTCTCGCCGAAGGCATCGAGGTCAGCGGGGCCTGGCTCGACAATGGGCTCCTCCACATAGATTTGGTTCGTCCCGAGGCGGAGAGCCGGGTTCGGACAGTCGAGATAAAGAGCGGCTCGAATGCGACAAATCGTGCGCCGGTCGGTTCGGCCTCCTGAGGCGGGCCGGTGCCGGCGTCGTTCGGGAAAGGGTATGTGTGATGAATGATTTCGAACACATCCGGCACATGTCGTCGGGGGAGCTCGCAGTGCTCGGGATGCAGTACCTCGCCTATATTAAACCTGTAGTCGTTAATGGCGTGACCGCCTTCGCCATCCACGCCGCAGACGGCACTCAAGTAGCCGTTTTGCCTGATCGCGAAGTCGCCCTCGCGACCGTCCGCCACCACGATCTCGAGCCGATGAGTGTGCACTGAAGCGGGCACCGGTTATGCGGCATGCGTAGCTGCGTCTGTGAGGAGTGCATAGAGCGCATCGGCGTTATCCGTGCCACGAAGCTTTTCGCAAACTGTGCGGTCCCGTAACAACCGAGATACGGTTGCCAGCGCCTTCAGATGATCTGCGCCGGCATCTTCCGGGGCGAGCAGCAAGAAAATCAGGTCGACCGGCTGGTCATCGATGGCGTCAAAGGGGATCGGCCGTTCGAGCCGGGCGAAGATGCCGCAGAGGCTTGTCAACCCGGGGAGTTTGCCGTGTGGGACCCCGACGCCCATTCCGATCCCGGTGCTGCCGAGCCGCTCACGTTCCAGCAGCACATCGTAGATCGTCCGTTCGTGCTGACCGGTCGTTGCTGCAGCGCGCTTGGCAAGCTCTTGAAGGGCGTGTTTCTTGTTCGCCGCACGCAGTTGAGCGACGACGCTTCTTGGCGTTATCAGTTCGGCAATATCCATTTCCCCCGACCCGAACTCTTGTTCACTTTCCGAGGTCCCAAATGCTGTGGATCAGGCCGCGTTTCCCCCGATTAGGATATGCAGACAAATTGCGTCCTGCTCGGCGTGCGCACCGCCCTACAGCCCGATCACTCGCGCCGGATGGATCAGGAGACGCTTCGACGCGTCCGGCGGGCCGGGTCCAGTTCGGGGTCGATCCACCCGATGTTCCCGTCCGCGCGCCGATACACTAGATTGAGTTCGCCGTGCGAGCGATTACGGAACAACAGCACCGGAGACTCCGCTAGATCCATCCGCATTGCCGCCTCGCCGACCGTGAGCCTCGGCAACTCGGTGCTCATTTCGGCGATCACCGCCGGAGCCTTGTCTCCTTGGTCCGCCGCGGCTTCCTGTGCGTCGGCCTGATCGTCGATCGGGGCCAGCACATAGTCCGTCGCCCGTTCGCCGGCAGGAGCAGGCTCGCGCGCCTTTGCATGGTGATCGCGCAACCGGCGCTTGTACCGGCGCAGCTGCTTTGCCAACCGCTCGGCAGCTGCATCGAAAGCGGCGTAGGCCTCTGAGGCTGCCGCCCGAGCGTTGACCACGATACCGCGCCCGATATGGATCGAAATTTCTGCCCGGTTCAAATGCGCTTCTCGCGAGACGACGATATGCGCCTCGATGGCAGTCTTAAAATATTTGTCGAGAATGGAACTGAGACTGCTTTCGGCGTGGCTCCGTAACGCCTCGCCAATTTCGATCTGCTTCCCCGTCACAGTGAGCTGCATGGCTCTCCAATCACCCAGCGCGGGCCGAGCTCGGCTGCCCGATGAAAAACGTGGGAACGCAGCCTTGCCCGGTCAAGCAGTCTATCCTTTCGCTCGTGCAACCGACGAGTTCGACCGCAGGCCAGCCCAGGGTCTTCACATTTTGTTTTTCATATCTCGAGTGATTTTTCCCGGCGGCGTTGAACCGAGGAAGGGATGCGCATCGCTTCTCGATACTTGGCCACCGTTCTGCGGGCGATGTCTATCCCGTGCTGCCGCAACAATTCGACGATACGTTCGTCCGAGAGCGTATTTTCGGGCGGTTCTGCGCCAATCAGGCTGCGGATGCGATGGCGCACAGATTCCGCCGAATGCGACCCGTTTCCGCCGGAAGCCGGGATCGATGACGTGAAGAAATATTTGAGTTCGTAAAGGCCGCGCGGCGTGGACATGTATTTGTCATTGGTGACCCGGCTTACGGTGCTCTCGTGCATCCCGATCGCATCGGCAATGTCGCGCAGGATGAGGGGGCGTAGCGACTGGACGCCGTGACGAAAGAAAGCATCCTGTTGGCGAACAATTTCGGCGGCGACTTTGAGGATTGTAGTTGCTCGCTGATGCAATGATTTGACTAGCCAATTCGCCGCATGCAGCCGTTCGGTCAGATAGTCCTTTTCTTCCTTGCTGCGTGTCGCTCGGCGGATTTGGGCGCAATACTTGCTGTTGACCAGGACACGCGGCAGGGTCTCGGAATTGAGTTCAACGATCCACCCCCCCTTGGGCTGTGCCCGCATCAAGATGTCGGGCACCACAGGAGGGGCGAGCGGGGGATCGAAAGCCAGCCCTGGCCGCGGATCCAGGGATTTAATCTCGGCGATCATATCGGCCACGTCGGCGGCGTCGACTCCGCACCGCCGGATCAGTGCGGCGATATTTCGGACGGCGAGTAGCGGCAGGTTGTCCAGCAAGGTCTGCATCGCCGGGTCGAGTCGGTTCCGGTCTCGCAATTGCAGGGCTAGACATTCCGGTAGATTGCGGGCGAACACGCCGGGAGGGTCGAATTGCTGCAGCTTGGCAAGTACGGCTTCCACCCGCCCAATCTCGCATCCGAGGAGCTGCGCGACGCCGTTGAGCCCTGTGTGGACGTACCCCGCTTCGTCTAGGAGCTCGAGAAGGTGAAGAGCGATGACGCGATCGGCCGGGTCGCCGAGATCGGTCCCGATCTGCTCCAGGAGATGCTCGCGCAAGGTTCGCGGGCGGGTTGCTGTCTGTTCGATCTCTAGCCGGGCGCCGTCGGCCGCCCCGTTGCGGCCGTGCCAGGACGAGTAGGGCTCGCCCGCTAGATCGACCGATCCGTCTCCCTCCGATCCCGCTGCGGCGCGCCAATGTTCGGTCGCCTCGGGTGTAAAATCGCCTCCTATCGCTTCCAGCAAAGCCGGTGCCGGGCCGTCGGTGGTCAGTGCGGTATCTCCCCGCACGGGCTGTTCGAGTCGCGCTTCGCGGCGTTCGAGGAGTGGGTTCTGTTGAATCTCCGCGTCGATATACTGGGTAAGCTCGAGATTGGAAAGCTGCAGCATTTTGATCGCCTGCTGCAACTGCGGCGTCATGACCAGCGCCTGTGTCTGGCGAAGCTCCAGCCGTTGCGAAAAACCCGTCCTGCTCACATCCCGCTCCGTTCAGGAGCGGCTTATAGGCTAAACCTATCTCCCAGGTAAACGCGTCTGACATCGGCGTCGGCTACGATCTCGGCGGGCGCACCCTGCATCAGTACCCGACCTTCGTGCAGGATATAGGCGCGATCCACGATTTCCAGGGTTTCCCGCACGTTATGGTCGGTAATCAGGACCCCAATTCCGCGGTCCTTCAGATGGGCGACGAGCTCACGGATATCCGCGACGGCGATAGGATCGATCCCGGCGAGCGGCTCGTCGAGTAAGATGAAATGCGGCTGGGTCGCCAGCGCTCTGGCAATTTCGCAACGCCGGCGTTCGCCGCCGGACAGTGCCATCGCCGGCGCACGCCGCAGATGAGTGATCGAGAATTCGGCGAGCAACCCATCGAGTGCAGCCTCGCGCAGATCCGCCGCCGGCTCGGCAATTTCGAGGATCGCACGAATGTTCTGCTCGACCGTGAGACCGCGAAAGATCGAGGCCTCCTGCGGCAGATACCCAATGCCAAGCCGGGCGCGGCGATACATCGGCAGATCGGTGATGTCGCGCCCGTCGAGGCTGACCGCTCCGGTATCGGCAGCGATCAGGCCGGTGATGATGTAAAAGCACGTTGTCTTTCCCGCGCCGTTCGGGCCGAGCAACCCGACGACTTCGCCGCGCTGAACCGAAACGTTGACGTCGCGCAGCACCGGCCGCCTCTTAAAGCTCTTACCCAGACCCTTGCCAAGAAGACCGCGGTTGTCGGCCACCAGCCGCGGCCGGCGCTCGGCGCCAGTCCGTCCCCCACGCGGTTGGTAGCGCTCGCCGCTCCGGCTCACGGTTTTGAAGCCTCGCCGCGGGGGGGTGCGGCGGGCGCGCCCGCTTGATCCTGACGGACGAACAAGCCTTCGACCCGCGTCGGCGCCGTGCCCGGCGCTGCGGGAGCGGCCATCATGCGGCTGATATTGTTGTTCAGATCCATGACCGCGTATTGACCTCTGATCGTGTTCGGTCCGCGCGTGACGGTGACGTTTCCGAGGAGCGTCGCGATCCCGCTGTCCGCGTTGTAGACACCGAAATCGCCGCGGCCAACATCGGTCTCGGTCGAGACGAGG
>Ga0126383_10000051_pt1 | contig 54249 bp, 79 predicted proteins | sample PanSoiMetPlot_35_FD_96882 | JGI IMG/M metagenome (GOLD analysis project Ga0126383, IMG submission 96882) | Tropical forest soil microbial communities from Panama - MetaG Plot_35 | ecosystem: Environmental > Terrestrial > Soil > Tropical forest > Bulk soil | place: Panama | collected 2016-02-17 | reverse complement strand
TGCGGCCCACATGGGCGCGTTGGGCACATTGAATGATGGTCAAAAATGGCGATTCGCTCATGCCGTCTTCCTCCTTTTGCCGTTCTTGCGCCCGGTAACGCCGACCAGTTCGTGATGCGGCACGCCCAGACAATCCGCAATCCGGAGCATCGTCTCCAAGGATCCCCACTTTTTGCCCGTCATGACCTTCCACACAAACACACAACTCTTGCCGATCCGCTCGGCAATGAGCGTCGCCGGCATTTGCGGCGTATTCAACCGCTCATAGGCTTCGCGCAGCCGGTGCCAGTTGTAGGGATTGGGGGCATTCGGCGGACTGGGCATGCCGATTAGGGTATAGCCACCCTGATCTCAGGTCAAGTTCATTCGCCGTTCGAGCGAACCGATGCGATGGACTTCATCTCTCTCAGGATTGTTTCCGCACAGATGCGGTTCAAGCCCGTCCCGGCGAAACGGACGAATTGAGCCAGACGGCAATCCCCCGATTCGATGAGTTGCGCGGCGTATTGACCGAGACCGAACCAGAACATCAGGTCCGGCGGATGGTCTTCAAGCAACCACTCCGCAAGTCTCGGCGAACCCATAGCGGACAGGATGGGGTTGAGAGTGGCCACCACCGTGGATTCGACGTCCGGTTGAGGCACCGGGTTGCCGCGTTTGCCGTTCGCTTCCATCCGATCGAAGAACGTATCGATGGTTTCACTGACGGCGATGGTATGATTCGTGTCTTCTTCGCCAGAACGGAAGATCGCATCGAGCTTGGCATGCAGATCCATCGGTGCGGACAAGAATACCTCCAGGCACGAACCGATTCCGGCAGTGTGTGGCAGAAGCTGATGGAGCGATTGCGACAACATATACCACACCGCCATGCCTGTGTTTAGGATCTTTACGGAAAATTCACATCTCTTTCTTTACTTTTTTCACCCGTTCGTACATCGCATTGAGGATTTCCATAATCGTGATGCGTTGACGTTCGGTGCCGGAAGCGAAGATGAAATCCAGTTTCGCTTTCGCTTCAGGATTGTCCTCGCGGGTATCCCGCACTAGTGGCCGAAACAGTTCCCCGATATCGACCCCGTAAAGATCGCAGAGCTGCTGCAACATCCCAATGGTCGGATTCTCGCTTTCCATCCGCGTTTCCAGTCGATTGAGGTAGGCCTCGGTGCGCTGGATCGTGGCGGCCGCTTTCTGCTGGGAATAGCCCTTCCCGCCATGAGCTTGGGTGCGCAATTCGCGCAGTCGGATGCCCAAAAGGTGCTTCCAGTTTTGGCGTTGCGCTGATGAGAATACTGCAGACATTCCACTAGCTCCTGCTATGCGTGGGGTATACGCCACTGAGACTACCACCGCATGGCTACAAAAATAAAAAATCTGTGTTTGTTATTTTTCGCTTGCACTTCAGTATAGTCTAGCTATACCATACACCCCATGAAAGTCAACGAAAGGAATTCCGATGAAAGCGAGAACCTGGTTTTATTCCCAGTCCTTTAATGGCGGTATCCGCACCGATCCGGTTACCCCGGCTCGGCTGGAGGACCGCGAAACCATTCACTGCGCGTATTGCGGGGGATCCGGCGATCTCGGATGGTTTCAGAGCCACACGCACGCCAATCCCTTCGCGAATGTCGATGACGCGGGCCACCGGGTCGCGGAGGATCTCACCTATTGCGATAGCTGCAATGAAGCTTGCGCTGAACCTTCGGGCAATCCGGATCGCGCGGTGTTCTGCTGCATCTGCGCCAATCGCGAGAACCCTCTCGCCTGGCTGCCCTGCCCGCAATGCGAGAAACGGCATTTTGCAGGGAGGGGAAAATGATCCGCACGCCCATCGAATCCTTCGCGAGCGATGACGCCCAGCGGCAACGATTGAAGGAACAATTGGAAGCCAGTTTAGGAATCCAAGACAGAAAGGAACCAAAGCCCATGTCCACGGTCAATGGATCGCGATTACGCATCATCGAGGCAACGGAAACCATTGTCGTCGAAACCCCCATTTTTCTGGTGTTCGGCCAGCCCGGCCTCGGTAAGACGTCACTGGGTTTTTCTGCCGACAATGCGATCGTGCTGAACTACGACACCGAATCGGCCCTGGCCCGGGCGGTGAACCGCGGCCGCAGCATGAACGTGTTGGACATCGAACAGCAGCGCGAACTGCAGACGCACGCTGCGGAGATCTTCAAGCCATTCTCAACCATCGTCATCGACCCGGTCGGCAGCTGTGTGAACCTCATGGGGGAGCTGGTCATGGATTCCACACCCCGGTACGGCAAGAACGGTTCACTGACGCTGCAAGGATTCGGGCAATTGAAGGCGGACTTCAAATCCTGGATCACGCGCCTGCGGGCGCAGCGGAAAAACATTTTGTTCATCGCCCACAACAAAGAAGAGATCGACGGAAATAACAAGTTCAACCGGCCCGACATCACCGGCTCCTCGAAGGATGAGGTGATGCGTCTGGCGGACTTCGTCGGCTTCCTGTACATGAACGGCCGACAGCGCGTGCTCGACTTTAGTCCAAGCGAGGGATGGTTCGGCAAGAATCCGGCACAGTGGCCAGCCTGGAATGTGCCCGCTCCTGAGCAGGCACGCACCTTCATGGCGCAACTGTTTGAGAAGGGCCGCGAGGCCTTGTCGAAGGCGAGCGAGGCGAGCGCGACCGTAGCGGCTCAGGTCGAGGCCTGGAAGGTCAAGATCGCGGATTTCACCCTAGCCGCGGAATTCACCGAAGCCGTTCCCGCGATCAAGCAGTTGAGTGCCACAATCTATCCGCAGGTCGCCAAAATCCTGATGGATAAATCCAAAGCGCTGGGTTTCCGCTACGATAAGGAGAAGCAACTGTTCACCGCGCCCCAGCTCGAGCAAACAGTGACGTTATGAACCGACCACTAAGAATTAACGCCACGCTGCTGGAAAGTTTCCGGCTCTATCGCCAAACCGAATGGTTCGATGAGTCGGAATTGATCGCGTCCATTAAGGGCGAATTTCTACCGACGCCGGCCATCCGACTGGGCCGCGCCTATCACTCGTGTGTCGAACAACCGCAGTTGTCCCTCGCCGGTTTCTATGAACGGGATGGTTTCCGTTTCGAGCCAAAAGCGATCGATGAAATGCGCACACGGATTCTTCCAGGGGGCCTCTTCGAGGTCAAAACGACGAAGACGCTGTCGATCGAAGCGGACGATGTAACCTTGGTGTGTAAGTGCGATCACATTGTTGGCAGCCACATCGACGAATTCAAAACGTCCGATCGCTTCGACGCGGACAGATACCTGGCCAGCGTCCAATGGCGGGTCATGGCCTGGTTGTTTGAGGCGTCGTCCGTCGGCTATCACGTCGCCACGCTCGCCGAAGACGACGAAGACGATATGGTCCGCCTCAAAGGTATCGAGAGTATGAACGTCTTTCCCTATGCAGGACTGGAAGGGGATTGCCGGGAACTTGTCCACGAGTTTTGCCAGTATCTGCACACGAAAGGATTGGAGGATTATCTGCGCAAGCAAATGGGAGTGGCGGTATGAGCAAATACGTTCCGGCGTTTCCGAAGCCCGTTCGCTTGACCGATCCGGACTATCTCCGGTATATCAAGCGCCAACCCTGCCTGCTCTGTCCCTCCGCATCCGTGGATCCGCACCACACCAAAACGCGAGGCGCGGGGGGCAGCGATTATCGCGCTTTGCCCTTATGCCGGAAGCATCATGAGGATCTGCACCGGCGAGGGGCCATCGTCTTCGCGCTAGACTATCGGATCGACCTCCAGGCCGAGCAGATCCGCCTGCTAGAAATGTATGTCAGTGCCTTAAAGGATGGAGACGATCTCGGCACTAAAGAACGATAACAGTTGAGGCACCCCTTTTAACCTAGTCCACCCGTTCACATAACACACCTTACCGTCCGGCGTGACGTTAAACCGCCAACGACCGAAACCAACAGGAGAATACAAATGCAATATGCAACAAGACTCAGCTTTGTGGTGATGGTGATTCTGATTTCTGCCGTGGCCGCCTTCGGCCAGGATCGTGCCGAAGTGTTCGGTGGATATTCGTTCGCAAGACACGAAGGCGCGAACATGGGAAAAGGATTCGATGTATCGGGGACAGGCTACGTGAACACGTGGTTTGGGATCGAGGGCGACTTCAGCGGCCATTACTGGGGTCAGAGTGTGCTCGTCACGAATGGGTTTGTGGTCGTACCCGTCCAAGCCAACGTCCGCTTGTTATCGTTTCAGGGCGGGCCGAAGTTTGCGTTTCGAGCAGAGAAGGTCACGCCCTACGTGCATGCGTTGTTCGGCCTCGCACAGACGATGGTGAGCGGAAGCGTCGGCGCATTGAGCTTGTCCACCTCGACAACCGGATTCTCCGCCGCCATTGGGGGAGGGCTGGATATTCCGGTCGGCCAACATTTGGCCATCCGGGCGGCCCAGGTCGATTACTCGTATGTCAAGGCGAGTGACTTCGGCATATCATCGAATGGTGTCCGGATCTCGACAGGCCTCGTCGTGCGATTCTAATCCCGACTCGGGATGGCGCTTGTTCGCCCACTTGGGAGGCGGGCGAACAAGCGCCACAACCGGAACGAAGACCCCTGTAACTTCAGGGCATCACAACAAGAGCGCAGATGGCAAGAACGGACAGAGCTAACGAAATCCCCTTACTGCCCGCGCCTTACCGTCGAAGGAAGCGGATCGATGGTTGTTGAATTCCGCTGGGAAGATCTATTCACAGGCCACGTCCGGCGACGCAAGCGCGTCGAGGCGGAAGATCCGAACCATTATGCCGAGTTCCTCTTACCGGACTTGGCGCCGACCGAGAACCTGCGGGTGATCTTGCTGGACAGTGCGGAACATGGCATGGTTCTTGCCGAAATTCTATTCAAGCGGTGAGGCGAATGGACGACGGCCCACGCTTGTGCTGTGGTATCCTCGGCGCATACCCTGAGGGATGAAGCATGGATATCCTGGACATTCTCGAGTGCTGGCTCTGGGGGCTGGTGGGCCTCGTCGTCGGTATGGCCTTCGCCGACATGTGCCGCATCGTCCATACTGTCGTGTGGCGGGTGCACCGCTGCCGAAGCAAGTCGGGATGGTCCCCCATCCCTCAGACACAGGTGAACAGAAATGATTGAAATCATCCTCGTGGTCGTCCTGGTGCTGGAACTCCTCCGATGGATCTTCGGTTCCATCGCCGACGGGATAACCCGTAGCGACAAGTCCGAGAAGCATAACGCCGATGTTTTGGAACGCGCCCGCCGCCTGGTCGGTCCATCGGACTACGATGACCTCTAACTGACGCCAACCTGGCGTTAGCGAAACCTAACGTGCTATTGCACGCTGTGTTATACTATGTAGTGTAGGTTTAAAGTTTAAGCTTGCACGGAAAGGACACACGACATGAGATCACACGATGAAGATAACGATACCTGCGGCGGCCGCCACATCCAGGCTGTCGCTATGCCCGACAACTATTCCCGCCTGATGGCGAACCTCGATGGGCTGCCCGACGTCGAGCAAACCCGGCCCGCAACCATCCGGCATATCCCGCCTCTTGGTGTGGGTGGGGTGGAGACCTTCACGGTGCAGACCTTCCGCCAGAGGGAGGTGGGCGACACCATCTTCCTGGAGCATGCCTCGGCATCAGGCACCATACGCCTGGCGATCCCGACCAAGGTCGCTGCGGCGATCGCCCGGCAGCATGATCAACTATCGAAGACCACGCGGCGCAAGGTGGCGAAGCGTGTAGCGAAGGAGCGCATGGACGCCGGCATCATGCCAGGCTTTATGAAAGCGCGGGCGTAAAGGCGAAGAAAGATCGACTTCAGCAAACCATGAATAAATATCTCAATCACCATTTTGACGTTAAGTTTGTACCGTCAGGCAGAGGTAAGGCCCAATGTCCACCCGATCCCGATTACCCCAATGGCATCGAAGTCGATCTGGGTAAATCTCCATCTTGCCTCGTGAAGTTGCCCTACCCCGCACCAGAATGTGGTCACTATCTACTCCGGTGTCGAGTTTGTAAAACTTCTATCGCCATTACTTCTGTGGGTCGACCTGACGATCCAGTTTCAGTCACAGTTCCGTGTGATACAAGGGAACTGCCTTCTGTCTAGCTTAGGACGTTTTCCCGGCGTGATATCGAGTTCCTCTGCGACCTGCTTCAAGAACATCAACGAGGATCAGGACCAATGAAGAAAGATCGACTTCATGGTCTGCGGCCTGGACCCTGCCGCTGGGCTTCGGCTTGCCGGTGGCCCCTCGTGAGCAACGACTTCAGGAAGTCCCCACGCTGGTCCCGAGGCAACTGGCTCAAGAGGACGCCGACGGCCCGCTGGGTCATCCCGGCATTCAATAAGCGGGAGATTTCCCGGCGTGCCGGCACCGAGGCCGACTGGAATGCGGTCGAGCGCCGGATCTGATCCGCCAGCATCACGCCACCCCCCGCGACGGCTCCGGTTTCCGCGCTCAAGCCCAGAGTCTTCGCCAACAAGGCACCGCCCCCGGCACCGCCGGCTTCCGGTACCAGCCGGTAGAAGTAGGGCTGGCCCGCTTGCTCATCGGCCAGCGTGCGGGCACCCAGGACTTTGGCCGTATTGATCCATGCCGAGACCTTGCTGTTCAGCCGGGCCACCTCCGGAAGACTGGTATTGATGGTGTCGCGCAATGCATTGGCAGCCACTTCGGAGGCATACACCCGGTCGGGTTCGGTGATCGGCAGGAGCGTCCGCCCTTCCATCAACTGCTTGGGCCAGTTGATCATGGCATCCCAGATGGCCCGGTGATTGCGGATATCTCCGGGCGAGAGATAGGGGTTCTGGACGAAGTAATCGATCAAATGCGTCAACTCCCGGTATTTGTTTTCATTATTCGGGATCAATTGACCGCGCTCGTTGAACAGTCCGGCCCGCTCTTTCATCAGAGCCAGTCGTGCCGGAGCGGTGGGTAGTTTCCGCGTGTAGGGAATCCGGTTCCAGGCCTGCTCCAGTTGCTGACTGTATCGGTTCACATTCTCCAATGCCTGCGACCGTAATTGCGAACGGGTCAGACCCATCGAAAAGTCCTCGGCGATGATGGGTGCCGCCTCCTGGATCGCTAAGATTTCCTTCCCGCCTTTGGGCTTGATGGCCCGTTCAATCGCCTTGGGAACACCCTGCTCCAGGCGCATACCGAGTCCCTTGGCCATCTGGGGTCCACCCACTTCCTGCAGGGCCCCGGTGACCATTTCGCCGGTAATGTCCTCTTTTTCAGGCCGGGTCCCGGTGAGGATGTCGTAGAGATGCGTGCCGCCGGTATAGCCGGCACCGGCCCCGAGAGCCGTCCCAGCCAGTCCCCCCGGGCCAGTGACATACGCCGGTAGCGTCGCCGCACCGCCCAAAGCGGCACCGGCCATACCCGTGGCCGTCCGCGGCGAGGGCAGAACTTGCTTGGCTCGACCGAGAACATCGCCGACGGTAAAGCGGGACCCCATAAAGGTCAATGGGATGTCCCGGAAGGTGGTTGGCCGAGCGGGTCCCTTCTCGGGCCCCTTTGGCGCTGGGGGTGGCCCCCCGACCCCGAACCGGCGAGCCATGTCGTCATCCGGGGTGACGCCAAAGCGCTGAGCCATATCCGAGGCGGGTGCCGGCGGAATAAACCGGTCGCCCTCCCAGCGTCCCGCCTTCTCCGGAGCGATCGCGTAGAACTTCGACTGATTGCTGAAGGTGGGGTGATTCGGCTTCTTGAAGGTATCGGGCATGTGGCCGGTCTTGGGATCGCGGACCACCCCGGCTTTAAAGGCACCAGCGAGATCGTAATCGAAGCCGCTATCTTTCGGGGCGTTCTTCTGCTTCCATAACTGAAAAGCAGGCTCTTCGGCCGGCGTGATTGGCGTATTCAGGTGGCTATAGTCCGCGGTTTGGGGGGGCATTTACTGCCACCCGGCTTTCTGGGCTGCTTCTAAAGCCCTCTGGGCATTACCGCCAGCGGCTCGCTTGTATTGTTCGATCACGTTGTCCGGAATGCGCTGGCCGGGCCGGGAGGGTTTGGGCAGATTGGCAAACGGGTCGGCCGAGTCTGGAGTGGCGATGGGAGCTCCCAGCTCCGCCATCCGGTTGGCCTGATTTTCTTTTTGAGCCGACACGCTCGCTTGGACTTCCTGCCGGATCGTAGCCAAATCCGCCTCGAGTTGGCCTTCGGTGGCCCGCTGGCCGAAAATCGTTTCCGATTCTTGCTGGCTATGCACCGGAATGGTCGCATTCGAAATACCACCCGAGGATTGGGCGGCCGCATAATCCCGGGCCACGGCGTTCAGAGCGAGGCGGAAGGACGCCACCGTCGGGGCACCCTGAACATTCGATTCCACGCCACGGACCAGGGAATTCAAAACGGGTGAGCCCGTATCGTCGACCAGCCGGGCGGCCCGCATCAGCACCTCACCCTGTTTGTCCAGCGTGGTCGATATCCGTTCCAGCGAATTCAGCCGCTTGACATTATCGACAATCGCGGTCAACGTGCCCCGTTTTTCAGCGAAGGCCGCCGCCAGTTGGAACGGGTTCAAGCCGGTCACTTTCTGCAAAATGGCTTGAGCTTTTTTGAAGCCGACTTGGACGGCGCCCGAGCGACCGGTCGTGGAGGTCGAGGTGGCGGCGAGGTACTGGAACCGGTCCAGCAGTTCTTGTTCGGCCGGAGTGATGGTCACCTTCTGCCCGTCCGGACGGGTGTAGCTGATGGGGCCGGGCCGTGCCGGTGGCGTTGTGGGGGCGGTTGGCGCTGCCCGTTCGGGCGGGGCGGTGGAGGGCGCGGTGGGAGCCGTCGTCGGTTGGGCTGCCCCTCGAGCCGGATAGCTGGGTATCGCGACGCCCCGCCGGATACCACTCAATTCCTCATTGATGGCCGCCGTCATTTCGCGGGCTTCGATCGCCCCGGCCCGTGCCCGCGTGTTCAACCGGCCGGCCGCCGCCAAGGCTTGACGGTTCTCGTCCTCGGTCAAGGGCGAACCTTTTTGCTGTTCCCACTGCACCCGGATGGATTGATACCAGGAATTGAGATCCGCTGGCAGCTTCTCCTGCTTCGGCGCCTCGGGAATGTAGCGCAGACCCCTCTCGTCGTGGAGCAGTTGGTAGGTACCGGTAAAGCCCGGCTGCTTGCCCGGTATCGGGTCGTCCTCGGTGATGGCAGAGGCGGGTATGCCTTTGGCCAAAACGCCCATCCGGCCAACAGCGGGCGGACGGTAGGCCACACCCGCTTCGGCATACGCTTGATCGGGCGGCACGCCGGACTCGATCAATAAACGGGCGCGGTTGGCGCGGATGATATCATCCGCCCGCACCTGAGCCTGCCTTGCGGATTCGGTCTGGCTCGTCCTCTGGATATCGATGGGAATGCGCTGGCGTTCCAGGTTCAGGGTTTGCTCATCCAAAGCCTGCTGATCGGCGACAGCCTGCTGACGGAGTTCTTCCGGCGTCAGGAAAGTCGGTCCCGAAGGCCGCTGACCCGGTCTTCCGGGCGGGCCCCCTCGAGGCGGAGCGCCTGGTGGGGGAGGAGGCCCACCTGCCGATGGACCTGCTTGCGGGAGTCCACCGGATTCCGGTATGCCGCCGGTGGTGCCTTCGGTCACTCCGGCATCCGTCGGCGGGGTCGGTGCTTGCGGGGGTGGGGCTTCGCCAGGCGGTTCGGCTGGGCCTCGGCCAATACCGAGCATCGTTTGAAAGATCCGCAGCAAGGGACCGTGGCCGCCTTTGGGCGTGCCCGTCTCGCCCAGCATCTGCTGTAAGGCCCACTCGCGCTGGGCCGGTTGCGCATCCGGACTGGTCAAAAGCGCCTTGAGACCGGCAATCTTATTTTGCTGTTCCGCCCGTTTCTTTTCATGTCTTTCGTTGATCAGATCGGTTAAAAGGCCCATGGCTTAGATCAAGAGATTGCCAATCGATTGGCCCAGAGTGGAGCCGAGATTGGACAAGAAGTTGGCACGGAAACTGGAGCCGATATCCTGGGCCCGGCCGCCCATGGCGATATTCGCGGCCTGGCCCGCTGCACTGAGGCCTTGACCGGCCAGCCCGAGGCCGGCCTGCGTTTGGGCCCCGGCCACGCCCGCGGCGCCGCCGGCCGCTCCGGTACGCGCCTGCTGCATCAAATTGGAGATGGCCCGGATCTGCTCGACCGGCAATTCGGCCAACGTCGAGGCCTTCCCCCCCGAACGGGGTTGGTCGGCAATCATGGAGCGGACCTGATCAAATTGCTGGCCGATGATGTCGGTTTCGGGCTGGATCAATTTCGCCAGTTCCGTCGTGTCGCCCGACAGCGCTTTTTTGAAGTAGTCGTAGACGGGCTGTAAGTTTTCGATGCCTTGGGTGGCCGTGTTGCGGCCTAAGGTGTACTCTTCACCTCCGGCTTGCTTGAGCAGGTTCGCCCCGTAGTTGATGATGGGATCGTGCCTGTAATCCGGCAACTACAACTCCTTTCGGTCATCGGGCATGGATTCCTATTCTATGCCTAACTCACTTTATAGAAAATCGACACAATGACGATAGACGTATTGGTGGTGTCGGTCTGATTCAGGGGCGTGGAGGCACCGTTGGCCGTCTGGTAGAGCGCAATCGTGGTTCCGGCCGGGGCCAGCTTGCCGATAATGCCACCCGCCACCGTTTGGAAATTCTCAACGTGCAAGGTTGCCGGTATAAAACTGTTCGTTAAATTCTGCGCGGCGACCGGCAGCCCTGTAATCGTGAGGTTGCCGACCGAGGTCCCTTCATTGGTCAGGATGATCGTCCCGGTGGCCCACACCCAGGAGCCCAGGCTGGTGGTGATCTGAAGCCAGCGTCCGACTTGGGCCGCATAGGTAACCCCGACCGCAGCGCCGCCGAAGGCAATGCCGGGTGTCCACAGGCCTTCGGCAAAACCGGAAGCCGAGCCGGTCCCGCCGTCGGCAATGGGGATGACACTGAAGCCGGAATCGTGCAGGCCCGTACCGCCGGAGCCGAGAACGAAGTTGTTCAATCCCAAGGACGGCGATGTCAGCGTGATCACCCCGGCACCGATCGCGACATTGATGGCCGACGGTGTCGAAAAGGCCAATAACTCGACCGGCGTGATGCCCCGGAATGGGTTCAAGAGCGGTTGAGCGGGGGGAAGCGGCTGGGTGGTCGTCGTCTGGACGGGGGCCGAGCCCGGCCCCGCCGTCACCGTGGTCACCCCCGGTGGAGCCAAGGTCGCGGCTGTGGACAGCGTGAGGGGCATGACGTGGTTGTAGAGTTCGTCCAGCCACTGCCGGATATCCGACGGCAAGGTCGCAGGCGGTGGCCTTAGCATTTAAACCACCAGAACGGTGATCAAGAGCCGGGGACTGCCGCCGGACGCGAGCGCATAGATATCGCTTAAGGGAATGACGGCCCGGTCGAAGGGACCATAGACCAGGGTGCGGTCGGCAGCCGAGGACGTCAGCTGATCGCCATAATTGGTGCTGGTGATATTGATATCCCCAATCAAACACTGGTTGGCGGCATTGCCCGAATCGGCTTTCAGGTGCAATTCCGAGGCGCAGAGATTGGGCGGAATCACGGCATTCGGTATCGCCGCATACGCATTGATCAACAGCGTCAGGATGCTTTGCTTGGTCGCCGACAAGACGACAGCCGTGGCGTAATAGGGCAAGATGGCCAGTGGATCTTGAGGCATGGCTTTTTCTCCTAGGCCGCCTGTCCGGCAAACGGCCGAAACGGCACATACGCCCCCGCGGAACCCCACTCCTTGGCGTGGATGATGGTTTCATCGTCAAAGAGCGCATACGGCGAGGGCGACGTCACCGAGTAAAAGAACAATAAGCCTTTGATGGCCGCAATCGTAATGTATTTCTTCGCCATCACCCCGCCCGATGACGGCACGGTCACCGTGTAGCTCAGCCCGGCATCGGTCGTGATCGTCAGCGTCAAGGGCGCCGTGGAGATATAGGTCAGCCAGCCGTCATGCAGGTGGCCGTAGGTTTGAAATCCGTGGCTGACAAAATTGGGCGACGTGCGTTGCGTGGCCAGATACGGCTGGATCACCCCGTTGGGCTGAATTTCATAGAACACGGGCGGCGAGCTGCTGCTGGAACCCTGGACATGCAATGAAAAGTTCAAGTACAGCGCCAAAGGATTGGTGATCAATGTTTCTGGAATCTGCTGGCGGCCCGTGAGACCGGAGACCGTGACCGGGGCCAGCGGTATCAAGAGATTGTTCATGACGGGCGTCAGGGTCACCGTCGTCAATTGCAAGTCGGCGTCCAGCATGTAGTCGGACCACAACTTTTGTAAGCGGCTGTCCCCTAAGTCGGAAGCCGGTGTGTAGAAATCGAATGCAATCGGGACACCATTGTCGGTCGTGCCCTTGCCCACTTGGTAGACGGCGCCATCCTGGCCGCCCATCAACACCGACGTCAAGCTTGGACCCTCTTCTTCATAAATGACGCGCGGCGCCGGCGTGTATTTGAGGGGAAACCAGCCGGGCTGCGGGATCGACCGGTCGTAGGCGATGACTTGATAGTTGCCGTTGGTGTCGAAATACGTGAGAAAGATGGCGGCCTTGGTCGCAAACAGCCGGATCGCATTCGGCTGGGTGAAATCGATGGGATAATAGCCGTTGGTCAAGGTGCCGATCTGGCCTTTGTGCGGAAACAGCGGGTAAAGCTGTTCGTCGGTCACGTTGCCCAGGCCGGTATCGCCGACTTCCCAAACGCCATCTCTCGCGACCGAATAGAAATTCTGCGTGACCGTCATCGAATAAATACCGTAGCTGCCTTTGCTGTTGGGCACCTCCTGCGCCGTATACGCAATGACCGTTAAGCCGGTCGCCGCATCGGTTCGCGATGTGGCGTAAACGTTGAACAGCCGCTCCACCGAGTAGACGTAAGCACGGCCATCGTAAATAAAGCCGGTCTGCAACGGCTCGGACGGACTGGTAATTTCCAAAGTATTGCCGTCGGCAGCCGCGTCCGGATCATTGGGATTGGTCCAGTACAGCGTTCCGGCATCCTTGCCCGTGCCGACCCCCAGCAGACAGCCCGTCTGGGGATCCGGCCCAAACATGGCCGGTAAGGGAACGCCGCCAATGGTGGCTTCGGGAATGAAGACCGTCACGCTGGAGCCCGAACCGGCATTCTCGATCAGTTCCAAGCGCGATTGGGCGGCAGGCGGCCCATAGAGCGTGTAGACGGCATTATTGATCACAATCTGTGAGCCGGTCTGCCAATTGATATTGAAGAGGTCCCCCGACAGCAAGGTGACCGACGTTCCGGCCACATTGACCAAGCCGGAGTGCGGGGTGTCGGCGATCGGAAAGGGCTGGAAATTCTTGAACGACAGGATCTCGTTCACGCGGATGGCCAGGTCCTTGACGTCGATATTGACGTTGGCCGAGGCATTCCCCGCCGTTAAGGCCAGACGCGGTTGATCCAGGGTGCCGCCCAAGGCGAAGAGATCGATCTTATCGACCTGGGGATCGGTGGATGCCGCCGTCGTGATCACGGCCCGTTCCCGCTGGATATCGATCGGCGCGCGTTGGATCGGCGACGGATTACTGCGGGCTCCCGTCGCCGAACTCCGGTAGCGTTGATAAAAGATATAAGGAACATTGCCCTGACTATCCAGGCCGTAGGTGCCGCCGATCCACCAGGACGAGACCAGGACAACGACCGTCGACGTCGCTTGAATCACGAGGATCAGGCCCGTGACTTGCGCCAACGTCGTCGTCTGGGCGCTACCGATGGGCGACATCTCGCCGACCTTGAATTGAAATTCCGTCCAGGCATTGTCGCCGGGCACCGTGTAGTCGATGTTGGGAGTCGCCGAGGGCACCGTGATGATGCCTCCGGTCGGGTTGCCGGCCGGAATCGCGGCGGGGACCGCCCGGAAACCGGACGTATCCGGGCCACTGAGACTTCCGGAACTGGAATTGATAATGCTTTGCTGGACCGCCGACTGCTGGGCCGCAAAGACCGTCAACGTCGAATTGATGACGGGCTGAAACACGCTGGGACTGATGTCTTTGTAGTAGGCGTTCTGGATTTTGGTGAAGTCGGCGGGGAAGACCGGGTCCACATTCAAGATCACGCGGATATTGGTGATCGCCACCGGATTATCCACCTGCAGTGAAAGATGAACGTAGTCTTCCGGCTGGATGGGCCGGGAAGCCCCCGTCCCCGTACCATTGGGCCAAGCCATGGCTTCATTGATCGGGGCCAGGTGCAGATCTCTCGAGAGATAGCCCAGACCCGAAGTCACACTCGTTTGAAAGACGGCCCCCGTCAGCGATTGGCCATTCACAAAGGCACCGACCGTATAGACCCGAAACGAGGCCACGCCCGTCACCGTGTCGCCGGGATGCCGGGTCCCCACCGTCGAGCAGCGGATCGACACCGTCCCGTCCACCCCCCGGGAGGCGCTGAGAACGCGGATGTACTCGGAAGCCGGGGGACCCGCGCCGGTAATCTGCAACATCGCATCGGGCTGCAGACCCGTCGTCTGATCCGTCAGAACCAGCGAGCAAAGTCCGGCAATGCCGAAGTCGTACATGATCGATTGGATCGTCGTGTTGACGACCGGCTCGAAGACTTGGCGTACTTTCGCCGTCTCGACGGCATTGAAGATGATCAAGGCACCGGGCTGCAGGTTCTTGTCGGCAACCACCGGATTGACCGAAGCCCACCCGGTCGTTCCCGAATCGTAAAGAATCTGGTTGATCGTCGTGGCGAAGCGGTTGGGGGTGGAGATCGCACCGGCCGTTCCCGAATTCGTCCAGGTGCCCACCGCATTGAACATCTCCACGATATTGAATTGCGGCACGCCCCGGGTCACTACGGGCGGCTGCGCGGCTGGCGCAATCCCTTGAACGTAGTTCGTGCGGTCGGTGCGGACTTTCCGCGACCGGGTACCATCGCTTAAATACATCCACGACCGGGGCGATTGATTCGGCCGAAACGGCACCATCGATAACGGATTGCCGCTGTAGCCGCTGTCGATGGCCGTCGTGGAGGTGGTATCAAAGATCGATGTCCCCGCCCCAATCAACTGCATGAACGAGTTGTTGGTCTCATCGTTCAAGCGGCGGATGGAGTGGACCGGAGCGCCGTAGTTGAGCGTATTGAGCGGGGTAATTCCCGCACGGACTTGAAGACCGCCCAGGATACGGGCCGTCATGTTGTTGACTACCGGATAGAGGCCATCGGGCAGTAAATCGGGCGGATGGCGCAGGCCCACGCCCCGCGCTACCAGTTTATACGGCTTGCGGATGTAGTTAGGCATTCACCGTCTCCCGCATCGACGGGGTCAGCCGCGGCACATCGAGTTCGGGCCGCTGGGCCGGAGCCTCCAGTAAGAGTTTAAAGAAGGTGTTGGCTTGGAGGCGGCTGTTCATCAAGGCGGCCATCCGTAAGAAGTTGTTCCGCAGCGTCGTGGTGACCATAAACTCGGCGCTGGCCATCTTGAACGAGGCAATGTGCTGGGACAAATCCAGAACGGGCTCCAGCATCGAGGAGTCGATCTGCAAAAAATCGGTACCCAGTACCGGTATGGGCATCGACCGCACCATATCCAGCGTCAGCCGGTAGGTCTTGTCCGGCGTGGGACTCACAGCCAACAGGTTGGGACTGACAATCAGCAGATCCGTCGGCGTTTGCGGTGGAATCGTCTGCCAGCCGTTCCGGTAAGCGTCAAAGCTCGCGATGCCGGAGATAAACGTCTCCAGGTCCTCAATGCGGCCCAGAAGCACGGTCACCACTTTACGCGCTTCCGTCATCGCCAGCTGGTAGAGGGTCCGGCAATACTGGCTGCGCTCCACATCGGTATTGGGGCCGTCCTGACCGAGAAGATCGGCCATGGCGCCGTACTTCACGCCCCAGACGTAATCGTCCGGAATCCCTAACACCACAGGACTGGCTGGCGTGCACGGCAATGCCGGACCGCTGTCCAGGGAGCAGATATCCAGGTTGCCCGTGTTCAGCGGTATCGGGATCAATTGCAGTTGGATGGGCGGCGTGAGGGACACGGAATAACTGTAGGGCAGATCCGCCGTCTGCGGCCACAAGCGGCTGTAGCCCAGAGCGGCATACTCATCCGTCCGGCGCAGGCGCCGGTTCTGGAGCGAGGCGGCATCCTGCCAAGCCGCCCGCCGCACGTCCAGCACGGTCTGGGCCAGATTGATCCGGCCATCCCCGTTGATGGGGCCTGCCGGTATGGACTGGGTGATGTAAATGCCCGTGTCGGTTAAAAATTGATCCCGATTCCGTTGTAAGGCCTGGGCAATGACGGAGACCGGATACTGCAAGAGAATCGTCTGGGGGTTGGCGACCTGCTCGATGAAATGATATTGAATCTCGGCTAAGAGTTGATTATCCGTAATCGAAAACGCATAGGGATACGTGGACCCTGCCGGCGTATCCAGCACATAGCGCAGATCGTAGAAGACCTGGTTAGAAACGATCGTGAACCGTTCCCGTTCGCGGTAAAATCCCGTCAACGCTTGCAGCCAGCGCAGCGCTTCGCTAATGGCATTCTGTAATTCAATCTGCGTGAAGTAAATATTGGCGCTGTCGTTTAAACGGGACCCCAGTTGGGCGATAGCCGATGTCAGGGTGATGGTCTGGTACTGCGGCATCGGCCACCGCGACTACTGATTGCTCGCGTCGCCGGTTGCCCGCGACTTGGTCGGCGAATTGATATGGGTGACCTTGTCGGGCGCCGAGCCGCGGATCACTTCGGTCGTGCCCAGCTCCGGCATGCGCTGCGTCATCTGCTGCTCATAAGGATTCATCGGACTTCGGATGCCCTGACAGATCGGGGACCCGTCCTTTTCGCTCTTCTCACTCATACGCGACTTCCTTTCTATCGAACGGACTTCCACTGGGAAAGTTTAGTCTAAACCGCCTACCAATCGCGACACGTCATGGTTCTGGAGGAACTGACCGCCCAAGGGGAAGTCGAAGGTTCCGGACTGCGTGAACGCCGTCAAGGGCGAGATCTCGTCGTCGGCCATGATGGCACGAATCAGGCGACCTTCCCGAGGATCGAATAACGCCGATTTCATATCATTGATAACGGCGACCCAGTTGGTATTCGCCAATTCGGCGTAGACGGAAACCTGCCGCAGGGCCCACTTGGCACCCAGCAAATACGCATAGTCGATTAATAAGTCCTGGGGGAATTCCGACGGTATATCGTAGGTATCCGAGAGATCCAGGCCCCGCTTCTGGTACAGGCATTTGTAGACGCGCAGATTGACCGGGTGGGGATACCATTCGTGGATCGTATTGCCACTCACGATATTGGGGTTCGTCTGATCCATCGTGTAGTTGGCCAGGATATACGCATCGCCCGAGGCACCACGTTGGGGATCGATCGAGTTGAGCTGGTCTTGTAAATAGAACAGTTTGCGTTTGCGTATGGCGTAGCCCGACGCGGGGTTAGCGATCGAGAAGTAACGCAGGAAGTCGACTTCGGTTTGGGGCGACGTGCCGTCGGAGGGCGGCGGCTGGTAGTAACATTTGTACACCATGTAGGGCTGACCCGCTGCCGTGGCTTCGGCAAAGACACGCTCGAGCGTTGCCGTCGAGGCGCCGTCCCAGGCGATGAGGGTGTAGAGGGCGCCCGGGGTACCGGAGACTTGGGAGCCGATGCGGAACTGCCGGCCCACGCCGACTTGCGCATAGGCCAGCGGCGGATTGGCCCCCGCCACGGCATTCAACGCGGCCGAGGCAGCGGTGTCAAAGACGACTTTATTACTGCCCAAGGTGACGGTGCAGGTACCGGTGGTAATCGCCGCCGGCGTCGTGATGTAGCCGTAGACGACTTTCCAGCTCCAAAGGCGGAAGTCGCAAAGCCGGTGCCACGCGCGATTAACTAAGGTTTGCGCATGGGCCGGGGGCAGCCGCGGGATGGAGTCGGCGACGTCTTCCCAATAGTCCCGAAATGCCATGGACGATCCATCAAAAAAAGGGGCCGCCAGCGTGTGCAGGATGACGGCCCGGTCGTTTGATTTGAGTGAGCAATGAACAGTCCAACAAAGAAGAACCGCTAGCGCTTCAGCCGCCGATGGCGCCCTTTGACGGCGTGCACCCGGGTCCGGCCCCGAGTGCCCTTGCCGCCCCGGGTGCGCACCTGCATGAAGTTGGCCGGATTCCGCCGCTTACCGATCGACGGGCCATAATTACCGTACATCGGAACCTCCTCAGTTACCAACCGCCACAATGATAAACGTAAAAGTCGACAGATTGGTAGCCGCCGTCACTTGCGCCCCCGTGGCCGTCACGATGGCGGCGAACAGCATCGTCGTTTGCGGCGCCAGCTGCGAGCGCGATGGAAACGGGATCAGGTGGTACTGGCCGTTGTTCGATGTGGGGATCGACAAGACCGCCTCGATTTCGACCAGACCCAATTGCGCCGCCGTCACGGCGATGCCCCCGGTCGGCGGTGTCCCGACGGTAATCGCCGTATAGCTGGCCGGACCGTTAATCTGGGACATCCCGAAGCGCTTGTCGCCGGGGGGCGCCGGATAGGACGCATACGATCCGACCAGTGCCGCCATCAGAAGCCTCCCAGTCCGCCCATCACTTGACGCAGATGCCAGAGATCCACCAGCGTGATGGAATTGTTGATGGGCGTCTGCAGGGTCACCCCCAGCACGAGCCGGAGGTTGGACCAGTTGACGGCGGTCGCGTCGGCAAAGACGTCGGCCGTATTGGTGCCCGCCTGGTCGGCGACGGCGATGTTGCCCTGGACGGCCGGAGTCTTGGTGATCGATACCTTGAACTGGACCGACGCTTTACCGGCAATCTGGATGAAGCCGTAATTGCCCTTGGTCAAGGCATTCAAATAGACACCCGCGAACAGGCCCGTATTGTCGCCGCCGAAATTCGATGTCGGCGAGGGGTCGGGCGTGACAATGTAGTTCTCATAGTCGCGCCAGTAGCAGAGCTGGCCCCGGGCCGGAGTATTGACGGAAGTCGCAAACGTCTGCACGTACTGATAAATGCCTTCATACAACTGGCCGACCACCAGATCCGTCAGTTTGTTGGCAATCGCAAAGGTGCAGATCAAGCGCTTGCCGACCATGCCGAAGTAGGACTGCAGCAGAGTCCCAGAGATCGATGTCAGCGTGCCGATATTGCCGGGACCGGCATCATTGACGTCGTTGAGGAAGCGTGCCACCAACCGGTGATCGCCCGGGTCAAGAACGCCTGCCATACGTGTCGTTCCTTTCTGACAAAAGTCGGGCCGTCAGTGGCCCCCAGTTAACTGTTCCAGCCGTAGCCCTGAACGCCCGACCACGGGGCCGTGACTTCCAAATTCACTGCCGCTTTCAACTGCGACGCCACGCGGGTGTTGTCGGGCGTGCGGATGAAGTCGGTGGGATTGAAACCGAACTCCTTCGAATTCGAGACCCGGAACCGCATCCGCGTCGTGTTGAACATGGTCAGGACTTCGCCCGGCGTCAAGGTCGGCGCCGCGGTCGAATTCGGGAAGTTGTTGGCCGGAGTTCCCGTCAAGGTGTTGGTGAAGGGCGCGGTTAAATTGGAGCCGAGGCCGAAATTCGAACTATCGGAGTACGGTGCCCCGAACGCCGACGGGAAATAGTCGTCGATCATGACGACGGCATTTTTGAACCGGAATCCCGTGGCCCCGAAGTAGGGATCGCGTACCGACGGCGCGTCCTGGCCGAAGCGCTGCATCGGCTGAATGCGGTTTTCCACAAACGAGATGATCGGCTTATTGCCGCAGATCAGATCGACTTCGTCGCGTCCGCGCTTGGCCAGGTTGTACATGGCATTCAACTGGGGGTAGGAGATCGCCCCGTTCGTCCCGTCGCTTTTGCCGCCCCAGTAGACGTTGCCATTCAAACCGCGCTTGACGGCACCGTTACGTAAGGCCGTGCCGTAGTTGGTATAGATGTTGCCGTCGTAGGCCGGTAGGATGCCATCGTCGAAGGCCTCGACCCAGCCGTTCATATTGATGCCGCTGCGGGCTCCCAATTGGCCGTTCAACTGAAGGTCCAAGGCCATCAATGCCGAGATGGTCTGGTAGCCGTTGGCGACATCGGTTTCGACCAGGCTGAAAACGCTCAAATCGCCCGTATTCAGCACGTCGATGTCTTCCAGGTACTCGATAATCATCACGCAGTAGTAGCGCGGGTCGAACACCGTACCGGAGAGCGTTTGCGGCTTGGTCAGATTGAAGCCGCCGATCGACTTCGGGTAGGCACCGCCATTGAGCGGGGCATACAACTGCAGGTTGCGGATGAAAGCGCCACCGGTGAAGGGGACCAAGCACTTGGCGCGGAGATGGGCTTGGAGAACGCTTCCTAAAAAGAAGACGTCCTCGATGGCCGAGTCGTTGACTTCAGGAAGGGTCGTCAGGTTGATTTCGTCCAAAATCGGATCGGCCATGGAAATACTCTCCTAAACATCAGGTTCGCGTCGGTAGCGGTGCCCGCTCGCCCATCGGTATATTGGCGGCACGGCGCTCGAGAAATTTAGCGGCCGCCCGCTCGGCCCCCGTCAATTTGGGCGCTTCGCTTTGCACCGGGGCCGGCGGCGAGGGTACCGGGGCCGTCCCCGGCCGCTCCAGGGTCGTGGGATGCTCGGTAAACTTACGATTCAAGACGGGACTGACCGTCGCCGGCTGATTCGCCGAATGGCGCCGGACGCCCGCTAACGCATCGGCCGAATCCTTCGCGCGCCGTTCGTCTTCCCACTTCTGGCGCTCCGTCCGGGTCCATTCCTCCCGTTCGCGCTGCTTTTCAATCGTGGCGATATCGTATTTGTCCCGCCACGCTTTCAACAGAGAAGGTCCGTTTTCGACCTGAGCGGTTTTGATCAGTTCCTGCTTTTCGTCGTAGGTCAGGCGCTTGCCCAGCAGGTCGCGGTGCTGGGCGTCGATATCGTCCATTAACGCGGCGACACGCGGAAAGGCTTCAAACTCGGGCCGGAATTCCTTCATCAGGTCGTCGCGGAACTTCTTCAAAATGCCGTTCACGGCGTCGGCGGTTAAGTGCGGGACGGGCTCGGGGAGCGGACGATTCCCGGACGCTTCCGCTGGCGGCAGATCGTCATCCGACAGGTTGTACATTGTCTTGATTTTTTGGATACGGGCCTGCGCGGTGGACTCGTTGATGCGGGAGGTTTCCAAATCGCGGGCCACCTGGGCCAGCTTGCCGTTGGCATCCTGGAGATCCTGAGCATAGCGAGCGGTCTCGTCGTTGACGCGCCGCTCCAAATTGGCCCGCTCCGTGGACCAATCTTGAGTGCGGCGGGTGAATTCGTCGTGACGCTGCCGCTGGGAGATGAAGCGCTGGGCGGAGGCGTCGTTGGCCGGATCCGTTAAAGATTTCGTCAGGAAGTCTTTGTCGGCTTGCGGTAAGCCCAGCTCATCGATTAAAGAGGTCACACGGTTAGCGTCAACCGGCACGGTCGCCTCCAGTTCGCTTCCGGGTTGTTCCTCGAAAGGAGTCCATGGCGAGTTGTTGGTAGGGTTTCATGGTTAATAATTCGTCCGCGGCGTCGGCTCGGGGCCGGCTCCCGGATTCGATACAAAAGCGGCGGCTAAACGGCGGATGGCGGCTAAAGCCTCGCGAGCTTCTTTGGCCACCTTCGGATTCTGGCCGACCACGGACATGATGCGGTCCGAACATTCCCGTAAGGTATTGGTCACCGTTGCCATCTGATCGGGGGTACCTTCAGCGCCAGGGGCCCCTGTCGTCACGTCTTCGGCGCCACCGGCCAACCGCTGCATCGAGGTTCCGCCATAGTTTTGGGCGGTCGACGCCGGATCGGTCGGCATGGGTGTTGCGACTCGGGACATAAACTAGCGTTTGGCTCTCCGGCGCATGGTGCCGCGCCGATGCCCCGTAAAGGATTTCATGGGCGTGCGGATCATGGTCGTGCCCGGAGCACGCAGTCCATCTTTCGGCATAGAGATACGTCGTCTGGCCATTCCAATGGCTCCCGTGGATGGAGACAGCGGGCTGATCGGAATTTCAGGTTCTCCTCAGCCCCGGTGGCGCTATCTGCGCTTTTTCCGGCCACGGCCACGTCGGCGGCCACGTTCGGCTGTCTCAAATACTCCGATCATGGGAGCTATCCTTTCTCCGACCACCAGGAAGAGGCTGGCTATCGGTACTTGGCATAGTCTGGAGCGAAGCTACCGGGTTGAAGCCGGGACACAAAAAAAGAGGCCGGAAGCTAAGAGCGCCCGCTCTCCGCTTCCGGCCTCCTTTGGTGACTTGAGATGGAGTTCAAGTCCTTGGGACCGGCCTCAACCAACGATGGCAAAACCCCAGACGGATTTACGGTAAGATGAAGGCTTTCGGGATGTCAATAGAAATACGCAGCCTTAGCCGTGGCGGACGCGCTCTTTCCATTCCAGAGTGCCCGACGGGGTGCCCTGACTAAAATGGATCGTCAGGGAGCCGGTTTTCGAGCCCGACCGGATCACTTCGAGGACAAAATGCAGTTCCGTCGACTGCAGCGAATAGATTTCGTGGGTCGGCAGCGGTTTCGAGCTGGCGGGCGCCTGGAGATGGACCGGCGTCGGGTTAGCGTTTGCGGCCACGGCCCCTCCGGAAATGACGCCGCTTCTGGCCCTGGCGGATATCGGCCTGCTTGATCACCCCGCTCGCCTGAGCGATGGCGGAACCTTCCTCGGCACCCCGCGCTCGGGCCGATTCATAAACATGCTGCCATTGCCGACGCTTTTTAGGCGTATTGGCGCGGCGGGTGAACCGTTCGGCGGGCATGCTGACGCTCCTTTTCGAGATGTTCCAGACGCTCGGCCACATGCTTCAGTAAGCGGATGGAGGCGGACAAGTCGTTCATGGTTTCGGGCGAGTACAAGAGACCGGCAATGTCGATCAGGCCATCGGCCAGTTCCATCATGTTGAGCTCGTCCATGACGGTTTCAGGATTGGCTTTCGTCATCGGTCGGACCTCCGCTTCCGGCGCCGGGCGATCCGGCGCATGTTTTCCGCGAAGACCGCGCGCTTTTTTTGGAGTCCGCCTTTTTTCTTGGCGCGGGCGATTTTTTTAGCCGTGGCTTTGCCGAACGCCCCCAAGGTACCCTTCTCGCGCATGCGTTCGGTGGCTTGTTGAATGAAGCGCTCGGCCATTTCAGGGCCTCCGCCGGAGAGGCCGCCGCCGGGCTCGGGCTTGCCGCCGGGTCAAGATATGCTCACCTTTGTGCACTTTGGCCAAACCGGTACGGCGGACCTTGCCGCCGCGGCGGAATTCCTGCATCGGCGTTACGGTTCGGCGCCGATCCCGCTTGCGCGTATTGCCGCCGAAGGTTTTGCCGCGCAGCATATTGGCCAGACCGCTCGATAGCGTTTCATTACCCATCACATCCGACAGTAATCCCATCGCATGCTCCTTTCTAGCGCGGCGATTCGCGAACCGTCGAGCGTGTCCCGCCGCCTTTGGACTGGAGGGTGGGCGGCTGCTGGCCGGTCGGCTTACGGCCCGGACGCGGACCCCCGGCTTGAGCTCCCGCCTGCGCAAATCGGGCTTTCATTTCCTGCTCGGCCAACCACAACTCGAATTCCGTAATGTACTCCTTATTGAAGGTCGGCGACGCCGGATTCGTATCCCGGGGTTTGGGTCCGAAATTTTTGATGCCCCAGATCCGTGCCAGGGTCCACCAGCTGATCGGGAAGCCGCCCCGTTCGAGTTGCATGTAAACCATTTTGCGCGTCAGCGAATTCAGTTCATGCAGCGAATACGGCTCGATGCCGTAGTGAAAAATGGAGGCGTGCTGGCGACCGGCTTCGAAATAGCTGCCGAGGCGGTCCTGCTCGGTCTGCGGCACAAAGTTGCCGGGATTCCAGTCCACGTCCGCATCGACCAGGCCATCCACACCAAAAATGCGGAAGCGCCGGGCGGCATTCCACCACTGGAAGCATAACGGTACCCACATGTCGCCCAGCTGGGTGACGGAGAGTTCCATGTTGCGCGACTGGTCTTTGATGATCGGGCCTAACGCGTCCAGCAGGCGTTCGGTGGAATCGCCCGCGGGCAGTTGCCGGGCCCGGGCCAAGGCCGTCGCGTCGGCAACACCCATTTGATGCGTAATGCGGGCTTCGTTGGCTTGGATCATTTCCTGGGCATTGGCCGGGACGTTGTAAAATTCGACCGGCAAGAGGGGCCGAAATTGCTCGCCCCCTAAGGTGTAATCCAAACCAATGCGCTGGTTGGGGATGCGCAGGTTCATCGTCTCCGCCAAGGAGCGGGCCATCGTGTTGCGGTCGTAGCCGGTCGGCGGGGAGAGTCGCACATTCATGGCATCCACCATGGCGCGCAAGATTTCAATGTTGGCTTTCTCTAAAAGCATTCCGGCCTTCGATAAAGGGAAGCCCAGGAAATTCCAGGGCCAGTCGTCGGCCCGGAACTGCACGACCGGTACTTTCGCATGCCAGCCATGATTGACTTGCAAGGTGGGGTCGGGATTGAGTACCGCATCGTCGGTACAGACCATCATGCGGCGGTAGGGGTAGACCAGACAGTCCTCGGGCTTGGCTTTGCGGTAGTGCTTGCGGCCGCGACTGTCGGTCCCTTCGTAGATCATCTGGCCGACATACGGGACTTCGTATTCCCAAGAGGTGCCCGGGTCTCCCATCAAAAGGGGTTCCGGACCCCAATTCTCCGTTCTGTCGTCGATGAAGATGTAGTAGAGGTCGGTCTCGGCCCAGGATAAGGATTCCTGTTCCTGAGTGGCACCAGGACCAAAGCGTTTCAGAACGGCCGAGGCAAATTTGACCGATTGCGCCATGACGGTGCCGTGCTGCTTTAACGGGTCCCGGGTCGGATGGATCTTGTCGGCCATTTCGGGGAAGTAGCGCACCGCTTGGTGGTAGGGCGTCGGGATGCGCAAGGCCACCGCATAGGTCTTTTGCAAGTCGTGATCATGGGGCAGCCCCAAGGGCAGCACGTCCAGCGGCCCATGCGCGCGTAACGCAATCTCGCCCTGGCGGATGCCATAGTAGTCCGGGTCATAGCCGATCGACACGTAGCCGGTACCGAGGCCCGTCGCATACTGCCAGCCTTTGCGGATCACCCGATCGCTGAAGGTCTTCGACGACCAGTACGTATAGCAGTTGTTCAGGACTTGCGTTTGGGCGCGGAACTGCTCGTTTTCAGTCGTGATCGCCGGGACGATATTGAGGTTCGACTGCGATGCATTCAACTCTTTCATGTTGCGGACCACGAGTTCCGTCTTGACATTCGACAAGGCTTGAATGGTCGAACGGGCAAATTCGCCGTTGATGATGTCCAGACCGTCCTGAATGAAGCTGTGGGCCGGTTGCAGCTTGAGAAAGGCTTTACCGGCCTGAACCATTTCTCGCGACCAGCTGAATTGAGCGTCGGCATCGGCCGGCTGTCCGGTTTTACGGTCGAACGGCGGCGGGATCAGGTAGTAGTTGCCGTCACGCCGGTAGGACATAGGCGGAAGCCTACTATGGATAGAGGGCCACGTCTAGCGCTTGAAACGTTCCAGCAGCGCGCGGAGATCGGGCAGTTCCGGCCGTTTGGCCGTACCGCTGACGACGGATTGTTCCGAACTTCGGTATTCGATCAGACGATGATGGAAGTTGGCCGATTGATGCTGGCGCTGGGCCCGTAACTGGGCCCGCTTTCGATCGGCCTGCCGGCAGGCCATATCGAACAGCTTCCGGGCCCGCGGCGTGATCACGGCCCAACGCGAGCGCCGAACACCCTGATCGTCCGTCGACTCCACCCAGTGGCCCCCTTTGGCAATGGCCTGCTCGATACGTTCTTTGGCGGCGCGGCGGTGCTCTTGAACACGCTGGTCGAAATAGCGATTCTCGATATCGGCCTTGATCCGGGCTTCCTCCGTCAAGGACCGATCGATGTCGCGACGGACTTTCTCGTATTGGCGGATCGACGTGATCTCGATACGTTGGTAGCCGGGGCCAGGTAACTCGTCCTCACGGTGGCCCGGAATGGAGTACTCGCCCGTCTGGATATTCCGGTCGACGACGATGGACGACTGCGACTTGCCCGTGAAGCCAATCGTGGGCGCCTGGTCATAGATGCGTTCCGCCCGGCACTTGCAAATACGACAGCGGCAGTGCTCGGATTCCGGATGATCCTGGCCACATTTCGAGGCCGGTATCATGTGCGTGGTCAGGTGACCCGCCCGACACCGGTAATCGATGATGGGCATCTCTATTCCCGTTCCCCCGATTGGGGCGACAGGATCATTTTGCCCCGGTAGATCGGCCGGATATACGCCTGGAAATAGGCATTGGGATCAACAGCCGTACTCAAGGCGTCCCAGACCTCGGGCGGCACGTCGTACTCGTAAGCGTAGCCGGAGACGAAGCCGATCGTCAGCCGGGACGTCTCCGGGTTGTAATGGCCCGTATTCAAATTCGACGATTGAAAGACTTTCATGATTTAGGGCTTCGCCACCGTCAACCGCCAATTAAGTTGAACTGGAGTAATAGGAGCTGTGGTGCAGTTGGCGACAATAACGACAACGGTATTCGCCGCACTCACATAAGTGGCCCACGTCAAGCCCGCTCCAATACCCGGTGAACCGCCAATCGGTGTGGCCAGCACGGCATCATTAAAGGCCACCCCCTGAAATGTTGCCGTCCAGGTGGCCGTCGAGTTCGCCGGGATCGGACTCGCACTGTAGGTTACCGGTGCCGTAATAAGCATCGTCACGACCGCATGGCTGGTCGCGACCTGTCTCCACCCCACCACGTTATCGAACATGAACTCCACAATCCGATAGAGATCCTGGTTCCCAATCCCGGAGGGGTTCGGATCACTGTACGCACGGAGCTGATAGCCACTTCCCCACTGGATAAAAATATTCTGGGGTGTGGGTGGTGAACCAATGAGTGGGGTTGCGTTGATGATCTCGAATAAAATCCGCACACCCGTAAACGTGTTATTGCTCGTCACTGGGTTGTTGATCGTGAAGTTACCGGGGGTCGTGATGTAAAGTAGGTGATTCGTGAACTTAATGGCGTTCGGGGTGTAGGGACTCGTTACGGGATTCGCCGACGGGTTATAGGTGTTCGTCGATTCCACCCGTGGCCAAGGCACCCCATCATCCTCGATCTGCGGGATCAGGGAGAAGTTGTTTGGGTCGTTGGTAACATTAAAGTTGAAGTTGAACCGCTGCGCCCCCGCACCAGAGAGCAGACCCCAGAACGTGTCCCGCACCTCGCAATACTGCGAGTTCCTGCCGAACACAAATTGGGTATAGTTCGCGGCATCGACGCGGACATAGCTGTGACTCACCTCGATGTCGAAAACATTTTGCAGTAGACCCGACGTGATGGAGCCAAACCGAACTCCGAAAGTATTGGTTGTGCCAGTCGGCGTCGACGCTTGGGTATACAAGAAGTTCGTGTCATCAACCAATCCTTCAATACAGCTTTGGATATCCAAACCACCGACACCATTGTTTTCGAAATCACAACTTCTAAAAATCATATCCCTCAAAGAAGTGTCGGTCGCATCATGATCGACGCGCATCTGCACTCCACCAATCGCTAAGGGATTCATCACCCCACCCACCGCAAGCCCATTCAGAACAAACGCGCTGTTATCGCAGAGAAGACCAAGCGCACGGATACTCATCCCGCCAAGCACGTTCTGCATGCAGTAGGTGCCTCGCAAGACCGGCCAGCTTATTTCAACCGCAGCAGGCGTCCCGTTCGTCGTCTCGATCCCAAACCGGCCATTCTGGACAAACCAGCAGTTGTCGATGAGGGTCTCCGTCGAGCCATCCGGATCGCCAACTTGGCAGTCACTGACAAAGCCGGAACCGCTCATCCCGACGATCTGCACATTCTCGATATGCGCTTGCCACCATGCACGCATCCGAATCCCGTGGGAAAATGCCGGGTTGGTTGTCGTCGTGATACTAAAATCCCGGAGGTGACCCCCACGCAGGAACGTGTTCAGTCCGGCGGTCGAGTGGATTTCAAGCATTGCCGCTAGTGCTCCCGATGTGCCTGCAACCTGATTGTCGAACACGGTCGCGTTCCTTCCGCTTCCCAGTAGAATCGGTCCACCCGAATCGGCAATCCCAACCGGATTCACAAGCAGAATCGGACTATTCACCTGAAGCGCGAAGGGCTGTGGCTGGAACACGACCGGAAGGACGGAAGGTGCGGCCATCGACGCATCCACGGCTTGTTGGATGGCCGACGAACAATCCCTACCTGGCGCAATCCTTCCAAACCACTCTGGGACGATCATCTGCTTATCGTCGGATGCATACAGGCGCTTCGCCGCAGCCACGGCTTGAACGACAGCCAGGCACGCCCGAGAGAGAACGCCACGGCGTTTCCTCTCCCAGACCCGGAAGCGGGCATGATCGCGGGCATGACGCGCCGCTTTCCATGCCGCCTCCGGACCACGCTTCAGCTCCTCGTCCCGTTGCCGGTCCATGATGTCGCTCAGACGGTTGAATACCAGCATTTAGCCCGACCCAAATACAAGACTGGACGTAATTGTATAAATACCATGCGGTAAGCGCACCGGATGAAAACCTTCCGCCGCTCGAAATGCCGACGCAACCGCTGCTCCAGATGCCGCTGTCGTGAATCCCCACCACTGGGGAAAGACCCACGGGATCAGATTGGAGGTAATCAGCTGCACGACACCGGCCCCGGCAAAGTGCGGCGTGATGGATGAGCCGTCCATGGCGCACTGGATATCCATGGTCAGCCCCGCATTCATCGAGAAGGTCGCGCCCGGCAGCAGGGTCAGGTTAATATTGTTCGGAAGCGTCAAACTGACACTTACAATGAAAGTCACTCCACCGAAGATCAGGTTGGTCGGCTTCGTCATCCCGGTAAAGGGGTCGGCGGTCAACGCTTGCGTTCCGGTCAAACAGCGACAGTCGATCGTCCCACCCGATACCGGCAGCGCGGCTTCGGCCTGAATGATTTGATTGGCCACGCCGGGGCCGGGGAAATCACAGACATTAATATACGCCGGACCCAGCAATTGGGAGATTCCCCCATCGCCCAAAGCATAAATCGTGAAGGGCGTCGGGATGCCGCCGCCCGAGAATTGAACATCGTAAAGACCGTTGGCGGCCCAGAACTGCCATGTCCCATCGGCCTGCGCGGTGAAGGGATTACCCAGAGCCGTGCCGAGATTATCCGAAAAGATGGTTGCCAGAGTTGTCGTTGTGGCCAGATACACCGTGACGGTCGCAAGCGGGAACGAACCTTGTACGCGAGTGGGTGGAGCAATCAACTGAATCGCCATATCAGCGGCCCTGGACTCTAGTGGGTGGGGCGAAGAGTTGAACCGCCATCTAGTTCACCTGAACCCAAAAGGTGCCCGCCTGGATATAGGTGACCGTGACGGGTCCAGTGACGGTGAGATTGGCGCCGCTGCGGTTATAGAGCGCCCCACTTCCCGCCTGGGCGTGAGCCAGTGTCAGCGTGGTGCCGCTACCGATGAAGAGGGTGATCATCGAACCGGACTGCCACCCCGTCTGGTCGATATTGTTGATGGTGGTCGCTCCCGTGATTTGGAAGAGATTGCCCTGACCCAAGGTCACGAGCGAAGCGGAAGCCACAGGCGTACCCTCAAACTCCTGGACACGTCCCCCAAATACCGTTCCGTGGCTTTGGGCATCCACCTGAATCGTGTTGCCCGAGCTCACCGACACGATGGGAATCTGCGCCGTGCTAGCCGCATTGGTCCCGGTGATCGCCACGTTATTGGGCATCTGCAGACCGATCACGCCGCTCATGACATTGTCACCGATCGCCGAATTGGTAAAGGTGGTCGAGAACGGGGAATCCGATTGATTGCCGGTGAAGGTTTGAAGATTGGCATCGAGCTTGACACCAATCGCGCCACTGCCCGTCCCCATAAAACTGCGCGTCACATTGCCCGTGAGGGTCGAGCCCGCCGCCGCCGAACGGATCGCGCCGACATTGGTGATCGTCCCCCCGTTATTGTCCAACAGGTTGCCCGTTATCGCGTTGTAGGACGCCGCGCTCGAGGCATCGATCCAGAAATCCTCGCCCACCCCGAGATTGGCCGAGGTCGCGGTGAGTTGGACCAACGTATTATTGGCAATCACGTTACCGACCTGAATCGATTTGATCGAGCCCGACGTAAACATGGTGTTGCCGGTAAAGGAATTCGATAATCCCGACAACAGCACCTCGATGCCGGTCCGGCTGGAGACAAACGTATTTCCGGAAACCACGTTATTCGACCCGGACACTTCCATGCTGGTCGTGGGATAGGCGTTACCCCGGAAGCTATTTCCTTGAACCACATTATTCCGTCCACCGATGGCCACCAACTGTCCCGTGTTCCGGTTAAAACTATTACCGATCACGCGAATCGCACTCGCACTTAAGGTCAGAAAGAGTTGATTACTCGCCGGGGTTCCGGTGTCATCGGCTTCAAATCGGTTATCCATCACGCTGACATCAATCGCGTTGGCTCCGAGCTGCAGATAGGGCGCACTGTAATTGACCTCGATGCGGTTCCCGGCAATCCGCAACGACTGCGCCACAAACGGGAAAGTGGTGGATGGAAGATTCACAGCAGGAAGGCCGGTATCCCCACAATACCGAATGACGTTGCTCGAAATCTCAGACTGGACGAGGTTTTCCCCCAGAATCGCCGATCCTTTGATCCACTGGAAGACACAATTGGTTAGAAGGGACACACCACAATCGTGCAGATCCAGCACCGCCGTGCAGCTGAAACCGCGATTGGTCAGATCGACAAAGACCAAACCCTGAATCCGGCCCCCTCCCGAGGTGGTACCGCGATTCGCGGGATCGGTCGCCGTGTAGCGAATCATCGGCCCGCTGATCGTCGCTCCCAGCACGAGTGCCGCTTTGGTGGCGGAAGGGACGGCAATCGTGCCACCCATATCGCCCAAGAGATGAATCGGTTGTACACTCGATACGAGAATCGTGCCCGTGATCGTGTACAGCCCACTCGGGAAATAGACGACCCCGCCGGTCGTGACGAGGGAATTCACCGCCGCCTGGATCGCCGCCGTATCCCCCATGCCTTGTCCGGCACCCCACCACTGCGGATACACGGCGGCGAGGAATGCCGAGGCGAACACCACCGATCCGGTTCCAAGGAAGTGCGTGGTGACGGAACTCGCCACCATACCCCCGTGGATCGTCAGCGTCGTCCCGGTGTTCATCGAGATGATCGCGCCCTGAAGCATCATCAGGTTCACATTGACCGGTACACTGAGATTCACATTCGACGTGAATGTCGCGGCGGCCATCACGACCGTGATCGGCCCACGGACATTCATCCCGGCAAACGGGTCGGAACTGAATACTTGGCCTCCTGTCAGACAGCGAGCATCGATTGTTCCTCCTGAAGTGGGAAGACCGGCTGCCGCTGCGGCAATCCTCTGCCCGGCATCGGCTCCGGGAAAATCACAGGCACTGACCACCGCCGGACCCAGGAGTTGTGAAATCTTGGTGGGCGGAACGGCTGGCGGGATCGTGACACTGCCACCGACCACCAACGCGCCACCTTGTTCGACCCAACCTTGAAGCTTGCCCATGTCCTATTTATTCCCGTCCAGTTTGATAAGGATCGACTTCACCAGAGTCACCACTTGCTCCGCATCCGGTTGCGCAGGCCGGATATTGACCTGCTGGAGCAGATTGGTTAGGAAGGCTTTCTCTTCAGTTGTCAGTTCCATTAGTTCACCTGATACCAGGATGTCGCATTGACGAGTACAAACGTATGCGTGGTCCCGGCTACCACTACCAGATTGGCACCCGTTCTCATTAAAATCTGACCGGACCCTCCCGCCGCTTCGTTCAGTGTGGGCGTGCCCGTAAACACCAGGACGATGATCGAGCCCACCTGCCAGTTCGTGAGTGCAATATTGGAAATGGCCGTATTTCCATTGATCACGAACACATTTCCATTATTAGGAAGAGTAATCGTCGCTGCAGCAGTTACACCATAGGCGACAGCCGTCTGGAGCCGATTCAGTACAATGACGTTGCTGTTGACATCCACATCCATCGCATCCGTTCCCGCAACCTGGAAACGAACATTCGATCCGGAAAGCAGCAGCGGTGCATAGGCAAACGTCGAGCGGTTGTAGGCTTGGAGGGTGACATTGCCTCCCGTCGGGTTCACCTCCATCCCCTCCGCCCCCGCATTCGATACCGTCAGTTTCACCGGCGGGTTTCCGGTCCCGATACCCACGTTACTGCTCGCGTTGATGAACATCGCGTCGGTCCCCGCGATCTGGATGTGGTGCACCGATGCCGAGAGCAGCATCGGCGCATAGGCGACCCCGCTCCGGTTGTAGGCCTGAAGGCTCACATTTCCGCCCGTAGGATTGACTTCCAAGCCTTCCGCTCCGGCATTCGACACCGTGAGCTTGACCGGAGGATTGGTGGTGCCGATGCCCACAGTCGACGTCGATGCCCTGAAATACAGGCCCGTTCCCGGCGTGGTTCCGGTCTGGATCGCCATATCCCGCACCACGCCTGTCCCAGCTGCGGTCGATTGCAAAGAGAATACCGGTCCCGACGCGGTGATAAGGCTTATGTACTCCTTATTCGTCGCGGCTGCATCCCCCACGTTGTAAAGATAAAATCCGGCACCGGCCACTCCAGCGACCGTCACATTGCCGAACACCTGGAGCCGGTCATTGGGAATCACATTAATGCCAGCGCGCCCTTGAGCATCGATCCAGACCGAAATATTACCGCCGCCTTCGGACTCTAGGCTGATCGCGCCACCGACCCCTCGCTGATTATTACGGATATGGAGAACATCGGGGTTTGCGCCGTCCAGCCAGAGAATGCCCTGTCTGGAGCCTGACGAGTCAAACTGAGATATACCGCCGCCCGCTGCAGCCTGGTTATCGAACACCAGCGCGTTATGCATGTATAAACCGTGCGATGCAGGAGTGGCAAACGTTGGGCTGGCGACGCGCAGGCTGTGCGTTCCCGTATCCCAGAAGAAGTTCGGATTGTCCTGGGCCAGATTCCCGGAAGCGTCCACGAACAGCACCGATCCCGAGCTGGCTCCTGCCACTCCCGCGCCAATGGCCACACTGCCGGGGATGGTCATATCGGTCAGCGTAAAGGGTGTCTGCAGCCCCGCCACACCCGAGAACTGGACATCGAAGTTGCCGCCGCCGGAGTAGAAGGACCAGTAGCCAAACGCATCCGCAAAGAACGGGTTGGGTTTCGGCGTCCCCAGCTTATCCGCCTGAATCGTCGCCAGGGTGGTCGTCCCGGCGTTGAAGACAGTGACCAATGCCCCGGGAAACGACTGCTGCGTATCGATGGGCTGGCCCAGAGTGGCCAGATTCACGCTGCTACCGCCGATACCGACCTGGACATTGCCTTCTTCGACGAAGCCTTGGATATGCTGCATGATTTACAGTTCTTCCAACGGACGTTCTTGAGAAGACGGAGTATACCGTGCATACGCCCGGGGTGTCATTTCGGCATCCGCCAATTGCTGGGCGCTCGGTGGCGCGGTCGCCACCGGGCGGTTCGGCTCCCACTGATACAGCGAAATGATGATGAAGCCCAGAGACATGACGCGGTCGTCGTGGCCGCCATAGGCCGTATGAAACGACTGCGACACGCTGTCGGCCTCCAGCGACTGCATTTCATTGACTAAATACGGACTGGAGAGTTCCACTTCCATATCTCTCAGCATTTTGGTCAGGTACTCCTGAATGGATTGACGAAACCATTCGTTGGTGAAGATGCCGATTTTATGGTAATGGCTGACATCCAGACGTTTGTTGTCGGGCCGTATCCAGGGATGGAAATTCGACCAGCCGTCCAAACGCATACCCAACTGCGTCAGATCCCCCTTCCCCTTACATTCAATCGCGGTTCGGCACTGGCGCCGGAAGCCGCCGTAATCCTCCGTGGTGCGCACCGAATATAAGGCCGATAAGGCCATCGCATACGGCGTTAAATCCAAGGCGTTGAGCTTGTCGGAGGCAAATTCCGCACATTGGCGTGCGGTTTGATAGGGTGTGCCTTTACGCAGCACTTCCAGCACCGAGCGGTCTTTGCCGATGCCGTCGGCGGTATCCCCGCCCACGCCGTAGATGTGGCCATCTTCGGGCCATTCCCAGATGTAGATCTTATCGAGTCCGTCGTCGGTCGCGTAGCCCTGCCAGCGCAGGGGGATCAATTGATAGTGACGGGGCTGGCGGCCCCACTCGTAGTGGATATCGACGATCGCTTTGGCGGGCTCGATCTGAGAGCGGCTGTACAGCATGGTGCGCGGCGACATGTCGGGACCCGCTAAGCCATAGACGCCCAAGGGGGCGCGGATGCGGTCGCGGTGAGCGACGATGGTATCGGTCGAAAAGATGGAGATGTTGGTGGACTGAAAGGCCTCGTCGTCACTGCTGGGCATCTCCTGGAAGAATTTGTTCAAGGCGTTTTTATTGATGGCTTGCTGGCGTTCGACTTCATAGAACCAGATCTGCTCTTTGGGCATTTGCCAGTTCGCGCCCATATACTTACGCAGTAAATCATTGGACTGGACAAAATGTTGAGCCCGTTTGGCGTGCTCTTCGGCCCAATGGGCCGGAATGTAGTCAGCCGGCACGGGCGATTGTTTGATGAACCCGGGCTCGGGATAGACATAGCCGTGCTCGGGAGAGCCGATGAACCACGGCAGAAAGACCGGGCGTAAGCGCGAGCGCCGTTGGGGCCAGCCCGATTTCGAGTTCAGCCAGGTTTTGTGCCACCAGTTGTTCATGCCCAGAGCGGTCGATTCCAGGACCATGAACACACGGGCGTCCGGATGCACCGCGCGAAAGAGCGAGGAATCGATCAGTTCCTCCGGACCGAGACCCTGGTACTCGAATTCCGCCAATTCGGAAATGTGCACCACCGTCGGCGTCGTGCCGCGGGCGATACCCGAGACTTGAGAGCCGGACTGCAGGGTCACAGCCGCTCCCGTGTCGAATTCAAACCACTCCCCGCCCTGCTTCTTGGCCGCGTCCCGGGGACCGCCCGTGAAGCCGGGCACCAGCCACGGCGGCTGGTAGCGGATGACGATCTCCATCATGTCGGCCAGTTTGCCGCTTTTGTCCGGAGTCGAGGACGCCAGCACGGCATTGATGTGCGAATAGAATTGCACGCGGTGCAGCTGGGTCAAGGAGACTTCGCGCGAGATCCCCAGCTGGCGTGCTTTCAACGACTGCAGTTCAATGCCAATGCCTTCGTATTCGTTTTCGGCATAGATGTCGTTCAAGATGCGCTGAGACACCCACGGGGTATAGCGGACGATGCGGTCCGAGCGATCCTTGATCCAGACGAAGCGGGTTTTCCAGTAATGGAAGTCGTAGCGGCAGAGGAAGCGCGAGTTGCGGATGAACTCCGTCTCTTCGGCCAAGAGGGCCCGGGACCAGCGCTGCTCCTCCTCGAGCCAGAGCGTTTTCAGGTGGCCGAGGCCGGATTCGACTTCCGAACGGGTATGGTAGACCGGCGGCTTCAGCGGGTAGATGCGGGCGCGCTCCTCGGCGGAGACTTGTTTGGCACGCTCCCGGTTGCGCTCGATCACCTTCTGGATGCGCTCGTCAATAACCTGGTGGTGGTACATGATGATGGTCCGCGGAGCCACAATTGGAGCGGATGCGGAGGCCGCAGTAGCAGATCATAAAGCCCGACATGAGACCCGTGCCCGCGCAGCGCTTGCAGTCGGAGCGCGCGTCTTTCACCGTGATGGCGAGGAGCGAGCCCGGCCGCTCATCCACGGGATTCCCGTTCCCGTCATAGGCGCGCCAGACGATCCAGTTGTCGAAGAAGGCGTAACGGAGGGTGTAGCTCACGAGCTCGAGTTTACCTTAACTGCCGTCGGCGTCGAGGGTATCGGCGAGTTCCAATTCCATGATCTCCTCACCGGGAGAGGGGAGGGCGGCGATGGGCGAGCGCTTGCCGATCAAGGAATGGGTGCCGCCGACCGCCTGGATATTCGTCGTCTGGTGGCGCGGGATGGGGACATCCCCGGTCGTTTTCAAAAACAGTTCGCGGTCTTTGAAACCGTCCGCTCCGGAGCGCAGCGCTTGTTTGGCCGTGTGGATGTAGACCTTGGGACGGTAAATCGATTGCACAATGGTGTGTTCGAAATGGCCGTGGTCGTATAAAAACGGGACAATCGCTTTCAACAGCGTCCGCGGCGCGACGCCCGCATGTTCGCAGAGCCATTCCGGAGACAGATAATGATCCTGCTCGTAGCGGGTCATCTTTTTGAACGTGTCGACCAATTTCTGCATATCGGCGTCCCCATCCTGGGCGGCCTGGTCGACATAGTACAAATAGGCGCGCCAGTTCGGATCCAGGTGCTGGAACGCCAGGACCAGCGGCGTCTTCGGAATTTTGAGTTGAGCGCCCAGACCGTTGGCGAACGACCTGGAGGCCTTCCGCGCTTTCAAGGCCTGGCGTTCGCGGGCGGTCGGACGACGTGGCATTTAAGGCCTCCGCCCATCGCTGGCCCGGGCAACGACCTTATTCCAGGGCAGTTCTTTCACAGCATCCGGACCGTATTCGGACTCCATCAGCTTTTCGTACTCGAGCACGGCCTGCATATGCCGATCCGACCACGGGACCACTTGATTGCCGACGGCGAATTCCGCCAGGGCATTCTGGCGCTCTTGGTGCGCTTCGGGCGTCGGGTAGGTCAAATCGCTTAAAGTCGACTGCCGGCGGCGATGGCCGTTGGCGCTGGTGGGCTGGACCACGGTTTGAGGCTCGGCACAGATCCATTGACCGACGGCAAAGATGATCGGCTCGGGCTCGGGCGAATCCTTCAGCCAGATGTGCAACTCGCGATTTTTGGTCATGTACTTGCGCACCTCTTGGAGGAAGTAGATATTGCCGCCCGAGGCGTTGGGATTGTGGTACACCACCTTTAACGTCATCGTGGCCTCGGCGGCCTCGGCGGTCGAGGCCCGGGTTTGGGCGGCGGATTGGGCTTGGGCAAGGGCGGTGGCGGCGGCGGCTTCGGCATTTCGGATTGTTCGCCATCGATGGCCTGGCCCCGCTCCAGGGCGTCACGGAAAATGTCGCGGCCTTTCGCTTCGCTCATCCCCTGGCGATGATCGGCCGCCCGGAAATCGGGCTGCACCGGCGCGTGACCGCCGGAAGCGGTGCCGCCGGATTCGACGATTTTCGGACCGCCCACCACCGGGGCTTCCTCCACCGTGCGCTCGCCCTGCTGCAACGAGCCGTAGTCCTGCTCAATCCAGGCAGCGTAGGAGCGCTTGCCGACTTCCTTCGCGTTCGGATTCGCTTGATTGGCCGGCAGCAGCGCGGCCGGACGCAGCGGGGGCGGACGCTGGAATCGGGCTTCGGCGACGGGCGAGGCATAGACGGTTTCGTGAAAACCCATCGCCTGCCGCCGCGCCTCCGGCAAGGGCAAACCGTGCATTTCGCGGATCTCGTCGGGGGCGTTGCTGCGGCTGTCCACCACGATATCGGCCTGGTGGTGCTCTCCGACGGATTCCCACTCCGGCGGTGGCGTTTCCGAAGCCACGGCTTCAAAGTAGTGCGGATGGACTTGCTTGGCCGCCCCGTAGATATCCAGCGTGATTTCCAGCCGCAAGATGAGACGGGTTAAGGCGAAGCGGCGCTCCAGTTCGGGCAGGGTCCGGATAAAATCCCAGAAGCGCGTGTGCAGGATCTCCAGCGCTTCCTCGCCGTTGATGTCGTGGTATTCGACTTTGGACGGGAGTTGGGTCATGGCTTCTCCATCGCCCGGTGCAGCGCACAGAGCGCTTTCGCCGTACAGGCGCAGATCCGGTAGCTCTCCAGCCGTTCGATGGCTTCCGCCAGCACCTGGCCCATGTGCATCGGGGAGTCCTGTTGCAGGAAGTTCAACGCGATGGAAAACATCTCGCCATCCGAGCGCAGCGCGACAATCGAACCGTGCCATTTGCGGAACAGGCTCGCGCCACCATCCTCGGGCGTCAGTCCTTCAAAAGCGAGCGAGGACCAGGAGCGCGGCAAGGCCGGAGGGGAGGTGGTCGGCGCTGCGGTCTTGGCTTCAGCCATGGGTGATCTCCTTCGGCAGCATATCCGGACTCACATAGAGCATGCGCTCTTTGTCGAGTATAGCCGTATGCATCCCCAGTTCCAGCCACCGATTCGCTTTTTCCAACGCTTCCAAGAAATGGAGGCGGTGCGCCTCATTCCCCGGCTCCAGTTCCCAGGCTCGCCGGAAATGCGTCACCGCCGGATCCAGCGCCCCGCTCCGAGCGAGCGCCTCGGCGAGACCCGCGTGCGCCCGGGCACTTTCGGGCGCAACGACCAGCGCCATGCGATAGGCGTCGACCGCCTTTTTGAAGTGGCTCAACTGGTATTCGATCGCCGCCAACTCCACCCAGCCCCTCGCCTGGTCGGGGTATTTCGTCGTCACTTCGTCCAGGATAAAGCGGGCTTCTTCCAATTCGTCCACCGTTGGATATTTCGAGGCATCGAAGCGGACCATGGCGATACCGATCAGGGTCTGACACTCGTCATCAACCTGGTGAACGGCTTCCAGATGGCGCAAGAGCAGGGCCGGAATGGGACAGTCGGTTTTGGCCTGGAGCCAGAACCGGGAAGTGGAGCCATAGACCCCGATACGCCGGCGGCCGAGCACCATCCAGGCCACGGCCAGCGGCACGATCCCCCATCCGAGCGGCGCCAAAACCAGGGCGACACCGAAGGCGGACAGGTAGGCGCGGTACTCGATGACGACGTTGTCCACGGGCGAAACGATATAGATCAGGATGGGTCCGAGCGTCACCAGAAGACCGAAGCGGAACGGGAAGCCGAGCGGTGTCAGGATCAGGCCGAGAGCCGAAGCCAGAACCAGATAGCCCCAGAACAACTCGGGTTCCGATTGCCGCTGGTCCAGCACGACCAGTTTCTGGCGGACGCCCAAGAGCGGACCCGTCAGATAATGGCCCAGCAAGAGAGCCAGGCGGTGGTGGGGCGGGAGCGCTCTTAGTTCAGCCACAGGACGGCTCCCAGAAACAGCGGCACCAGCACCGCTTCTTCTTTCGACATCAACGCCAAGATCCCGAAGAGCAAGGCAAGCGGCCAGAATCGGGAAACCGCCGCCACCAGAGCGGCCAACATGAAGACGGCACACAACACCGACGCCCGCCCCGAGATGTAGGCCACTGCCCCCGTCGCCAACGGGTGAACGGCGAACAATAAAGCGACCAGGGCGGCTCGAGCGTCCGGCAACCAGTGACGCGTCCAATGGTAGGCCAGAACCACCGCCACCAGGTGCAGGGCGATGTTGGTCCGGTGGAAGGTTTTGGGATTCATGCCCGCGCGATAAAAGTCCAGCCGGTAGGAGAGCCACGTCAGGGGACGGGATTCCACATACGCGCGCCACTGATCCAGGCGGGTGTTGCGCAGTTGCGTATAGAACACCACCCACGGGGGACGACGGTCTTGGCGCAACCCATTCAGGATCGCCAGATCGTCGAAGAGAAACGGGCCGTGGAGTGCCGGGTAGTAGAGGACGACGACCACGGCCCCGAGCACAAGATCGATGATCACGGGGCCATCTCCCGCAACGGCCGGCACGGGATCTGGAGGCGCCGGACGGCTAACCAGTCCGGATGCACCATCCAGTAACTCCACCAGTGGCGCCGCACTTCCTTGCGGTAATCGATAATGCGGTTCACCTCGACGGCCTGATTGGCCATCATCGGGATCGCCGTACAGGGGACCGTTTGCAGATCCTGCCGGAGCGATTCCACACCCGCCACGACCATCGGGAATTCCAGGCGGGCGTAAAGGATATTGTAGAGGCCGGTCGAGATCTGGGTGCCGATGATGGAGATGGTGGCCAGGACAATCGTCAGCAAGGCCGTTTTCAGTGTCTCTTTCGGCGAGCGCAGGCGCTGGAGGAAATCGGCCAGGGTCATCGCGAATTCCGTTAGGAAAAAAACCACGGTAATGCTAGTTTTTTTGGCGTGTCAAGACCTTTTTCCATCGTCCGCTCGAGCGAACCGGATGAACGCTACGGCGAGCAGTGCCGCTCGCGGCTCCACGACGTCAAGGCGTACGCCGCCTCCGAGTATGGGATCCCGGAAGAGCTGATGGAAACGATCCTGGCGGCCCTGGTTCTGGCGTATCCGGAAGCGCCGGTCTGGCTCGCGATTGATGCCAAACGCCATCCCTTCTGGGAGGATCTCGGATGGGTGCTGGAGCGGCTGGGGTGGCCGAAGCTGGAAGATCTGGCACCCATGCGCTCCCGAAAACCGCTCGCCCTGGACCTCTACGAGCAGTCGACGTACCTGTGGCTGAAGGAGCGCCATTTGAAAGGGCGGATCTTCATCGACATCGACATGAACGACCGCAAGATGGATGAGCCCACAACGGAAACCTACCGGATCCTTTGCCAAGAGACGGTCCGCTTGAACGGCGAAGTCGAGGTTGAGCGTCTGCCCTCCCGCGAGGCGAGGGAAGAATTGCTGCGGCAGATGAAACTGGTCCTGGACCCGGTGAATCGCCAGCCGGCGGTCCCCATCGCGGAATGGCCCCCGGCCGTCACCGTGTGGCTGAAGGATCTGGAAGACTTGAACCGAGACTTGCAGTATGGACCCGTCCTGTTGCGCAACATCCACCGGCTCGAGGCCAACCGGGCCGCCCTTTTCGGTCGAGCGGCGACCGCTTCCACCGATCAGGCGATGGTGCGGCGGATCCTCTCCAGTTATGTGCTGCGCTGGCACCGCCAAATCCTCCGCTACTACTGGGACGAGGTGATGCCCCTCGGGGAGCCGAAGCGCATCCGGCATCGCAAAGGCGGGGCCCGCCTGGAAACCCTGCCGGATCGCGCCAAGCTGGTGCGCCTCGTCGACTCGCCGTGGCGGGACCGCACGTCCTTCATCACCAGTTTGATCGAGCATCAGTTTTTGGAACCGATCTCGTGCCTGCGCTACCGCGAATACGGTTCACCCTCGGGCTACCGGATGAAGATTGTCGTCGGCTGGTGCCGCGCGGCCCGCAAATACTACGATTACACGCGCTATGGGGAACGGCTGATCCGCTTGCTGTATGATCCCGATTACGACTTCTTGAATATCCCCCAGGATCAATATTGATGATCGATTGGGGGCGAATGGGCGGCAGTGCGTTGTTCGTTCTGGTCCTCGGGCTGGCGGGCTGGATGTGGTGGCGCCGAGGACGCCACTAAAATGCCTCCGGAACTCGAGCGGGAAGTCCGGGATGAAATCGTGCGGCTCTATCAGCGACAGATCGGCATACCGGCCATCTGCAAGCGCTTGCGGGTCGGCACCTGGACGGTCTATCACGCGCTGGAGCGCGCCGCGATCCCGATACGGGCCCGGGGCACGAAACGCGTGACCTGCGTCGAATGCGGTCAGCCCTCGGCGGGGGCGAAGCGCTGCGTCTTCCATAACCGGTTGCATGTCGCGGCACGATGTCTGGAAGCCAACCGGCGCTATCTGGAGAAATTGAATGCCCATACCCGGCGCAAACGCCAGCGCGAGGCCAACCGGCGCTACCGGGCCAAGGGAAAAGCGGATGCGGGCTTGGGCTAAAGCCGCCCTCCTGACGCTCGTCCTTGCCTCCAGCGGCGTGATTTTAGGCGAAGCGCTCCATGGCGTGATCGAGTTCGTCAGCGGTGAAGACTGGGGCCATATCCATGAAACCTTATGGAAAGTCCATAATGAAAATGAGTAATCTCGGCTGGATGCTCACGCTCGTCCTCAGTCTGGTCGTCGTCCTTCAAGAGCGCACACGGAGCATCGCGTATAAGCCGTTATTTCCAAGAATTTCCCCCAGCGCCTTGACGCTCATCAATAACACGACGGAGCCGCTGACGGCGATCATCCAGCGCGGCGATCATCAGCGCACGCTTCGGTTATTGCCGAGAGGCCAATTTCCTCAACAAATCGTCCTCAAGCTGGAAGATATCCCATGAGCGCGACGGAGAAATCCACCACTTACGCCGCTCGAGCCGACTATCAGCACAACGCGCAGTATCTGGCATCCAAGGCCCTCTCGGACTGGAGCCTGATCGAGGGAGTGGTCCGCGGGGATGTCTTGAATGTGGGCTGTGCCGAGCCGATTGACGAATTGCAGTGGGCCGATCAAGCCGATTCGTGGCTGGCGATGGACGCCAATCAAGCCATCATCGATATGGCCTCCATGCGCTTCTGTCAGCATGCGTCGGCGGAACTCGCCCGGAAAGTGCGCTTCGCCAAGCACAGTGTGACTGCCGCGTGGCAGGCGAATCCTTTAGGGACGCAGCAATTCGATCTGGTCCTCTCGTTCTCCACCGTCGAGCATATCCCGGATCGCTACGACCGGCAGTTGGCGCTGGCTCGACTTTACCGATGGACTAAAGAGTACGGGTATTGCGCCATCACCGTGCCCAATCGCTGGAACTGGCGCTACCGGCGCTTATCGACCGAAGGCCAAAAAGCCGGAACGATGGACTTTGTCTATGAATACTTGTACAGTCCCCTGGAATTGAAGCGGGATTTAGAGCGCGTCGGCTTTCACATCGAACGCTTCCGGAGCGACTACCGGTTAACGCCCTGGAACGGCGCCTATGGCTATGGGCTCCCCGACGGCTGGAGCCAGAAGTGGGCGGAATTCAAAATGCTGTTCGGACCCCGGATGGGTTATTTGTGCCGACGGACTTAAGATGGCCGAAAAAAGGAGGTCGACGCGATGATAACGGGAGAACAACTGGCCAACTGGTTCAGCTACCACGAACCGCAGGGCGATGAGCCGGAACGCTATTCGAAGGTCCGTACCGCCGCTTTAGCCTTTGCCAATGTCGTTGTCGACTGTACACCGCCATCGGTGGACCAGAGCGAGGCGATACGGAAAATCCGGGAAGCGGTCATGACGGCCAATGCCGCCATTGCCTGCCATGGCGAATAAGCCCCGCCCGACGGGAGACGCTCGGCGATGACGACGATCCTCACCGTCATCCTCGTCATCGTCATCGCCGGCACCCTCCTCCATCTGGTCCACCGCTATGTGCCGATGGACGCCCAATGGAAGAGGCTTTTGGACTGGGTCGTCGTGGTGATGATCTTGATCTGGCTCTTGGATCGGATCGGGGTGTGGTCGTATCTGGGCCTTCGGATCCACGGATGACCGCCCAGGAACTCGGGACCCTGCTCGATGACGAACCCGCTGGCCGTGAAGTCCAGGTGATGGATACGCGGGGCCAACTCTGGGTGATTGCCCACGTCGACACCAGCGCGGATGGACCGATCGTCCTCTGGCTCGATGGGCCAGCGGGTCCCGAATCGAAAACCCGTCGGGGTTCATCCTGCTCATGGGAGCCATCAGATCCCCCGTGATGTTCCTTTCGATCGTATCAGGCCATACGTGAGGGGTTTAGGCCGCTCGAATTTCGCGCCGCGCCATATCCAGCGGTTCAGGATATTCGCGAGATTCTTCCGTGTCACATCGATCCCGAAACGATGCTTCAGCTCGATTTGGATCGTGTCGATATGCATTGTGCCTCGTTCCTGGAGGAGCGCCTCGCATGCTCCGGCAACCGTTGTCGGTCCCTCTGCCGTCGCGGTTATATCGCTTTTCGTTGTCGTTGTGTTTCGGCCAGTCGTTGTCTTTCGGTCCGCTGTCTGCATCTCCCGCTCCAGCATGCGTTCCAGGCAATCGAGTGCCTCCCGGTGCTGCTGAATCCATTGACGCAAGAGTTCAAGGTGCATGGCGCGGCGCGCTCCCCGACTTAGGGTAGGGGAGGCGGCCCGTCATCGCCACTACTGAGATCCAGCGGACCGCCGAAGCAATCATTCCGGATCCACTCGACGATAATCACCCGCGTCCGGTTGGTTCCCGCCACCAACTCGACGTCGCAGTTGTTATAGACCAGCGCCTCATCCTGAATCTTGCCGTTCCATAAGTTATACTGCGCCAAGTGCGCTTCAATCGACCATCCGTATTCGGCATGCCACTGGAGGTCTCCATCCCCGATACCAATGGCAAATGGGCCTCCCACCCATCCGCAATTGTTGTAGATCGCGACCCCGAAGCCGACCGACTTGAAGGGATAGGGATAGTTGCATACCGCAAAGCCCGCCAGATACCCCGTCGCCCACTCGGCGTATCCGGCGGCAACCGCCGGACCCATGTGGAGCGGACCCGGATTCCATCCCGGAGTGAAATTCCCCCAGGTGTGATCGTCCCCGGTATAATCGTGGAACGATGTCTGAGCCATCAGAGGCACGGACAGCCAAAACACCCCAAGAATCCACAAGCATCGTTTCATTTCTTCCTCCACAGCGTCGGATAGAGGGCACTGCGAGCCGCCAAATCCAATGCCGCATTTTCATCCTGCTTGCGCAGGACACGGATCAATTCCGTTGCCCGCGACTTGATCTCGGCCGCATAAATCGCTTTGTTCAGGACATGATCCGGTATGCGGAACCGACCGTCTTGGACATCGTAGACGTAGTTCCATGCATCCGCGTTCCCACGGGACTTCTTCAGTTCCAGGAACTGCTGATCGAGATCCTTTTCGGCTTGAAGCTGAGCCTGAACGGCATCCGCCGTATGGTTGGAATCGGGACCGACCACTTCGCCGTCGTCAAAAATGACTGCGTCGAGAGCGACTCCCGTCAAATCGTGAAGAGGCCCATCCGGACCAACGATATTCCACGAGGGAATCACGAGTTGGGATCCTCCGGGTGGAAGGACGGTACTCCGATCGCCATTGCGCAGCGGACCAAAGGCGGTTCGCACATGAGCGACGCCTCCGTTGAGGTAGTCGAAGTTGATCGTGTATCCCACGATTTTCCGTGGAGTATGGTTCCGAATCACGGGCCGCGTCAGGTCCCCCGTGAGTTCGACACCGGGTAAACCCTTCATCGTGGCACTCTTGGCATTCTGCCCCAGGATGGGTACGGCCATCAGTAGCCATGCCCCCAAAATGCTGCTCATTTTCATGGTCTGGACTGCCCCCTGTTTCTTTAAGATTTCGAAGCCATTTCACCTGGCAGGAGAAATTTCACTGCGGGTCATGCTTGACCTCGATGTTGCCATCGATCTGGTCGGCCGCACCCGTCAGGGCCCGGGCCACCATCCGCGCCACACGCGGAGGCATCCCGAACCAGGTGACTTCCGTGTCGAAGTGAATGACTACATTTCCCGCCTCGATCCGCACCTGAAACTGCAGCAGCTCGCCTTCATCGTCCGGCCCGATGCGGTTCAAACCGATGTTGTACATCCTATTGCTCATCATTCTCACATTCCGGGCTTGCCCGCAGGGAACCCGCCTGTCGCACCCCGTTTCGATTTGTCCCTCATTTTGCCCCGCATGGCTTTCGCTTGGTTCTTTATCATTTCTTCTTCTTCCTGCATCTTCAGCAGTTCTTCCTCCTCCATCCTCATGACTTTTTCCGCTTCCGCATCGGGTCGGAAGGCCCACTCCCAGTCCCCGTTGTCGGTTTTCGTTTCCCGGTTTCGGGAGAGTTGGGCGGCAAAGCGCCGCGCATCGAAGGCGCTTTGATAGAAACACTGCTTCAGCCACAGGGCCACGTCCGGGTCCCCCGCAAGGCGTTCGGCCTGGTGCGCCCAGGCGATGAGCGATGCCTGGGCCTCCCGACCCTCCGGATCGACCCAGCGCTGGCGTTTCATGGCCGCGGCCTCCGCTGGAGGATGGGGACTTCCGGATCGGGACTGCGGCCCACCCACCAGACGGCGACGGCCACCGCCACCACTGCGAGGGCGAGCATGAGGGCGATGCCCAGCCCCAGGTCCAGCCAAAAGCCGCTCATCGGGGCTTCGCCACCCGGGCCGGTTTGTGCCGATGCGCGCGCGGGTTTGAGCCGCGCTCGATGCGGGCGTGGCCCTGCCGGCGCAACTGCGCCAAGGTGGCGGCCACTTGTGCCGCCGCCGTGCGCTTCCGCGACGGGAAGCGGAAACCCGCCGACACCAGTTCCTCGGTCAAGTGGGCGACCGTCTCCCCCTCCGGATGACCGTCCAACAGCTGACGCAGCACCACCGATAGCGAGCCGGCCGGCATCACCGCTTCCGGCAGCGGTGCGGGCCGCCCCCGCGCCCCCGGTTCCAAGGACCGCTCCAGGACCTCAATGGCGTCCAAGCGACGCACCGCCGCCATCAAGACCTCCACCGCTTCCCGACGCAGCTGTTCCAACACGTTCCAGGTGTGAAGACGGTCGTGCCCTCCCTCATCCCGCATCTCCCCATCGTGCTTCATCGTGGATCCTTCTTCCCCCCGCACCGATGGTATAGCAAAACTATACACCGCGCAAGTCCGCACTACGCTATACTTCTTGCATGAGAACACCTGGAGTCACACCGAATTGTGATCGACTGCTTGGGCTGCATCAGGACATCACGATCATCTATGTCGTCGATGGGTACTCTGCAACGTTCAACACTGAGGATGCTCGAACGGTTATGGAAGGCCGTGGCCTGAGTGTTATCGAAGCACTTCGAGATTTAGAAGAGCAGTTAGCGAAGGTCGTGAAGATCGATAAGTACAATTTCACGACGACGAAGGAACTCTTCTAGTCACGCCCGGGTGCGGATCCCCTCTCCCTCGACCCCCGGAACCCGCTTCCCTTTGAGAAACCCTTCCCTTGTATGCTACCCTTCACCGACGTCACTGACGACCCCTCCTCCCCGATTTCGGCCTCCTGATCCCGGTTCCCTAAGCATCCGGGAACGGGAGCCTCCCGATGAAAAGGAACTCCCATGAAGTGTCTGCTTGAAGGCGCCTTCGCGATGCTGGCCGTCCTCGTCCTCTGGCGACTCTGGATTCGCGATGCCCTCCTGTTCCTCCGCATCTTTGGACGCGTGTGGCAGCGCCAAACCCGACGCGAACGCGAACGCCGCCGCCGATTCGACCCTCGCGTCTGAGGCTCAACCCCCTCCCCTCCCCAAAAAAACCCTCCCCAAAAAAAGCGACGCCAGCAAAAATCGCACGCCGTTGGCTGGAGCCGCCGACGAAAAAATAATCCGTCGTTGGTTCGAGCCAGCGCGCACATTCCCCGCCCACCCCCCTCGGACAATGAGGCGGGGATGGGGACAACGGGAACCGCGGAAACGATCGGTCGCCGATACATAGGCAAGCGAGGTAGCCTAGTATGGAGTGCAGCTTGAGGCTACAAGATACAGTGCTGATAATCGGAAGTTCCCAGTTGGGGTATTATGTTAACAATGGCACAATCGAGCGCACTATGTCGCACAACGATACATTCGGCAGCAGCAGTATACTGCAAGATACCTCGCCAGCAGGATACGCTTGAGTCCGTGTGCTTGGCGAGTCCCCGCAAGCGAAGCGAGAGAAGCCGGCAGCCAGGCCAGGGAGTCCGGAAGTGAAGCGCTGGGCCCGATCGTAGCGGAGCTCTCGAGGGAAAAGCGCTGCAAGAGAGTGAGTAGCCAACCGGAGTCCGCCAGGTGGGAAATGCGCTCATTTCCGGAGGCCTGAGAATAAACGCGTTACGCTGGTTGCCAGCTTAATAATAAAAAAGCTTGACATCTGCGGGCGCGTGACATATTCTTATCGTCAAGTTTAAGTAGAGGAGATAGAGACATGAACAGAACCCAAGAGACGAACACGAAACATAACCATGCCGTGGTGTTTGGGCGCCGACAAGAGGGCTGCCCGCGCTGTAGTGAATTGAAGGCAGGAGCAGCGCCACGGCAGGGATGGGGCCAAGCGAAGCGCGAGATGGAGGCACAGCAGCTGCAAGCGATACGCCGACATGATTTCAGCGCGTGTGCAGCCGCCAATGGTGTCTGCACGCATTTTGACTGGTAGAGAAGGAAGGACAAACACATGAAAGTCAGACCGATCTTTGCTTATGCGTTCATCATCGCGGCCATGATTCAACACTTGGTTTTGGCGTATCTGGTCTACACCCGATAGGAGACTTCAATGAAAACGAAATGGGACGTCAGCACACTTTGCCACATTTACAACGAATCCACATGCCCTTGGAAACTGCGTTCGGACCATGAACACCGGAGACATTGTCAACGAGCACGGATCGCTCTGAAGTTCTTACGGCGGCAATTTCGTGAGAATCGCGACTACAAAGAACTTTCAAGCGGCGCATTGTGGCCGATCACTTGAGTAAATAACGCGGGCTCTCGTCGGTTGCACCCGAGGAGAGCCCATTGATCACTCGAAACCTAACCATCACGAAAGGAAACGAATGTCAACTCAGAATTTACCACAGAAGAAACCATTTCAGTTACTCACCTTAGGTTCTAGTAATCCCAAAACGGCAAAGTCGGAGAAACAACAGCATTTCACCTTCATTCTGCACTTGGCGCCGGCGAAACGGTCCGGCTACAACATGTGCCCATGGAGTACTCCGGAATGTGAAGCGCTCTGTCTGAATACCGCAGGGCACGGTGGGATTTTCAAGCCAGGCGAAGAAACAAACGCGGTACAAGACGCACGGATCCGACGCACACGCTTATTCCGGACCGATCGCGAGACGTTCTTAGCCTTGCTGGTTCGCGATATCGAAAAAGGCATACGCTACGCACTGCGCAAGCGTTTGACTCCCGTATTCCGGTTGAACGGTACCAGTGACCAGGTCTGGGAAAAGATTCCTGTGAAGCGTGCTGGCGTTCGTTATCCGCACATCTTCGCGGCATTTCCGACCGAACAATTTTACGACTACACGAAAGCACCCTATACCCTCCGTCGACACGATATCCCGAATTACCACTTGACCTTTTCGCTAGCAGAAACTCTGAAAAACCGGCGCGACGCCGGTATCTGGCAAGCGCACGGCAAAAACATCGCGGCCGTATTTGGCGTGAAATCGCCGGCCGAATTTCCGAGCTCCTACCGCAATCGGAGGGTGGTCAACGGCGATGAAACGGATTTGCGTTTCTTGGATCCGGCCGGGGTGGTCGTCGGGTTAAAGGCAAAGGGCGCCGCACGTCGGGCAGAGAACGGCTTTGTGATCACACTTTAAACAAACAATAGGAGACGAAATGATCAACAAAAGGATCGTTTACCGAGTACAGCCAGCTGGACTGAAGTTAGGAAAGCATCGAAGCGAGACAAGCGCAGGTAATCTGGATCACGGCGTACACGTATTCGGAAGTTTAGAAGAGTTGTACAACGCTGTCCGCGGCTGGGTGAGTGAAGAATCAACACCGGAAATCGTAACGATCCAGACAACGAACGAGTATGTCGAGGACAATGGCGATTACGAGGGCTATGTCCTGATTGGCAACAAAGGCAAAATCGTAGAGCGTCGCACATTTGCAGACTGGGACACCATGCTTGCCGCTTTGGTAGCGGAAATGGAATCCGCTTACATGACACGACACAACTACGTGGAAAACGAACACTGCGACGGTCAGAACACATGCCGCGAATGCGGGGCTAACGATTATCACAGACCGACATGCACGTTAGCAAAAGACGAGTAATCAGGAGGGAACGCATGGTATTCACCGGATTCACTGGCTATGAAGAATGGTTTTTGGAAATGAAATTACGGATCGCCTGGGAACTCCGCGCCAAACTGGGATTCGAGTGTATTTCGCCCAATGACGGGGTGGAAAGCGATTACGAGAATTAAAAAACAAAACGGGCCCGTCGGAACAACGGGCCCGTTTTTTCCAGGAAGACTCGAAAATGTGGGACGAAGTGATTTGAAAATCACTTGAAATCGCCAGTATAAATTTGAAAATCCGAGTATAAATCCGACCGACATAGCGGCAAGCCGCTTGACATAAGCTTAGCAGTAAGTTAAAACCGATAATGACAAAGAGATGGAGGCAAGACCCATGACTCGAAAGATAACACGACTCAAGAACAGCTTTCACAATACGTCCACACACGTCCGTTTAACGCCGGAAGAAATGGAAGCCATCGAATATCGCGCCTATACGGGCGATTCCCAAGCACGGCGGCGCATGGCCAGGGTGGCAGAGAAACTGTGCGCCAAGAAATCCGGTTGCACCTGCAGCAACGGATGGGGGGAACGCTAATGTTTGCCACAATCAATATTCCCGGTTCCTTTCATTTTGAGTACTACGGGCCCGCTAGCCGCTCCGAATGCGCGGCCTGGCTCTCTAAGCGCGTGGCGCGCTTAGAACAGACCCAGCAAATCACCTCCCTGTTACCACAGCGGATCGTGAGCAATCGCGAGGCGGAATCGTGGCGCTACCGTGACGGTTCACCCGTCGTCCGTCCGGAATCGAAAGCGTTCGATGATCTGTACGAACAATTCGCGCGCCGACGGGATGAGATCTTTCAGGCTTTGCCCGCCGAGCAGCAAGATTACGATGCCTATTTGCGTTCGGAAGATCAGGCCGCGCGGGAGCTTTTACGATGAGAGATACAGACATTGAAGGCAAAGAATAAGGAGGAATCCCCGCATGACGAACGATCCAGCGGATGCAGTGACGATCTTGAATCTGAAGATGAGCAACGGCGAGATCACGCTGGAGGAGTACGAAAAACAGGTCTGGGCACTCGGCTATACCCGTATCTCGATCCTCAGCATCCCCGGCGATGCGGGCCCTGCTCCTGAAAATACGATGAGAGATAAAGACATTGAAGGCAAAGAAGAATAAGGCCGCACAGGAACTCGGTTCTTTGGGAGGCAAGGCGCGGGCACTCGCCTTGTCTGCCGAAGAACGTTCCGCGATCGCGCGCTTGGGCGGGAAAAAGGGCGGGAAGAACAGCTGGACGAGCCGGCCCGGGCGCAGCGAGAAGCCCGCGGCCGTACGGCAACGTCTCTACCGTGAGCGGAAAAAAGCGAAAATAGAAAGCGCCGTATAAATTGAAAATCATTTGAAATCGCCGGTATAAATTTGAAAATGTCCCGCCTTTATCAGCCCGAACCGCGTACCGAATTCTGGCCCGAGGACTCCGTCCGCGTCATCCAAGCCGGCGGCTGGTCGGTCGTTCTCCGCAAGGGCGACCGCTTCGGCTGTTTGACCCTCACCTCCTGCGGCAAGCGCCTCTTTGCCCAAGACGGCATTGAAGACCGCCTGGATTGGATGGAACTGACCTGCCTCTGCGGCAAAACCATCGCCCTCTGGGCCTCCCGCTTTCCCGGCAAACGCAAACTCAAAGATTGCGGTTGCGGCCGCTCCAGCCGCGACCATAGCTACGTCGTCGTCGGCGTCAGCCTGCCCTTAGAAACCCGCGAAGACGTCGAGCGCTTCCGCCAGGCCGAAGGCCTCAGTTTTTCCCGCGCCATCGTCGAACTGGTCCGCCGCGGGCTTCCCCGCAAACCATCACGCTGATTTGACAGCCAAAACAATCGACGCTATCCTCCCCCCATGTCGCCTCAGCGCTAAAGTGCGAAGCATCTCGGCTTCCCCCGAGCTCCCCCAGGGGCTGGATCGGTTGCTCTCGGAAATCCGGCGCTACCTGTATTTGCCCGATCCCTCGCCGCTGCTGGTGACGCTCGGCGCTGTCGCCGCCAATCGCCTCCCCGGCAATCCCGTCTGGTTGATCCTCGTCGGACCCTCGGCCTGCGGCAAAACCCAGATGCTCGAATTGTTGGCGGGCCTGCCCTCGGCCCGCATCGTCTCCACCATCGCCAGTCCCGCCGCTTTGCTCAGCGGCACCTTCCGCAAGGACGCCCCGCCCGGGGGTTCCGGAGGTCTGCTGCGCGAACTGGGCTTAAACGGCATCTTGCTCATGACCGATATGGCCGGCATGCTCGCCCTCCCGGCCATTTCCCTCCAGCAGGTCCTGGCCGCCTTCCGCGATATTTATGGCGGCCGCTGGGTCCGGCCCATCGCCGGCGGCGGCGGCCGGCGTCTGATCTGGGGACCGCAGAAAGCCGGGGAGCCGTTCGGGCACCTGACGTTTTTAGGCGCCGCCACCCCCGCCATCGATCGACACCAGCGCTTGAATCGGGAACTCGGCGAACGCTGGCTCTACTTCCGCTTTCCCGCTTCCGACTCGCTTGGCGAAACCGCCCGCGCCCTCCAGAACAAGGATCCACTGGAGGTGAACCGCATCCTCCGGGGCCGGGTCGCGGGTTTTTTCCGCACCCTGGCGCCCCGCCCGAAACGGGACTGGACCCCCACCGAAGAGCGGCGGTTCACCGCCATGGCCTCATTGAGCGTCCGGCTCCGCTCCCCCGTCCGGCACTCGCTAGAGGGCGTCGCCGAGGCCATGGAGGCCGAACGGCCCCAGCGCCTGGCGACGGTTTTAGGCCAACTCGCGCTCGGCCTGGAAGCCATCGGCCTCGGCGAGGCCGAGCGCTGGCCCCTCGTCGCCAAAGTCGCCCTCGACTCCACCCCGCGCCTTGCCGCGGAACTGGTCCGGGTCCTCCACCAGTTGACCCCGCCCGCCGAGGTCCTGGGACTGCGCGATCTCGCCTTCCACTTGAAACAGTGGGGCCGCAGCCAATTCCTCGTCCAGCGCATCGTCGAAGACCTCCAGATCCACGGTGTTGTCGAGGTCTTCCGCTCAGGACGCCCGCCGAAGTCCATCACCATGGATCATGCGGTGGAAACCGGCGGCCCCGAACTCTCGGTCGGACTCTCCCCGTTCACCCGCCATTGTCTGGAGCAAGGCTGGGATTGGACCGCTTCTTAGACTTCCACGATCCGGATGTTGTGGCAGGCCAGCATCAGTTTCGCTTTGAGGATATAATCCCGGGTCCGGGTCGCGGGCGATTTCACGTCTTCCACGACCTGGCGGCCCTCGAGGTCTTTGTACACAAAATCCGCTTTGTATGTCGCGATCAAGACGCCATGAACCTCGAGGGTGTAGCTTTTCTGCAACTCCAGATTCGAGATGATGCCGGCCCGAACGAGCAGCTTCAATTCCCCATAGCGTTTCGCTTCCCGGTCGGAATCGAACCAGTGCCCATCGACTTCGGTGCGCTTGGCGTGGTATTTATTCCTGCTGGGCCATAATCCGCGATTCATCGCCGGAGCCCTTTCGCGAACACGTTCCCCAACAGCGACCATTCGAGCTGCCGCGCTTCGCCCGTCTCGTGCACTCGAGAACAGACCCATGGACCGGAAATCCGCACCATCGGCACCCCGCGGCTATCCGAGCGCAGCAAGGGCACGTCGAAAAACTTCCCACACACTTCGCACCGGCGCATCTGTCGGGCGAGGGTCATCGCCGAATCCACATTCACCGCCATCCCTGCTTTTCCGCTTGGTCTTTCGCCCATTGGGAGCGCTCGTCCCCTTCCTCGGGCACCGTCGATAATCGAGGCCGCCCCCGTCGGGCTTGAGCGAATTTCACGTACAGCAATTGCCACTCCGGGTCCCGTTCCAGCTCGGCGATATGCTGGCGCTGGGCCTGCTTGCCCGCTTCCCGCCACGCCTGGACTTGCTCGTGGCTGACGCCGGCCTTCTCCCGCAACGCTTCCCATGTCGGTGGCTTGTCGTTCCGCTCGAGAATCACGGCTGTTTTTTTCTCCAGTAAACGTCTGCCGTGCACGACCTGGATCGCGTCCAGCACGTCGTAGATGGGCGGAAAGTTCACCCCGAACTGCGGCCGCCAGGTCCGGATCACGTCCGCCACTGCCTCGACCAGATCCAGCGTCGGCGTCGTCTCGAGCGCATCCACGTAGATCTCCAGTTCCCGCTCGTTCAGTTCAGTGCGGAACGCCGCCTCCATCCGCTTCAAATTTTGCAAGCACACGTGCCTCCGCTTCGTCTTGTCGTCGCATGCGCGCTTGAGCGGGGGATTCGTACTGCCGTTGCTTTCCATTTCCGGAACCTCCGTATTTGCGTTCGCGTCTCAACCAGTTCCGCCACGTCGCCACCCAGTCCGTCCGGCGCTGGCCTTTGCCGCGGAAGTGATCCAGCATCATGGCGGTTTCCTGAGCGATGGTGGGATTGTCAAAGCCTTCCGCATTTGCCCATTCCCGCATCTGCTCGCTGATTTCAAATTCCGTTGGCGCGTCGGTCGGGCCGCGTCCAGGTCTACCACCCACTCGAGGGAAAGAATTAAATACAGGTCTAGGGGAAGCAGAAGCAGATGCAGAAGCAGATGCAGACTGCAGAGCTTCGTTTTGCTTCCCGTTTGCTTGGCCCTCTGCTTCGCTTTTGCTTCCCGTTTGCTTCGCGTTTGCTTCGCCTTTGCTTCCCGTTTGCTTCAGGTTTGCTTCGTCTTTGCTTCGTCTTTGCTTCGCATTTGCTTCAGTTTTGCTTGCTGTTTCAGCGGCTTGTGCTTCATTTCCGCGGGCCCTCTGCTTCGTCTTTGCTTCGGCTGGTCGAGCGGTCTGCTGCCGTCGTGCTTCACCGGAACGGACGCCGCC
>Ga0126383_10000049_pt1 | contig 56563 bp, 46 predicted proteins | sample PanSoiMetPlot_35_FD_96882 | JGI IMG/M metagenome (GOLD analysis project Ga0126383, IMG submission 96882) | Tropical forest soil microbial communities from Panama - MetaG Plot_35 | ecosystem: Environmental > Terrestrial > Soil > Tropical forest > Bulk soil | place: Panama | collected 2016-02-17 | reverse complement strand
GGAGAGGTGCCGGAGCGGTCGAACGGGGCGGTCTCGAAAACCGTTGTCCCTCTTACCGGGGGACCGAGGGTTCGAATCCCTCCCTCTCCGCCACTTCAGAACAGAACTGCGAACGCCGGTCGTCGAACAGCGACATGATTTGCCGCATCATGACGCGCATGGGATCGTCGCCCATCTCCTGGGTGATGGAGACGAGCTTCACGCCGTTCTTGACGAGCTTGCGGACGTAGAATTCCAGCTCGAAGTGATCGCGGAAGAACCGCGAGAAGCTGTGGACGATAACGATATCGAAGGGCGCGGGCTTCGACGTGCCGGCCTCAATCATCCGCTGGAACTCGGGTCGGCGGTCGTTGGTGGCGAAGGCGCCAGCTTCCACGTAGGTCTCGACGAGCTGGTAGCCGCAAGAGGCGCAATAGGCTTCGCCCTGGCGCTTCTGGTCCGGGATGGAGACGTCGTGCTCGGCTTGCCGCGCCGTCGAAGCGCGCAACTAAAGGGCGGCGCGTAGCGGCACGGTCATGGCGGTGTCTCCTCGTCAGATCATCGGGGCAGTCTGAACAGCTCGTCGAAGAGGTCACCGAACCACGCTTCGAGCACGTCGAGCTCGGCGTCGGTGATCGGTACATGCTCAGGCCAATCGTCCATGACGGTCCAACCCTCGACATCGTGCTTGATCGAACGTCCGAGCCGCGGCCATGGCGCGGGGACGATGTAGAGATCGTCCGGCAATGTACCCCATTTGACGGCACGAGGGCGCGATGACTGATGCCTCGATATTGCTTCAGCATCACCCGCGGCGCGCTCAAGTGGAACGCCCGATTTCTACGCCAGACCATGCTTTCGCTTCCCGGTGACAGAGATCACGCCGCGGCATCGATTGGCTTCGCGCGTTCGATCCGCTCGCGCTCGCGGGGACTGTTCATAGCCTCCCACAGATCGCTACGGCGCTGCACGTTGAGCCAGAAGTCAGGGCTATTGCCGAACACGCGCGAGAGGATCAGTGCGGTAGCTGCCGTCACGTTCCGGCGGTTGTTACACAACTCATTGACGTGCTTGCGCTGCACGCCCATTGCCTCGGCCAGCGCGGCCTGCGTCAGCCCCATAGGCTGCATGAACTCCTCGACCAGGATTTCGCCGACCGTGGCCGGCTTGCGCTTCGTCGTCAGCATGGTTCGCCTCATCTGTAGCTGTGGTCGTCGAGATAGACGCCTTCCGCCTCGCCGCGGGTGCCGTCCCAACGGAAGACCAGCCGCCATTGGCTGTTGACGCGGATCGAGTGGAACCCAGCGAGATTGCCGCGCAGCTTCTCGAAGTGATTGCTGGGCGGCACCCGCAAGTCCTGATCGGTCGTCGCGTCGTCGATCATCTGGAGCTTGCGGAAGAGCCGGCTTTCGAGGTCGGACGGGATGTGCTGCGACCGCATATCCTCGACGAAGAAGGCAATTAGCCACTCGTCCCGAAAGCTCAGAATCATCCGGCGGCTCCGTCTCTGCGTCTATGTACCACTCATCGGTACAGAATGCAACTGCCGAAGCCTACGTCGCAGCGGATGGGCGCTCGGATCATTGCCATTATTGGCTTTTGGCGGAGACCGACAGCAGGGAGTGTTCGCTGGGAGTCCAAAAATCGCAATCCCTTCAGAGACATCCGCCCAACGCGCTTTGGCACATGGATGAAAGCGCTGGCAGCCTTCATGGAGCGCGTGAACGCGGAGCCCGATAGCGCACTCAGTCCATCCCGCGAAGTGTCCCCCCGCGAAGGACCATTCGAACTGATGAATCGCACTCGTGATGAAAGACGGGACGTCCCCTTGGGTCTGCGGTTTCGCGTGCTCAGTCGGGACAGATTCAAGTGCGTCCTGTGCGGAGCCCATCCCGCCAGAAATCCTGACTTCGACTTGCAGGTCGATCACGTAACTCCTTGGTCAAGGGCGGAAAGACAGAGCTCGGAAATCTGCGGACGCTGTGTGCGCAATGTAATGTCGGCTGCGGCAACCGATACGACGCTGACGATCAGCCTACGGCGGGGGTGACGTCCTTATAGGCTGTAGCGTAGACATAGTGCTCATCATCGTCGGGCGTGGCCCGCCATGATCCCTCTGTGGTTTTGAGGGATCGTGGCGACGGCGACGCGACTGAATTGCCGCCGGCTCGGCAGGCAGCGGCTGCGGGCGCAGCGGCCGGGTGGTCGGGATAGACGCTACTGCGAATGCCGCAGTCGGCCAGTCTCTTCCGCCAATCGCGTGGTCCGGTTAGAACGGGCTGTTACCCCGAACTGTGAGACACCTCACACGCAGACGCTGCGTGGAAGACGTATTGTGAGGCGCCTCTCGACGATGAGGGGCGCTTCTGAAGGGATAATCACGATGTGTGCATCACCGTTTGTGACACGCGGGCCGCCCAATACCGCAATTTCGTGTCAAGCGGCCGGCCCGGCGATTCTGAAACCAGCATTGCAATCCGCCTGCGATGAAGTGCTCGGCGCACAGCGTCGGCTGAAGGCGGTCAATCCCGCTGTCCAGACCTATCGCGACAGGATCAACAGAAAGATAGGCGTTGCAATCCTTTGGGCGGCAGTCGGCGTCATTCCGATCCCGGCTTTCGCACAAGAAAACGGGACGGTAGAGCGCAGTCAAGTGCCCGGTACCGCCGCTGTCGCGCCGGCTGGGCCAATCACCCCCGGCGGCCCCTGGAACGAATTCAGCTTCGGCGCCGCCGGCAGCTTCGCAAAGGGGTGTGCACCGGCGGATCCCAGTGCACCCGGATGCGCTCCGAGCAGCGCCGGCAATTCTCATTTCGTCGGAGCGCCGCCCTGGACGTTCATGGCGCCCAGCGATGGGGCAACGTTGACTGTGACGGATGCATTCGTAAAGGGGGACACTTTCCAGGTGCTGGATGTGGGAAACCCGATCGGCAGCACATCTGCGGTGCCGACCAGCTCGGTTAGCTGCGGCAGTGATCCCGTTCCTTGCCTGGCAGATCCGACGGTCAGCCACGGGGTGTTCAACCTGGGGCCCGGCGCGCATAGCATCACGATCAAGGCGTTGACCAGTCCGTTTCAGACTGGCGCGGCCTACTTCCGGGTCGACCTCAAACGCGACCACCTCGTCTGTTATCAGATCAAGGAACAAGGTCAATTCCGTCCCCGAGAGGTGGCTACCGAGGATCAGTTCGGTACTGCGAAATTCATCGTCACCCAACCCGAGCTCCTCTGCGTTCCTGCGTCCAAGACGGATATCACCCCGGCCAGGTGATCGGACAACCGAAGCACTGAGAAACGGACCATAGTTCTGTGTGGTGGCAGACCCGGAGCTGCAATGTTTCGGGTCTGGCGCCGCGTCGCTGGGGCGGCCTAGACCTGCAGTCGCCATCGGAAGGTTTCGCCGGCGCGAAAAGGCACGACGGCATTGTCGCCCTCCCCAATATGCTGCGGCACCATCCAGGGCTCTCGCCGCAAGCTGATGCGGTCCCGGTTTGGCGGGAGGCGATAAAATTTCGCGCCGTTCAGCGAGGCGAAGGCTTCGAGCCGGTCGAGCGCCCCTTCCTCCTCGAAGACCTCGGCATAGGTCTCCAGCGCACAGGGGGCAGTGAAGATGCCGGCGCAGCCGCATGCCGTCTCCTTTGTAGGAATCGCGTGCGGCGCGCTGTCGGTGCCGAGGAAGAATTTGTCATTCCGCGATGTCGCGGCGCGGCGCAGCGCGCGACGGTGCTTCTCGCGCTTCGCTATCGGAAGGCAGTAAAGATGGGGGCGGATCCCGCCGGCAAAGATCGCGTTGCGGTTGATCACGAGATGATGCGCGGTGATTGTCGCGGCCAGGTTGGGTCCGCCCGCGGTGACGTAATCCACCGCTTCTTCCGTCGTGATGTGCTCCAGAACGACGCGCAGCTCGGGCAGGCGCCGGCATAACGGATCGAGCACCCGGTCGATGAACACACCCTCGCGATCGAATACGTCGACTTCAGGGTCAGTCACCTCGCCGTGGATCAACAGCGGCATGCCGAGCTCCGCCATACGCTCGAGCACCGGCGTGATGCTGTCGTAATCGGTCACGCCGAAAGCGGAATTGGTGGTAGCCCGCGCGGGGTAGAGCTTAACCGCCGCGAACACCCCTTCCTCGTACCCGCGCGCGACCTCGTCCGACTCCGTCGTGTCAGTCAGATAACAGGTCATCAGCGGCTCGAAGGCGGCGCCTTTCGGAAGCCTGGCCAGGATAAGCTCCCGATAGGCGTGCGCCGCCGCGACGCTGGTCACGGGCGGCACCAGGTTCGGCATGACGATCGCGCGGGCGAATTGGCGGGCGGTGTACGGGAGTATCGTCGTGAGCATCTCGCCCTCGCGGAGATGGACATGCCAGTCATCCGGACGGCGCAAGATTATAGCCTCGATGCCTTGTGACATTATTTTCTCCCGTCGAGGGATTCTGAAACACGAGATCAGATTCTCCCCCTCGAATTTAATAGCACTCCGACGTAGAGAGTGCTAATTCTGACGCCGAAGGCGGGGTCATCGCACTCCCGGGTGCCCGAATATGATCGGGGAACCGAGATTCCTCGACGGCGAGGACCCGATGATCATGACTGCGTCCGATGTCGTGGGCCTCGTCGAGCGCGGCACCGCCGCTGCAAGAACCAACTGAAAAAAGGAAACGGTCATGGCTGCTAAGGATGTACGGCTCGGCACCGATGCGCGCGAGCGGATGTTGCGCGGCATCGGCACTCTCGCCGATGCGGTCAGGGTGACGTTGGGGCCGAAGGGCCGCAACGTCGTCCTCGACAAGAGCTACGGCGCGCCGCGAATCACCAAGGACGGCGTTACCGTCGCCAAGGAAATCGAGCTCAGCGACAAGTTCGAGAACATGGGCGCGCAAATGGTGCGCGAGGTGGCCAGCAAGACGAGCACGGTCGCCGGCGACGGCACGACGACCGCGACGCTGCTCGCTCACGCCATGGTGCGCGAAGGGGTCAAGGCGGTGGCTGCCGGGATGAACCCGATGGATCTCAAGCGCGGCGTTGACATGGCGGTCGACGCGGTCGTCAAGGACATTCAAAAACGCTCAAAGAAGGTCTCGACGAACGACGAGATCGCGCAGGTCGGCACTGTCTCGGCCAATGGCGATACCGAGATCGGCCAGATGCTGGCCGAAGCGATGAAGAAGGTCGGCAATGAGGGTGTCATCACCGTCGAGGAGGCCAAGAGTCTCGAAATGGAACTGGACGTCGTCGAGGGGATGCAGTTCGACCGCGGCTATCTGAGCCCGTATTTCATTACCAATGCGGAGAAGATGATCGCCGAACTCGAAGACGCGTACATCCTCTTGCACGAGAAGAAGCTCTCCGGCTTGCAGTCGCTGCTCCCGATCCTCGAAGCCGTCGTACAGAGCGCTCGGCCGCTGCTGATCGTCGCAGAGGATATCGAAGGCGAGGCGCTTGCCACCCTCGTTGTCAACAAGCTGCGGGGCGGACTCAAGGTGGCGGCGGTGAAGGCGCCAGGCTTCGGCGATCGCCGCAAGGCTATGCTGGAAGACATCGCGACCCTGACCGGCGGTCAGGTCATCTCCGAAGACCTCGGCATCAAGCTGGAGAATGTGACGCTCGAGATGCTCGGCCGCGCCAAGCGGGTGCTGAGCGAGAAGGAGAACACGACAATCATCGACGGCGGCGGCAAGAAGGAAGACATCCTCGCCCGCACCGGCCAGATCAAGGCGCAGATCGAGGAGACGACTTCCGATTACGACCGCGAGAAGCTGCAGGAGCGTCTGGCCAAGCTGGCGGGTGGCGTCGCCGTCATCCGCGTCGGCGGCGGCACCGAGGTCGAGGTCAAAGAACGCAAGGATCGCGTCGACGACGCGATGCACGCGACCAAGGCTGCGGTCGAGGAAGGTATCGTGGCGGGCGGCGGCGTCGCGCTGCTTTTTGCAAGCAAGGTTCTGGCCGGCCTCAACCCGGCCAACAGCGACCAGAAGGTCGGCATCGAGATTGTCCGAAAAGCGATCCAGTCACCGGTACGGCAAATCGCCGAGAATTCCGGCGTCGAGGGCTCGATCGTGGTCGGCAAGCTGACCGACAAGGGCGACCCGAATTTCGGCTTTGACGCACAGTCGGGCGAGTACAAGGACATGGTCGCCGCCGGGATCATCGATCCGACCAAGGTCGTGCGGGTGGCGCTGCAGGATGCCGCCTCGGTCGCAGGGCTCTTGATCACCACCGAGGGGATGGTGGCCGACAGACCGGAGCCCAAGAGTACGCCCGGCATGCCGCCGGGTGGCATGGGCGGCATGGATTACTAAGCTCCGGCTGCATGGCGTCCCGTGGCGCGGGCGAATGCCCGTGCCACGGCGCTTTTGTAATTCCCGTGAAATTGGAGCGATCATGGCACTGCGCCATCAGCCGGCGGTTGGTAGAGCGTTTGCTGGCATAGAAGGCGCCACCTTCGCAGGGTCGGGAGCCGGTGTCGGCGGGTCAGAACAAGTATTGGGGAGCCATGATTTTGCTCGGCAGCCTCGCCCTCGCCACCACAGTCCTTTCCAGCATGTTGTGATCGGGTTCCGGCTACGCCCGGCGCTACCTGCCGGCGCCTTCTACAGTGGAGGGATCAGCATGTCAGAGCACAAATACCGCGTCGGCCAAGCAGTGGAATTTTTCCCGGAGCGGGGCGTTGAGCACACCGCCAAAGGCCGCTTCAAGATCGTCCGCCTGTTGCTCGGCGAGGGCAATGCGCCTCGGTATCGCATCAAACACGAGGTGGACGGGCACGAGCGGATGGTCGGCGAAAGCGAACTCGGTCCGCGATAATTTCCGCATCCGGCGGAGACGGCGTCGGACCCAAAGGATCGCACCGCAGGCGAAGCCGTCTTATATCGGGATAGAGCGGCGTGGGCGGGCTTACCATGATCCGCTGCAGCATTGTGGAGGGCGGCATGAGCGGTTGCATTGTCGGTTGGGCGCACAGCAAGTTCGGCAAGCATGAGGGCCGGGATATCGAGTCGCTGATCGTCGAGGTGGCGCAGGCGGCGCTGGCCGATGCCGGTGTCACGGCGGCCGATATCGACACGGTCTATCTCGGCACGATGAACGGCGGGTTTGTGCGCCAGGAATTCCCGGCCTCGCTCGTCTTCCAGGCCGATCCCGGCTTCCGTTTCAAGCCGGCGACGCGGGTCGAAGACGCCTGCGCGACCGGTTCAGCGGCAATTCACCAGGGCCTCAACGCAATGGCCGCCGGCAAGGCGCGGCTGGCGCTGATCGTCGGCGTCGAGAAGATGACCGAGATCTCCGGTCCGCAGGTCGGCGACATCCTGCTCGGCGCCTCCTATCGCAAGGAGGAGAACGCGATCGAGGGCGGCTTTGCCGGCATCTTCGGCAAGATCGCGCAGAGCTATTTCCAGCGCTACGGCGACCAGTCCGACGCATTGGCGCGGATCGCCGCCAAGAACCACAAGAACGGCGCGTCAAATCCGCTGGCGCAGATGCAAAAGGACCTCGGCTACGAGTTCTGCCGCAATGTCTCCGACAAGAACCCGATCGTCGCCGGCCCGTTGAAACGGACCGATTGCTCGCTCGTGTCCGACGGCGCCGCTGCGGTCGTGCTCGCCGACACGGCGACCGCGCTCAGCATGAAAAAGGCGGTCATTTTTCGCGCCGCCGAGCAGGTCAACGATTTTCTGCCGATGAGCCGGCGCGACATCGTCGCGTTCGAGGGGCCGGAACTGGCCTGGAAGCGGGCCTTGGCCGCAGCCCGGCTCGGGCTCGACGATCTCGACCTGGTCGAGACCCACGACTGCTTTACGATCGCCGAGCTGATCGAATACGAGGCGATGGGTCTGACGCCGAAAGGCGAAGGGGCGCAGGCCATTCTTGAAGGCTGGACCGAAAAGGACGGCAGATTGCCCGTCAACCCGTCGGGCGGGCTCAAATCCAAAGGGCACCCGATCGGCGCAACGGGCGTGTCGATGCATGTGCTCGCGGCGATGCAGGTGACCGGAAAGGCGGGCGGCATTCAAGTTCCGGGAGCGGCGCTCGCCGGCGTCTTCAACATGGGCGGCGCCGCCGTTGCCAATTTCGTCTCTATACTCGAGCCGCTGCGCGCGTAACGTCATTCCCGCGCAAGCGCGCGAAAGCGGGAATCCAGAACAGCGACGCTATGGCGGATGCCTTTGGACCCCCGCTTTCGCGGAGGTGACGTTAAGCTTTTGACGGTGCGTCACTTTCACCAGCGCGTATCGAAGCCTTCGAAATGGTGCGGGATGCGGCGGATGTCGGCCACGAGCTCGCGTTGCAGCCCGGCTGGGACGCCGGGCGGGAAGTTCAGCTCGACGGCGTCGGCGAGCCCGCCGTATCGCGCGTCGATCGCCGCGGCGATCTCGTCATAGGTGCCGCAGGCGGCGAAGATCCGCTCAACATCGTCAGTGATCTCCGCCGGCATGTCGTTCCATCTTCCCGCGATTGACATCGCGTGCAGCTTTGCGCCGAGTTCTCCGAGGCCGTGCAGCGCAAGGATCGGGGAATATGTGCGGGTCGATGCATAAAACGCTATGCGCCGGCGCGCCCAATCCATGCCCTCGGCGACGGTCTTCGCATCGGGTCCGGTGACGACAAAGCCGCCGCCGAACAGGTCGAAATTGGCACGGTGGCGCCCGCTGCATTGCATTCCCTCCGCGAGGCGTGGCAATGCTACTTGTTCGAGATAGCGGCGCGAGCACAGCGGATGGAGCCGCACCCCGTCGCATATTTCGCCGGCGATCCGCAGCATCGCCTCGCCGACCGCGGCGATCGTGACCGGCACCATCGGCAGTCCCGTCGGTTCCGGCGAGAAATCCGGCGTCATCAAGGTGAGCGTGTAGTGCTCGCCGCGATAGTCGAGCTTTTCCCCCGTTTCCCAGCAACGCCACACCGCCCGCAATGCCTTGATGTAATCGCGCAGCCGCGGCGCCGGCGCGCTCCACGGGATGCCGAAACGGCGCTCGTTGTGCCCTTTGACCTGGCTGCCGAGGCCCAAAACGAAGCGCCTGTTCGAATTGGCATGCAAATCCCAGGCTTGGCTCGCCATCACTGTCGGGCTGCGCGGGAAGGCGACGGCGATCGACGGCGTCAATTCGACCCGGTCGGTCGCCAGCGCGGCAAAGGCGAGCGGCGTGAAGACGTCGTGCCCGAGCTCGACCGTCATCACCGCGTCGAACCCGGCCGCCTCCGCCGCTGCGGCAAACGGTCCTGCCTCGCGCCAATGCCGCATCGGCAACATCGTAAAGACGCGCATCCCGATGCACTCCACTCCCCGCCGCGGGAACCGTATCATCGCCGCAGCAGCCGCATGGGCGAAACAGGAATTTGAGAGATGACCCTACGCGATTATGAGATCTTCGGGCTCGGGGACGTGCCGCTGCAATCCGGACTGACCCTGCGCAACGCTCAGCTCGCCTACAAGACGTACGGCCGGCTCGACGCGGCGCGCGGCAATGTGATCGTCTACCCGACCTCTTACGGGGCGCAGCACAGCGACACCGAGTGGCTGATCCGCCCAGGCCGCGCGCTCGACCCGGAGCGGTATTTCATCATCATCCCGAACATGTTCGGCAACGGTCTGTCCTCGTCGCCGAGCAATGTCGGGCCGCCGCACGATCGCGGCCGCTTCCCGGGTGTGACGGTGGCCGACAACGTCCGCATGCAGCGGCGTCTCTTGACCGAGCGCCTCGGCATCGAGCGCATCGCACTCGTCTATGGCTGGTCGATGGGCGGCCAGCAGGCCTATCACTGGGCGGCGCTCTATCCGGAAATGGTGGAGCGGATCGCCGTGGTCTGCGGCAGCGCTCGGACTGCGCCGCACAACCAGGTGTTCCTCGAAGGCATCAAATACGCGCTGATGGCCGACCCGGCCTGGCGCGACGGCTATTTCGCCGAGCCGCCAGTGCGCGGGTTACGGGCGATGGGCCGCATCTATGCCGGCTGGGCCTTGAGCCAAGCCTTCTACCGCGAGGAGTTGTGGCGCGGAATCGGTTTCTCCTCCCTCGAGGATTTTCTGATCGCCGGCTGGGAGGCCAACTATTTGCGGCGCGACGCGAACAATTTGTTGGCAATGATCTGGACCTGGCAGCACGCCGACATTAGCGCCAACGAGCTCTACGGCGGCGATCTCGCCAAGGCGCTCGGCGCGATCTCGGCCGATGCGCTGATCATGCCGAGCACGACCGACCTCTATTTCACGGTCGCCGACAACGAGCGCGAGGTCGCGCAAATGCGGCGCGCCGAATTGCGCCCGATCCCGTCGATCTGGGGCCACCGCGCCGGCAATCCGACCCAGAACCCCGAAGACGACGACTTCATCGACCGCGCCGTCAAGGAATTGCTGGGCCGATAGGGCGGTAGACTGGGTCGCAAAGAGCCGGACTCGCCGAAGCCCAAACCGCAACCATACCTTGCACCGATAAATTCCCACCGCTGCATCTGCAGCCAATCTGCAGCGAAACATCTCCTCCTGGTTGTACTCTCCCCGGGCTGCGGCCCGACCCGGCCGCCCGCCTGGTGACTTAAGCGAAAGCCCCCACCATCGGCAACTGCTGGGCGCCGGCGGCGTGTTCGCAACCCATGGAGCGGACAATACCACGCAAAGAAGGCGATTATTCGGTCGTAATCGCGAGCTAGCTTCGGGGTTCGAACCTGGCGGACGGAACGTCTCACCAAAAGGGAAATACCAAGCTTTGGCCCTTTGGGAGTAGGATGCGCGGACAGCCGATAATCATTCGGCCGCGTGCGGTTCAGGAAGCACCGCTTTTGGCCAAAGAACGCATCGAACGCAGGCTGGCCGCCATTCTCGCCGCCGACATCGCGGGGTACAGCCGGCTCATGGGCGCCGACGAGGAACGCACTCTCGCCCGGCTGAAGGCGCATCGGCGCGAACACATCGATCCCAAAATCAGCGAGCATCGCGGACGTATTGTCAAGACGACCGGCGACGGCATTCTGATCGAGTTCCCGAGCGTGATCGAGGCCGTCTCCTGTGCCGTCGCCGTGCAGCGAGGGATCGCCGAACGTAATGCCGGGACACCGGAGGAACAGCGGATCACATTCCGGGTCGGCGTGAATCTCGGCGATATCATTGTCGAGGACGGCGACATCCACGGCGACGGCGTCAACATCGCAGCACGGCTGGAGGGGATCGCCGAACCTGGCGGCATCTGCATCTCGGAAGACGCCTTCCGCCAAGTGCGAGGCAGAGTCGATGTCGAGTTTGAGGACATCGGCGAGCAGAGCCTGAAGAACATCGCCCGGCCCCTGCGTGTCTACCGTGTGCTGCTGCAAAGACCGGGGCAGACGTGCGGGCAGGCTTTGCCGCTGCCCGACAAGCCGTCGATCGCGGTATTGCCGTTCGCCAATATGAGTGGCGACCCGGAGCAGGAGTACTTCGCCGATGGTATGGTCGAGGAGATCATCACGGCACTCTCGCGCATCCGCTGGCTCTTCGTCATTGCCCGCAATTCGAGTTTTACGTACGAGGGCCGGGCGATCGACGTGAAGCAAGTCGGGCGCGAATTGGGCGTGCGCTACGTGCTAGAAGGCTCCGTGCGCAAAGCCGGCGGCCGCGTGCGCATCACCGCGCAACTGATCGACGCGACCAATGGCGCTCATCTCTGGGCCGACCGCTTCGACGGCTCTCTCGAAGACGTTTTCGAACTCCAAGACGAGGTGGCCTCGGGCGTAGCCGGCGTCATCGAGCCGGCGTTGCAAGCCGCCGAAACAGCTCGCTCGGCCCGCCGCCCGACAAACGACCTTACTGCCTATGATCTCTACCTACGCGCCTACGCGATGGTCTGGTCGTCGGCAAGACAAACCTCTGGGCGCTCCGTCTGATGGAGCAGGCGATCACGCGCGATCCGCGTTATGGGCCCGCACTCGCCTGGGCCGCGTTCTGCTGTGCGCGGCTTTACCTCGACGGCTGGAGCGAAAATCCGAAGGCGGATGCTCTGAGGGGGGTCGATTTCGCAAGGCGAGCCTTGGAAGTAGCCAGCGACGATCCGGGCACCCTTGCTAATGCCGCTGTTGCGTTAGCCGCATTCGGCGAGGACATCTGCGCCATGATGGCGTTGGTCGATCGCGCCTTGGCACTCAACCCGAATTTCGCGCGCGGATGGCACCTCAGCGGTGCGCTCAGGCTTTGGGCGGGCCAGCCCGATATCGCGATCGAGCACGCAGAAGCCTCGCTGCGCCTCAGTCCCCGCGCCCGCATCGGCGCGTCGCTCTTAGCAATAGGCGTCGCACATTTCTTCAGCCGGCGCTTCGATAAGGCAGTGCCGAAACTACTTCTCGCGATGCAAGACGATCCGAGCTTCGCCGAGCCCTGTCGCTTTCTTGCGTCCTGCTATGCGCATATGGGGCGGCCCGACGAAGCGCGAGAGATCGTAGAGCGACTGCGCGCGATCGCGCCTGTCGTGGTACCGAACTTCCTTCAGTTTCGGAACCCGGAGCACCGCGAACTCTACCTATCGGGCCTGCGCTTGGCGGCAGGGGAGGCGACATGACAATAACCACCCGCAATTCAGTTCCGGCCGAACTGCTCGACACGGTCGTCGGGTATTTTCAGCCCTTGCGGGTGATCCTGTTCGGTTCGGCGGCGCGCGGTGATGCGGGTCCGGACAGCGACATCGACCTCCTCGTGATTCTCGACGACGATGCGCCGCCGGAGAAGCTGACCTTGGCGGCCGGTTATCAGTCGCGGCGTTCGTATCATCGTGCAGTCGACGTGATCCCCTGTCGGGAGTGCGTTTTCAGGCGCAAGAGCCGCATCGCTGGAACCTTGGCCTACACAGCGGCGCAAGAGGGGCTGATCGTCTATGAGCGGCGATGAGGCCACTGAACGAAACCGCGAAGCTGCCGGCTGGCTCGCGATCGCCCGTGAGGATGTTCGCGTTGCCCAGGCCTGCCTCGGGCTCGATCCGCCGGCTCGGGGTGTCGCGGCATATCATTGTCAGCAAGCGGCAGAGAAGCTGGTAAAGGGTTTGCTGGTCGCCGCCGCGGTGCCGTTCCGCAAGACCCATGACATGGACGAACTGGCCGACCAGGCCGCTTCGCGCTATCCGGATTGTCAGGATCTGCTGGATGCTGTCCGGCCGCTGACCGTGTGGGGGTTCGCATACCGCTATCCAGGAATGGAGGACATTTCGGAGCCGGTTCCAGACGAGCCGGAACTGCGGCGGATCCTCGGCCTTCTCGAACGCTTGGCGGAACAGTTGCGGGGAGCCTCGGCGGTCGGCGACCCCCAACCGAGGAACAAATGACCGCCACCCGCCGTCTTGCCGCGATCCTCGCCGCCGATGTGGCGGGGTATTCGCGGCTAATGGGGGCGGATGAGGAAGGCACGCTCGAACGCCTCAAAGCGCTGCGCCATGACCTGGTCGACCCGAAGATCGCCGAACACCACGGCCGCATCGTCAAGACCACCGGCGACGGATTGCTGGTGGAATTTGCCAGCGTCGTCGATGCGGTGCGCTGCGCGGTCGCGGTGCAGCAGGCGATGCCCGAACGAAACTCAGGTGTCGGGGCGGACAACCGCATCGAGCTGCGCATCGGCATCAATCTCGGCGATGTGATCGTCGAGGGCGACGATCTCTATGGCGATGGCGTCAACATCGCCGCACGAATCGAAGCCCTGGCCGATGCCGGCAGCGTGTTCGTCTCCAACACGGTGCATGACCAAGTCCGCGATCGGCTGCCCTTTGGGTTCGATGATCTGGGCGAGCGGCAAGTCAAGAACATCGCCCGCCCGGTGCGGATCTACCGGGTTCGCGCAACAGGCGACATCAGACAACCATTGACGCCGGCGCTGCCTCTCCCCGACAAGCCGTCGATCGCGGTGCTCCCCTTTGCCAACATGAGCGGCGACCCCGAGCAGGAATATTTCGCCGACGGCATGGTCGAGGACATCATCACCGGCCTGTCCCGCATCCACTGGCTTCTCGTGATCGCGCGCAATTCGAGCTTCACTTACAAGGGCCGCAATGTCGATGTGAAGCAGGTCGGGCGCGAACTGGGCGTGCGCTATGTGCTCGAAGGCTCGGTGCGCAAGGCGGGTGACCGCGTCCGCATTACCACGCAGCTGATCGAGGCCGCGACCGGCGCACATGTCTGGGCCGAGCGTTACGAGCGCTCACTGGGCGATATCTTTGTGGTCCAGGACGAGATCACCCTGAGCGCGGTCGGCGCGATCGAGCCGAGCCTCAGGGACGCGGAGATCGAGCGTGTCAAGCGCAAGCGGCCCGACAACCTCGGTGCCTACGACCTCGTGCTGCGCGCGCTGCCGCATGCCTATGCGGCAATGCCGGATGAGGCGCGCATCGCGGCGCCGTTGCTCGAACGTGCCCTCGCCCTCGAGCCCGATTACGGTCTCGCGCATGGGTACTTGTCCTTATGCTACGAGATCGTGTTCGCGCGCGGCGGACACGATCCGGTGATCGCCGCCGCCGCAGTGCGCCATGCCCGTGCGGCGATCGCGCATGGCGGCGACGATGCCACTGCCCTCGCGCTGGGGGCATTCACCATCGCCCTGGTCGAGCACGATCTGCCTGCTGCTATCGAAGCCTTCGAAACCGCCCTTGCGCTGAGCCCGTCTTCCAGCATCGCGTGCATCTTCGGAGGCGTCGCAATGGGGTGGGCGGGCGAGGCGGAACGTGCCCTGAAATGGGGCGAGCAGGCCCTCCGGCTGAGCCCCTTCGATAGAGTGAATTATTCGGCATATCAGGCGCTGGCGCTCGGACATTTCATGAACCGCCGCTACCAGGAAGCGGCAAACGCGGCACGGCGCGCCGCCCAGGGCAACCCGGGGTTCAGCATAATGCACATGCTATTGGCGGCGTCCCTCGCCGCGCAAGGCCGAGTTGCGGAAGCGAAGGCCCCCGCCGCCCGCGTCTTGGCGCTCCAGCCGAACTTCACGATCGAGCGGCACTGCGCCGGCTTCGCCGTTCCGGCCGCGCTGGCGGCGCCACTCACCGAGGCCTGCCGCGCGGCGGGATTGCCATAATACATCGAATGAAGCGGCGCGATTTCAGCATCGGTCTGTTGTTTGCCGCCACCGCCCAGCCAGTGCAGGCGCGGGAGCCGGCGAAGAAACACCGGATTGCGATCGTCAGTCCCGCAGGTCCCGCCGCTCGCATCCGCGATCCAGGAAATCGCTTGTGGCGGGCGTTTTTCGAGGAGCTGCGCCAGTGGGCGACGGACAAAATTAGAGGAGGAAATTGGGCGATGGGTGCAATTCATCTCGTGGTGCGCGCCGAAGTGCCCGGTACCGCCGACCGGGCGGAATTCGATCATTGGTACGCGACCGATCACCTGCCTTGGGCGATCCGGGTTTTTGGAGCACGACGTGGCTGGCGGTGCTGGAGCCACACCGAGCCGGCAGTCCATTATGTCTTTTACGAATTCGCGGATGTCGCCGAGGCGCAGGCGGCAACGGCTCCCGAGAAAATCGCGCCGCTGGTCGCCGATTTCGATCGCGTCTGGGGCAACCGCGTTTCGCGGCGCCGCGAAATCCTGGAAGTGGTCCAGGATATGGTCGCCTAGAGCGGTATACGACCGAATGGAATCGTCGTTCCCGCGAAAGCGGAAACCTGGGCAGTTGAGGAACGCTGGCCCTAGTCCTCTCTCCGGGCGGCCGGCCCTCGCGGGCCGTCCCGGGGATCCGCGGGGTTGACGAAGAAGCGTTTCGATTTGATCGGATCATGCTTTCGTCGCCGTCCCAGAGCCACGGATTCCGTGCGCCCCCGCCCACCAATCGGCGGCCGCGGGTCGACGTGCCTTGACGTGAACGAACCATGAACCCATATCTTGCGGTCTTACCTCTGACATGCCTTGCTAGACCCCGCCGATGCCGAAAATCGCTACCGATGCGCCTGATCCGCCCTGTTATCACCTGTTTCCCGAAGGCGGAATCCCGCAATCTCAACCACTTGGCCCTGATCCTGTTGTGTCGCGCGGGCGCGACGCGCGCGGCCGTTTCGCCAAAGGAAGCTCCGGAAACCCGCGGGGCCGACCGCGCGGCATCCCCAATCCCAAGCGCCGCGTGCCTGATCTTGCAGCCCGGCCGCTGAGCGCGCGGGCGCTGGCGGATCTGATCGGCCGCCGGCCGCATCTGTTGCGGCCGCTGGCCGCGCAACTCTTGCCTCCGCCTCTCCCGGCCAGGGACCCGGCCGAACTCCTTGCGATCTACTCGTCGCCCTTGCGCACGGCCGAGGATTGCCGGCAGGTGCTGACCACAATTTTGGCGGCTGTCGCGCGCGGCGAGATCACGCCTGCCGAGGGCACGCACATCGCGCGGCGGGTGCAGGCGCGATTGCGTGCGGGAGCGTCTCACCGCGGGCGGGGCGCGCCCTGAGGCACGCACGGCGCCCGATGCAGCGGATGCTTGCCGGGCTTCTGCCGGCCATCCTCCCCTGTTGGTGGCATGCGGCGGCAAGCGCTGCCGTACCGGCTGCGGACCCGGTCGTCGAGACTTCGCACGCGACGGTAGAGTCGCGGGACGGCGAGCGGCTGCGGGTCGTGTTTGCACCGGAAGGCCGGCCGGCGCTGCTATTCAAGCCGGCAGCGGGCGCCTGGGACTGGTCGGCAACCGGCACGCTCACCCTGCCGGTCGAGAATCCCGGGGACGAACCGCTGACCCTCTTGCTGCGCATCGACGGCGAAGCGGGCCGTTCGCTGACCGGCAAGGCGACAATCGCGCCGCACAGTGCCGCCGGTCTGAGGATATGGATCGACGCCCCTTCACCGCGGGCAATGGGCATGATGGCCGGTCCGTCGCCGGTCGCCGCCGGGCTCGAACCGGCGATATTGCCGGTGACTGCGACCGAGGGTTCGGTCGGCGCCGCGCACGTAACCGCCGTGCGTCTCGGAATGTCGCGCCCGACAGTCCCGCGGCAGCTGGTGGTCGGGCCGCTGCGCGCCGCGCCGCCGAGCGAAGCGGACCGGTACGCCTATGACGGGATCGTCGACGGCTTAGGCCAGCTGAGCGGCAGCAACTGGCCGGAAAAGGTGAGTTCCGTGGGAATGCTTCGCGGCAGAGGCGCCGCGGAGGCGGAGGAACTCGCTCGGACCCTTGCCCAATCGCCGGAGCGCGATCAATTTGGCGGGCTGACGGCAGGCCATGCCTTTCGTGCGACCGGGTTTTTCCGCACCGAGCGGCGGGACGGCAGATGGTGGCTGGTCACTCCCGAAGGACACGGCTTTTTTTCGATCGGCATCGACGCGGTCGCACCGTCCGGGGCTACCTATGCCGAGGGCCGCGAGTTCATGTTCCGCGAGCTGCCGGCACGCGACGGAGACCTAGCCGCACATTGGAGCGAACAGGACGACCGGCGTGGGTTGGGGGCACAGCGCGGACGCGCCTTCGATCACGGTCTCGCTTTCGATTTCTATACCGCCAACCTCGAGCGCAAATTCGGTGCCGACTGGCGCCGGCATTGGCGTGAGGAAACGCTGGCGCGGCTGGCGGCATGGGGCTTCAATACCATTGGCAACTGGAGCGACCCCGATTTATCGGCGATGCATCGCTTGGCTTACACTGTGCCGCTCTCGCCCGAAGGGGAGTATGCCAAGGTCAGTTCCGGGGAAGATTGGTGGGGGCCGATGCCGGATCCGTTCGATCCGCGCTTTGCCGAGGCCGCCGACAGGATGGCGCGCAACGCTGCAGCTCGGTTCGGCGGCGATCCTTGGCTGATCGGCTATTTTGTCGAAAACGAACTGGCCTGGGGGCGATCGACACCCGCCTACCCGCAGCAATACTATGCTCTGGCGATCAGTGCGCTCGCAGCCGGGCGGCAGAGCCCGGCGAATACTGCCTTCATTTCGTATCTGAACCAGACCTACCATGATCCGCAACGCCTCGGGCAAGCCTGGGGAGTTTCGCTGAGCTCGTGGGACGAGCTCGGTACGGCCGGTTTCGCGCTGCCGCAGTCAGCTTTCGCCAATCCTGCAGTCATCGGCGATCTGGCGGCCTTCACTCGGCGATTTGCCGATACGTATTTCCGGACCGTAGCCGACGCATTGCACCGCCACGATCCCGACCATCTCTATCTCGGCAGCCGTTTCGCCTGGCAAACCTCGGAGGCGGTCGCGGCCTGCGCCCGCTGGTGCGATGTCGTCAGCTTCAACCGTTACCGGCGCTCTATTGCGGATGACCCCGCCGAATGGGCGCATTTTCATGCGCTCGGCAAACCCGCGCTGATCGGCGAGTTCCATTTCGGCTCGGTCGATCGCGGGCTGTTCTGGGAGGGGCTTGTCGGGGTCGGCAAAGAAAGCGAACGCGGCCCGGCCTATGCACGCTATATCCGGGCAGTTGCGGACAATCCCGACTTTGTCGGCGCCCATTGGTTCCAGTACCTCGACGAGCCGCTGACCGGCCGCACACTCGATGGCGAGAATGCTCATATCGGCTTCGTCACTGTCGCCGATGTGCCTTATCGGGGTCTCGTCACCGCGGCACGGGACGCCAATCTGGCGGTTCTGAGTGATCTGCAGCGCATCACCTCCGCGCAATGAGCTAGTGCTGAGATTCAGACACGAGATTCACCCAGTCATCATGGCCGGACTTGTTCCGGCCATCCACGAAGCGCTGGCGCAAAGGGTGCCGGGTTCCGTGGACGCCCGGCACAAGGCTTGCCTCGGGCCGCGCTAAGCGCGGACCCGTGGGCGGGCATGACCCGATGAATGGGAGCGAAGCAACCCAATCAATCCAAGCACTCGCAGCGCCCAATTAATGCGGATCGAACCGCTTCCCATGCCCGATCAGGCGCTGGCGCGGCAGATAGACCCCCTTGCTGTCGTCCTCGATGACCCGTCCAATGACCTGCGCACGCCGGCCATGGCGTTGTAGAATGGCAAGCGTTGCGTTGCAATCCTTCTCAGCGACCAAAACACAAAAGCCGACGCCCATGTTGTAAACCTGATACATTTCCGCGCTGCTGACGCCCCCGCGTGTTTGGATCAACCGGAAAATGGCGGGTGTTGGCGGCATATTATCGATCTCAAATCCGACTGTCGCCTCAACACGCGGAAGGTTCAATAATCCGTCGCCAGTAACGTTGATCAGCGCCTTCACGGTCGGCACTTGCTCAATGATGTCGAGGATCTCCGACACATAGATCAAGGTCGGCCGCAGAAGTTCCTCCCCCAGCGGGATGCCCAATTCGGGCAGGACGTGGTCGACGGCCAGTCCGGCCTGCTTAAAGAACACAAAGCGCGCCAAGGTCAGGCCATTGCTGTGGATGCCACTGCTTTCGAGCCCGATGACGACATCGCCGGCCACCAAGTTGCGGCCGGTGATGATGCGATCGAGTGGTACAATGCCGATTGCCGTTCCTACCAGGTCGAAGCCGCGTATCACGTCTTTGAGCGGCGAAATCTCGCCGCCGGAGATCGAGATGCCGGCTTGCTTGGCGCCTGCCGCCAACCCGATCGCAATGTCGCCGAGCAGGTCCGCATCGGCTTCCTCCACGCCGATGTAGTCGACCAGTGAGATCGGCCGAGCCCCGACGCAGAGCACATCGTTGACGTTCATCGCCACGCAATCGATGCCAATCGTGTCGTAGCGGCGCATCATCTGCGCGATAATCGACTTCGACCCGACCCCGTCGGTGCAGATCGCCAGGCCGATACCGCCGATGTCGATCACATTGGCGAAATAACCGATGTCGAGCTTGACGGCCCCGAGCGCGTTCGGCGCAGGCCAGGTCGCCTTGATGCGCTCGATAATCCTCTGAAGGCCGCTTTGCGCCGACGCCGTGTCAACGCCAGCCGCCTGATAGAGGTCAGTTCCGGAGTTCATGGCTTTGCTCTAGTCAGGCATTTGGGCACAAATGGGACCGACTTTCTATTCGACGCTGTCTATTGTGCATGGGAGCCTCATGATGATCGAGAGTATCAGCGCCGTTACGCTCGTCACCAAAGATATGCGGCGCGCTGTCCAGTTCTATCGGATGCTGGGGTTTGAGCTCGCCCACGGCGGCGAAGAAGCAGCCTTCACCAGCTTTCGCGTGGGCGCAAATTTTCTCAACCTGATTTCCCAGCGGGATGAGTCACCCAGGTCCTGGTGGGGACGGGTGATTTTTTATGAGTCCAAGGTCGATGAGCTCTATGCACGACTGATCGCTGCCGGAACCCGGCCGTTGACGGCGCCGCGCGATGCCGAATGGGGTGAGCGGTATTTCCACCTTAGGGACCCGGACGGTCACGAGCTCAGTTTCGCTTGGCCTTCGACTGCTCCCCGACAGCAGTCAGGTGGTTGAGCCGATTCCAGGCTGCAAGTAGATGTCATCATCCTGAAATAAAGCAGTGGTAATCGAGCAAAAAGAGTTCTGTCACCATGCTCGAATACCTACATTACGTACCTGGGCGATTACGCCTGAGCATCAGGGCCCTGAGGCACCGGCGAAGGGCGGCCGAGGCAGAGGCCCAGGTAGCCGAGATCCCGAACGTAACCACCGCGACGGCGAATCCGCTGACCGGCAGCCTCACGATAAACTTTGACCGGCAGCAGCTTTCAATCGGCGATTTGTGGGAGAGGCTGCAAACGCTAGGTTATGTTTCGCAAGACTGTCCGAAGCCCAGCGTGATCGGCTGCAAATCCATCGATATTCCCGACGCAGGTCGCTTGGGTCGGGTGGTGAGCACCGCGCTGGTCGAAGCCGTGGTCCAGCATTCGGCACAGGCCCTCGTTCGCGCGCTGCTCTAAGCTCCGAAGATACACGAACAACTTCCCAGCGGCTCTGAGGGTGCCTTCGGTCAGGGCTACTGATCCCTCTGCCATGCGGGGTGGGGCGGAGTCGGTTGACCCGCCGTGACAGCCTCGCATCAAACATGATACCGAGCCCACCCGATGTTCGAGAAGTCTTCCGCGCTCCGCCCTCCCGTTGGCGTTCCGCTAAGCGCGCAGGATTTTCAACGCCGTGGCCTCCGTCGAAATCGCCTGATCGCGACGGCGATGCTCGCAGGGATGGCGGTGGTGTTCGTCGGGACGAGGTTGGCGCCGCAACCGGGCTTCTTGGTTCTGCTTGTTCGGGCAACAGCCGAGGCGGCTCTCGTCGGAGGGCTCGCCGATTGGTTCGCGGTAACCGCACTCTTCCGACAGCCGCTCGGGCTGCCGATACCACATACCGCGATCCTACCCAAGAACAAGGATCGCATCGGCGAAGGCATAGCAACCTTCCTCGAGCGCAATTTTCTGTCACCCGACCTAGTAAGAGGGAAGCTTCGCTCAATCGATCCGGCGCGTCTGGCCGCCGATTGGTTGTCGGCGCCGGCAAATGCCGATGCCATCGCTCGCCGCCTCCTGCGTATGCTGCCGCACCTGATCAAGGCCATCGATGATCGCGATCTTCGCGGATTCGTCGGCGAAACGCTGGGTCGGCATCTAGCGAATATCGACCTTGCCCCGCTGCTCGGTCGGGCGATCTCCGTGCTGACCAAAAACGGGTTTCACGAGACTCTCCTCGACCGAGTGCTGGATTTTGGCCGTCAATTTATCGAAGACCGGGAAGAGCAACTCTACATCGCGGCACAGGCACAACGCCGAAGATGGTGGATTCCAAAGGCCGTCAACCGACAAATCGCAAAAGCGATCATCAGCGGGGTGAAGGAACTGTTCTCGACGCTGCGCGAAACCGACAGCCCGGCACGGCGCAACCTGCTGCAAGGCATCGAGCGCCTAGCAGAACAGCTATGCACGTCGCCCGTATATCGCGCGCGCGTCGAGGAAGCGAAGGTGCGGCTCCTCGAAGATGCGGAAGTCAAGGCGTGGTTAGGCTCGGTTTGGGGTGATATCAAGCAGGTACTCCTGGCTGATTTCGCCTCCCCGCAATCACGCGCCGATCAGTCGCTTGGCCGTGCGATCTCTTCGCTCGGCCACCATCTGCGAGCCGATGCGGACACGCGAAAGCGTATCAATCGCACGATCGAAGCAATGGCGCTGGAGGTGGTACCGTGGCGTGCCGGACTGGCACAATTCATTATCGAGGTTGTGCGGCAGTGGGATGTCACCAGCTTCACCAACCGGCTGGAGCTCGTTGTCGGTCGTGACCTGCAATACATCCGCATGACCGGGACGTTGGTTGGCGGTTTTGTCGGGTGCCTTCTGTACCTGCTATCAGCGGCTTTGGGGTGAAGGGATTCGCCTTTCGCAAGAAAGAAAAATGGCCGGAACCAAAGTTCCGGCCAAGTTTGAACAGGGAGGCTTCACGTCTGGGAGACGTAAGGGTCCGCAGACCCTCTTCCCGGGCACAAGTCCCGGAAACTTGCGGCGATTAATCAATCGCGTGGGCTGAAAATGGACTTTTGAGCGCGCGTGCACCAGCAGGAATATCTTCTGGCTCGTCTGCAAAAACCGCAACGCTCTTTGACGGCTGCATCGGATTCCGCGATGGTTCTAACCGCGACTTGAGCGATCAGCTAAGCCGCGTCTCCGCCACTTTGCGCAATAGAAAATCGCGGAAAACACTGATGCGTTTCGAAGTCCGCAGCTCTTCCGGATAGACAAAATAAGCCTCTACCGGGGGACCGACCAGCTCCGGCAGTACGCGCACCAGCTCGGGGTGCTCGTTCGCCATGAAATCGGCCAAGGCCGCAATTCCCAATCCGCTCAGCACTCCCCGCAGAATGCCATAGAAATTGTTGACCGCGAGAATCGGCTTGCGCTCTTGCCCCGGCTTGGTGCCAGCCTCGAGCAGCCAATTGACATTTTGCACCGGAGGACGGGTGTCTTCCCCGAAGACAATGACCCGGTGTTTGTCGAGATCCTCGGGTTTTTGCGGCATGCCGTGCTTCTTGACGTACTCAGGCGCGGCGTAGACATGGGTCGGAACGCTCACGAGGTGACGCTGGATCAAATCCGGCTGGCGCGGCGGCGACATGCGAATCGCCACATCGGCCTCGCGCATCGACAAGTCGAGCTCGGAATCGTCGACTACGAGAGTGACCTGAATTTCCGGGTAGAGATCGAGAAACTCCCGAATACGCGGGGTCAACCAACTCGAGCCGAACGCCACCGATGAGGTGATTTTGAGCGGGCCCTTCGGACGGTCTTTCGATTCGGAGATCAGGCCTTCGGCCATCGACAGTTTGGCAAACACCTCACGCGCCGTGCGGAAGAGGAGCTCGCCCTGCTCCGTCAGGATCAGGCCGCGGGCATGGCGATGAAACAGAGGGACGCTGAGGCTTTCCTCGAGGGCGCTGATCTGACGGCTCACGGCAGACTGGCTAAGGTTCAGCGATTCGCCCGCATGCGTGAAGCTGCCAGCCTCGGCAACGGCGTGAAAGACCCGCAACTTGTCCCAGTCCATCACATTTCCCCTGGCGACGATTCCCGCAGTCGATTGCCTGCCCCTCTTAATCGGCTGCGCGCATCGTCGCGGTCTCCTCCTCGGCCGCGAGAAATTTTTCCGCCTCGAGTGCCGCCATGCAGCCCAGTCCGGCTGCGGTAACGGCCTGACGGTAGATCTTGTCCTTGACGTCGCCCGCGGCATAGACCCCGGGAATCGCGGTCTCGGTCGAATCGGGGTGCGTAATCGCATAGCCTTCCGTGTCGAGTGGCAGCTGGCCGGCTAGGAACCTCGTTACCGGCGTATGGCCGATCGCGATGAACACACCTTCACACGGAAAGTCCGACAAACTCCCCGTACGCGTGTTGCGCAGGCGCACACCTGTTACTGTCGGCGGTTCGGGCACACCCAAGATTTCCTCGACGACGCTGTCCCAAATGATCTTGATCTTGGGGTTGCGGAACAGCCTTTCCTGCAGGATCTTTTCCGCCCGCAGCGAGTCGCGACGGTGGATGAGGACCACCTGTCGGGCGTGATTTGTCAGATAGATAGCCTCTTCGACTGCTGTATTCCCGCCGCCGACGACCACGACATCCTTGCCCCGGAAAAAGAACCCGTCGCAAGTCGCACAGGCTGACACCCCAAAGCCGCGGAAGATCTCCTCGCTGGGAAGCCCGAGCCAGCGGGCCTGCGCGCCGGTGGCTATTATCACCGTGTCGCCGATGTAAGCCTCCCCCGAATCGCCCTTGGCGACAAACGGTCGGCGTCCGAGGTCGATCTCTGTTATCATATCCAAGATCACCCTGGTGCCGACGTGCTCCGCCTGCCGTTGCATCTGCTCCATCAGCCATGGACCTTGGATCACCTCGGCGAAGCCAGGGTAGTTTTCCACGTCAGTGGTGATCGTCAATTGTCCACCCGGCTGAAGACCCGTTACCAGGATCGGGTGCAAGTTGGCCCGCGCCGCATAAATCGCCGCAGTATATCCGGCTGGTCCGGCTCCGATGATCAGGACCTTGCTGTGGCGACGCTCGGGCATAGCGGCATCCTCGATTCAACACCGAGTATATATGATTTTTCCTCATATCGGCGGTAAGGGATACACCCGCGCCTAGAATCCGAACATATGATCGAGGCTGAAGGAGCCGCCGCGGCTCATCAGCCCGTGATATCCGAAGAGCCGGCAAGTCGCATCACGAACGATCACGTAGGCTCGCGCTCCCGCGCAAGCGCGCGTCGCCCGATCGAAGAGGGTGCGGTAATACAATAATCGCGAGCCGGAGCAGGGGATCGCCAAGTGTGAGCGCGCAATTTCCCGCCCGGAGCCGTCGTAGAGAATGATGTCGGTGTCGCTTGCCGGGAGCCACGGGCAGGAGGCCGGATAGATCAGGTAGCAAAACGTGTCGTAAGCCGGTTCGCCGAGCCTCAGGAACAATCGGGTCGATAATCCCGGGGGATGCCCGGAGTAGGATTGCGGCTCGTCGCGATATGTCACGATCGTGTTGAAGATATGCGCCCCGAAACTGGTCTCCGCAGCGTGACCGCTCTGTCTGTGCCGATAACGAAAAATGGCGTGCAGCCACCCGTCTGCCGGGCCGCCGGCGCAGAAGTCGTAGACCAGCTCGATATGGCCATGGCCGCCGCCGAGTAGATCGAGATCGTCAATTTCATCGAGATCTAGTGTGGTCGCATGAGCGCGCGGGAGCCTGCCGAAAGAATGCCTTAGGACCTCCCGGCCGTCCGGGTCATAGACCAGCGCGGCGATCGGCAACTCGGTTTGGCATACCGCCATCGGCGTCGGCAAGACCAAGCTCTGCCACGATTCGCGCGACATCAGCGGCGCCGGGAGCAGATAGCCCTTACCGAGAACAGCTTCGAGCTTGGGAAGCTCGGGATCGGGTCGCAGATCGCCGCGTTCGACGTTGACATGCGCGATGCGGCACCGGCCTAGCTCCAGGATCTCGTAGCGCGGTCGCACCATATGCTTGCCGGCCAGCAGCTCGATCTGGTTCGGCCACGCAAGATCCGGCAGCAATTCACCGACTTCGACGGCATAGGTGGCAAAAGGCGCGATCGGGGCGTCAATAAATGCAACGCGATCCTCGCCCATTGGAGTGAGGCCGACTGCATTCGGTGGAATCGCTACCGGATGACTGTTCTGCACCCAGAGCACTATTCGCTCGCCCGGCGCGGGAGCGGGAAGACCGGCATACCGATCGGCCGGCCAGGCGTTGGCGTCATGCGTGGAGGACAGCGTACCGCCGCACGCTTCTTCGGTCAGAGTAGCTTCGTCGAATATATCGAGCGCGTATTTGACCACATCGTGCCCGGCGGCACCCACGATGTGCAAAAACAGCTGGCCACAAAATCCGTCGAGTTGAAACCGCTCGCGTATTTCCCGACTGTCGAGAATGATTGTGCTCGCGCGAGGCTCGCCGCGCTCACACCATTCGGCCAGAACCTTGCCGTCGCCGGCAAACAGCGTCAGCCAGCAGGTAATCTGGCCGGCTCCGTACCCCGACCAATAATTCACAGTGACCAGCTGCGTGTGTAAGCCTGCGGCATCGCGAAAAAAGGCAAAATTCGTGGCGAAATTTAGCGGGTCGAGATAGGAGCGCCTGTTGGTCAAACGATCCGCCGGGATTCGCATCGCATCGAGGCTGAACACCTTGGCGCCATCGGGCAGAAAAGCCCGGATCTGAGCGAGCATCCGCTCGGCATCGAATGCCGCGACGAATACGGCGCGGGCGCGGCATCGGGCGAGTTCGGTCAGGGGCTGCGCCGGGCGTCCGAGGACGGGGTTGTCGAGGCGAGCAACCTGCTGGACGTAGGTCCCGGCAATCTCGATCCGCTCCATATCGAAGATCGCGTCGAAGGCTTCGACTGCGCCGCCGGGATCGAAGATGGCGACCGGCCCATGATCGGCGAGCTCGTCGAGCAGCGACCGCGCCAACCGGGCAGCAGCCGGGTGTGTCAGCGCCTTGTAAAGGGTGTTACCGCCGCGGGCATTGTCGAAAGTTTCGATGTGGAGGGCCATGATAAGCTGTTTCCGGAGACGCTAACCGCCCTGGGGCCGATATTACCATTCCCGTAGGGCAGCACAGGTAAACCGACCCATTTTTCCGCATGCACATCCGGTGAGAGCGGCCCGCGTTCCGACGAATCGAGTGCGTGGGCCACACTCCCGTGATGCTGGCGGTCGACATAAGCGGCATCTCTGATCGGGATGGCCGTGTTATGGTTTTCGACTGCCCTCCTGCGATCCGACTCTCTCCAGGACAAGCTCGCGCAAAGCTGCGCCGGCGCGCAGAGTATCGTCGGGGATGGGGTAGCGCCATGATTCGATCCGGCCGGCAAACGGGCGGGTAACGCCAGCGGACCGCATCGCTGCGTGAAACCGAGCGAATTTGGCATTGCCTCCGTCGAGATCGAGGATATGCACCGGCTTTCCAGTCGCCGCCGCCTCGCTGACCATCGAAACCGAGTCGGCGGTCACCATGAACGCGTCGGCCAAAGCGAGATACGCAAAATAGGGATTTTCCCCGGATCCGTCCCAGACCACCGCGGCCAGGTTCGCGAGCCGGCAACGTAACAGCTCGATCCCGGCCGCTCCAGTACGACGCGACGGTGTCACGAGTGCCGCGCCGCCCTGGGTTCGCAGGACCCCGGCGACCGCATCGGCAATTTCGCCGAGGCGCCGAAGCGTCAGCCGATACGCCTTGTTAGTTCCACCGATCAGCACTGATAAGATCGGCCGCGGCAGAGCTGCGAGCGCCGGGAAACGGCTGCGCTCGGCCGCCAGCCGGGCTCGTGTCACCCGGTGGACGGCACTGCGCGTCACAACTACCCGCCTACCGCGCAGCTGGTCGTGCTCCGGTACGACGAGGAGGTCGAACTCGGAATGCCCGACACCCGGATCCTGGATCTGCGCCGCCACTGTACGCCCGCCACTTGCACGCCGGATCGCCAACGTCGGCATCGCCGCGTTGCGGCCGCAGCCGATAACGAGGTCCGGCCAGGGCGGCGAGAGCGTCGCTTCCTTCGCTCGTGTGGCGGCTAATGGCAGCAACCAAAGCCTGGGCGGCAGGCACGCCCAAGGAAAGCGAATGTCGAGCTGTTTCTCGATGAAGGAGAAGCCGGTTGCCTCGGCGAGGCCGAGCGTCTGGCTGGCCATCCCAGCCTTGCCGTCATGCAATGCCCAGGTGACTGGAGAGACTGCACCGATCTCGGCGACAGACGGAAATGCCATATGCTCGCTTTACGAATGCTGCTCGGGGACTACAACCCGAGCACCCTCTGCGCAACAAAATTGCGCGCACACCGAGCGCTGCCTATGATCGACGCATCGAGTTAGAGGGGACCAAATGCGGCGTATAAGGCTCGACCGTATCGACCGCCGCATATTGCGGAATTTGCTGATCGACGGGCGTATGACGAATGTCGAGCTGGCACGGCGCGTCGGCATCTCGGCGCCGCCGTGCCTGCGGCGGGTGCGCGCTCTCGAAGAGGCCGGGATGATCCGCGGCTATCACGCCGATCTCGCACCGGAGGCTCTCGGGTACGCGGTGACGGTTTTTGCCCAGGTCGGGCTTTCGAGCCAGGCCGAGGCCGATCTCAAGGCTTTTGAACAGCTCGTCGCGACTTGGCCCGAAGTCCGCGAGGCGTACATGCTTGCGGGAGAAACAGATTTTCTGTTGAAGATTGTCGCACCCGACTGGGACAAGTATCAGCGGTTCCTCAGCACCAAACTCACCACGGCGCCGAATGTGAGCCACGTCAAGTCCGCTTTGATGCTCCGGATGTCAAAATACGAGCCCGGCGTTCCGATCTCCGACCAGCCGAACCCGCAGGAAGATGGGAATTCTGTGGCGGTCATCTGACATCGGCGAACGAACTGCCGGCCAGCGCGGCAGGTGAGGCCGGTCGAGTTCATCCGAAGGCGACCGTGACGATTTCGTACGACTTGGGGCCGCGCGGAGTTGTCACTTCGACGCTGTCGCCCTTGCCCTTACCGATCAGCGCGCGGGCGAGGGGTGAGGTCACAGACAATCGACCGGATTTGATGTCGGCTTCATCCTCGCCGACAATTTGAAAAGTCTGCTTCTCGTAAGTTTCCTCATCCGCCAGGGTAACCTTCGCCCCAAACTTGATGCTCGAACCCGACAGCTTGGACACGTCTATCACTTCCGCTCGCGCCACCTTGTCCTCAAGCTCGATCACCCTGCCTTCGATAAAGCTCTGCCTGTCGCGGGCGGCGTGGTATTCGGCGTTTTCGGCCAGATCCCCGTGGTCGCGCGCCTCGGCGATTGCGTGGATAATGGCTGGCCGGTCGACGGTCTTCAGCCGCTTCAACTCCTCCCGGAGCCGATTGAAGCCCTCGGCCGTCATCGGGATCTTGGTCATCGCGAGTGGGTTCGGATCCTGGTGTCGAATGTGACTTACGGCGGCAAGCGTCGCCGCAGAGCAATCAGAGGTATGATTGCAGGGGTGCAACTTCAAGGTTTCCGGCGCGCAACGCGGCGATCGCCTGGACCGCAGCCCGCACGCCCGCGACCGTCGTATAGTACGGGATCCCGTTGATCAGGGCCGTGCGCCTCAGGCTGAAGCTGTCGGCGATTGCTTGAGCCCCTTCGGTGGTGTTGAACACGAGCTGGACCGCACCGCTCAGCATACGATCGACAATATGCGGACGACCCTCCCGCACCTTATTGACCGTGGTGACGGACAACCCCGCGACGCGCAGACTCGCCGCAGTGCCTTGGGTGGCGACCAGGGAAAAACCCATCTCGATTAGCCGCCGGCAAGGTTCGACCAGTGCCCCTTTGTCCTGATCTCGCACCGACGCGAAGACACAGCCTTCGAGTGGCAGGTTGGTCCCGCTCCCGAGTTGCGATTTCGCGAAGGCACGCCCGAAATCGCTGTCCAGCCCCATCACTTCGCCGGTCGATTTCATCTCGGGGCTGAGGATCGGATCGACTCCGGGAAAACGCGTGAACGGGAAGACCGCCTCTTTTACCGCAACGTGGCTGCCGGCCCGCTGGCTCTTGCCGGCTACTTCCTCGCCCCAATCATCGCGGGCTTCGCCGGCCATGATAGAGGCCGCAATCTTTGCGATCGGCACGCCGGTCGCTTTTGCCACAAAAGGCACGGTGCGGGACGCGCGCGGGTTGACCTCCAGGACAAAGATAATCCCGTTCTGTATCGCAAATTGAACATTCATGAGCCCGACTACGCCGAGCGCGCGAGCAAGCACGACGGTCTGTCGCTCGATCTCGGCGATTATGGCTTGGCTGAGGCTATAAGGCGGCAACGAACAGGCGCTGTCCCCGGAATGGATCCCGGCCTCCTCGATGTGTTCCATGATGCCGGCGACCTCGACCCGTCGGCCGTCGGAGACAGCATCGACATCAACCTCGATGGCGTTCTGCAGGTAGCGGTCGATCAGCACGGGGCTGGACCCGGACACGGAGACGGCGTTGCTGATATACCGATCAAGCCCAGCAGCATCGTGGACGATCTCCATCGCTCGGCCGCCGAGGACATATGACGGTCGGATCACGACCGGGTACCCTATATCGCGCGCGATCGCCGCGGCTTCACTCGCCGAATAGGCCGTTCCGTTGTCGGGCTGATGCAGGCCGAGACGGGTGAGAAGTCCCTGAAACCGCCGTCTGTCTTCCGCCAGATCGATTGCATCGGGCGACGTGCCGAGGATCGGTATCTCGGCTCGCTCCAGCGCCGCGGCGAGCTTCAGCGGCGTCTGGCCGCCAAATTGCACAATAACCCCCAGGAGCGTGCCGCGGCACCGTTCGACTCGCACGATCTCGATCACGTCCTCGCTCGTCAGCGGCTCGAAATAGAGCCGGTCGGAGGTATCGTAATCCGTCGACACGGTCTCGGGATTGCAGTTGATCATGATCGTTTCGACCCCGGCATCCCGCAGGCTGTAGGCCGCATGCACGCAACAGTAGTCGAACTCGATGCCTTGGCCGATCCGGTTCGGTCCGCCGCCGAGAATGATCACCTTGCGCCGGTCGCTCGGGTCGGCTTCGCATTCTGGCGGCGCAAACCCGTCGCCCTCGTAACAGGAATACATGTACGAGGTCAGGGACCGGAATTCGGCGGCGCAGGTGTCGATGCGCTTATACACCGGCTGAACCTCCAAGCGCCGCCGGCGCAGGGCAACGGCTTCCTCGTCGAGCCCGACTAGCTTTCCAAGCCTTGCATCGGAAAAGCCCATCTGCTTCAGCCGCAGAAAAGCCGTGCGATCTCGCGGCAGCCCTTCCCGGCGCACTCGTTCCTCAACCCGCACGATCTCTCGGATCTGCTCAAGGAACCATGGCTCGAAACGGCAGGCGGCGTGAATTTCGGCGGTGCTGAGCCCATGGCGATAAGCCTCAGCAATCAATAGCAGGCGATCGGGAACCGGTTTCGCGAGCGCGGCCTTGACGGCCTCCTTACCTGCGCTCTCCACCCCATCTATTGCGACCTCGTCGAAACCGGTCAGGCCCGTCTCCATTGAGCGCAATGCTTTCTGCACCGACTCGGCAAAACTGCGTCCGATCGCCATCGCTTCGCCGACCGATTTCATCGACGTCGTGAGCAACGGCTCAGTGCCGGAGAATTTTTCGAAGGTGAACCGCGGCATCTTGGTGACGACATAGTCGATCGTCGGCTCGAACGATGCCGGCGTGACCCGGGTGATTTCGTTGGCCAGTTCATCGAGCGTGTAGCCCACCGCCAATTTGGCCGCGACTTTGGCGATCGGGAAACCTGTCGCCTTGGAGGCAAGCGCAGAGGACCGCGAAACACGGGGGTTCATTTCGATCACGACCTGCCGGCCGTCGACCGGATTGACGGCAAACTGCACGTTCGAGCCGCCGGTATCGACGCCGATTTCGCGCAATACCGCGATCGCGGCGTTGCGCATCAGCTGGTATTCCTTGTCGGTCAGGGTCAAAGCCGGCGCGACGCAAACCGAATCGCCGGTGTGAATCCCCATTGGATCGATATTCTCGATCGAGCAGACGATGATGCAATTGTCCGCACGGTCGCGGACCACCTCCATTTCGTATTCCTTCCAGCCGAGGACCGATTCCTCGATCAATACTTCGTGCGCTGGTGAAGCTCGCAGGCCGCCGCGGACGATGTCCTCGAATTCCCGGGCGTTGTACGCAATCCCCCCGCCGGTGCCGCCCAGAGTAAAGGACGGTCTTATTATGGTCGGGAGCCCAATTGCCCCGAGTGCGTCGACCGCCCCGGCGAGCGAGCTCACAAGACGGCTCCTGGGCGACGCGAGGCCGATCTTATCCATCGCCTGCCGGAACAGTTGCCGATCCTCGGCTTTCGCGATCGCCGCCTCGCTGGCGCCGATCAATTCGACGCCGTAGCGCTCCAGGACGCCCGACCGGGCCAGCGCCATCGCGGTGTTGAGCGCCGTCTGCCCGCCCATTGTCGGCAGCAGCGCGTGCGGCTGCTCGCGGGCGATGATCTTGGTGACCATCTCAGGGGTGATCGGCTCGATATAGGTCGCGTCCGCGAGCTCCGGGTCGGTCATGATCGTCGCCGGGTTCGAATTCACCAGGACGATGCGATATCCTTCGCTCTTGAGGGCCTTGCAGGCTTGCGCGCCGGAGTAATCGAATTCGCACGCTTGCCCGATAACGATGGGCCCGGCGCCTATGATCAGTATGCTTTCGAGATCGGTGCGCCTAGGCATTCTCGGCCATCAGCGCGACAAACCGTTCAAAGAAAAAATGACTGTCTTGAGGTCCCGGACTCGCCTCGGGGTGGTGCTGGACTGAAAACACCGGCTTGCCGACGACCCGCAAGCCCTCATTGGTATTATCGAACAGAGAAATATGCGTCGGTTCGACCCCGTATGGCAGGCTGTCGGGGTCTACGACAAAACCGTGGTTCTGACTGGTGATCTCGACTTTGCCAGTCAGCAGGTCCTTGACCGGGTGATTTGCCCCGCGGTGCCCCCGCGGCATCTTGCGGGTCTTCCCGCCCAGCGCCAGCGCCAATAGTTGGTGGCCGAGGCAGATGCCGAAAATCGGCTTGCCCGAGGCTACCAGGTCGCGCAGCACCGGGACTGCATAAGCAGCGGTTGCTGCCGGATCTCCGGGACCGTTCGACAAGAAGATGCCGTCAGGCCGATGATGTAGGACATCCTGGGTCGAGGCAGTGGCCGGAACGACGGTGACTCGGCAACCGCGGGCGGCGAGCATCCGCAAGATGTTGTGTTTGGCGCCATAATCGATGGCCACAACGTGACAGCGCGGGTTGCGCTGCAGGCCGTATCCACTTTTGCGGTCCCAGACCGTCTCGTCCCACTCGTAGGCTTGGCAACACGTGACCTCCTTGGCGAGGTCCATACCCTCCAGACCGGGCCAATCGAGAGCCCGGGCCTGGAGTTCCGCGATGTCCAGCCGGACTTCGTTATGGTAGGCGATGGCTCCATTCGGAGCCCCGAGATCACGGATGCGTCGCGTCAACCGCCTTGTGTCCACTCCCGAAATACCGGTCAGCCGATGGTGTTCGAGCCAAGCATCCAGCGGCTCGATAGCGCGGTAATTGGCCGGCGCCGTGATCGGAGTGCGCAAAACGAGGCCGCGAGCAACGGGTATCGTGGTTTCGACGTCTTCCCGATTGGCTCCGACATTACCGATATGCGGGAAGGTGAAAGTGATAATTTGGCCGGCGTAAGAGGGGTCGGTCAGGACCTCTTGGTAACCGGTGATCGCGGTGTTGAAACAGACTTCCCCGACTGCCGTCCCGTTCGCGCCGACACCGCGACCCCAAAATACCGTCCCGTCCGCGAGCACGAGCGCGGCGTTGCAGTCGGGCGGTCGCGGCGAGGGCTCGCGCATCGCGAATAGATCCTGTGGGCAGCCGCGTTCGACCTGACCGCGCAAGGGCGACCAGGGGCGAACAACCAAGCAAGGAGAAGTAATTGATCGGACCGATGGGGTCAACCTGCGCTCACTCGAACATTTGTGGTTTCAACGACTTACCCTAGACGCGCGGAATTGCCGCGGACGGCAAAACCGGTTAGGGTAAATAGAGCGGGAGAGGGGGGACGCGATTGTGCTACGCCAGGCCTTCAGGGACCGGCTGAAGGAAGCAATGAAGGCCAAGGACCGGCGCACGGTTTCGGCCATTCGGTTGATCCTGGCGGGGCTCAAGGAAACGGGATGTCGCGGCCCGGGGGCAAGGCAATCGTGATGGCCTGTCTGATCCCGAGATCCAGCGGATGCTGCAGGGAATGATCAAACAGCGCCGCGAATCGATCGCGCTTTACCAGCAAGGCAACCGCCCCGAGTTGGCGGAGCTGGAGAGCGGCGAGATAGCCGTCATCGAGAGCTTTATGCCGCGTCAGCTGGACGACGGTGAAATCGAAGAAGCTGCGAGGACCGCGATCAGCGAGACCGGCGCGACGAGCCTGAAAGATTTGGGAAAGGTCATGACTGCCTTACGCGAGCGTCACGCCGGCGTCATCGATATGGGCCGCGCCGGTGCCATCGCGAGGCGGCTGCTGGCATGACGCGACCCGAAGGCCCTACCTTGGTCCGTCGCCATTCGAGGGGCCGCAATATCACCCATAAATCGGCAAAGCGAGGACGATAAGTGGCGTTTCCGCCAAGCTTTCTCGACGAGCTGCGCCATCGAATCTCACTTGTCGGACTGATCGGCCGGCGGGTCAAGCTCGTCCGCCGCGGGCGCGAATTTGCCGGATTGTGTCCGTTCCACCATGAGAAGACGCCGTCATTTTACGTTGTCGAGGACAAATCCTTTTTCCACTGTTTCGGCTGCGGCGCCCATGGCGATGTGATCGGGTTCGCTATGCGGGCCGACAATCTCGATTTCATAGAGGCAATCGAGAGACTCGCAGGGGAGGCGGGGCTAACTGTCCCTCAGGCGGCGCCGCAGGAGCGGGAGCGGGCGCAGCGGCAAAAAACTCTGCTTGAGGCCACAGAAGCAGCGGCAACTTTCTATGAGCAGCAGCTTTGGGCGCCTACTGCGGCCCGCGCGCGAGAGTATTTGCACAGACGCGGGATCGATCGGGATACCATCCGGTCCTTTCGTCTGGGTTGGGCCCCGGACGATCGGCAGGCGTTGCGGCGCGGCCTCGGTGCCGAATTTCCCGATGCTTTGCTGGTCGAAGCCGGCCTGCTGCGGCGACCAGAGAGCGGAGAACCCGCGGACTATTTCCGCAATCGCGTGATGTATCCGATCACCGACCGCGCCGGTCGGGTCATCGCTTTTGGCGGCCGGGCCCTCGGTGATGCTCAACCCAAATATCTGAACTCGCCGGACAGCGCACTCTTCGAAAAAGGGCGGGTATTGTACGGGTGGTCGGCGGCTCGGGCGGCCATCATTCGAGGTGGGGAGGCGGGCAAACTGGCGGCAACAGCCGGCGCGATCGTCACCGAAGGGTACATGGACGTGATCGCGCTGCACCGTGCCGGTTTTGCCACGGCGGTGGCGCCGCTCGGGACCGCTTTGACCGAATTTCAGTTGCACGAGCTTTGGCGCCTGACGCCCGAGCCGGTCCTCTGTTTCGATGGAGATACGGCGGGACAGCGCGCTGCCACCCGGGCAATGCAGCGGGCTCTGCCGCTGTTGCGCCCGGGTCAGAGCCTGCGCTTTGCAAGCCTTCCGGCGGGAGAGGACCCTGATTCGTTGATTCGTCAGGCCGGGCGGGATGCTTTCGGCGAAATTCTTGCAGCGGCGCGGCCGCTCTCGACCGTTCTCTGGGAGAGTGAGCTGGGCGCCAGGGGGCTAGACACGCCCGAGCGTCGCGCCGATCTCGACCGCCGCCTGATGGACCATGTCGGACTCATCGCCGACCGGACGGTCCAGGCCGAATATCGACGATTTCTCCGCGACCGATTGTTCGATCTTGGAAGACAGACCCGCCCCGCTACGCGGCAAATGGCTCGCCCTCGGTCGAGTTTCGTTCGCGACGGACCGGAGCCGCCACCCCGCTCCGGGGGACGAATACAGCGGGAAAATTTATTTCGCATGATTTTGCGTTTCCCTTGGTTGATCGATCAGGTGGCCGAGGAGTTCGCAGCACTCGCAATGCCCGAACCGGAGCTCGACAACCTGAGACGTCAAATTTTAGAACTGGATGCTGCCGAATCGGGGCTTGACGCCCACGCGCTGCAACAACACCTTGTGCAGAACGGGCTTGCGGCGACCGTGGAAAGACTGCTCTTGCCGTCGGTCGACACAACTTTCCTGGTTCGGTGCTCCGACCCGATCTCCGCACGCAACGAATGGGTTCGCGTGACCAGGATGCTCACTGGAGGCGACCGCTGCGCTTTGGCCGAAGCCGCCGACGATCTAATCGGCGAAGTCTGCCCGGAGAGCTGGGAACGATTCCTGGCTGCGAGAGAAAAGGTCTTGGTCGAGGGTTCGAAGAGTGAGGACGGGGCCCGAGTCGACAGCAATCTTGCCGATGATATTCAGGCGGCCCCACATCGGGCTGGTCGGTATTCGCCCTGACTCGTTGGGTGGCCAGTGAAACTCTTTAGGGACGGTGTAATGGCGAGCAAAGCGGCAAATACGGCGGAAGTTGCAGAGACCCGCGAGGAAGCGGCGGAGGCACCGTTGCTGGACAGCGTGGCAGCGGCAATCAAGCGGATGCTGGCGCGCGGCAGGGAGCGGGGCTATGTGACCTACGATGAGTTGAACGCCGCATTGCCGCCCGACCAGGTGTCCTCGGAGCAGATCGAGGATACGATGACGACGCTCTCCGAGCTCGGCGTCAACGTGATCGAAAACGAGGAGAGCGAGGAGCCGGCGGCCGCCGACGCGGATGACAGCGACGGCGAGGTGCGCGGCAATCTGGATGACGACGATATCGGCCGCACCGACGATCCCGTCCGCATGTATTTGCGCGAAATGGGATCGGTCGAGCTGCTGTCGCGCGAGGGCGAGATCGCAATCGCCAAGCGGATCGAGGCTGGTCGTGAAATGATGATCGGCGGCATCTGCGAGAATCCGATGACGATCCGCGCCATCATTGCTTGGCGCGATGCCCTGAACGAAGGGAAGATGCTGTTGCGCGACATCATCGATCTCGACGCCACTTACGGCAGTGGCGTCTTCGGGCCGATGCCGAGCGAGATCGCGGTTGGAGTTGCGCAAGTCGGCGGAGGCGAGGGCGAGTCCGGCGCCGAAGCCCGTAACGGCGCAGAGACCACCGAAAAGTCCGATGCCGACGATGATGACGAGGTCGCGAGCGAACTCGCCGAGATTGATCGCGAACTCGCGGTCGAGGAAGCCGAAAGCGAGGAAAGCTCGATCTCGTTGGCTGCGATGGAAGCGCAATTGAAGCCGAGTGCGCTGGCCACTTTCGACGTGATTGCCGAAAGCTACAAGAAACTGCACCGGCTTCAGGACCAGCGGATCAATGCCCTGCAAAAGCGCGAGCCGCTGCCACGAGTAACCGAGCGGCGATACGAGAAGCTCAAGGCGGAGATTATCGAAAACGTCAAACGCGTGCGCCTCAACAACACGCGCATCGAGTACCTCGTCGAGCAGCTTTACGAGGTCAACCGCAGGCTCGTCGCAGACGAAGGCAGGCTCTTGCGGCTGGCCGAGAGTGCCGGTATTCGGCGCTCGGAATTCCTGCAACAGTATTTCGGAAACGAGCTTGCCGGCGATTGGCTTGAGCGTGTCGAAGCGCTGCCCGGCCGAGGCTGGTCGCGATTGGTAGAAAGGCTTGCGGCAGACGTGGTTAGGCTGCGTTCCAACATTACCCGGATCGCTGCCGAGACCAAGCTGCCGATCAGCGAGTTCCGGCGCATCGTCCAAACTGTCCAGCGTGGCGAGCGTGAGGCGAGCCGGGCGAAAAAGGAGATGGTCGAGGCCAACCTCCGGCTCGTGATTTCAATCGCCAAAAAATATACCAATCGCGGGCTGCAGTTCTTGGATCTGATCCAAGAGGGCAATATCGGGCTGATGAAGGCAGTCGATAAATTCGAATACCGCCGCGGCTACAAGTTTTCTACCTATGCGACATGGTGGATCCGGCAGGCGATTACGCGCTCGATTGCCGATCAGGCACGTACGATCCGTATCCCGGTGCACATGATCGAGACAATCAACAAGCTGGTGCGCACCTCCCGTCAGATGCTGCACGAGATCGGCCGAGAGCCGACCCCGGAGGAGCTCGCCGAAAAGCTCATTATGCCGCTCGAAAAGGTGCGCAAAGTCCTGAAGATTGCAAAGGAGCCGATCAGCCTAGAGACGCCGATCGGCGACGAGGAGGACTCGCACCTCGGCGACTTTATCGAGGATAAGAACGCCGTATTGCCGCTGGATGCCGCGATCCAGGCGAATCTCCGCGAAACGACGACGCGGGTTTTGGCCTCGCTGACGGCGCGCGAAGAGCGGGTACTGCGAATGCGTTTCGGCATCGGCATGAACACGGACCACACGCTCGAGGAGGTCGGCCAGCAATTCTCCGTCACTCGCGAACGGATCCGGCAGATCGAGGCCAAAGCGCTGAGAAAGCTCAAACACCCTAGCCGGTCGCGGAAATTGCGCAGCTTTCTGGATACCTGAGCGTATCGCCTCGGGGCGGATTTGGGCCCGTAGTTCAGCTGGTTAGAACACGCCGCTCATAACGGTGGAGTCGCAGGTTCGAATCCTGCCGGGCCTACCAATTTCTGCCGCGTCGCTCTCAAGACCTCGCGGTCTCGTCGACCAGCGATACCGGTTCCACGTGTCCGGCCAGATCGGCATATGACGGCTCAAGGCTCGGCGTTTCACCCGTCTCGACCGCCTCCCCGGGCATTTCGCCGAAACTCGCGGGCGTCTCCGGTTGATAGCCCCGCCACCGCAGCATAAACAGCCACCCCAGACCAGTCGTGATGAGGGCCAACGGGATCGCATAAGCCCATATCTGCTCGCGAAAGGAGCCCGGGGCCGGTTCGAGAGAGTTGCGCAATACCAGGGTGCTTCTCTCAAGCACCCGATCGGGGGCCAACTCCCGCTCTAGGGCTTCGATCGTAGCACTCAGGCGGACACGGGTACGCGCAATGTCTTCTTCTATCGCCGCGGGCGACTTGTTTCCGTCATACGCATCGGGCCGCGTCGACGTGATCCGATCCATCGATTGATCCATTTCGGCATCCCTTCAAGTCGCAGACCGGTCCGCCGCGCGCAAGCCTCATAGTCGATCGTCTTACCCCCAACGCGGAACGCGGAGGTTATCGATACAACGTCGGCCCGCCGGGTCCGGTTCCAATCCGATCAGTCGACCGGGCCCCGGCTGTGACCGACCTCATGAAACCTGGGCGATTTCGTGCACCCGGCTTGACCGCGTGGCGGCCAGGTGATCCTTCGCCAATACCGTATACACGGCGGGCAGGACGAAAAGCGTGAATAGCGTGCCAATGGACATCCCGGCGACGACCACGACGCCGATCGAGAAACGGCTCGCCGCACCCGCACCCGTCGCCATCAGCAACGGCACGAGCCCTACGACCATCGCCGCCGTCGTCATCAGAATGGGCCGCAAGCGGACTCGAGCGGCCTGCCCGATCGCGCGCCGGCGGTCGAGGTTTTCACGCACTTGCAGCGTATTGGCGAACTCGACCATCAGTATACCGTGCTTGCTGATCAGCCCGATCAACGTGACGAGCCCGACCTGCGTGTAGATGTTCATCGTTGCCAGGCCGAAGAATAGCGGCATCAGCGCCCCGCACATGGACATAGGCACACTGACCAGAATAACCAGCGGGTCGCGCAGGCTCTCGAACTGCGCCGCCAGCACCAGGAAGATCACGATTAGCGCGAATACGAAGGTGATCGTCAGCTGATTGCCCTCGCGCACGTACTGGCGAGTATCGGACAGGTAGTCGTGGCTGAAGCCAGCGGGCAAGTTCCTCGTCTGTTGCTCGAGAAAAGCGACCGCCTGTCCCATTGTGACACCGGGCATTGGTACAGCCTGAAACGTCGCAGAGTTCAGCTGATTGTACTGGGTCAGCGCATTAGGCTGAGTGTCCATTCCAAGGGTCACGAGATTGGACAACGGAACCGGCTGTCCCGACGGGGTGGTAACATAGTAGCGCGTCAATGTCTCCGGCGTCAGGCGGTCCGCCCGGGGTACTTGCGGTATGACCTCGTAGGATCGGCCCCCAAGGTTGAACCGGTTGACGTAATTTTCCCCGACCAGCAGCGCCAATGTATCGCCGATCGACTGCATCGTCAGGCCGAGTTCGTTGACTTTCGACCGGTCTATCTTGACCTGAATGGTCGGCTGATTGAAATCGAGATCACTGTCGGTGACGATGAACAACCCGCTCTTGCGAGCCGCCGCCTTGATCTTGTCCATCGCCAGGTAGATGGCCTTGTAGTCGCCCGTCGAATAGATCACCATCTGCACCGGCAGGCCGCCAATAGATCCCGGCAATGGGGGAAGCGAGAAGACGAAAGCGTTCATTCCCTCGACTGCCGACACCTTCCGTTGCATCAAGGGCTTTAACTGCTGCGCCGAACGCGAGCGCTCTCCCCAGGGTTTGAGGATCGCACCGGCGATGCCTTGATTGGGTCCGAACCGGCCATTGACAATGAACCGCAGATCGGTCTCCGGAAACGAGCCGAAGGCCTGGTCGAGTTTGTCGGTATAGGCCTCTTGGTAATCGAGATTGGAATATTGCGGCGCCTTGGTCAGTGCGAAGAGGACTCCCTGATCCTCTTCGGGAGCGAGTTCAGATTTTGTGTTCATGTACATGAAGACAAGACTGGCAAAAACAGCGACGGCAAACAGCGCCGTCACCGGTCGATAATCCAGCGATCTTTCCAGCTTGCGCCCGTACCACTCGGCCAAGCGGGAAAAGACGCTATCGATCAGGTGAACAAACCGGCCGCGCAGCATCTCACGAGACAGCAGAAGCGAGCACATCATCGGCGACAAGGTCACCGCGACTACGCCGGAAATGATGACAGCGCCCGCCAGGGTGAACGCGAATTCGCGGAACAGAGCGCCGGTGACACCCCCGAGAAAGCCGATTGGCGCGTACACCGCCGCCAAAGTCAGGGTCATCGAAATGACCGGGCCTGCGATCTCACGGGCGCCGATCAGCGCCGCCTGGGCCGGGGTGCGGCCCTCCTCGATGTGCCGGTAGACGTTCTCGAGGACGACGATCGCGTCATCGACGACGAGCCCGATCGCCAGCACCATTGCAAGGAGCGTCAACAGGTTCAGGCTGAAGCCGAGCGCGGCCATGATGATAGCCGCGCCGACCAGCGAAAGCGGGATCGTCACGACCGGGATCAGCACCGCTCGCAGGCTGCCGAGGAACAGGAAAATTACGCCGATGACGATGACGACCGCGGCGGCGAGCGTAAATTTGACCTCGTCGATCGAAGCCTGAATGAACTTGGTCGAATCGTATGCGACCTGCATTTTGACCGACGGTGGCAGGTTGCGCTCGATCTCGGGCAACAGCCCACGGATACCCGCCACCAGCGACAAGGGATTGCCGGTCGGGGTCGCCTGGACGCCGATGAACACGGCGTGCTGGCCGTTCATCTCTATGCTGGAAGTCCAGCTCTGGGCGTTGAGATCGACGCTGGCTATGTCTTCCATCCGGACCACCGCGCCGTCCTTGGCCTTGACCACCATCTTGTTGAACTGCTGGACGTCGGCAAGCCCGGTATTGGCGTTGACATTGGTGATTGTGAAATAGCCTTTGGCCTGGCCCGGTGCGGATTGAAAATTATTGGCGCGGATCGCGGCGGCGACGTCGCTCGCCGAAATCCCGCGCGCCGCCATCCGGTCCGGGTCCAGCCAAAGCCGCATCGCAAAGGTCTGCCCGCCCAGAATGTCGGCCGAGGCTACGCCGTCGACGGTAGCGAGCAACGGCTGAACCACCCGCGTCAAATAGTCCGAAATCGCTGCACTGGAAAGTTCCGGGCTGGCAAACCCGATATACATGACCGCGGTGGTCTGGCCGGTCGACTTGGTGATGATCGGGTCCTGCGATTCCTTCGGAAGCAGGTACTTGACCTGCTGTACCTTCGCCATGATGTCGGTCAGCGCCTGGCTCGGATCGTAATTGAGCCGGATATAGGCTGTAATGGTGCTGGTCCCCTGAATTGATGAGGCGGTCAAATAATCGATGCCTTCGGCGGTCGACACCGCTTGCGAGATCGGCGTCGTGATGAACCCTTGCATCAAATCGGGCGAGGCGCCGGGGTAGATCGTCGTGACCGTAATCGTCGTGTTCGACAGCTTTGGGTATTGGCGGATCTGCAGGCCGGTCATCGCCTTGAGACCGATCAGCAGGATCAGCAGACTGACGACCAATGCCAGCACCGGCCGGCGGATGAAGATGTCGGTGAAGGACAAGTCCCAGCCCCTATCGCCAATCAATTGCCACTGGAGGTACCATTGAAGGCATTAAAATCAGTTCCTCGTCAGAGCGGTTGGCGGCTGTGGCGCAGGTTCGTCGCTGATCGCGACTTGCGCGCCGTTCTGGACCTTGACCTGACCTGCGGCGATGACCCGCTCGCCCGGTTTGAGACCCTCCAGAATAGCCACCTTACCGCTGACCCGCGACCCGGTTTTGACCGGAGTACGCACCGCCTTGAAGATCGGCTTGCCATTGGCGTCCTTGCCGTCCTCGCGAATCATATAGACGCTATCGCCGTAGAGCGTGTAATCGACGGCGGTCTCCGGCAAGATCATCACATCGGGCTGTGGCGGCAGCACCACGGCAGCGTTGACGAACATACCGGGAAGCAAAGCATTGTCGGGATTAGGCATCGTCGCCTGGACAGTCATCGTCCGAGTGTCGGCACTGATCTGGGGCTCGATCGTCGTAATCTCCGCGTCGAAACTGCGGCCGGGAAATGCGTCTGCAGTGACGTTGACGGACTGTCCAACCGAGATCTGCGCGCGCATGTGCGAGGGCAGCGTAAAATTGACATAGAGCTTCGAGAGATCCGTCAGCGTGACAATCCGAGCCCCAGGAGTAAGGTATTGCCCGACCTCGACCTGGCGGGTGCCGAGCTGGCCGGAAAACGGGGCGCGGATCAGCTTTTGCGCGATCAGCGCTTCGGTCTTGAGGATCATCGCCCGTGCTTGGTCGAGCTGACTCTGCTTCTGGTCGACGGTTTCCCGCGCCTCGAACTGGCGCTGAGCGAGCTGGCTCGAGCGCTCCAATGTGGTTTGCGACCAGCGGGCCTGAGCTTCGTAACTGGCTAGGTCGCCGCGCTCCGGCGCGTCGTTTAGCTGGACCAGCGGATCGCCGGCCTTCACCAAGGCTCCGGGCTCGAAGAAGATCTTCGTAACGCGGCCCCCGACCTCGGGATTAATCGTGACTTGGTGCACGGCAGCAATCGAGCCGATCCCAGTAGCGAAGCGGGGCACCGCTTCGGTCTTGACCTCGGCGGCGCTGACTTGCACGGGCGGCGGCTTGTTATTGGCAAAAAAAGTCGCGATCGCGTGCTCGCGGAATCGGTTGAAGCCGTATAGACCGCCGAGCACAACAGCCAGCAACAGGCCGACGATGACGAGCCAGCGGAATGTCCTCGGTTTGGGCAGGGTCGCGCGCCCGATACCGCCGCGCTCGCGCAGCAGTCCTTCCGCAGGTATCATCCGTTCGCCGTCCATTGGCGTACTCCACTACGAAGTGGTTGTGAGTTGGAGCTGAAACTGCCCCGCCGTACACTGCCCAGCGGCAGCGAGTGCGGAAGCGATCGCTGCATCCCTCATGCCTATGCCGCGTAAAACGAACCAGCTCGCTTCCTCGACCAGCCCTGTGAGCGATCCTTGATAAGGCACGGAGGCTCGGCCGGGCAGCGACACAAAAGCCACCATCGCGGCGACGTGATGGCCGAACCAGAACCGATTAGCCGAAGCGATCGGTTCGTCTTTGAGGTCGCCAGCGGCTGCTGCCGCCGCCACGGAGGCCACGAACAGCGGATGGACCCGCTCGAAGATTGTTTCGAACAGCTCACGGGCGTATTCCCCGTCTTCCAGAAAGCTGTGCAGCACGAGGCGAAGGCGGGTATCGAGTTCGCCGCCATCGACGCCGCCAAGCAGAAAATAGCGCACCATGAAGGTGATCATACGCACGAGGGTTTCTGTCGACGGCGCGAGAGTAGCCAGGCGCTCGAGCGCCGGATCGCCCTCGCAACCCAGGCGCAGGATCTCGGTGTAGAGGTGCTTTTTGCTGGGAAAATGCCTAAACAGCAGCGCCTCGGAAATGCCGGCCGCCTCGGCCAGCTCTTTGGTGGTCGTCCCCGCGAACCCTTTTCGGGCAAAGAGCGGCACCGCCGCGGCGACGATCATTTTACGCCGCTCGTCGCTGTCCAACCTGATGGTAGCCATGGCGACGCAAAAAGTAAGCGCTTACTTACTTTGCGTCAAGCAGTCCACGCAGCCAGATTATCGACCTCAGAAAGGATCACGTGATGAAGCTGTACGGGTATTTCCGGTCCTCTGCCGCGTTCAGGGTCCGTATCGCCCTAAATCTGAAAGGGCTCCCCTACGACACTGCATCGATCCACCTGCGGCGCAACGATCAGAGCGCGCCCGATTACCGGGCCGTCAACCCGCAAGGTCTGGTACCGACGCTCGAGGATGGCGCGCAGACCCTGATTCAATCCATGGCGATTATCGAATACCTCGACGAACTCCACCCCGAACCGCCACTACTACCGAAGCAGCCGGCCGATCGAGCCCGGGTCCGTGCGCTTGCCGACATTGTCGCTTGCGACATCCACCCGATCAACAATCTGCGTGTACTCCGTTATCTCACACGGGAACTCGGCCATGACGAGGCGGCGATAGCGAAATGGTACAATCATTGGATCGCTGCGGGTTTTCAGGCGATCGAGCCGCTACTGGTGCAAGATGCCCGCACTGGCACCTTCTGCCACGGTGAAACGCCCGGCTTGGCGGACGTCGCGCTAGTTCCGCAGGTTGTCAATTCCGAGCGCTACCACCTCGATCTCGCGCCATACCCGACGGTGGTGCGAATTTACGAGAACTGCATGCGTCTAGAGCCATTCGATGCCGCGCATCCGCGTAATCAGCCGGATTACGAGCCCTAAGTTGCTATCCCTTCCGCGCGTCGGCGATCATATTCCGCAAGGAATCGAGTTCGACAGCGCCGGGAACAATGTGGTTGCCGACGATGAACCCCGGGGTCCCGCGGATGTTGAGCGCCTCGGCTAGAGCCAGGTTGGCCTTCAGAGCCTGCTCGATCTCCGGCGCATTCATGTCCTGCTTGAGCCGGTCCAGATCAAGGCCGACCGAACCGGCTACTCTATAGACCGTCTCGTCGGTGATCTGACCTCTGGTCGCCATCATCGCGTTATGAAAGGCCTCGTACTTGCCTTGCCGCTGAGCGGCCAGAGCGGCATGCGCGGTGGTGACCGATTGCGGCCCGAGAACCGGCATTTCCTTGTACACAAAGCGCAGCTTGTGATCCTCCTTTAGCAATGTCTGCAGCGCAGGCAGCACCTGCTTGCAGTATGGACAGCGGTAGTCGAAGAACTCCACGATTGTCGCGTCGCCGTGCGGGTTGCCTCCCACCGGGGTCTCCGGGTCGTCGAATATTTCGCTCCGACGATCGTTGAGAACCTTTGCCGCAGTCGCGTCGGCCTCGTGGTTCAGCTTGTCTTCGGCGCCGCGCAGCGCCTCGATCAAGACGTCGGGATTATGGAGGAGGTAGTCGTGGATGATCCCCTCTATCGCTTGCCGCTGCTCATTCGGCAACTCGGCAGTTTTTACCGGCGGGCCCTCCACAATAACGATCAATCCGGAGGCCAGAGCCAACGACACCAGGAGCGTGCGGTGTACCATATCGATGAATACTCCTGAAAAAATACGGGTGACAACGGCCAAGGGCGATCAATGCAGGTTTGTGACGCCGCCGACCGAATCATCGAGATGTTCCGCCTCGCGATGGATATTCTCTGCACGGTTGTAGCCGGGAGAGTTCTTCGGTAGCAGCGCTTTCGCGCGCACAGCCTGCTGTTGAGCGTCCTTCTTCTTGCCCGCGGCGAGCCCCTCTTCGGCCAACGCCAGCGCGGCCATGCCGATCTGGTTGTCACGCCCATAGGCGGTGGCCAGCAGGTGCCACCCCTGGACTTCTTTGTCCTCGGTGCGCAGAGCATCGTTCAGGTAGGCGATGGCCCGCTTGTTCACTTTCGGGTCATTGGACTCTATATAAACTTGCGCGAGCGAAATGCGCAGCAAGGGCGCGGCGGGGGCGAGGCGCACTGCCTCCTCGTAAGGCTGGGCCGCTTCGCCGATACGGCCATTCTCGAACAACATTTGTCCCTTTAGCTCACGAAAATAGGGATCCTGCGGAAATTCTCTTATGAGCCCATCGATGATCGGCAGGGCCTTGTCGAGCTTCGGAATTCGGTAATAGGCGATCGCCCGGGCATAGCGGGCGAGAACCGACTGGTCCTTCTCGGGATAGGCGGCAAGCGTTGACGAAGGCGGCGAGACGAAGGCCCCAAGCTTGACCTTGATCCGCTTCAGCATCTGGATATTGGCGGGAGAATCGGGCACATCCGAGAACCGCGAGTGTTCGACGTGGTTGCGGACGTAATCGACGCGTTGGGCAGTCAAGGGATGCGTCCGCAAATACGGATCCTCGCGGATGCCGGCGAGCATCTCCTCGCTCTGAAGGATCTGAAAGAATTGAAGGAGTCCACGCGCGGACTGTCCGCTGGCATCGAGAAAGGTCATCGCCGCGTGGTCAGCAGAGGCCTCCTGCGTCGTCGAGTATTGCATGAAGGCTCGCTCGGCGACGCCCTGGGCCCCCAGTAAGGCCGCGCCGCCCCCGCTGCCTCTCCCGGCGACCGTGGCGGCGGCGCCCAGCACCATCGCGATAATTCCTTCAATACTGGCGTTCCGCGCGGCCTCTTGAAAGCGCGTTAGATGGCCGCCGGCGATATGGCCGGTCTCGTGTGCGAGCACGCCGATCAGCTGGTTCGGCGTCTCCGCGCGCATGATCAAGCCGGTATTGATGAATTCGTTCTGGCCGCCGGCGACAAACGAATTGAGCTGTTTGTCCTCGACAAGATAGACATGCAATGAACTCGGCTCGAGCCCCGCCGCCTTCCAGATCGGCGTCACCATCATCCGAATGTCGGCCTCGATCTCAGTGTCGCGAATGATGGTCTCGGCCGCTGCGGCCGGGCGCGCAACGGCAATGGCCGCCGCCAAAACGATTACCGAGGCTCGAGTGCAAGGTCGGGAGTTCACCGGAGCCGCTTTCAGAGGCTGATCGGGGTTTGCCTATTGTGCGCTGGCGGCTGCCAGCCGTTGAGATTCGATGCTACAAATGCGGCGAAGCTGGGGCAAGCCAGCGGCACGGAACTCACCTCATCCTGCCGCCTCTCGCCGTAATGCCGCTACGACTGAATCAGCCGCTGCCACCAGCCGCGGCGCGGGTTCGCCGGCTTTTCGGTCACGGTTTCCACCGGGTTTGCGGGCTCTGGCTTATGCTGCTGCCCAGGCGCGGCAGCCGCCGGTTCAAGTTCTCGTTCCGTCTCGCTGACGTAGGGTATCCCCTGCCCATTCTCGGGGGTGGGGGGCGATTCCGGCATCCCTTCCGGTTCCGCCACTGAAGTTTCTCCATGGGGCCGAGGATGCGGCAGCTCGTGGTCGGCGCTGTGGATAGGCACCACCCTGTCCGCTTCGCCTTGGCTCATGGCGATAACGTTCTTGCCATCCGTCGGCTGATCGCCGGCAAGAGCCGGGAGGCTCGCTGTCTCGAATGCCACAGCGCCGACCTCGATCGGCCAATTCGGGTGAGCCTCCTGCAGCGCCGGCTCGCCTTCCTCCACATCGGGGGTCGGAAGGATTTCTATGGTGTCGGCAGCCGGGCGTGGTCCTTCGAAACCGTGTTCAGTCGGACCCTCCCGTCGTGCGCGTCGTCTTCCGCCCCGTCGGCCGCGCCGACGGCGGCGCCGCTCGGCATCACTCTCATCATCGCCTCGGGTTTCCTCGCCCCCATCGTGGCCGTTCTCGCTAAGGAGTTCGCCATCTTCCTCTGCCATTTGCTCGCTTACCTCGATACCGGTCGATCGCGTGGCAGTCTCTTCCTCGTGATGGCGCCGACGACGCCGGCGACGCCGGCTGCGGCTCTGCCCCTCAACGCTCTCCTGCTCCAATTCGGAGGCCTCCGCAGCCTCCTCCAATTCCTCTTCTTCCTCGTCCGAGATGGGAATTTGGGTAAGAGGCCCCGCAGCCAAGGCCGGCGCGGGCTCGACTGGAGTAAAGGCGCGCAGCCGCTCCAGCCTGAAAGCCGGCGGGATCAGCGCATCGTCCCGTGCTACGAGGACCCGAATTGCGTAACGCGCTTCCAACTGTACCAGAGAGTCGCGTTTTTGGTTTAGGATATAGAGCGCGACTGTGGTCGGAACATGGACGCAGATCTCGGCCGAGCGCCGCCGCATCCCCTCTTCCTCGATCGATCGCAGCACGTAGAGTGCCGTCGACTCCGTCGAACGGATGAAGCCGGTGCCGCCGCAATGCGGACAAGGCTGAGTGGAAGTTTCGACAAGCGATGGCCGCAACCGCTGACGCGACATTTCCAGCAGGCCAAACGCGCTGATTCGGCCAACCTGGATGCGCGCGCGGTCGTTCTTCAGCGCCTCCTTGAGCCGCCGCTCTACCGCTGCTTGGTTGCGGTGCTCCTCCATGTCGATGAAGTCGATGACGATCAGCCCGGCGAGGTCGCGCAATCGTAGCTGCCGGGCAATCTCTTCGGCCGCTTCGAGGTTGGTGCGGACGGCCGTCTCCTCGATATTGCGCTCGCGCGTCGCGCGGCCTGAATTGACGTCGATCGCAACCAAGGCTTCGGTCTGATTGATCACGACATAGCCGCCAGAGCGAAGCTGGACAATTGGCGAATGGATCGCGTCGATCTGGCTCTCGACCTGAAAACGGTGGAACAAGCCAATTTGGGGGTCGCGATAGGGCTGGACCCGTTTGGCATGGCTCGGGATCAGCATCTTCATGAATGCCTTTGCCGTGCGGTAGCCCTCTTCACCCTCGACGAGAACTTCGTCGATGTCGCGCGTATAAAGATCGCGGATGGACCGCTTGATCAGATTACCCTCTTCATAAATCAAAGCCGGCGCGGTCGAGCGCAATGTCAAGTCACGGATCTCATTCCACAGACGCAGCAGATATTCGTGATCCCGCTTGATCTCGGCCCTTGAACGCTCCGCGCCGGCGGTGCGTACGATGACCCCCATGCCCTCGGGAATATCCAGCTCTTCGAGAATGTCTTTGAGGCGACGGCGGTCGGTGATGCTGGTGATTTTGCGCGAAACCCCGCCACCGCGAGCCGTGTTGGGCATCAGCACACAGTAACGTCCGGCAAGCGAAAGGTAGGTCGTCAGGGCGGCGCCTTTGGTTCCCCGCTCTTCCTTGGTAACCTGGACGAGCATGATCTGCCGCCGCTTAATCACCTCCTGGATCTTGTAGTGCCGGATTGTGCGCGAGCGCTGGTGCTCGGCTTCTTCGAGTTCATCACCGCCGAGCGTCTCCACCGTCTCGGTGCCCTCGCCTGCGCTGTCGGCAAGGCCATCGGGTGGGCTCTCCTCGGAGACGGCCAGCATGTCATGCCGCGGCGCATCAATCGGAAAGTCGACTGCCGATACGACCGCCTCGTTCTCTGAGGAGGCAGCTGCAATCGGGGCCGCAGATGCCTCGGCGCGTTCCGCCGTAGTCGTCTCCCCTAGGTCGACCTGGGGCTCGCGAGCTTCGGCCGCCCACACGGTCGGCTCGTCCCGACTGTGCGAGGTCGCCACGATCGGGATCGTCGTCGCCGTCGTAAGCTCCGATGATGTCGTTTCCTTTACAATATCCTGCGGCTCTCGAGCTATCTCCGAGGACACCCCGGTCACGGTCTCGTCGGGGCCGATATTTTCGGAAACGACCTCCGACCCTGTCGTGGTTACATTCGCGCCGTCGCGAGCGTCGAGTTGGTGCGCCGGCAGATCTGAAGCTTCTGCCGATTCTGGCGTTTCTATGCCCTCACCCTCGTTGACGTCGGGCGTCGGGGGCACGGGAACCGGTTCCGGCAGGGCCGCCGCCAGTGACATCCCAATTTCGCGTTCGGCCTCCCGCGCTTCGGCTTCCTCGTGCACCAGATCGAAATCGTCGGGCTCTCGGTCGGCGACCGGAATTTTGTAGTAATCGGGGTGGATTTCACTAAACGCGAGAAATCCGTGCCGATGGTTACCGTAATCTACAAAGGCTGCCTGCAGGGACGGTTCGACCCGCGTAACTTTAGCGAGATAGATGTTACCTTTTACCTGCCTTTTTGTCGACGATTCGAAATCGAACTCTTCGAGTCGATTGCCGTTGAGCACCACCACCCGGGTCTCTTCCGGATGCGTGGCATCGATGAGCATGCGTTTTGCCATTCGGGCATAACTCCGGGGCGCGCTGGCGCAGCCGCGCGAAGATCGGCTGGCGGCGCGAAGGGTGTAAGGAAGCCACCGGCGCCTGAAGCTATTCCACTAAGCGATAGGGGGAGATCGGCCATGGGTCTCGTCAGGAGAGCCTTTAGCGGCTTCGGGTTCGTACGATCCGTATCGCCCGGCACTGCGAACCGGCGCGACGGCAGCCGAACTGCTGCCGGTTTCGCGGGTTTGCGTCGCATTGCCCCACCGGGCGCGGCGCCCGGGCGGCGAACGGCATTTGTCGCGATCCTCACTGTATACAGTAAACCAGCCCGCCACAATCGTTTCGTCATATTTGGGTAATCACGCGGGCGGGAGGTCGCGACGAAGACGTTAAAACAGGCTTGGAAAGGCATCGCCAATGGCGCATATGAGAGCCGGCCGAGCGCGGCCCGCGCTGCGAGTACATGCAGATGCTCGCGTATGTGGAGACAGTCGCAGACCAAGTCATGGTTAAGGTATTCCGATTTCTGTTCGTCTGCGCGGTCCTGCTGGCGATTGCAACGTGTGGCTTCATCGGGATCACACTATGGTATTTCGGTCGTGACCTGCCGGATTACCAGCAGCTTGCGCATTACCAACCGCCGATCATGACCCGCGTGCAGGCGGGTGATGGACGGCTTCTTGCCGAATATGCGACCGAGCGAAGGATTTTTGTTCCGATACAAGCAATCCCCAAGCCGGTGATCGAGGCGTTCTTGTCTGCCGAGGACAAGAACTTTTACAATCATCATGGAGTCGACCCGGTTTCGATTCTGCGCGCCGCGATCACCGATGTGAGCCGCTTTCGCGCCAACCGCCGGCCGGTCGGCGCCTCGACGATCACGCAGCAGGTCGCCAAGAACATGCTGCTGTCGAATGAGATTTCGATCGAACGCAAGGTCAAGGAGATCCTGTTGGCGACCCGCATCGAGGCGGTGCTGCCGAAGGACCGCATCCTCGAACTCTACCTGAACGAAATCTATCTCGGATCTGGCGCCTACGGTGTTGCCGCTGCGGCGCTCACCTATTTCGACAAATCGCTCGACGAACTGACCCTTGGCGAGGCTGCCTTCCTCGCTGGGCTGCCGAAGGCGCCGAACCGCTACAGCCCGTCGCGCTTCCCGCAGATCGCGAAGGCGCGCCGCGATTGGGTCCTCGAACGAATGGTCGAGGACGGCGCAGCGACACAGACGGAAGCGGCGCAAGCGGAAGCACAGCCGCTCGAAATTCGTCATCGTCAGCAGGCGGAACAGGCAAGAGCCCCCTATTTCGCCGAAGAGGTGAGGCGCGAGCTCCTGTCGCGCTATGGCGAAAAGGTCCTTTACGGGGCCGGTCTGTCGGTGCGCACCAGCCTCGACGAAAGGCTGCAGGCCGCGGCGGACAAGACCTTGCGCACCGGCCTGATCGCCTATGAGCGCAGCCATGGCGGCTGGCGCGGTGCCATTGCCCGCATCGATCCGAAGGGGGACTGGGCTGCGCATCTGGCGGCCGTGCCGGTGCCCGCCGTCGCCACCGATGTCGGATGGCGTCTTGCGATGGTAGTGCGTAATGAACCGGACGGCGCGGTCATCGGATTTGCCAATGGCGCGGCCGGGCGTATTCCATTTTCCGAAATGCGCTGGGCCAGACCGCGCTACGAAAACGGAACCTTTGGCCCCCATCCGCGCAGCGCGGCCGATGTCGTCAAGCCCGGCGACGTCGTCATGGTCGATCCGATCGCCGCGTCGAACTCGGACGCGAGCGGCGGCAGGGCCCCCGGCCTTTATACCTTATGCCAGGTACCGGAAGTCTCGGGTGCGCTCGTCGCAATGGATCCGCACACCGGGCGTGTCCTGGCGGTCAGCGGCGGGTTCAGCTTTGCGACCAGCCAGTTCGACCGCGCGACCCAGGCAAAGCGCCAGCCGGGCTCCTCGATCAAACCGTTCGTCTATCTGACGGCGCTTGATCACGGTTTCACGCCGTCGACGCTGGTCGTCGATGGACCGATATCGCTCCCGCAAGGCCCGGGGCTGCCGATGTGGTCACCCACCAATTATACGAAGCGCGGGCAAGAGGTGAGGTTCCGCGGGCCGACGCCTCTGCGCGTTGCGCTCGAACTCTCGCTGAACGCGGTGACCGCGAGGGTTGCATCGATGATTGGAATGGAGCCGATCGCCGAGACGGTCGAGCGCTTCGGCATCATGGATCACATGCCGCGCGAATACTCGATGGCGCTGGGCGCCGGCGAGACGACCCTGCTGCGGCACACCGCCGCCTATGCGATGCTGGTAAACGGCGGCAAGAAAATCACGCCGAGCTTTATCGATCGGGTTCAGGACCGCAACGGCGCGACGATCTTTCGCGCCGATCAGCGGCCGTGCCGCGACTGCAGCGACGTCGAGTGGGCGCATCAGCCCGTACCGGTCATCCCGGACACCCGTGAGCAGGTGGCCGATCCCGGTTCAGCCTTCCAGATCGTGACGATGTTGCAAGGCGTGGTCGAGAGGGGGACTGGCAAGGTCGTGAAGGCCGTCGGCAAGCCGATAGCGGGCAAGACCGGGACCACCAACGACTGGCGCGATGCGTGGTTCGTCGGGTTTTCGCCCGACCTCGCAGCGGGCGTGTATATGGGATTTGACGATCCGGATAGCCTCGGTGACGACGAGACTGGAGGGCATGTCGCAGCACCGGTATTTCGTGATTTCATGATCGAAGCACTAAAGGACGCGCCGGCAACGGCCTTCCGAACGCCGGCCGGAATGCGGCTCTATAGGGTTAGCGCCGCGACCGGCCTGCCGGTCGGGGCGGGCGAGCCGGCTATCTATGAGGCCTATAAGCCAGGCACCGAGCCCGGCAAGAACCGCAACCGAGGATTGCAGCCCCCGTCGGACGAGGACGAAACGCCGATCGCGTCGAGCGTGCAAGAGGTGCCGTTGGCGTCGCCGACGCGCGGCGCTCCTGCCAGTGGGACGGGCGGCCTATATTAAACAAGTCGACTGCGACGATACGGAGTGAACGATGCGCGCCGAGATTCAGGCGGCCGCCGACGACATTGAAAAGTCGTTGGCGCTGCTGAGGAGGCATCTTTGACTGGGAAACCGCCACGCGGCGCCTCGCCGAGCTGAACGCCCAGGCCGAGGATCCGCGCCTCTGGGAGGACCCCGCGGCGGCGCAAAAGCTTTTGCGCGAGCGCACCAGGCTCGACCAGGCGATTGGGGGCTATCGCCGGATCGAGCGGGAGGTGGCCGAAACCCTCGAGCTGATTGAAATGGGCGAAGCCGAGGGCGAGGCCGCCGTCGTCGCTGATGCCGAGAGGGCGCTCGAAAAGCTGCGCGCCGAAGCGGCGCGGCGCGAGCTCGAAAGCCTCCTCTCGGGCGAAGCCGACGGCAATGACTGCTATCTCGAAGTGCATGCCGGGGCGGGCGGCACCGAGGCGCAGGATTGGGCCGAGATGCTGCTGCGCATGTATGTGCGCTGGGCCGAAGCGCACGGCTACAAGACCGAATGGCTAGAAGAAAGTGGCGGCGAGGAAGCTGGGATAAAGTCGGCGACGGTCGCGGTCCACGGACCGGATGCTTACGGCTGGCTGAAGACCGAGAGCGGCGTCCACCGGCTGGTGCGCATTTCCCCGTTCGATTCGAACGCCCGGCGTCACACGAGCTTCGCCTCGGTTTGGGTCTATCCGGTCGTCGACGACAAGATCGAGGTCGAGATCAACGACAAGGATCTGCGCATCGACACCTACCGCTCATCGGGGGCCGGCGGACAGCACGTCAACAAAACCGACAGCGCGGTGCGTATTACGCACACGCCGAGCGGCATCGTCGTGCAGTGCCAGAGCGAGCGTTCGCAGCACCAGAACCGGGCGCACGCCTTTGCGATGCTGCGCGCGCGGCTCTACGAGGCCGAACTGCAGCGCCGCGAGGCGGCAACCGAGGCGATGAACGCGACGAAGACCGACATCGGCTGGGGCCACCAGATCCGCTCCTACGTGCTGCAGCCCTATCAGATGGTCAAGGATTTGCGCACCGGCGTCGAAACCGGGAATACCGGCGCGGTCCTCGACGGCGACATCGACCGTTTTCTCGCCGCCGCCCTCGCCGCCCGCATCGAAGGCGCCGACGCGATCACGGCGAGCGGGTGACCGCAGGCGGACCGGCCCATTAGTGTCGGCGATCGGCCCAAGCACTCTCGTGCTTTGTCGAAGTGTTTCCTGATTTCCGGCATCACAGATCGACACCTCGCGGCGGAGTTCCCGCATCAGGGCCGTGTGGTTGCGATAAGCCCCGGCCGGACAGGGCTTGGATCAATGAAGATGCCCCTATCTTTCGAGGACCTCGGTCCGCAGGTCGGCCATGCGATCGAGCTTATGCCAACGGTTGCTCACGTCGTGGAGGTATATCGCCAGGTAGTAATCCGAATCCGCGCCGTTTCCGGCCGTTCGCGTGACAACCGGCTCGGCCCGGGTGGACCCTAAGCCGGCCCTGACGGCAGCCGGGCCCCGGATCACCAGCCAGCTCACCTTGACGGCGATGGGCGGGTTGCCGAAGGTGTTGCCCGGATCAGGTGAGAAAGGAGATGCCGATGCTGCCGCTGGTTCTGTCGTCCGACTCTCACGTGTTCGAACCGCCCGATCTGTGGCAGACCCGCATCGATCGGGCGTTCCGCGACCGGGGGCCGCGGATCGAGCGGATCGACGACGGTGACTACGTCGTGGTCGAGGCGGATCAGATCCTCTCCGGGATCGGCCTCATCTCGAACGCCGGCGCACGGTTCGCGGCCCCCGAGACGATCTCCGCCCAGGGGCGCTTTGAAGACGTGCTGAGCGGGGGGTATGACCCCGAGCAACATCTCGAGGACATGGCGCTCGACGGGGTGGCCGGCGAGGTCCTCTATCCCTCGCAGGGGCTTTTTTACTTCAAGGTGGCGGACCCGCTGCTAATGTCGGCGATCTTTCGCGCCTACAACGACTGGCTCGCCGAGTTCTGCCGCACCGATCCCGCCCGCCTCAAGGGCATCGCGATGATCAATCTGGACGATGTCGAGGACGGGACCCGGGAATTGGAGCGCGCCGCGCGCCTCGGCCTCTCCGGCGTGATGATCACCGAATATCCAGCCGAGGACCGGCGTTACGACCAACCCGAATACGAGGCGTTCTGGGCCGCCGCTGCGGCGCTCGACCTGCCTTTAAGCCTGCACACCGCCACGCGGCGCCAGGGCAAGATCCGCGGGGCCGGTCCCGGAACATTGCGCGACGCCAGCAGCCGCGCGACCAAGGCGTTCTATCCGGCCTTGTCGATGTGCGATCTGATCTTCTCCGGCGTCTTCGAGCGTCATCCCCGCCTGACATTGGCGATCGTCGAGTTCGAGCTGGCCTGGGCGCCGAATGTGCTCACTTCTATGGACTACACCTATCGCGAGCGCCACGGCGAGGCGCTTTACCGGTTCAAGAACGGCATGCTCCCGAGCGACTTCTTCCGCCGCAACGTCGTCTTAAGCTTCCAGGAGGACGCCATCGGCATTCGCCTGCGCGACGTCATCGGCGTCGACAACATGATGTGGGGCTCGGACTATCCGCACAGCGAGTCGACGTTTCCCCAATCGCGCAAGGTCCTGGCGGAGATCCTGGAGGGCGTGCCGGACGACGAACAGGCCAAGATCGCCGCCGGCAACACCGCCCGCGTGTACAATTTCGACGTGGCGAGGCTGACCGTCCCTGCTTGAAGAGCCAACCTCTCCGCGGATCGACGAGGTCGGCGTGCCCGCGCGGCTCACGAGTGCCGCACTTCCGGTCTTGGCTCGAGATGGAGGCGGCCTGGCCGGGCGCAGGCCGAACTGGGCATCGTCACCGAGGCCGATCGCTAATGTCCGCTTCGGGGCCAGATGCAGAGGGCATTTTTGCGTTTGAGAAAGTCACCCTTGACGCAGCGTCCCTGTCGGACGAAAGCGCACCGCTTCGACGAGGAGAGCAAAGGCCGCGGAGGATTGGCGGCGGCTTGGATAATAGAGGTGATACCCCGGCCAAGGCGGGCACCATTCGTCAAGCACCCGCTTGAGGCGACCGCTCTTGAGATGGGGCTCCGCTAGGTCCTCCGGGACGTAGGCAAGCCCGAAGCCATCCAGGGCGGCATCGAGGATCTCGAAGGTGTCATTCAGGACGATCTGACCTTCCACCCGCACCTTCAGTTCACGGCCGTTTCGTTCGAAGTCCCAGGCCCACAGCGCGCCATGGGTGGGAAAGCGCAGATTAATGCAAGTGTGACTGGTTAGCTCCTGGGGCGTCTTGGGCGGCGGTCGCTTCGTGAAATAGGACTTCGCACCGACGACGGCGAAGCGGACATCCGGTCCGATGCGCACGGCGATCATATCCTTTGCGACCTGCTCCCCGAGCCGCACGCCCGCATCGAATCGTTCTGCAACGATGTCCGTCAGTCCATTGTCGATGACGATGTCGGCCCTTATGTCGGGATAGTTGCGCAGGAGCTTCGCCAGATTCGGCCAGAGCACCGACTTGTATGCATGGTCACTGACAGTGATCCGAATGGTGCCGGCGGGCTTCTCGCGAAGTTCTCTTACCGCCGCAAGCTCGGCGTCAATCTCCTCAAAGCGCGGAGCCACGGTTTGAAGCAGGCGCTCGCCGGCGGCCGTCGGTGAGACCCTGCGAGTCGTGCGGGTTAGAAGCCGCACGCCAAGCCGTGATTCGAGTTCACGGATGGTCTGGCTCAGCGCCGATTGCGAGATGCCAAGCTTCGCCGCCGTTTTGGTGAAGCTTCGCTCCCGCGCTACCGCGACGAGGGTCCGGAGGTCGTCCAGACTTTCGCGCCGCATTTATCGGCTCTCCTTATAGGTCTTTGC
>Ga0126383_10000048_pt1 | contig 56584 bp, 43 predicted proteins | sample PanSoiMetPlot_35_FD_96882 | JGI IMG/M metagenome (GOLD analysis project Ga0126383, IMG submission 96882) | Tropical forest soil microbial communities from Panama - MetaG Plot_35 | ecosystem: Environmental > Terrestrial > Soil > Tropical forest > Bulk soil | place: Panama | collected 2016-02-17 | reverse complement strand
TGGGCTGTCGCCCGCTCCGCGGGCTCGAATTCTTTCTGCGATTGATCCTGGGGCTTACGCCCCAGGCTTTATGCCATCGTCCGCTCCGCGGACTGGTGAGTCAACTATATGATTGCCCAAATTTGGAAGGCGGCGACCAGCCGGCGGCAGCCATGTTGTATAGTGTCGGCCGATGATGCACATCGGCCGCGTTTGCGAAATCACCCGCTATCCAGTCAAGTCGATGGCCGGCGTAACCACCGATTTGGCCATGATCGGTTGGCACGGCATTACCGGCGATCGACGTTTCGCCTTTCGGCGTCTACACGACCAGAGCGGGTTTCCCTGGCTGAGCGCCAGCCGCCTGCCCGAACTGGTGTGTTACCAACCTGTCGGGCTCGATGACCGCGGTGGCGAACCCCTTCCGACTCACGTGCGCACGCCAACCGGATCGCAACTCGAACTGCGCAGCCTGGAGTTGAGAGCTGAAATAAGCGAGCGCCTTGGCGGCGAAGTCGAGCTGATGAATCTCAAGCACGGCATCTTTGATGAAGCCCCAATTTCAGTTATCAGTCTGGCCACCATTGCGGCCATTGGAAGCGAAGCCGGCATGGACGGTCTCGATCGACGGCGCTTCCGCATGAACATCGTGATTGAGCCGGAGCATCCCGAAGCTTTTGCCGAGGACACCTGGATCGGAGGCACGTTGATGTTCGGCGATGACAGCGCCGGCAACCCGGCCGTGCGGGTGACGATGCCCGATGAGCGCTGCGTCATGGTCAATGTCGATCCGGATACGGCCGCCAAAGATGCGCGCATAATGAAGACGGTGACACGGCTCAATCAGAACAACGCCGGCGTATACGCAACGGTGATAAGAACGGGGCCCGTGCGGGTGAGTGATCGAGTGTATTTGGATCAAGAGAACTAACCATGCGATCCATCTCTCTGTTTCTTGTTTTGATCCTGGCCCTGCAAACTGCTCCGCCCAAGGTGCAACCGATGTCTCCTCTGACTACTGGTCTGGCGCACGCTATCAAAAAGCAGGAGCCAGATTGGTCCTATGCGCCAGGCGTTTGCACGTGCCCTGAACTCGTTCCACACCAGATATCACATGACGTAGGAGTGTGGGACCGTAAAGTCGACGGCAAACGGCAAGATGTCCTCATGGATGTGGTTGTAGCGCCGACGGCGGTGGTGGCAATCGATTGGATGGGAAAATTTAGCCGACGCGAGTTTGGCAGCTACTGCGAGATGGAGAAGTTTGATTTGGGTGAGGACGCGTATCTGTTAACCTGCCCGAAACCCCACTACTATCACATTCAGTACCGCAAAGGCCGCGCGATCGTTGAGGTGAGCAGCGACCTCAAAGCCGACACCGAACGATTTGCCAGGTACGCTTTCAAATTATTGCCAGACCCTTAGAATCAAATCGCGGATGGATCCGAAAAACGTAAATCTCGCGGAAGTCGCCGCACGCGTGCAAGCCAGCTTTGACCGGCAGGCCTTTATGAAGACAGTCGGCGCGCAGCTGGCTTCGGTAGAGCCCGGTCAAGTCACGATCGAGTGGCCGTTCAGCAGCCAACTCACGCAACAACATGGATTTCTTCACGCCGGCGTTGTCGCCGCGGTGGTCGATAGCGCCTGCGGATATGCGGCGCTCAGCCTGATGCCGGCGGGGGCCGCAGTTCTCAGCGTCGAATTTAAAGTTAACCTGTTGAAGCCCGCCGCCGGCACGCATTTTCGCGCTATTGGAAGAGTCATTCGCGCCGGGCGGACCATAACCGTGTGCAGCGGAGAGGTGTACGCACATCTGGATGGCCAGGAATCAGTGGTTGCCATCATGCAGGCGACGATGATGACGGTGCGCGACCGCAGTGGAGTCGTCGACTAAGAGACGATGCTTTGTTTAAGGGCGCCAGCTCTCTTCGTCGCCTTGTGCCACGCGCTGGCGAGCGACCGCGACGACAGGTCGTAAAAGCCTTATCATGTCGCTCCGGGAATTGGCGGCGATCCCCAAGGCGTCGCAGAAGTTTCTCGCGGCCGAAAATCAGCGGCTGGCATCACGCGTGCGCCGCGAAGTCACGAGTAAGTTGGAAACCGGCCGAAAGGTCCGGCGAAAGGGCTAATGGATAGCGCAGCTCAAGCAGAGGTTGGCGGCGTCTCGCCCTTCTTCATTGTCCGCAACGTTCCCGCAGCCCTGGCCTTTTACCGGGATCGGCTCGGATTTGAGATCACTTTTCAGGGCCCCTTTGAAGACGATATCTTCTTTGGAATTGTGCAGCGTGGCCGGTCGATGATCATGTTCAAGGCCGTCGGGGTAGATCCTTTGCCTAACTGCAAACGAGAAGCCGGCGCGCGCTGGGATGCGTACTTTTATGTTCCCGATCCGGATGCCCTGGCGGCGGAGTTCGCTTCCCGTAAGGTCGAGTTCCTGACGCCGCTCGGGAACAACTCTGACGATTTACGTGGATTTGAAATCGAGGACGGCGACGGTTACGTGTTGTACTTCGGACGGCCGAACCGCAAGGATGAAGGGTCAGTACCATCCGCGTAAGCGGATGGATCAAGGAAGCACCGCCGGATCAATTTATCCCGTCTGCTGACGCAGATGGTACTGACATGGGACCACGCACGCGCCCGAAACGTCTCACTTTGCTTGCTATAATCACCCGATGACCTATAAGCATCTTTTCTTTGACGACTACTCTGAAGGCGCGCATCCACGAATTTTGGAAGCGCTGCAACGTACCAACCTCCAGCAGGAGCCCGGCTACGTGATGGACTCATTCGCGTTGGAGGCGACCCGGCTAATTCGAGAGAAATTCGGCGTTCCTGAGGCGGACGTGCACTTCGTGGCCAGCGGCACGCATGCAAATCTGTGCGTGCTTGCCTCGATCCTCAAACCCTATGAATCGGTAATCGCCGCGGACTCAGGTCACATCAATCAACACGAAGCCGGCGCGATCGAAGCCACCGGCCACAAGATCAACGCCGTGAAAGGGCAGGACGGAAAAGTACAACCCCACGAAATCCAGGAAATGGTCGAGATGCATAACTTCGATCAGATGGTCCTGCCCAGAGCCGTATACATTTCACAATCCACTGAGCTGGGCACCGTTTATACGGCGGCAGAGCTAACGGCGCTTTCCGGCAAATGTAAGGAGCACGGTCTCTATCTGTTTATCGATGGAGCGCGAGTGGGCGCCGCCCTCGCCTCCAGGGAATGCGATTTGGATCCCCGGACGCTGGCGCGGCTGGTCGACGTCTTTTACATCGGCGGCACCAAGAACGGCGCCCTCATCGGCGAAGCAATCGTCATCGTAAACCCGCAACTGAAAGATCACTTTCGCTTCAACCTGCGGCAACGCGGCGGACTACTTGCCAAGGGTCGGGCGGTGAGTCTCCAATTCCAGGAGCTGTTTCGCGACAATCTGTATTTCGACATTGCCGCACACGCCAACACGCTGGCCGAAAAACTGGCTGCGGGCATCAAGGATTGCGGCTACCAACTTGTGGTTGAGGCGCCGACAAACCAGGTGTTTCCGATTTTTCCCAACACGTTGATTGAGCGTCTCCAGCAGGATTACGGCTTTCACTTCTGGGAAAAATTCGATGCAGAGAGTTCGGTAGTTAGACTGGTCACGTCGTGGGCCACTGAAGAAAAGGACGTGTCTGAATTTCTTCAGACACTGCGGCAGCAACGGTCAGCTGAGGTGAAGGAAATGCTGCAATGACTCGAACCTTACCGCGAAATCGTCCGCCGCTCTTTGTGGTGATTGCCTGCGTACTCTCCGCGATCATCTTTGGCTCAATCTGTTGGGACCAAACCCTCAGGAGCGATGCCGCGACGACCACGGGCGATTACTTATTTCTGATTCTGTATGAGTGCCTGTCGCTCATTTCATATCTGGCCCTGCTTTGGTACTTTGCCCGCCTCACAAAATTTCGCGGTGGCGAAACGGTGATCGCGTTGTTCCTGATCTCCGCCGGTGGCACCGTCCTGCCATACCTCGCGAGTAGCATCCGGATATGGACGAAGCATCAATCGGAGCCTGGATGGTTTCTGAGACAATCGGCGGTGGCCTGGCTGATACTCAATATCGGGATGCTTATCTTTATGTTCCTGGTCGCAGGCTTCGGGTTTATACTCACGCGCGTTTTCCAACATCAAACCGCGACAGCGCCGACGTCCGGATGAATTGTTGAATAAACGTCTTCGCCCCGCATGACCCCCGAACCGATCCACACGCCTAAGCGACGCATCGCCAAACCGATTGGACTCTACATCATCACGTTTCTTGATTTCCTGGGGGTGGGCGTACTGCCTTTGCTCTCGGTTATCGCGCTCGCGCGGCGACCCGAGGCAGAGATTCCCTTCATCACGGTGCTCCTGTCAGTCGGGCTTGCCATGACCGTCATGGCCGGCAGCGTGTGGGCCTGCATCGGCGACCGCGCGGGGCGCTGGTTATTGCTCGGCGCCGTTAGCCTTACTTGTTCGCTCTTCATCCTAAACCACGCAGTCGCAATCTTTGCTCCCGAAACTCCCGTCCCTAATGCCATCGGGTACGGCGTCAGGATCATACGCGCCGCGATTTGGATGGGCGTTAATTGGTGGTATTTCCGTCGCAGCCACGTGGTTGGGTACTACAAACAAAGGCTTTCGGACAGTTAACATCAAATTAACTTCACGTTCACTTAAGTGTAATTACCCTCCTGTAGGTTTTCTCCTTACACCGCATTTTTGAAATAGAGTTTTAGGCAGATCCCAGGCTACGCCTATCTGTGTACTTCATGCCGACGCTTTCGGGGCCGAACGCAACAAAAGGAGAATTTATGTTAAGTGAGAAGCCGCTGGTTCGATTTGTACTCACCCCACTCGCCGTTGCTGTATTGATGTTATTCACAGCAACGGCGTTCGCGCAGACGGATACCGGAAAACTTTCCGGCACCGTCAAAGATCAGAATGGCGCTGTTGTCGCGGGCGCCAATATCTCTATCGTCGACGAGCGCACCGGCACTGAGCGCAATGCCAAGGCAAATGACGATGGGTTCTTTTCTGTTCCCGCGCTGAAAGCATCGAGCTATAGGGTAATTGCTGACGCCAACGGATTGTCGGCAAAGATTGAACACGTGGAACTGGGCGTCGGTCAGGAGCTGACTGTCTCGCTGGCGATGACGACGACCGGCGTTTCCGCGACCGTCAATGTCGTCAGCGGCGAAGACACGGTTGCCGACTCAGGTTCGGCGTCGATGAGCGCCAACGTTATTCCGCGCGAAATCCAGGGCCTGCCAATCAACAGCCGGCAATTGTCGCAACTTTATCTGCAAGCGCCCGGCTCAGTAAACAGCGGTTCAGGCACCTTCGGCGATATCCGCTTTTCCGGCCGCGCCACGGAACAGAACATTGTTCGCTACGATGGGATTGAGGGCACCGCGATTATCGATGCCAACCCAGGCAATTTGAACGGTGAAATTCCCACACCGTTCCGGCTCCAATCATCACTGGAAAATGTCCAGGAGTTCCGCGTCGATTCGAATAACTATCCCGCGGAGCAGGGCACCGGCACCGGCGGTCAAATCAACGTGGTAACGAAATCCGGCGGCAAGAACTTTCACGGCTCAGCCTTTGAGTACCTGCGCAATGACGCCCTGGACGCCGCCAATTTCTTCGACAATATAATCGGCCAGAAGAGCCGGCTGCGCATGAATCAGTTCGGCGGCTCAGTCGGCGGACCAGTGGTGAAGGACCGCGTGTTCTTCTTCTTCTCGTATGAAGGTTACCGGCTCCGCGGCGGGATCAATGCCATTGAAGCTGTTCCCGGTCAGGCTTCAAGAGTTTGTCCGGGTGGCTTGGTTCTCGGAACCAGCACGCCATGCAACGCGGCTACGACAGCCTTGATTCCCTCGTTTCGCGCGGCCGACGCAGTAACGCTGCGCACCGGGCCAGACCTCTTTGACACGGTTCAGCTTCAGGCGAACAACATTGTGAATGAAGACACCGAATCGCTGCGCCTGGATTTCAAGCTGAATCAAAAACACACTGCTTACTTCCGTTTCTTCCGCGATCAGGGATACAACAGCCAACCTGACGGCGTTACCGGCCGGCGGATCCTGATCAGGCAGGTGCCCCAGAACGGCATCTTCGCGTTGCAGTCAGCCGTTCAGTCGAATCTCTTCAATGAATTCAAGTTTGGCTACAACGGCGCCTTGTCGCGAATTAATGGCCAGGCGGGAACCGGAGGCGGCGTTGATCTTTCGAATACTACGCTAAATGTCACCGGCAGCGTCGCCGGGTTTGCGCTGCCAGGCCAGGGAGCGAGCGCCGGCATCGCGGTTCCCGGCGGGTTGGTCAGAGCGAACAGCGCGCAGAATGGTCGAGCACAACCTTATACGCCTTATACACTATCGGGCATCGACAACTTGAGCTGGAGCAAGGGCAATCACAGCTTCAAGTTTGGCGGGGAGATGCGCAAGATCGTCATCTATACCGATCGCCTCGGCGGGACGACCTACACCTGGTCAAGCGTCAGTAACTTCCTCTCGAATACTTTGCAATCGGCGCAGTTCCTCGGCGATCTTTCTTCGCCTTCGCCATTCTTCATTCCATCGCTGGTGGGACCGGCCAAGGCGGGCCAGTGGTTCTACATCGGTTATGCGCAGGATGAATGGAAAATCAAACCGAACCTGACTCTCAGCTACGGACTGCGCTATGAGTACTACACGCCGCTGAAGGAAGTGAACAACCGGCAGATTTACTTTGACATCAATACGGGCGTGCTGCGCAATCCTTCCGAGGATCCTTATCACACGTCGGGTAACAACTTTGGGCCGCGCGTCGCGTTGACCTGGTCACCAAATCCGAACGGCAAAGGATTTTTCGGCGGGGGTAAAACCGTAATCAGGGGCGGCTTCGGCATCTACTACGGACCTGGTCAGGAGGAAGATCAGATTCAGCCGATCGAATCGAATCGCATAAGCTCAACTATAACCGGAGCGATCCCGCCGGCCACATCGTTCACTTATCCTCAGGATCCGGCCGCCATAGCCGCGGGTTTCCTGACCAACCCGAACAACCGCGCGTATCAGCCGCGTGCGTATGCATCCGACTATACGATTCCGGAAAAGATTTATCAGTATGGCGCCTCGTTCCAACAAGAGCTGCCGTACAAGCTGGTCCTGACTGCCGGTTACGTGGGCTCGCAGGGACGCAACCTGTTCCTGCGGAGCATCGCGAACCGCATCCTTCCGGGGCAGACGACGATCGCCGACGGCACGGCCTTGCCGACGAGTTTTGGCATCGTAAATCGCACCAACGCGTCAGGCCAGGTGGTTGCCGTGAACACCATCCGGGAATTCTCGATTGTGTCCGGCACCTCGTCAGTACAGAACCCGTATGCGGAAATCGACGACAAGACCAGCGGCGGTCATGACACTTATCGGGCGCTGCAAATGAGCCTGGGGCGTCGCTTCAGCACCGGCGTGACGTTGAATTCGCAGTACACCTGGTCCAGATCTTTCGGCAATACGTCGGGATCAAACGAAGCTCGCACGGCGGCGAACAATGCGCGCGCCACCAGCGAATTCGATTACGACGAGGGCGCGAACAACTTCGACATTCGCCACACTTTCAACCTCAGCGCGATCTACGATCTGCCATTCGGCCAGGGCAAGAAGCACAATCTCGAAGGCGTCGCGAATACCGTCTTCGGAGGCTGGGAAGTTGGCGCGATCGCGAACGCGCGCTCAGGCGTGCCGATTGAAATCGGTATCGTCAGACCCGACGTCGTCATTCAATGCAGGAACACGGGAGGCTGCGTCGTTCCGACTGGCGCGGGCGGCGTTACCACCACCTATGCCAACGGTTTCGTGGCTCAATTGCCGGGAACGATTAATGGAAACAATCCGCTGCCGCCCGGATTCATCGCAGTGGTCAACACGCCGTCCGGCGGCGCTTCGCGCAACGTGCGGCGGCCCGACTTGGTACCGGGCGTCAATCCCTATCTAACGGCCGATCGTCTGACCGTCAATCCCGCGGCGTTTACCACGCCGCAACCCGGAACGTTCGGCACCACTCCGCGGAATTTCCTGACGGGGCCAAAATTCCAACAATTCGATATGGTGTTCAGTAAGAAATTCAGGTTCACTGAGTCGGCAAACCTGGAATTCAGAACTGAGATTTTCAACATCTTCAACCATGCGAATTTTAATAACCCGGGTACCACTCTGAGCTTGGCGCTGCCGAGCGTGAGCCAAACCGGTGGAGCCAGTTCCATTTACACGATCACCTCCGGGGCAAACGTATTGCAGCCCGGTCAGGCCTACGTGCAGGGCGCAGCGGGCGGCACCTTTGGATTGTTGCGTTCTACAGTTTCGCGCGATGTCGGTTTGGGAACCAGCCGGCAAATTCAGTTTGCGCTGCGGCTGAACTTCTAATTGAACGTGGTCAGCAACAACCGCGGCCAGGTATTCCTGCGGGTTCCTCTCGCGACCCGCAGGAATACTCGTAATGGACGGAGTTTTTCGATCGGTACTTTGCGCTGCTTTGCATCCTGGCGACTTTAAGTGAAGTCCGTTCATTGCCGGGACGAAATTCACCCCAAGGTTCAACGGGTTTTCTTGAGGCAATTACTAGCCACCAAATCGGAACTGTGATTGAATGACCGTCGCTTCCGTTAAGCTCAGAGACGCATGACAAGTACAGTAGCTATCGCGCTATTGATCGTTCTGGTCGCCCTGGTTTTCGATTTCACGAACGGATTTCACGACGCTGCGAACTCGATCGCGACAGTTGTCTCGACGCGGGTGCTTTCTCCGAGGTACGCAGTCATCTGGGCGGCCCTCTTCAACTTCATCGCCTTCGCGATCTTCGGCACGCGCGTCGCCAAAACCATCGGCGGCGATTTGGTGCGCATCGACCTGATCCGCGAAGACCTGCGTCTTTACGTTCTCTGTTGCGGGCTGATGGGCGCCATCGTTTGGAATTTGATCACGTGGTACCTCGGCCTGCCCACATCCAGTTCGCACGCCTTGATCGGCGGCTATGGCGGCGCGGCGATCGCTGCCTATCGCGGCGTCAGCGGATTGCTGAAGGCGGATGGATGGATAAAGACAATCGTCTTTATCGTTGCCTCGCCGGTAATCGGATTTATCGTGGGTTTCATCCTGATGGTCGCCGTGTATTGGATTTTTCACCGCTGGACGCCCGCCCAGGTCGATAAAACTTTCCGGCGCGGACAATTGTTCTCGGCCGCTGCCTACTCACTCGGTCACGGCGGCAATGACGCGCAAAAGACCATGGGCATTATCACCGCCGTCTTGGCGACCGCCGGTATGCTCAATTTGCACATGGGTGAGAAGGGCTCTTTGCCCTCGATTCCAATCTATGTCGTCTTGCTGGCCCACGCGGCGATCGCGCTGGGCACGCTGTCAGGCGGCTGGCGCATCGTCCACACCATGGGTTCGAAGATCACGAAGCTGCGGCCGGTGGGGGGCTTCTGCGCAGAGACCGCGGGCGCCATGACGCTCTTCGGGGCCACCGCCTTCGGCATTCCCGTCTCGACGACTCATACAATCACCGGCGCGATCGCCGGGGTGGGATCGACGACACGTCTGTCCGCCGTGAAATGGCGGGTCGCGGGCCGCATCGTCTGGGCCTGGGTGCTCACGATTCCCGCGGCTGCGATTTTCGCCGCCATCTCCTTCTTTTTCTTCGAATTGATTCTAAAATTGATCTGAGGCGTTTTCGTTATGTCGCGTTCTGCTTTAATCATCGAGGACGACGCTGATATCGCTGAGAGTGTGCGCTATAACCTGGAGAGCGCCGGTTTCAGGACGGCAGTCGCGATCACCGGCGAGAGCGGGCTGTCCATGGCGCTCGACCCGCAGAATCCGCCCGCTGTGATTGTGCTGGATCTGATGCTGCCGGGCATGAGCGGCATTGACATCTGCCGGCGTCTGCGGCGTGAAACTCAGACGCGCCGCACGCCGATCATCATGCTCACGGCCAAGGCGGCCGAAGCCGATCGGGTCACCGGCCTTGACGTCGGGGCCGACGATTACATCGGCAAACCGTTTTCCGTAAAAGAACTGCTGGCCCGCGTCCGCGCAGTCTTGCGCCGCACCGAAGAGGACGCAGGTGAGCGTTACGATGACGGGCGTCTGACAATCGACTTTGACGACGTGCGGGCTGCCTGCGCCGGCACTAACATCAAGTTGACGCACAAAGAATTCCTGCTCTTGACCGCGCTCGCCAAAAAAAAGGACCGGGTGATCACGCGGCAACAGTTGCTGGATCAGGTTTGGGGTTACAGTTATTACGGTGACGCGCGCACCCTGGATGTTCACATCCGCCGGCTGCGGCAGAAGCTGGATGCCTGTGGCGACTGCATCGAGACTGTGGTCGGCGTAGGCTATAGATTTATCGGCTGCGGGTCACGTGCGAACTCCGCCAACGCAGATGGTTAGTTCCCGCTTTCTCTTGCTCTTTAGTGTTGCCGTTACGGCAACCTTCCTCGCCGCTGCATTGCTTTCCGCTGAAACCGCTCGTCTGGCTTTGCTCGCTGTCGGTCTGGTTGCTTTCGGCTTCAGTCTGGCCACGCTCATCTTTCAAATCTTGGCGCGGAACCGGTCCCGCAGCGCGCGGTCCCACGGTTTCTCCAGCGAACTTCTGGATTCAACCATCAACGAAATGCGCGAAGGGCTGGTGGTCATCGATATTGACATGCGCATCGTCGCCTCCAATCAGGCCGCGCAGCGGCTGTTCGCCCACGTCGATTCTTCCCTCGAGCGTCGGATCACCGAAATCACGCGGAATCCGGCAATTTACGACGCTTTTCTCGACGGCGTGCGGGGGACCGAACGCGTCGGCGTCAAAGTGGAGACCTATGATCCGGACCGGAGCATATTCGACCTGCGAGTCGTGCCGTTACGGGCTTCAGCGAACGGCAATATCACCGGCGCCCTGGGCGTGTTCTTTGATGTCACCAGATTGGAGCGGCTGGAAAATATCAGGCAGGAGTTCCTTTCGAATGTCTCTCATGAGTTGCGGACGCCATTGACCTCGATCATTGCGCTCTCTGAGACATTGGAAGTAGGCGCCATCGACGACCGCGAGAATAATCGCCGGTTTCTTTCAATCATTCAAAAAAATGCGGCGCGCATGCATCGGCTAATCGACGACATTCTGGAGTTGAGCGCGATCGAAGCTGGAAACGTCAAACTGCATCGTGAGAGAGTTCAACTTAGAATTCTGGTCGAGGACGTGATCAACAGCCTGTCGGCCCAGGCCACCGCCAGAAACGTCGATCTCAGGAATCTCGTCCCGGCCCAAGCCGATGTATTTGCCGATCCCCACCGGCTCATGCAAATGCTCACCAACCTGATCGACAACGCGATTAAATTCAATCGCGACGCCGGCGAAGTGTCCATCACCCTGGCGCATAACGGCCGCGATCAAATCGTCGTCAGCGACACGGGTGAAGGAATTCCTTCGCATCATCTCGATCGTCTCTTCGAACGGTTCTATCGCGTCGACCGCGCGCGCTCTCGCGAACTGGGCGGAACGGGATTAGGGCTGGCAATCGTGAAACACCTGGCCAAGTCACATGGCGGTGAGGTTACCGTGCGCTCGCGGCTGGGAGAAGGAACTGAATTTACGATAGAGCTCCCGCGTTCGTAACCGCCTTGACGGGGCTTAATGCGAAAGCGGGCTGTGAACCATGAAGCAACTCGTTCGCGCTCGCGGCCTGGTGAATAGACTGTCAGCCAGCGGGCGCAAGTGTGAGGGCATTTCGACAACTTCGGCGGCGTCGCCGTCAACCGCAAAACGCTTCAACAACTGAAACTCCGCGCTACAAAAATCGCACTCACGCAGATGTCTGTCAGTCATCAACCGCTCGGTGATGGTCAAATAGTGGCGCCGGTATTGGAGGAGCCTTTCAGACGACGGGCAGCTCGCCGTCTTACAGAATTTTCGAGTCCAGGAGACAGGCTTCATTTGCTGATCGAGGCTTTCACCCGGTTCGACGAAACGCGGAATGCTGGGAAGTTTCCAGAAACCGATTTCTTCTCATCCTATCTTTCCTTAGCTATTTCAACAATTAACCCAGTGAAAAAAATTATTGGACAGTGTTGAATTGGTTTGTTAGTATACATCTAGCTTGACCGAGGGCGATTCGCTCCTTGGTTCCGCAGCATCGGTGAGACAGAGGTTTTGAAACACCGAACCGCAGTTTCCCCGCGCTTGAATCTGAACCGCCAATCAGAAGCAGGCACCTCTCGGGATTGAAAAAGTAAACACATAGCTCTAAGGCATCTCGATCTGACGCTCGATCTCTACGAACGTTGCCCCAGTACTCTTCTAATCCTCTCAGCTCACGATCGGCCGGCCACCACGCGGATGCATTGAGTAATTCGACGAATCCATAACGAGCTAAGACGATGTATCCACTCTCATCTTTCGGGACAAATACCAACGTGAAATCAATCACACACAAAACACAGGACTCGAGCGTTGTCGTGCCTCGCGAGGTAACTCGCCCGAGTCGCGCCGCAGAACGAAGTGCCAGAGCGGGTCGCTGGGTCGACAGTCTGCGCAATTCTGACGTCAACCGCTTGTGGGCTGAACTGCACCGTATCGTCAGCAACCATCCGCTGGTACGCGCCTCGCGCAGCGCCGGCCTGTTGATCGAAGAGGGTGCCAGCAGTGCCTACACCGATTTGACTCAGGAACTCTTCGTTCAGCTGCTGACCAAGTCTCGTTTCCAGCACTACCTGGACACGGCCATGACCGACGCTGAAATCGAGTGCGAGATCGGCCAAATCGAATTAACAAATCTGCTGACAGCGGAACTGCGTAAGCGCCATCCCGAAAGTTATCGCCTCGCGCGCCGCATCTCGACGCTGATTCAGTCCAGTGCAAACTTCCGCCGCTTTGACAGCAGCGGCATCGATGATGAAAACCACCGGCGGCTCGCGGATCGCGTTTACGGATTGAGCGAGTGGCCCGACAAAAAGCCTGGCCGGGGAAATCATGAGATGGAGCAGCGCGTACACATGATTCCGGTTCGCCAGCGCGATACCCGCATGGTTGGCTGTACTGGTGACGCGCAAATTGTAATCAGCAATTCCGATTTGGAAGATCTCATCATCAACGTGCTCGAAGCGGTCGACGGGCCTGCCGATGTGCGCAGTCTGCGCAGCCTGGTCATGTCGCGGCTGCCCGTAATGGACATTTATCTGGTGCCGCTGGGCGGTGACGATCCGGATTCTGACGGCCCGCACTATGACCCGGCCGATTTGCGAGAGAACCCTGAAGAGAGCCTGCTGAAACACGAATCGCAGCAGGAAGCTGCCGGTTCAGTCGACAAGTTTCTGACGAACCTGCGGGCCAACGTGCGCGGTAAGATTAAGCAGTACAACCGGATGTTGGGCGTGCTGTGGCACTGCTACCTGAGCACGGACCATGCCACACAACTTGAAATCGCGGCCACATTGGGAGTTTCTGATTCTTTGGTGTCCGATTACCGGCGCCGCATCGAGCACGAGTTGCGAGCGCTGTCGTTCACCGAAGTCGAGGAAGCGCGCATGTTCGAGTTGGCCCTGCGTGAGCGCATCCGCACGATGGTCACCATAGAAAGCGAAGCAATACCAGCGTAAACCTTTTTCGCCTTCTTAAGTGACTTCGAAAATACATCAGAAGCGCGGGGCCCGCCCTGCGCTTCTTTGTTTTACCGACTGAGTGCCGCTGTGAATAAGCGCCGCAAAACATTTGAAGACTACGCCACCGTCACGCGCTCGCGCAAAAGCCGCGAAGCGGAACCCGTGGCGGAATCGCCGGACTTAGTCAATAACGACAAGCCTCAAGTGACCGCTTCACCCCCGGCCGATAATGTGGCTGTTGCTCCGCGCCTCGCTCTCCCCCGCGGCCATGCTCTGTCATTCGCGCTTCTTTTTCTGTTCACGCTGGTGCTCTACGGCCGGCCGGCCGAGTTTTATCCTTCGGCGGCTACCAAATCGCTCGCGCTGATTATCGGCGTGGCCACCCTGGGACTGTTCGTCGTCACGCAGCTGATCATTGACGGAAGGCTGACCGCGCGGCCGCCGGAAGTTAATTATGCGTTGCTGTTTTTGGTGACTGCCTTGCTGTCGATTCCGCTGGCAATCGACCCAGCTGTGGCGTGGGGTGAGTTCACTACGATGTTTGTTCGTGCGGTTCTCATCTTCGTGGTCATCGTTAATGTCGTGCGCACTCCAAAGCGACTGAAGTGGATGCTGGCGTTAAGCGTTTTGACCGCTCTGGTGCTCAGCCTGCAGGCAATGAACGACTACCGGCTCGGGCTCAACATAGTAGAGGGCTACCGGGCCGCCGGCCGCGGCACCGGAATTTTCGGCAACACCAATGACATGGCGCTGTTTCTGGTGACGACGCTGCCAATCTCTGTCGGGTTTTTCTTTGGATCGAAAACCGGGCTGATGAAAGTCATTCACGCCGCGTGCGTCGCCATGATGCTCTTCGGAATTGTGCTTTCCTACTCGCGGGGCGCGTTTCTCGGCGTGCTGGTCGTGACCGTGTTCTTTGCGCTGAAAATTGGCAAGCGCAGCAAGTCCGAAGTTGCCGCCCTACTAACCCTCGGGGCTTTGGCCATGATCGTTCTCGCGCCCAGTGGTTACGGCGATCGGCTGCTGTCGATTTTGATACCCGGGCTGGATCCGAATGGGTCGGCTGACAGTCGGCGCGGCGAACTGTTCCGATCGATTTACGTCGCCTTACGCCATCCGCTGCTCGGCATCGGCATGGGCAACTATCAGCCAAACATGTCCTACCACGGGCTGGTCACCCACAATTCCTACACCCAGGTCGCGTCGGAAATGGGACTGCTGGCGCTCTACTGCTACACGATGTTCATCGTTACTCCGATCAGAAAGCTCGCAGCCATCGCCCGGCAGACCTTCGCCAACACAACTGACGCGGACTTCTATTATCTCGCCCTGGGCCTGCAGGCTTCGCTCATCGTTTTCATGGTCTCCAGTTTCTTTCTGTCAGTTGCGTACGCCTGGAACATCTACTACCTGGTCGGCTACGCGGTCTGCCTGCGCCGAATCTACGAATCAGAGACCGGCAAAATTGTCGTTGTGGAAAAGCGTAGAAAGCAAACCAGCGACGATCAACTAATCGAGAACCCTGCTCATCAACCGGCGATCGCATGACCCTGAGAATTACGGCTGAGATCTTTTTTTGGCTGAGCGCCGCGGCGCTGGTGTACACGTATGCCGGTTATCCGGCGCTGATCGCCCTGATTAGCTGGCTGCGGCCGCGCAAAGTTGCGCAGGCCGATATCACTCCGTCGCTGACCATCATCATCACCGCATACAACGAAGAGCGCGCGCTCGCGGACAAACTCGAAAACACTCTGGCGCTTGATTATCCGCGTGAACTGGTGGAGATCATCGTAGCTTCCGACTGCTCAGGCGATCGCACTGATGAGATCGTCCAATCGTTTCACCAACGCGGAGTGATCCTGCACCGGCAGCCGGAGCGGCTGGGCAAAACCGCCGCCCAGAACGCCGCGGTGGCCAAATCTCGTGGCGAGATCATTGTTTTTTCCGATGCCACCAGCCTGTACCAACCAGATGCGCTCAGGATGATCGTGCGCAGCTTTGCTGATTCCACCGTAGGTTGCGTCGGCGGCCGATTGATCTACGTAGACCCGAGCAATACAGACGTCGGTCGCGGCGCCAGGCGTTACTGGGGCTACGAGACATTCTTGAAGCATCACGAGAGCCGCGCCTGTTCGCTCATCGGCGTTTCCGGATGTCTGTACGCGGTAAGGAAATCAGCGTACGTGCCGCTCTACCACGAAGCCTGCAGCGATTTCATCATCGCCACGAAAATGGTCGAGCAGGGGTTGCGTGCCATTTATGAACCTGAAGCCAGCTGTAGCGAAGAAACCAATCAAAGACCGGACAACGAATTGCGGATGCGGGTGCGTGTGATCGCCCAGACCTTAACCGATCTTTGGCGGCACCGCGCGATGCTCAATCCGCTGCGCAGCGGCCTTTACGGCGTAGAACTTTTGTCGCATAAGCTGATGCGCTACTTCGTGCCGCTTTTCCTGATCGTCCTGTTCGCCACCTCGGCGGCGCTGGCGAGCAACTCAGCAAATTTTCGAACGCTATTCCTGGCGCAGTCGGTCGGCTATCTAGGTGGCGCGATTTCGTGGTTGCTGGAGAGTTCGGGCGTGCGCAGCCGGGTACTCGCGTTGCCGCACTACTTTGTGCTGGCAAATGTGGCGTCGGTAATCGCGATGTTTCAGTTCCTGCGTGGCGAACGATATGCCCGCTGGGAACCTATCAGAGATCAGAGTGTCAGAAGCGTGAGCGAGGGCTACGTTCGCAAGAACGCTTTGCCATAGTTGGAGCGAATGAGTGAACGTGCCGCGGGATCTCAAGATGAAACCTAACGTCCTGTTCATCATTGACAGCTTCGAGCAAGGTGGCAGCGAACGCCAGGCGCTGCAACTCCTGCGGCAGTTGCATGAAAGCGGTGAAGTGCGCGTGCGGCTTGCGTGTCTGCAGAATCGCGGCTCGCTTAAAGCCGAGGCGGAGCAGTTAGGCATCGGCGAAATTCACGAATATCCGCTAACAAGCTTCTATGACTTAAATTTCGCGCAACAGCTGCGACGGTTCATACGCCACCTTAAAGAAAACGCGATCGACGTCGTTCATACGCACTGCTTCTATACCAACATCTTCGGTATGACCGGCGCATTTCTCGCTGGGGTTCCCGCACGTGTCACCTCAAAAGGTGAAACGGACGGCTTTCGCACGCCGCTACAGAAACGCGCGGAGAGAATCTCTTTCAGGTTGGGCCAGCGCGTCATCGCCAACTGTCTTGTGGTGCAGGACATGCTGATTCGCGAAGGCGTCGATCCGAAAAAAATCATCCAGCATTACAACGGTCTCGATCTCGATCGTTTGCAAGTCTCGGGAGCCTCGCGTGAGTCCGCCACCGTGAAATTCAATCTGCCGGCCGGCAAGCGATTCATCACGATTGTGGCCAACCTGCGCAATCCGGTGAAAGACCATCCCATGTTCCTGCGCGCAGCTGCCCGGGTGCGGGCGGCAGTTCCGGATGCGGCATTCGTCGTTGCCGGCGAGGGCGAGCTAATGCCGGGCCTGCGCGCGCTCGCGTTGGAGTTAGGCATCCCGGACGAGGTTCATTTCATCGGGCGCTGCGACGATGTCCCCACGCTCCTGCGCGCTTCCACCGTAGGCGTGCTCAGTTCAAAAGCCGAAGGCTTTGCCAACGCGATCCTGGAATACATGGCCGCGGGATTACCTGTGGTGGCCACGGATGTCGGTGGCGTAAGAGAAGCGATCGTCGAAGGTGAGACAGGTTTCATCGTCGCGAGCGGCGACCATGAAAAGATGGCCGACCGGATAATCCAGGTGCTTTCAGATGACGGGGCCGCGCGTCGGATGGGCGCGAAAGGTAGGGCGATGGTCGCGGGAAAGTTCTCCAGCGAACAGCATCTGCGAAACACCCTCGAGCTTTATCAGGAACTGTTGCACCGGCCTGCGGGTCAAGCGCGCAAATTCCAATCTGACAACACGAGCACCAGTCGCAGGTCGGTGGCCGATCTTTCTTTAGCGCAGGCGCTAACGCTTGGGGTTGAGGAACATGAACAACCCGAAAGCTTCCTCAAGGAGGCTAAGAACTAACGATCTCCATCTGACACCAGCCGTAAACAACTGGGCTAAAGAAATGAGAATCTCTAACGAAGACCGTTAACGAATTGCGTAGTCCCGAGCGACAATCAGGAACCAGGAGAACAGCGACGCGACGCCGTCGCTTTCTTATTACCGCACTGCTGTTGGTTTCCGCGCCGCTGGTTGCATGGACGGCCGCGCGTCTGCTGATCGTGCAGGCAGAGGTCCGTTCGCCGGATGCGATCGTGGTGCTGAGCGGCTCGTCGACTTATATGGAGCGCGCGAGCTGGGCCGCCAGACTTTATCGCGAAGGCCGCGCGCCCTTAGTCGTGTTGACCAACGACGGAGTGGTCAGCGGTTGGGATAATCGTGAAGATCGCAATCCGATGTTCTACGAATTGAGCAGGCGGCGCATGCAAGATGAGGGCGTTCCGTCCACCCAGATACAAGTCGCGCCCGGGCAAGCTGCCGGCACCTATGACGAAAGCGTTTTGATCCGTGAATTTGCCGTCGAGCACCGGCTACGCCGACTTCTCATTGTCACCTCGGGTTATCACTCACGCCGCGCGCTCTGGTCCATCCGTCACGCTTGCGAAGGCAGCGGCATTGAAGTCGGCATCGACAGCGCGCCGCCCGGATGGCAGACGCCTTCACCATGGGTCTGGTGGTCCAAGCGACGCGGTTGGAAACTCGTGGCCGGAGAATACGTGAAGATGGTCTATTACTGGACGAAGTATTGAGGGATGCGCTTTCGTCAAATGCTCGCTCGCTTATGCGAGATCGCTTCGGCATAAATCTTAATGAGTCCCGTGACGTATTGCTCCGGCGTGTGATTCTTCGCCACCACCTCGGCCGCATTTTCCACCAGACGAAAACTCAAATCTGCATCGTCCAAAACCCGGGCAATCGCCTCAGCCAGCGCCTGGGGATCTTTCGCCGGCGCCAGCAGCGCACTCTTTTCATTTTCAACAATTTCCGGCACGCCGCCGACCTTAGTCGCCACCACCGGGACCCGGGCGGCCATCGCTTCCAGCAGCACGTTGGGCGAACCTTCACTGTGCGATGCCAGGACGAATACATCGGCCAATGCATAGAAGGGCTGCACGTCGTGCACCTGTCCGGCAAAGACGACTCGTTGAGTGATTCCGGCCGCCTGGGCTGCGGCCGCGAGACGCTGGCGTTCTGGTCCATCACCGGCAATCAGTAGTCTGCTGTCGAGATCGGGATTCGAGGCGCATACAGCAGCGAACGCGGCCACTAAATCTGCGTGGGCTTTCTCTTGTGACAGCCGGCCCACGGACAGGACCACCCGCTGATCGTTTGAAATTCCCAGCCGCTCTCGCCAGGCGCGCACGTCTTCCGCCGCAGGCGCGGGCGCCGGACGAATGGAATTGTGCTGCACGCGAATTTTATTGCGCGGCACTCGCGCCGTTACAGTTAATTCCCTCGCAAATGCCTCGCACACCGTGATGACCAGATCGGCTTTAGGAAGTGAGAAGCGATCGAAGCGATTGTAAAGCCGCATCTTTCGATCGGTGCTTGTGTAGCCGTGATGAAAAGCCACCCAAGGGTATTTCTGCCATAGCCGTGAGCGCCACACAAGAAAGTGTGACTTTACGGAATTGGTGATGATGATGTCGGGGACGCGTTTTGCCGAAATGTTTTTCAGCGCCGGCATCACACTCAAATCAAACCGCCGTCGCTCTGGAATGACATCCAGTTCGATCCCGGCGGCCCGAACGGCAGAAATGAACTCGTTTGGCGCTTGGGCGCCGCCGGTGCGATCAAAGGTAACGACTGAGCCCTCCACCATCGGGAAATCGCTGTGAGTCCGCGTAAGTGCGCGCGCCGTTTGGTAAAACTGGAGGACCAGTTTCGCAACCGCGTTTATGTTGGTGGCTTCGACAACTGACAGAATCTTCATCGCGCGGTTTTCCTTGTCAGCCGTGTTTCAGTCCGGTCAGGTCTTGGTATTGATCGAGCAGAGTCGTTCCGAGAATCGACCAGTCGTATCGCGATCGCACCAGAGCATGGCCACCGGCAATCAACCGCGCGCGTAGTTCAAGATCATCGATCACCTTAACAATCTCCGCCGCCAGTTGGGGATTTGATTCAGCCAGCAGAATATTTTTACCTTGGCTGACTTCAAGGCCTTCGGCCCCGAGTTTCGTGGAAACAACGGGCACGCCTGCGGCCATAGCTTCCAGTATCTTCAAACGACTGCCGCCGCCGACATTCAACGGCACCACGGCGGCCAATGCTTCGCGATAATAGGGCCGCACATCAGAGACGCTGCCCGTCACTTCAATGCCGGCAATCGATGAGAGGGCCACGACCTCAGCCGGTGGATTGCGGCCGACCACGGCGAATCGCAGGTTAGGCTGCTGCTGCCGAATCAGCGGCCACACGTGGCGCGCAAAACTCGTCGCTCCTTCGATGTTCGCGTGGTAGTCCATCGAGGCCACAAATACCAGGCGGTTCTTTTCACCCGCCTGCTCATCCACATAGTGGGTGGCATCAACGCCGTTTTCGATCACAATAATCCGGGCCTGGGCATCGATTGATTGCAGGCGCTGGGCGTCCAAGTCGCTGACTACGAGGTGCGCGTCAAATTCCTTCAGCGCCCGTTTCTCGGCTGCGCGCATCAGAAGAGCGGTCCGCTTCGCATAAGCGCGACGAGCGGCGTGGGGCTCGCGTTCGGCGTATTGCCGCATCAGATCGGATTCGACGTTGTGCCAGTCACAGACGATCGACATCTGTTTGCCGGCCCGTCGCAGCCGCGGCAGATAATTCATCAAATGGATGCTTTCAATTTGGACCAGATCGAAATGATCTTCGGCGAGTAAAGTCTCGAGCGCCTGCGACATTTCGGCGGTTGTGTAATTCAGCAGGGGCAGCGGGGTGCGGCCGATGGCGCCGCGCAACATGTTGCTGAGCGAATAAGTCTCGCTTCGCGGCACGGTAACGATTCGCCGGTAGATTGGCTTGAGTTGATCGCCGGCCGCATCGCCGCCAAAGGCCAACAGCGTCACGCTGAGGTTGCGGCCAAGGACGCGGGCCAAGTGAAAGTTACGAAGCTTGGCGCCGGTGTCGAGTGGCCAGGGCACGCGCGGCGCGATTTGCAAAAGTCGCAGATCAGTGACGTTTTTTGTCAGCTTCGTCTCCCGGCTGCGCGGCTTTCGCAACCTTCGGTAGATTCTAGCGACAAACGCGATGCGATTCCTCAGAAATTTTCTCGACCTGGCGAAATAATGCTGGATTCGTTACGGGCTTCATCCTGTATAATGCACGTGGCAGTTTTCCCGCCCCGGTGGCCCACCACAAGGAATCCACACGAATCCGGTTTTCAGCATGACCTCAGTCGAAGCTTCAACTGTGCCCCAGCTCGGCGACGATGATCGCAATCATCATTTTCGGACCGATCACTTAAAAGCTGAACTGGCCCAACGCTCCGCGCGTGGCGGTGCGGTAACGTTGGCGGCCCAGGTCTGCAAATTCGGCCTCAGCATGTCGTCCGCGATTGTGCTGGCGCGCTTATTGACGCCGCAGGACTACGGTCTCATCGGGATGGTGGCAATCCTGGTGGGCTTTCTCGGGATGTTTCAGTACCTCGGATTATCGACGGCCACCATTCAATGGTCTGAGCTTAATCACCAGCAGGTCAGCGCCCTGTTCTGGATGAACATGGCGCTTAGCGCCGCGATCATGTTGATAACGATGGCGGCGGCGCCATTCGCGGCCTGGTTCTACAAAGAACCACGCCTGATCGGAATTACCATGGGTTACGCCGCCAGCATTCTCATCACCGGCCTTTACATTCAGCACGAGGCGATTCTGATTCGACAAATGCGCTTCGCAGTTACCGCAATTATCGAAGTCTCAGCCATGGCCATCGGGCTGCTGGCGGCAATCGTGGCCGCGATTTACGGCGCACGTTACTGGGCCCTGGTAATCAATCAACTGGTATTAGCCGGAGTGTCGGTTATCGGGATGTGGGCAGCATGCCGTTGGCGACCGAGTCTGCCGCGACGCGGCGCCGGCGTTCGTTCAATGCTGACGTTCGGCGGCAACGTTACCGGTTTCAATGTCATGCAGTATTTCGCGCGCAACGCCGACAACGCCCTGATCGGAAAGTTTTGGGGCGCTTACGAGTTGGGTCTGTATTCGCGCGCTTATCAAATGCTGCTGATGCCGATGCAGCAAATCAACGCTCCGCTCGCAGCGGTCGCGGTCCCGGCGTTGAGCCGTCTTTCAGACTCGCCGGCGCGCTATCGGGACGCGTACCTGAAGATTCTGGAAAAGTTGGTCATGATCACGATGCCGCTCGGCGCCTTCATGATCGCGACCTCCGATTGGCTCGTGCTCCTGTTGCTCGGACCGCAGTGGAAAGCGACGGGCACGATCTTCATGCTGCTCGGGATTGCAGCAATCATTCAACCCGTCACCAAGACTTCGTGGTGGCTTTTTTCAACCCAAGGGCGTTCGCGGGATTTATTTCGCTGGGGCCTGATCGGCGCCGGGATTGCCGTGAGCTCGATCATCATTGGCTTACCATGGGGCGCCAGGGGTGTGGCGGCGACTTACGCGATTAGCGATCTCTGCATCACGACGCCGCTGCTGTTCTGGTATGTCGGCCGGCGCGGCCCAATTCGCGCCGGCGATTTCTATCGCACCATTACGCCCTCGGCGGCAGCTTCGCTTTGCGCGCTGGGCATGGTCGTTATTGCCCGGCCCTGGCTGATGTCGGTGCCGTGGGTCGTGGCGCGTTTGAGCCTGGCCTTCGCGATGGTCCTGGCGGTGGCTTTGCTGGTCTTTTGCGCTCTTCCCACCGGCCGGAGAGCCATCCGAAATCTCTCTGAAGTTCTGCTCATGATCATCAAGCGAAATCCCCAATCGTTGACCGCGGCTGCTTTGAAATAACTCGCTGACCTCAATGTTGAAGAAGCTCAAACAAGTCACCCTGCGAAGTCTGAAAACGACCGGTGTCTCGGCGCTGGTCCAGGACAGTCGCTGGCGTCGCCAACGTTTGCTGATCCTCGCCTACCACGCAATTTCAATGTTGGATGAGCACGAGTGGAATGGCTCACAATGCATTTCCTCGGAAGTTCTCCAGAGTCGCATGCAGCAGTTGCAGCGCTCGCGGTGCGCCGTGCTGCCGCTGGGCGAAGCGATTGAACGGCTTTATGCCAACGATCTCCCGGATCGGGCCGTCGCCCTGACCTTCGATGACGGCTTTGCTGATTTCTATCACCGCGCATTCCCGATCATCAGCGATTTCGGTTTTCCGGTAACGCTCTACCTCACTACGTTTTATTCCTATTACAACCGGCCGGTCTTTGATGTGATCTGTTCGTACCTGCTGTGGCGCGGACGCTCGCATACTCTGGCAACCAGGGATTTCACCGGCTCGGAAGTCCGGGTGAACCTGGCCACGAACGACGCGCGCGAAGCAGTTCTGAAGCAGATTACTGAGTTTGCAGCGCAACAAAATTTGTCGGCAGCAGAAAAAGACGCCCGGGCGGCAGCGCTGGCGGCGCATCTCGGTGTCGATTACGACGAACTGCTGAAGCTTCGAATCTTACACAACGTGACCCCGGCGGAAGCCAGGGAGCTTTCTCAGCAAGGTGTCGATATACAGTTGCACACTCACCGCCATCGCACACCGCTCGACCGCAGTCTGTTTACCCGCGAGCTGGACGACAATCGTAGCTGCATTAAGGAAATCACCGGCAAGGATGCGACTCACTTTTGTTATCCCAGCGGCGTGTACGCGCGCCGGTTCCTGCCGTGGCTGACCGCAGCGGGAATCAAGTCCGCGACCACCTGCAACGTCGGTTTCGCCTCTCGCGCTTCAGACCCGTTGCTGCTGCCGCGCTTTCTCGACAACAACACCATGGCCCCGATCGAATTTGAGAGCTGGCTGACCGGAGTGTCGCTGGCTCTGCCACGCCGGCCATCGCCGGTGCACACGTTCGCGGGAGAACACCTATGACGTTGATCGCCGGAATTTTCAATCGTCAGGGTCAACCGCTCGCCGACGCGGTCTGTCGCGAGCTGGCGCAATCCTTGTCGCGCCAGGCAAACGAAGCCATCGAGACGATCCGCAAACCGGAGGCATTTTTTGCGAAGCTCGATATCGGAGCTTTCAATTCAAAGGGCGCAATTGAAAACACCGACGCCGTATCGCTGCTGACCGGCGAGCCTTTGCTCGACGGGTCGACGAGCCGGGCCGCCGACCTAAGCCGGCTGCACGAAGAGTTGTTGCAGCGTAATCGCAAATGCCTGAGCGAGCCGCACGGCACTTTCACTCTGGTCCATTATCAATCGCAGACGCCTTCACTCACGCTGGTCAGCGACAAGTGCGCCGTGCGACCGCTCTATTTTTGGATTAGTGATGAAGCGGTCGTGTTTGCCAGCGCCCTCCGAGTCATCGAAGCGTGCTCACTGGTCCCGAAGAAGATGGATTTGCGCGGCGTCACTGAGATGGTGGCGCTGGGCACGACGCTCAATGGCCGCACGCCTTACGTCGGCGTGTCCCGGATGAAACCCGGGCAGATCATCACCGTCTCGCGCCACCACCTGGCCGATGAACAGTATTGGCGCTGGGATGAGGTTGTTACTTCGGCGGATAGTGAAGCTTCGAGACTGGAGGCTGTTCACACCGCATTCGGTGAGGCCGTCGACCGGCGTCTCGGCGTCAATCGATCGACCTCCGCGTTTCTTAGCGGCGGCCTTGATTCGCGTCTGGTCGTAGCGTCCCTACGAGAGCGAGAAACCAAAGTTCACACCGTCAATTTCGCCTTGCCGGGTACCCAGGACCAGTTCCTGGGAGATGAGTTTGCCAGGCGAGTGGGCTCAATTCACCAGAGCATTCCCCGACAGGCAGGCGACAGCGTCCCGGACTATTCACAATTGATGTGCGGGGTGATTGAGAAAACCGACATCGATTGCGAACGCCCGCGGCTCGTTTGGTCGGGCGAAGGCGGCAGCGTGATGCTCGGCCTGGTCCATGTCACCGGCGCCATGATTCAGGCGATGCGACAGAATCGGATTGCGGCGGTCGTCGATGAATTCGTGCAAACCGAAGCCACCCAGGTGCCGACGAAACTATTCCGTTCCCACGTGCTCGATAACGCCATGGAAATTGTGCGGCAGGGAATTAGCGAGGAACTGTCTGGTTTTCATGCCGACGACCCCGGCCGAAACGTCTGCCTCTTTCTGCTCGCTAACGACCAGAGTCAAAAACTCAATTCGCACTTCGAGAATATCGATCTTCATCGGCTGGAGTTTCAACTTCCCTTCTTCGATGGCGCGCTCCTGAGAACAATTTTTGAGACGAGGGTCGATTGGCTGTTGCAGCACAAGTTCTACAACCAGCTGCTCCCCCGGTTTGGAGAAATCGTCACCAGGGTGCCGTGGCAGGCGTATCCGGGTCATGAAGCCTGTTCGTTGCCCATTCCGGAGGCGCTGGCCTACCAATGGAATGACGACTATCAAACGCGTGAACATGCGGCGAAGCGAAAGCGCATGGTGGCGCGCGCGTCCCAGTTGCTGCGCGGCGTCGATTTTCCCACTCGAATCCTCGACAGGCGAAAGCTGCGCCTGGCGTCATGGATTCACGCGACCGGCTGGCGCGATTACCAATACGCCATCGAGGCCGCAGAGACCTATTCACGTTACTCGGCCATATGCCGAGGCGAGTTCAGCCTGTCGCTTTCGTGAGCATGCGAAGTCAAATCACATCGATGAAAGGCCAACAGTTGGCGCCGCTGACGTCGTTTATGCCCGCGACCGAAGCCGCGCCGGCTGTCAGTGTGATCATTCCGGCCTACAACATCGCGCCGTATATCGCTGAGACACTGGCTTCCGTGTTCGCGCAGACGTTCACCGACTATGAAGTCATCGTCGTCAACGACGGCTCGCCCGATACGGAAGAGTTTGAGCGCGCGATTCAGCCTTATCTCGACACAATCGTCTATTTGAAGCAGGACAACGGCGGCGCCAGCGCCGCGCGGAACCGCGGCCTCCAGGCGGCGCGCGGTGGTTTCGTCGCATTTCTCGACGGCGATGATGTCTGGTTGCCGGGCTACCTCGAGGAACAGATGCGCTTTATGCAGGAGCAAGGCTGCGATCTCGCGTGTGCGGATGCGATGTTCTTCGGCGAAGGTTCCTTTGAAAGCGGAACCTACATGAAGGCCTGGATGGATGATGCGCCGGCCTCAGGCGATTTCACCTTTCTGGAGTTGGTTGACGCCAAGCGCAGCGTGATTACTTCGGGTGTGGTCGCCCGACGGCAACCGATCGTTGAGATCGGCATGTTCGATAAAGAACTGCGTCGCGCGCAGGACTTCGATTTGTGGTTGCGTCTGGCCGTCGCCGGCCACCGTCTTTCTTTCCAGCGCAAAGCGCTGCTGAAGTATCGCTGCCGGACCGACAGTCTGTCCGGCGGCGTGATCAATTCTCACCGGCGCGAGCTGGCTGTGTTCGATAAGATCGAACAAAGGTACGAACTCTCGCCGGAGGAACGAGCCCGAGCCGCCGAGATAATTTGCCGGCGGCGCGCGCTGCTGCAATTTGAATTAGGCAAGCTCTACAGCGCTCGGGGGGACTTTGCAGCGGCCCACGCAGCTTTTGCCGAGGCCAACCGGCTGGAGCCGACTTTGAAAAGGCGGATCGCGCCATTCCTTACCCGGCTGGCTCCGCGAACCATGCGTGCAATCTGCGCGCGACGATATCACCAATAATGAAAGCCATTCACGAAACAGAGATCAAGCAACAGCTTGCGCGCGGGCACGCCCGGCTCGCCTCAGTCGAAACCCTGTCTTCAGAACTCGACACAAACGGCGTCGTGGTGCTGCCTTCGATCATTTCAGACGAGCAGCTCCGCGAAATGCAGCATGGGTTTGCCGCCAGACTAAGCAACGTTCGCTGGAACAATTTCGACGGCTATCAGCGCACCGAAACTTATCGGGAGATGGTGGAGGATGTGCTCTTGCTCGCCCAGGGCTTTGTCGATTTGGCTGTGCATCCGCTGGTGAAGCAAATCCTGTCGCGTTATCTCGGGCCGTCATATCAATTAACCGAAGCGAAAGGCTGGAGGTCCCTGCCGACCAACTATGACTTTCACGGGTGGCACGGCGACACCTGGTACGAGCAGAAACCAGACACGCCCATCCATCGCGAAGTGAAGCTGGCGATGTACTTGACCGACGTGCGCAGTGGCGCGTTCAAGTTCATCAAGGGCTCGCATCGAGAACAGCATCCTCACAACTTGACCCGCGCGGAGGTTCAATCGCTGCCGGCCGGGGACCTGGTCGAGCTGAAAGCGCCCGCCGGCACCGTGTTCATGTTCGACACTTCGATCATTCACCGCCAATCAATTCCCATGCTTGAACCACGACAGGCTATTTTTTATGCCTATCACGATCCCGGCGTGGCCCTTCAGCAAGAGGACGTCGATTACTACCGTTATCATCCGCTGCTGCTGAACGCGGCGCTGCTCGGCAACCTCACGGTCGAGGACCAGCGCATTCTCGGCTTTGGTGACAAGCGAAATTACCAGCCGGCATTTGTCAGGGCGGGTAAGCCTACGCTGCTGCACCGCACGCTGACGGCCGCCAGCGGCGCACAGGTCCGCATCAAGCATCTGCATCAACGAATCAGCGCCCGCCTGCGCCGCACATTTTGAACCACGATTATGCCGACCCTCGTTTCAGTCTTTGGTGTTGAGCCGCGCCGCATTGGCGGTACCGAGATGTTTGCGCGCGAAGTGTCGCGGCAACTCGCCGAGAGCGGCTGGCACAGCGTCCTCTGCTTTTTGTCGGAACCCGAAGGCGACGTGCGCCGCTTTCTCGAATTGCCTAATGTCTCGTTCGCGGCCTTGCCGGATTCGACCGCAGGCGGCCGCCGGGCTTGCCGGAACTTCTTCCGCATTTTGCAGACGCATCGGGCGGACATCGTCCATCTTCATTTCGTGAGCTTCCTCACGTTTTATCCCTGGCTAGCCAAACTCGCCGGCGCCAGCCAGGTTTACTTTACCGATCATCATTCGCGGCCGGCCGGATATATGGCCGCGCGCGCTCCCTGGTGGAAACGAACAGCTGCCCGGGCCATCGGTTTTCCTTTCACGAAAGTGATCTGCGTCAGCCGGTACGGCTTCGACTGCATGACCACCGTGAATACTTTGCCGGCCGATCGTTACGAGATGATTTACAACGGAATCGATGTTTCGCGGGTGACATCAGACGATGGGGCCGCGGCGCGCTTTCGCGAACGCTTTGCGATTCCCCGTGACCACTCAATCGTCGGCCAGGTGAGTTGGATAATTCCCGAAAAGGGGATCGCTGATTTTCTTGAGATGGCGCGTCTCGTCAGCGCGCAGAAACCGGACGTGCACTTTGTGCTGGCCGGCGATGGTGCGCCGCGCGCGCAGTATATGAGACACGCTGCGGCCATGGATCTCACAGATCGAATTACCTTCACCGGCATGATTGACGATCCGTTTGGTGAGGGAATCTTTCACGCCTTCGACGTGGTCTGCCAGTTTTCGCGCTGGGAAGAAGTCTTTGGCTGGATGATTGCAGAAGCGATGGCTCACCAGAGACCGGTCGTGGCCACGCGCGTGGGCGGGATACCGGAACTGATTAGAAACGGAGAATCGGGCTATCTGGTTGAACGTGGCGATGCCGGCAGCATGAGCCAGCGTGTATTGGAACTGTTGAATGACCCCGCGTTGCGCACCCGCATGGGCGAGACAGCCAGACAAGGCGTCACGGCAAAATTCCAGCTGCAAACGAATGTCGCACAGCTCCTTCAATCGTATGGAGTTGAGCGCCCTGCAGCCCCTTTGGTGGCGCAACCCGCGCCCGGTGGGAAACCGCGCCGCATTGATCCTTTATTCGTTGTGGAGGAAAAGCCCTGACCCTCCCTTGTCACGGATCGCCAGCGCCGAGATTGCCCCTCTGCCAGCGATACCTTAACCAATGAGTGCTATCCCCCAAAAATTCTATCAGCCGGTGGCGATTGCGGTCGCCATCGGCTTCGTCTATTTCTCAGTCCTCGTGAAGCTGGGCAATGACTGGTGGCACGACGAAAACTATTCTCACGGCTTATTAATTCCATTTCTGATCGCATTCATTCTCTGGCAGGAGCGAAAGCAATTGCGCGACAGCCTGGGCGAACCCTGGACCCGGGCCGGCGCCGCAGGCATTGCGCTCTCTCTGGGAATGCTTTGGGCGGGAACTGCCGGCGCCGAGCTGTTTGTGCAACGAATGTCGCTGGTTTTGATGCTCGTCAGCGTCGTGATCTACTTCTTCGGGGCGCGCCTACTTCGCTGGCTGGCGGTTCCCGTGGTCTTGCTGCTGCTGTCGATCCCGATTCCGCAAATTATCTTCAATCGCGTCGCATTTCCCTTGCAGCTCTTCGCTTCGCGATGTGCCGTGTCGGCGATGTGGCTTTTCAACATTCCCGTCTTGCGGCAAGGAAACGTGATGGAGCTGATGCCGCGCGGCGCAGTTGAACCCAAACGGCTGGCAGTCGTGGAAGCATGCAGCGGCATTCGGTCGCTGATGACCCTGGTTACGCTGGCGGTTATCTATGCTTATTTTACCGGGCCCAGAGCGCCCCAGCCTTCAGCCGGTGACGATCATCAGAAACCGAAGAGTAAATTCGGGGCCATGTTGTTGAGCATCACCTTCTGGCGCTCGCTCGTCCTGATCGTCTCTGCCGTGCCAATCGCAATTCTTACGAACGCCGTCCGTGTGAGCGGCACCGGGGTGCTGTCTCATTACTACGGCACCCGCGTGGCGGACGGATTTTTTCATTCATTCTCAGGTTGGGTGATCTACATCGCGGCGGCGTTGCTCTTGTTTGCGACGGCCTGGGTTTTCGACCGGATCGTTCCATTCCTCAAGAAAATTTTCGGCAGCGGACTTCCGCCGGCCTGGCCGGGCGGCACCCCAGCCCTGAACGAATTTGAATTGAGCAAATGAAGTTGCGACAAACACACGCACGATTCTGGGTTCTGTTGGTGGCGCTGGTTATCAGCGGCACGATTATCAACACCTGGGAACGTGCGGGGGAAGCCCGAGCTTCGCGTAAATCGCTGAAAGAATTTCCCGGGCAGTTGGGAACCTGGGAACAATTGGGGCCGGAGCTGCGGTTTGACGACGAAACTGAAACCATTCTGCGCGCCGACGATTACCTCGCGCGCAATTTCCGGTGGCAAGGGCACGTCGTCTCGCTCTACATCGGCTATTACGCCACCCAGCGGAATGGCGCCACGTACCACAGCCCTTTGAATTGCCTGCCGGGCTCGGGCTGGGTAATGGACCAGGGTGGCGACATCAAGGTCACGCGGCCGGACGGCTCATCGTTCAAGGCCAATCGTTACGTGATTCAAAAGGGCAATGAACGCGCGCTGGTCATCTACTGGTACCAGGGCCGCGGCCGCAGCGTGGCGAATGAATACTGGGACAAGCTGTACACGGTGTTTGATAGTGTCGCCCGCCGCCGTTCGGATGGAGCGCTGGTGCGCGTGATTGCGCCGATAGAAGGTCCCAATAACGACGCTGAAAAACTGGCGTCAGACCTGGCCTCACAAGCCACCAGGGAGCTGCCTGCATTTGTACCCAACTGATGTGTCAGCGGCCCGACCCTGAAGGCGGGCAAAGGAGCGTCCTGACTCGAGTCTCTGAGATATTTCCTGAAACAAACTCCTTATTCGACCTTTCTTATCTACGACTCGCGAGTGCAAGCGAGTGACGTTTTTTGACACCCTTTTTTCAATTCGCTGATTGCGGCCTTCGGAAGCATTGCCCGCCGATGAAGACAACCGCCGCAGCGACCAAAGCCGAGGTAGAACGCAAGCCGTCAGCTTGCGGCGCGTAGTAATAATTCGCGCTACCTCACGGAGACTTTATGAAAAACACCGAGTGCCGCCGAAACTTCTATACCCTTTTTCTGCTCATCGTCCCGGTAGTCTTTGCGCTTTTCCTTGGCGCATGCACCTCCCCCGAAAAAGCTAAAGCCCAGCACGTAGCTCGCGGTCAAGCGCTCCTGAAAGACAAGAAATTCCAGGACGCCGCGCTCGAGTTCCGCAGCGCGCTGCAAATCGACGAGCGCCTGGCAGATGCCCACTGGGGTCTGGCGAACGCTTACGAAGGCATGCAGCGTTTTCAGGAAGCGTTTGACGAGATGAAGCAGACCGTGGACCTCGACGCGAACAATCTCGATGTACGCGTGAAGCTCGGCAACTATTACATCGCCAATTCCAAGCAATCGGCTGCCGCCGTCTCCGAAGCCGACCGTCTGGCCCAACAGATTCTGCAAAAAGATCCGAACCACATCGAAGGTCATATCCTGATGGGCAGTGTGTATTTCGCCCAGGGCAAGAAGAGCGAAGCGCTACAGGAGATGACCCACGCAGTTGAATTAAATCCGCAGCGCATCGAATCGTATCTGAGCCTTGCGCGTTTCTACGCCGCGACCAACGACACGGCGATGGCCGACGCTACCTACAAGAAAGCGATCAGCGTCAACAATTCGTCGGCCATGGCGCACTACGAATATGGCAAGTATCTGGTGCAAACCAACCGCGCCGATGCGGCCGAAAACGAATTTCAAATGGCCGTTCAGGCCGAGCCAAACAATCGCGACGCGCGCTTTGTCCTGGCCAGTTTCTATCTCGTAAACAAACGCTACGCCAAGGCTGAAGAGGCTTATCAGGCGCTGGCGCTGCTCGATAAAGACAAACCGGAAGGTCGTTCGGTGCTCGGCGATTTCTATGGCGCGACCGGCCGACTGGATGAAGCGATTGCCATCTACAAAGAAGTGGTGGCGAATGCTCCCGATTACGTGCAAGGCCATTACCGGCTGGCGGAACTGCTCTTGAACCGCGGCGACCTGACCGGCGCGGCGGCCGCCGTCGATGAAATTTTGAAGAAGGACGTGAGCGATCGCCAGGCGATGGTGCTGCGCGCGCGGATCGAAATGCAGACCGGCGACACTATCAGCATGAAGGCCGCCATGGCTGACTTGCAGGAGGTGCTGAAACAGGAACCGAATTCTCGGGCCGGCTTGTACTTCATGGCCGAAGCCAACTTCCGCAGCGGTCAGATGGACCAGGCACGCGCCTTCGTGGGCGACCTCGTCCGCAACTATCCGGGTCACCTGCCGGCCGAGTTGATGGAGGCCCAGATTGACCTGGCGACCGGCGACGCCAAGTCGGCGCTGCAAACGGCTTCGCAGTTACTCGATCGACTCAGCAAAGCCACGCCCGATCGCGACCTGACGCCGCAGATGATTGCGGACATGCGCGCGAACACTTTGGTGGTCCATGGCTCAGCGGCCCTCGAACTGCGCAATACCAAGACCGCGCGCGAGGACTTCATGATGGCCCATGAGGCGGCGCCGAAGAACTCGGATATCTATGTGAATCTCGCCTCCGTCTCGCTGGCTGACAATAAAACCGACGAAGCAGTCGGCTTCTATAACAACGCGCTTTCACTCGACAGCGCGAACTTCAATTCGCTGCGCGGCCTGATCACGATTTATGCGGCGCGCAATCAAACTTCGCAGGCCCATGCGCGCGTTGATCAATCGATTGCCGCGCAACCGAACAACGCCGGCTTGCATTTCCTGAAAGGCCAGGTCTACGGCTTTGAAAGGAATGCGGGCGCCGCTGAGGCCGAGTTCCGCCGCGCCCTGGAAATCGACCCGAACTACCTGGCCGCTTATTCGGCGCTGGGGGCAATGTTCGTCAATACCAACCAGCAGGATCGCGCGATTGCCGAATACACCAAGATCGTCGAGCACCGTCCCGATAACGCAGCCGCCTACACGCTCATCGGCATGCTGGAAATGAATCGCCAGAACATCGACGCGGCCATCGACAACTACCGCAAAGCGCTCGCGAAAGATGAGAACGCTGTGTTTGCGGCAAATAACCTGGCGTGGCTCTACGCCGAATACGGCAAAGGAAACATGGATGAAGCGGTGCGTCTGGCGCAGAGTGCAGTGCAGGCCGGACCGGGAGTATCCAGCTTCTCGGACACGCTCGGCTGGGTCTATTACAAGAAGGGCCTGTATGGCGCGGCTACGGAGCAATTGAAGAAAGCGGTCTCGATCGAAGAACAGGCCGCGCGCCGCAGCAACGGTTCACCCGCCCCCGCCTATTACTACCATCTGGGTCTGGCGCTGTCGGCCAATGGCGACAAAGCCGGCGCTCGCAAACAGCTCGAAACCGCATTGCGCCTGGGTGAGAAAGCAAACTTCGTCGAAGCGAACGAGGCGCGCAAAACGCTGGCAACTCTATAAGTCTCATAGGTGCCATCTGTCTCACGAGTCCCATCCGACTCACGAGCCCAGTGGGACCAATAGGAGCAACTCCATGGCTGAATTTCGACCACGCAAAATCGGCGAATATTTCGACATCGTGCGCAAGCGCAAATGGCTGATCCTCCTGCCGACCCTGGCAGTGGGCGTGGCCATTGCTTATGTCGTCTATCGTCTGCCCGATCTTTATGAGTCGACCACGCTGATTGTCGTCAAGACATCGACCTTGCCAAACAGCGTCGTGCCGACGATCACCGAAGAGACCCTGACCCGCGAACTCACCAGCATTTCGCAAGTCGTTACCAGCCGCAGCTCGCTGCAGCCGCTCATGGAGAAGTACGACCTGTATAAAGACGAACGCCGCCGCGGCGAACCGATGGAAATCTTGATCGATCAGATGCGCAAGCAGATCAAGGTCGAAGTCAATACCAGCAATCACGAGATCACCAACGGCTTCAACATCACCTATCGCGGACGCGATCCCAAATCGACGCAGGCAGTCGCCGCCGAACTCGCCAGCAAGTACGTCGACGAACAAACGAAGGGGACGCTCAACGCCGGCACCTCGGCAAAGCAGTTCATCGAAGAGCAGGTGCGCCAGGCGAAAGAAGAACTCGATGCCATCGATACCCAGCGGTTGAAGTATTTGCAGGAGAACATGAACAACCTGCCGTCACAATCGCAGGCGATGGTGGGGCGCCTGACGGCCTTGCACGAGGGACAAAAGGCAATCATTGCCGAACTCGGCCGGTCGCGCGATCTGTCAGCCGCTTACCGCAGCCAGCTGGCCGACATCACCAAGAGCTACGACCAGGAAATCGTGCTCAGCGCTGAAAATTTCACCGATCCCAAGACCACTCTGGCCTGGGCCGAACTGGTTCGCCGCCGCGCGGAATACGAAGGCGAACTGCAAACCATGCTGACCAACCTGCGCGACAAAAATCCCGACGTCATCGCCAAGCGCAAGCAAATCGAAGACATCAAGTCGCAGCAGGACCAGATGATTCAGGATTGGAAAGACAAAATCGCCGAGCGCAAACAGAAACTACAGCAGCTGAGCGATCCGCGCATCATCAGTCTCAAGACCCAGATCTCCACGCTCGACAGCGATGTGGAGCGGCAACAGCAGTTGTTGAACGAGACAAACAAACAGATTGCGGAACTCGATTCTCGGATCAACGCGATCCCGAATGCCGAAGTAGGTATCGAAGCAATCGATCGCGAATATCAAACGAAGAAAGCCAACTATGACAACCTGCTGGCCCAACAGCAGAAGGTGGTCATTGGCGCCGACGCGGTAAAGGACCAGCAGGGCAGCGGCATCCAGGTCGTCGACCCCGCTAACTTGCCTGAGCGTCCGGTGGCCCCCAAGCGGTTCGCGTTTACGCTGGCCGGCTTTGGCATTGGCTTGGTTGTTGGACTGTTGCTGGCCGTCGCCTTTGAGTTTCGACGTCTGTTCACGATTCAAACGACGGACGACGCCAAGCACTACACGAATCTGCCGGTGCTGGCGACGATTCCCGAGCTGTTAACGCCGACCGAAGCGCTGGCTATTCCCCGACGCCGGACCCTGGCCATGGCGGCGGGCGTCACCTTTGCAATCATGTCAGTCCCGGCACTGGCATTTATCCTTAGAGTTACGCACCTGTTCGATAAATTTCTGATGTAGTTGGTACGCACGCGTCCCGCGTGCAGCACAGCAGGCCAGAGACCTGCGTACCGGGAGGACTCACATGTACACCGATTTTTATGGATTGACGGAATTGCCATTCGCGCTGACACCCGACCCGCGCTTTATATATTTCACGCCGTCCCATACCGAAGTGATGGCCAATCTGCATTACGGCATTGAAAGCGGTAAGGGTTTGATCGTGGTGACGGGCGAAGTCGGCACCGGCAAGACGACCATGCTGCGCTGGGTGATGAACCGCCTCGATCGTTCCGTGATGGTCGCCTACATTTTCAATCCGCGGCTGTCAGTCACTGAGTTCTATCAACACCTCGCCGCCTTGTTCGATATCCGCAACTGGGAAACCAAATCGGACCTGCTGTTCGAACTGGGCAAGATGCTCGAGTCGCGTCATGCTCGCGGCCTGCGCACGGTTTTGATTGTCGACGAAGCGCACGGTTTGTCGACCCAGGTGCTGGAAGAGATTCGTCTGCTGTGCAATTTCGAATCAGACACCGCCAAGCAGTTGCAGATCATTCTCACCGGCCAACCGGAATTGCGCGAAGTCCTGAACAACCCCGAGCTGCGCCAGCTCAAGCAGCGCGTGGCTCTGCGTTGCGAGATCAAGGCGTTGCCCACCGTCGATGAAACCAATCAGTACATCAGGTCGCGTCTGAAGGTCGCCGGCGCTTACCGCGAAATCTTTTCGCCCGGCGCAGTTGATTACATCTTCCGCTGCACCTCGGGCATTCCGCGCGCCATCAACAACATGTGCGACAACACGATGCTGAATGCATTCGCCAAGGGCGATGCGATTATCAGCCGCGCCATAGTTCAGGAAGTCGCCGAGACGTTCGACATTCTGCCGCGCGGTCCGCAGGTTCAGGAACGCGAATCGCCGGCGCGAGTCTTCCCCGCCGCCAGCCGGGCAGAGCTGTGGTCAGTCGCCGGCGGGAACGGCAACGGTAACGGGCACAGCTACCAACCTGAGCCGGCATCAGAAGAGTTCGTGCGCATCTCGCCGTCCTATGACGAAGATATAACTTTCACCGAACGCTCAGGTTCCATAACAAGGTCGGGCTTCGATTTTGATAAGCCGTCCATCGACCTGAACGCACCAACGCAAACGAGCGTCACCGATCTGTTCCGGAGAGAAAACAATGGGCAGAGTCTATGATGCGCTGAAACGGGCCGAGTCCGGAGCCAGCGCTAACAAACCTTCAATTCCACCGAGCGCCAACGTCGATAACGTGATGCCCTTCGTCCCGCGGATGGACGAGCATCCCTGGGAACGAACTGCGTTTACCGGCGTGCCTTCGGTTTTCAATTCAGCGTCCACTGCGCACACGGGTGAGGCGACCGGCGGGCCGGCACTCCCCGACGGAAATGCCTCCCGTGATGTTGGGGCAACCTTGGGCGCTGTTGGATCGGCGCGCGCCGTCGAGTTCTCTGCAAGAGACATCTCGAACGCGCGCGTCGAGCCACATCTCGTCGCGATTACCGATCCACGTTCGCCGGAATGCGAACAGTTTCGCTCGCTGCGCACGCGCATCCTGCAGGCCGGCGAACGCGATCGCAAACGCGCATTTGTCATCACCAGCGCGGGCAAGGGAGAAGGAAAAACCCTGACCGCCGTTAATCTGTCCTGGCTGCTGGCGCAGACGGACGGGGCCACCGCGCTAATCATCGATGCCGATCTGCGAAATCCCTGCGCCGCAGATTATCTGGGCATTGATGCCGATTACGGCCTGTCAGAAGTCCTGACCGGCGAAACAAAACTTACGCAGGCGATTGTGAAATTGAACCCGGCGGGACTTCATTTGCTGCCCGGTGGCTCGAGACGCGAGGACGTGGCTGAGCTGCTTTCCGGACCCCGTTTCAGTCGTTTGCTCGAAGAGGCGCGCAGGCTTTTCGATTACATCATCATCGACGCGCCGCCCATGGGCATCTTCACTGACGCCAACGTGCTAATCAGTCGCGCCGATGCCGCGGTGCTCGTGCTGCGCTCTGGCGCCACTCGCTACTCTGTGGTTGAGCGCCTGCTGGAGCAGATTCCGCGCGAACGCATGCTCGGGGTCGTGCTCAACCGGGCCGACGTAAAACCGGACGACAGTTATTACTACTACAGCCCGCAGCAACGGCTGGCGGCCGAGCAGTATGCCGAAGCAGAGGAAATGGAAACCGAAGAGCGGCCCGAGATGATCTATATCGAGGAAGACGGAGTCTCCTAAGAAAGAAGTGTCAGAAGCCCGCGCGTAAGCAAGGGCTCCTCTGGCGACATGAGACGGTCGGGCTTCCGACACTACCATATGAAACCATCCCGGCAATACACGCGCATGATGCTCCTGCTGCTGGTTGAAGCAATGTTGCTCTTCGGCGGCCTGGTCATTGCTGTGTATGTGCGGCTGGGCGCAATCGACGCGGAAGACGCGTTGATTCAGCGTCACGGTTTCTACAAAGCGGCCCTGGCGACAGTCTTTTGTCTCACCTCGTTCTATATTTTTGATCTCTACGACTTCGTGGTGATGCACGACCGCGGCGAGCTTGTCCTGCGTCTCTTGCAAGCGCTCGGCCTGGCGTGGATGGCTTTGGCCTTGCTGTTCTACGCCGTTCCGCAGGTCATGATCGGCCGCGGGGTCTCATTGATCTCTCTGCCGGTTGCCTTGCTGTTAATGGTGGCCTGGCGCGTCGGCATTCATTGGGTCCTGGGCCATCCGGAAATCGGCGAACGAATCCTGATTGTCGGTTCGGGCCCGTTTGCCATCGAGGTCGCCCGCGAGACGCTGAACCGTCCGGACGCCGGCTTTCGAGTGGTCGGTTTTGTCGATAACGATCCGGCGCTGCTGGGGAAAAGTCTGATCAATCCCAAAGTAATCGGGCTGACCTCCGAGCTCGGCGCACTGGTCAAACGCGAAAGCATAGATCGGATCGTGGTCGCGATTACCGATCGGCGCGGAGCCTTTCCCACGCAGGAGTTATTGCAGCTCAGTTTAGCCGGCGAAGTTTCGATTGAGGAGAGCGCTTCATTCTATGAGCGGATCACCGGCCGTGTGCTGCTCGATCTGATCCGGCCCTCTTGGCTGATTTTTTCCAGTCGCGGGCGGCGCGCGCGCACCAATGAAGTGATCCGCGTCGTAATTCACCGCGCCATTGCCCTGGCCGGCGCGACTCTCTCGTTGCCCATCGCCCTGCTCACCGCGGCTTTGATCAAGCTTGATTCGCGCGGTCCCGTCCTCTACCAGCAAGAGCGTGTCGGTAAGAACGGGCGCCGGTTTACGCTCATGAAATTTCGCTCGATGCGCGTCGATGCCGAAAAGAATGGTCCCGTGTGGGCCAGTAATGACGACAACCGGATGACGCGAGTAGGCCGCATCATTCGCAAGATTCGCGTCGACGAGATTCCGCAGTTTTGGAACATCCTGCGCGGCGACATGAATTTTGTCGGGCCGCGGCCGGAACGTCCCCATTTCGTGGCTCAGCTCGCTGAAGAAATCAATTACTACGAGCAACGTCACTTGATCGCGCCGGGTCTGACCGGCTGGGCGCAGATCAAATATCCGTATGGCGCATCGATCGAAGACGCGCGCAAGAAGTTGGAGTACGACCTGTACTACATCAAGAACCAGAATCTGATCCTCGACGCGACGATCATGTTCGAGACCATCAAGACGATTCTGTTTGGGAAAGGAACCTAGAAACGCACGCCGGGCGGCGTGCGCTTCGCCGGCATCCTGCCGATCTTTTTTTGGAGAGAAGCCATGAAGAAGCTTGCCAGTCAAAGTCTTATTCTTGTAGCTGCCGTGACCATTGCGACCAGCGCCTTTGCGCAGTCGCCGACCAATGCGACGCGGCAACGGCGCTCCGGCACAGACAGCGCGCAGCAGGGCAGCACCACGCAACCCTCGGACGATAAGACAGTCAAAACTCCGGCGGACGATAAGACGGTCAAAACTTCTGAGACGAAGACGTCGGATGCCAAGACCTCTGAGACGAACGCCGCTGAAGCCAAGCCATCTGACAACAAAACGGCCGACAGCAAGACGGCCGACACCCAAACGCTCGACGTGACGGTGACCGATGGAAAGACGTCCGACGCCAAAACTGACACGGACAAGACAAAGCCTCCGCCGGAAGTTACCGACGACGCCAGGACCAACCGCGCCGATCAGGAAGCTGAGGAAGCCGCAATCGTTCCGTACTACAACAACTTCTTCACGAACTATCGGCTGGGACCGGAAGATGTCATCTCGGTAAACGTGTTTCAGCAGGAAAAATATTCGCGGCCAAACATCAAGGTTCCACCGAGTGGCCGGATATATCTCTCGCTGATTCCTGAAGGACTTTTTGTAAATGGGAAGACCCCGGACCAGGTTGCTGAGATGATCAAGCAGCGTTATGACGAATACATCATCAATCCCCAGGTGACCGTTTCGCTGGACCAGGCCGGATCGTATCGTTACAGCGTCGTTGGCGACGTGGCCGTTCCCGGAATCAAGTTGATGACGCGCCGTCTCTCAGTCAGTGAAGCGGTGGCGGAAGCCGGCGGCGTACTGGCTACCGGTAATCGCAGCAAAGTGTTCGTGCTGCGCAAGCAACAGGACGGCACGCTGAAACCTCTCCAGGTTAATCTCACCGCCGTTTACAAAGGCGAGGCCCCTGATTCGATTTACCTCGTGCCCGGCGATCAGGTAATTGTGCCGGGTAACAAGCTCAAGAAATGGCAGACGATCATGGGCTTCACTCAAGTGCTGGGTTTCGCGAATATGTTCCGCGGCGGATGGTAGAAGTGAAAGCGCGGTCACATAGAAAGGTTGCAGCTCTGCTGAATAATGCCTGGCGCGAGGTCCTGCCTCGCGCTTTCGCATTTCTTTGCCTCCTGCTGCTTACCGCTCACTGCTCACTGCCCAACGCGTTCGCAGCCTCCTGGACTCGCCAGCCATCCGGCACCATGGCCTGGCTGCATGCCGTTTACTTTCTCGATCAAAATCGGGGCTGGGTTGCGGGCAGCAATGGCGCCCTTTTGCGCACCACCGATGGCGGTGGGAGTTGGAGCAAGGTCGCGGTTTCCAAAGACGATTTACGCGACGTCTATTTTGCCAACCAAGAGGTTGGGTGGCTGCTCGCCCAGCGCGACGTGTTCAAGCTCAAAGCAAACGAGAGGGCTTCCTATCTGCTCAACACGACTGACGGCGGCGCGACGTGGCACAAGGTGTTTATTGAGACCACGGACGTGAATACCCGATTCACACGGATGCTGTTCACCGATGAACAGCACGGCTGGTTACTTGGCGAGACCGGCGTCGTTTTCGCAACCGGCGACGGCGGTGCGCACTGGCTGTCACAGCGTTCGGCGAGCAGACACTTGTTGCTGGGAGGCGCCTTTGGTAATTCAGGACGCGGATTAATCGTGGGCGCCGGCGGCACGATCATGCAGAGCAACATTGGATCTGCCTGGAACCTGAGGTCCGCAGCCAGCGACAACGCGCGCCTGAACGCCGCGGCCATGGTCGGCAACTTTGCCTGGATAGTCGGCAACGCCGGCGAGATGTTTGCCAGCGCTGACGGCGGACGTACATGGTTCAGGCAGCGCTCCAATGTCGGCAGTAATTTGTTCGACGTCCGGTTCATCGATGCCCGCGAAGGTTGGGCCGTCGGGGCGCAAGGCACCGTGCTGCACACGACTGACGGCGGTCTTCACTGGCTGGCCGCATCAACTGAAACCTCTGCGGCGCTCGAACGTCTCTGCCTCGTCGATCGCGATCATGTCTGGACGGTTGGTTTCGGCGGAACGATCCTGCGGCTGGGGGAGTCGCCTGCGCCCCGATTGCGAGACTAGACTTTTGTCGCCGGCGCCCCCTCGCCTCTGATCTGAATCAGTGATCAGCGCGCAAATCCTGGGTAGTGCCTGAATTGTGGGTTGCTCTTCAGATTTCTCCAGCCCAGCGGTTCACGGCTGGGTTGGCGTTGGACGTCAAGAGCATCTGGAACCCAGGCGTAAACGCCTGGGTTAGACAAAATGCTGGCAACCCATGATTCAGACGCTACCAAATCCTATTGACACTTCACGCCGCTAATAGTAGAAATCGCCCACCCATGTTCTGTTGATTACCCTTAACCCCTGGGAGGCTGTTCAATGAAAAGATATCTACCGCTGGCCGCGCTCTGTATTTTGGCTTTCGCCACCTTCAGCTTTGCCCAAGACCCAACTGCTTCGCCGTCGCCTTCACCAAAGCCGAAGCCGCGCCTGAGCAAAGCCGCTTTGCTGAAGAAGCTACAGGCAAGTGAAACCACTCTGTGGAATGCCTGGAAGGATAAGGATGCCAAACCCTTCAACAGTTGGTTGACGCCCGACGCAGTGATGGTTGGGGGAACCGGCGTGGCCGGGAAAAAAGACGTCGCCAGCGCCATGGCCTCGATGCCCTGCGAGGTGAAGTCATTCACGCTCAGCGACTGGAAGTTGACGATGATTGACGTCGATCACGCGTTTCTGACCTATAAAGGCATGGCGGATGGAAGTTGTGCCGGCAAGCCGATTCCACCGGTGTGGGCCAGCAGCGTCTGGGTCAATCGCAAAGGTAAGTGGATGGCGTTCTCGCACCAGGAGACAAACATCGAAACGCCTTAGCTGAATTGATCTGTAGGGCGCGGTTTACCGGAGCGCGGGCATCCCTGCCCGCTTCAGCGCGCAGCACGAACCGCTGAGCGCGCCAGGCGCGCTTGCGGCCAGTAATGTCCGCGCTCCAGTCAGTACGCGCGTAAACTGGCTAATTGATCGGCGCCGAAACTTCGCTGATCTTAGTCACGTCCAGCACCGAGCCGTCATAGCTTCCTTCGACGGCCACCTTTACGCCCTTGGTCGTCTTGGTGTTTTTCAGCAGATCGGCCGCCATGCCGTCGCCCTTCTCGGTCAGCTTATAACGCTTGTTGTCATCCGTGACTACCGAATAACCGCTCGACTCGCAACTATCCATCAAGGCGCAACTCACCGCGTGGCTCTTGGCCTTGGCGGCCAACTCTTTGGCAGATTCGGCGCAGGCATTGTCAATCAGATAACCGCTCACCTTGATTGACGTTGAGCTTTGCGCGTAGAGCACTGCGGCCAAACCAATCAACAAACTGATCGCTAGGAATTTTCGGTACATCGTATTTCTCCTCCCTGATCTTTAATGGGCCAAAATCTACATTGCCGTTTAGCGAGACGAATGGCGGACAGTAGCCCGCCGCTAAACTGATAAGCTATTCCGGCTCCTGACTCCGTTCTCCTGATTCCTGCTTCGGTCTCATGTGCGGGAACAGAATGACATCGCGAATCGATTGTTTGTTCGCCAGCAGCATAACCAAACGATCGATGCCCACGCCAATCCCCGCAGCCGGCGGCATACCGTACGTCAGCGCGCGAATGTAATCTTCATCCATCACCATTGCCTCTTCATCGCCTCGCTCGCGCTCCAGCATCTGGTCCTTGAACCGCTGGTACTGCTCTGCGGGATCGTTCAATTCAGAGAACCCGTTGGCTGATTCCAGCGCGCCCACGAAATACTCGAACCGCTCGGCGACAGACGGATCCAGGGGCGAGGCCTTCGACAAGGGCGACACGGGCTTGGGAAAGTCGGTAATGAAGGTTGGCTGAATCAGATGAGGTTCGGCAAATTCTTCAAACAATTCAATGATGGTGGTGGGGGCCTCATCCGCCGCCGGTGATTCGCCACGATATTTGGTGATGGCATCTTTCATGGTGATCCGCAGAAACGGTTTCCCAAAATCGATCTCGTGATCGCCATAGCGGATGGTCGATCCACCCGTCGCCGCTAGTACCACCGCCCGCATCATCTCCTCATGCAGATCCATCATCAGGTTCACATCAGCATAGGCCCAGTAATACTCGAGCATGGTGAATTCGGGATTGTGCCTGGTTGAGATGCCTTCGTTTCGGAAGTTGCGGTTCAACTCATAAACCTTTTCAAACCCGCCGACGGTCAAGCGCTTCAGATAAAGTTCCGGCGCAATGCGCGCATACAGCGGAATGCCCAGGGCGTTGTGATAAGTCGAAAACGGTTTGGCGGCGGCGCCGGTCGCCAGCGGCGTCAGCATCGGCGTCTCGACTTCGATGTAGCCGCGGTCATCCAGAAAGCGACGGATTTCACGCAGCACCTTCGCGCGCAGCTCGAACACCTCGCGCGGATTTAATTCTGACTCCTGCTTGTCGGTTATCTTCAGACTGCCGGCAATCAGGTCCGCATAACGTTGCCGCTGACGAATCTCAGGATCGTTGATGCCGTGCATCTTGTCGGGCATCGGCAAGAGCGCCTTCGCCAGGAATTGCAGCTTCTCAACATGCACCGAGAGTTCGCCAGTCTTGGTCACGAACAGAAAACCCTCGACGCCGATGAAGTCGCCGTGATCCAGCAAGCCGAAAAGGTCCCAACCATTGACCTCGCCGCCATCGGCATCGTTGTGCACGCCGGCGACGTCCTGCCGGCGCACATAAATCTGGAGCCGCGAGATACCGTCAGAGAGATGGACGAAGGCGGCCTTTCCCATCACCCGCGGCGGCGCGGCGATACGGCCCGCGACGCGCACGCGAACTTTGTTTAATTCAGCGTTGGCTGATTCCAGCGACTCTGCCGAGGGCTTTTCACCTTCGTTAACCTTTGGCTCGTATTGCTTGAAGGTTTCGCGAACGGACGTGAGCGTGTCTTCATGGGAAACGGTGCCGGTGACATCGCTCCGCGTAAACTTATTGGGGTAGACATTGCCGACCAGCGCGCGCAAATTTGCCAGGTGCTCATGCCGCGCGCGCGTTTGATCGTTGTCGTCGAAAAAAGAGACTGTCATGAATTTCTGAATAGTAAATGGTAAGCGGTGAATGACCAAAGCGGACGGCGGGGGAGTTGTGTCCCAATCTGGGTTCTTCTCTGTGTCTCTGTGGTGAAGATTGGTTCAGGAAAAGAGATCACCACAGCGGCACCGAGATTCACGGAGACTCAGAGAAAAACTAAATTGGCACTACCCGCGGGGGCAAGCCCGCCTTTCTGACCCTGAGTTGGCCGCAGAGAGTTGCTGAAAACGAGCTCTTCACGGAGCGCGGGCATCCTTGCCCGCATGAGCGCGAAGCACGAACTGAGCGCCTCGGCGCTTTGCGGACAAGGATGTCCGCGCTCCTTAAAATCCAAAATGACTGTCAAACAAACATTGGCTGAGATGGTCGCGACCTGGCTGAGCACGAACCTGATCAGGCTTCTCAGGTAAGGCCGGGTGGCTTGCCCTCGCTAATTGTTTTACCATTTGTTTTAAAACAGCGACGAATCAACTTTCAGAATACCGCTGAGGCAAACGACTAACGACTGATGAGTAGCGCGTTAGAAACAACTCCTGTGCTGCAAGCGACATTGCGATCAGTAAATGAGAGCGATGAGTTTCGCCGCATTCTCAGTCAAATCAATCAGGGCGCGCGGGTAATTTCGATTAGCGGACTGGTCGCCGCGCCGGCGCGGGCGCTGGCGCTGGCCGCCCTTCAGCATCACTGCCAAAAGCAGTTCGCGCTGGTGCTGCCGGCACAACGCGATCTCGAAAACTGGGAGCGTGACATCAGTTTTTGGTATTGCGCGCTGCGCGGGGTGAGCGATTGTGGTGAAGCCGTGGCAGTACTCCCCGCTTCTGAAAGCGACCCGTATGCCGGCGGATCACCGCACGCGGAAACCCTGGAACGGCGCGCGCTGGCGTTATGGCGTTTGGCGCGCAACCAAATTCGCGACGCGGGCGCCTCTACCGCCAACCGCACCCACGATACGCAGGCTACAGATTTTGTTCTGCTCACTTCGCGCGCGCTCGCCCGCCGAACGGTTGCGCCGGGGACCATTCTTAACGCCGGCGCGGTCCTGCGCCGCGACGAAGATGCTCCGCCCGAGGAATTAATCGACAAACTGATCGCGGGCGGTTATGTGCGCGAAGACCCAATTGCCGCGGTGGGCGAGTTCTCGATGCGCGGCGGCATCCTCGATGTTTGGCCGCCGGGACATGAGGCGCCGGTGCGCATCGAATTTTTCGGCGACACGGTCGATTCAATTCGCGAATTCGATCCGGAAACCCAACTTTCGACGACCCAACTGGCGCATATCCAGATAGCGCCGATGCGCGAATTGATCGTGCGCGCCTCAGATTTCCGCGACTGGGCCGCGCAGGCGCGGGCGCGTTGGCATGAGCCGAGATTTGCGCGTTCATTGCGCGATCGCACTGACTTTGCGGACGAGGGTGAAGATTTTTCCGGATGGGAATGGCTGATCTCGATTGTCCATGGGAGCATGGTCAGCACCTTCGATTATCTGCGCGACAGCGTGCTGGTGATCGACGAGCCCATCGCCATTGAGAATTTTCTCGCCACGGCTTTTCAGACTTTGGCAGAGCGCTATGCGGAGACCGACGCGGCCGATGACCTGGGACTGCGACCGGAAGAGCTTTATCTGACCGCGGACGAGTTGCGGACCGAAATCGATCGGATGCAACGAATCGAGGTCCGCGCCCTCGGCCGCACCGCGGCAAAGGTCGATCAGGAGATCGCGCTCGACGCCGAGCACCCAAAGATTTCCGTCGGCAAGGAACGGCCGAAGCGGCAGCCGCTCTTCCTATTTCCACACGTGCCGGTACCGGGACCAGCCGCTACCCGATCAAGTGACTCGCGAGATAAACGCGAGCCGGTCGCCGGCGTCCCCGTTACTGATACGGAAGTCGATTGGAAGGCGCAGTCGGTGATGCGTTATCACGGGCGTCTGCCAGATTTGGCGCGTGACGTAATTGCCCGTCGCACCAACAACCAGCCAACAACTTTGTTCGTCATGCCGAGCCGGGGTGTGGCCGAACGCGTCACTGAGATTCTGCGCGAATACGATGTCAATGCGCGGCTGGCAGCGCTCACCGATACGTCTGAAGCCGCCTCTTCGGATGCGATCGTCACTTACGGAAAATTGTCCGGCGGGTTTGAATTAATCGGTCGGCACTCAGGCGCACCCGGCGATCAATTAGCGCGCTCCAGCGGGGCGCGCACCGCTCTGGTTGTCCAGGTCGAAGGCGATCTCTTCGATGAAGCCGCCGAACCCGCGCTCGAGCGACGCGCTACCGCAGTCAAACGAGAGAAGAAGCGCCGCGCCCGGGCCGCCGCCTTTCTTTCCGACTTTCGCGATTTGCGAGTGGGCGACTTTGTGGTCCACATCGATCATGGCATCTCGCGCTTCGGCGGATTGGTAACCCTCGATCTCGGCCCGGCTGATTCCGCCGCCGTGGCCATCAACAAACCCCGGTCCGAATTCATGCTGCTGTATTACGCGGACGAGGCCAAGCTTTACGTTCCCGTGGAGCGCCTCGATCTGGTGCAGCGCTATTCCAGCGCGGAAGGCGCGCAGCCGGCGCTCGACCGTTTGGGCGGTCTCGGCTGGCAGAAGACGAAAGCCAAAGCCAAACGGGCCATGCGCGACATGGCTGACGAACTGCTGCGGCTGTATGCCGAGCGCAAGCTGGTCCATGGTTACGCTTTCCCGGGCGACTCTCCGTGGCAACGCGAATTCGAGCAGGGATTCGAATACACGCTAACTTCCGATCAGGAAACCGCCATCGACGACGTCAAAAACGATATGCAGGCGAGCACCCCGATGGACCGTTTGCTGTGCGGCGACGTGGGCTATGGAAAGACTGAAGTGGCGATGCGCGCCGCATTTAAAGCAGTGATGGATGGCAAACAGGCGGCGGTGCTCACGCCGACCACGGTGCTCGCCTATCAGCATTTCGATACATTCCGCCAACGCTTTGCGCCGTTTCCGGTGAAAGTTGAATTGCTGTCCCGCTTTCGCACGGCGAAAGAACAGAAGGAGGTGGTGAAGCGCGTCGAATCGGGCGAGGTCGATGTGGTGATCGGCACGCATCGTATGCTTTCGAAAGACGTGGGCTTCAAAGATCTCGGCCTGGTCGTCGTCGACGAAGAGCAACGGTTCGGGGTGGCGCACAAAGAGCGGCTCAAGCAACTCAAGAAACGCGTGGATGTGCTGACGCTGTCGGCCACGCCCATTCCGCGCACGCTCAATATGTCCTTGAGCGGGCTGCGCGACATGTCCTTGATCGAAACGCCGCCCAGCGATCGACTGGCGATTCAAACCCAGGTGGTCCAATCCTCTGACGCCGTAATCAAGTCGGCCATCGAACTGGAACTGGCGCGCGGCGGTCAGGTCTTTTTTATTCACAACCGGGTGGAATCGATCGATACGATTGCCGCCCTGGTAAAGCGCCTGGTGCCAACGTGCCGTATCGCGGTGGCGCACGGGCAGATGAATGAAAAAGAGATGGAAGCGATCATGCTCGATTTTATCGCCTACAAGCACGACGTGCTGGTCGCCACCACCATTATCGAGAACGGCATCGACATCCCGCGCGCGAACACGATCATCATTAATCGCGCCGACAACTATGGTCTTTCGCAGCTTTATCAATTGCGCGGGCGGGTGGGCCGTTCGAACCGCCGGGCTTATGCGTACCTGCTGATTCCGGCAGAGCAGGAATTGACGCCGATTGCGCGGCGCCGGCTCTCGGCCATTCGCGAATTCTCTGATTTAGGAGCAGGCTTCCGCATCGCCGCGCTCGATCTGGAGTTGCGCGGCGCCGGCAATTTGCTGGGCGGCGAACAGTCGGGGCACATGGACGCGCTCGGTTTCGATCTGTACACGCAAATGCTCGAACGCACCGTGGCCGAGTTGCGCGGCGAACAGGTTGAGGACGAAACCAGTGTTTCGATCAACCTTGGCGTCGATGTGGCCATTCCCGAGAATTACATTTCCGATATGGGCCAGCGGCTGCGGACTTACAAGCGTGTCTCGTCGGCGCGCGATGAAGAGGCGCTGGTCGCGATTCGCGCTGAGACTGAGGATCGGTACGGGCGAATTCCCGAATCGGTTGAAGCTCTGTTTGATTATGCCCGCCTGCGTCAGGCGGCGGAATTGGTCGGCGTGATTTCGATCGATCGGACGCGCGAAGGTGTCGCCATCAAGTTGGCCGAGAGGGCCCGCGTGGCGCCCGACCAACTGATGGAGTTGCTTCGGGTCCGCGAGGGGACAAACTTTGCCCCGAATGGCGTGCTGCGTCTGGAATTGAGTCTCGAAGAAAAGGACGAGGTACTGGCCGTGGCCCGCCGCGTTTTGCTGCAAATTCGGGCCGAAAACTAGCCTTCAGAACCGGGAGCGGTAGCGACCGGGCCCCCTGCTTCCCCTGCTGTAGCAGGTCAAATCCCGTTCGCGACCCACCCCGTACCGACCCGTTGGCGGCTTCCCCCGAAACTCTGATTATGCGATGATTGCAACCACTCAAGGGGCTTATTCATCTTTATAGGGTTGCTGGCCAATTTTCCCGTCGTTTTTGCTACCAAAGGAGTTATGAAATTGGTGAAATCCACACTGTTTGTCGCGCTGTTTTTGCTCGGCGCAAGCTTTATCTCGCCCTCACTTGTTCGCGCCCAGGAGGGCGAGCCGGTCGTCGTCGATGAGGTCATCGCCCAGGTAAACGACGGCATCGTGACGCTTTCCCAGGTTAAGCGCGAAATGAAAGAGCGCGCTCAGCAACTCGCTAGCAACGGCATGCCCGAACCGCAGGCCACCGCTGAAGTTGAGAAAAAGAAATTCGAGCTGATTGCCATCCTGATCAACGAGCAGCTGCTGCTGCAAAAAGGCAAGGAACTTGAGTTCACTCAGCGAGTCGAGGATGAGGTGAACAAGCGCATGCTGCAAGTCGCCCAGGACAACCACATCAAAACGATGGAAGAGTTATGCAAGGCGATGAAAGAAGCCGGCATGAATTGCGAGGACACGCGGCGCACGATGCGGATCGAGATCATGAAGCAGGCGGTGCTGGAATCGGAAGTCGATTCGAAAGTCTACTATGGGTTCAGCACCGATGATTTGCAAAAATACTTCAACGCGCACAAAGACAAGTTCGTGAAGCCCGAATCTGTCGATCTCTCCGAGATCTTTCTGAGCCTCGCGGGCAAGCCCGAGGCGGACGTCAAAGCGCAGGCCGACAAACTGGTCGGTCAGATACGTGGCGGCGCTGACTTCTGCACGCTGGCCTCTGCTTACTCTGAACGCCCCGCCGGCAGCGACGGAAAGAAGCCTTGCAAGGTGGGATTGTTTCAGGCGCCGGATCTGCGACCCGACATTGCCGCGGCCATCAAAGATGTGAAGGCGGGTGGTGTCAGCAATCCTTTGAAGACTGATGAGGGTTATCAGATTCTGCGCGTCGACGCGCGCACCCCGGGAAGCACCACGGCAACCTTCAACGAGAATCAGGTTCGGGGCGCCATGACCGAAGATGTCGTCAACAAAGAGCGCGAACAGTATTTGCAGACGCTTCGCAACGAGGGATATATCAACATCGCCGCAAACTATAGGAAAGATGTCGATCCATACCTCAAGATCGTGCCGCCTCCCGCCGCCGTCCGAAAAGACACCAAACAACAAAACGGCAAGGGCAAGATTCTGGGAATCTTTCCCAAACCTTAGCGGCGAAGAGTGAAGGGCAAGTCGGTAAGCACGTTTCGATTTACTCTGACTTACCCTTTGCCCTTTTCCCCTGGGGCTTTGCCTTTTGTCCAGTGCGTCTCGATCTCTTTCTAAAACTCAGCCGCCTCTGCCCGCGTCGTTCTTTGGCTCAGAAGCTTTGCGACGCGGGTTTTGTTCTGCTCAATGGACGGTCAGCCAAATCGGCGCACAACGTTAAGCCCGGTGACGAAATCACCATCCGGCAACGTGACCGCGAGACGATTGCTCATGTCTTGTCAGTGCCCCAAGCCCGCAGCGTCTCTCGCCGAGACGCAGGTTCATTAATCGAAATTCTCTCTGAGCGGGAACTCGAACGGGAACTTTGACGTCTATCTTTGACGTAACTTGTTGCCGTCGATACCCGATGATTAAATCCAGGGCAGCACTCATCGGCCTCACTATTTGCACTGCACTGATGTGTGCCGGGATGTCCTTTTCGTATCTCACCACCCCAGCGCAAAATCAGAGACTCACACACGAATCCGGGGACAATTTCCGTGGCATTTCGTGGAACCCGCGGGATTCAGCGGCCCCATTGCCGCCGCTCTCGTCCCCACGCATTGTGGTGAAGAAGGGTGAGCGGAAGCTTTTCCTGTACTCCGGAGAAAAATTGATACGCACGTATCACGTAGGACTCGGTCTTAGCCCGATCGGCGACAAGGTTCGGGAGGGCGATCGACGCACTCCTGAGGGTGATTTCTATATTTTCACGAAAAACGACAAAAGCGCCTTCTATCTTTCTCTCGGAATCAGCTATCCCAACGCGGCTCACGCGGAACGGGGACTGCGCGACGGCCTTATCACCAAAGGACAATACGACACAATTCTGCAGGCGCTCGGTGACCACAAAGCCCCGCCTCAAGATACCAGGCTCGGCGGAGACATCTACATTCACGGGAATGGCGCAAGCAGAGACTGGACTTGGGGTTGCGTCGCTCTCGAAGACCAGGATATCCGCGAGTTATTCGGGGCTGTGAGTGTGGGCACGCCGGTTACCATCAAGCCATAATCAAGGCAACGTAATTCGTGCTCGGTCCGTCCGATTATCGGGCGGATCATGAAGCCCTCAGCGTCGCCTCCGCATCATTTTCGCGACGCTTGATCAAACGATTTCACGGAATTAGCTGGGAACCGATGACCATGTCGGCAGATGGCATATAGGTTGCAGTAATTCCTGCGATTTTTAACAACGAGGTGCGGGTTTTATGAATATCCTCAGCAGCTTTTTCGCCGATGATCTGGCAATCGATCTGGGCACAGTCAATACGGTCATCTTCACGCCAGAGCAAGGCATCGTTTTGAACGAACCTTCCATTCTGGCAATTCATAAATACAGCCGTGAGGTTTTGTCGGTGGGGACCCAGGCGCTCAAGCTCCTGGGCCGCGAACCGAACGACACTGAGGTACACCGTCCGATCAAGCGGGGAACCATCGACAGCTTTGAAATTTCGCAGTTGTTTCTGCGCACGCTGATTAGTCGGGTGCAGCATCACGATCATCCGAAGCGCAGCCGGCTGGTGATCGGCGTGCCGGGTTCATCGACGCCTCTGGAAAAGCGTTCGGTGAAGGATGCCGCGCGTGATGCGAAAGCCGGACGAGTCGATCTGGTCGACGAAGGCCTGGCGGCGGCAGTGGGCGCCGGCCTGGATTTCGATAACGAACAAGCTCGCCTGATCGTCGACATCGGCGGCGGAACCACAAACATCGCCATCCTGGCGTCGGGCGGGGTGATCAATTCGGTGAGTATTACCGCAGCAGGCAACGCGATGGACGAAACGATTCGCGACTACCTGCGCTTGCGATATGCAGTCAATTTTGGTGAGCGGACAATTGAGCGAGTGAAACGGGAACTCGGTTCAGCGTCTGCGGACCAGTGGGACACAGAACTCGACAAAGAGATGGAGATCGTAGGTAAGCAGCTCACCAACGGAGCGGCTTTGCCGGTTTCAATCAGCGCTCGAGAGGTGCGCAACGCGGTCCAACCGGTAGTGGCGGAAATCATCTCCGCCGTCCGGCGCGTCATCGAGGACGCCTCGCCGGAAGTAACCGCAGACATCTATTACTCCGGCGTGATTCTGACCGGCGGCGGCGCGCTGCTGCATGGCATGTCTGGGCGGATGCAGAGCGAACTGAATCTACAGGTCACGGTGCCGGAAGATCCTCTGACCACGGTCGCCTGCGGGGCCGGACGATTGCTTTCGGATCCCGAGCGCTTGCAACGAGCATCTCTGCGACTGGACGCGCCCGCCTGGGAGCAGGAGCAGAAGCTGATCGTCAATTGGTAAAATGGCAGGCGGCAGAGTGCCGACTTAATTGGGCATTCCGTCAAGAGCCCAACTGAAGTAGCGCTCCACCGCCCGCGCTTCGACTCGATTTTCTCACCCCGGCTGCTCAGACCTAGTGAGCCACATGAGTTAGAATCTCATGTGGCTTTTCATTTATGACTGAGATCAAGTCTTTCCGAATTCGGGACATCGAAATCAATCCGCCGCTGGTGCTTTCGCCCATGGCCGGCGTGACTGACATTTCGTTCCGCCGCCTCTTGAAGGCGCGCGGCGGCATTGGTCTGACGGTCTCGGAATTCATCTCGGTCGAAGGACTGACGCGCAACAACCCGAAATCGAAACGACAGATGCGCTTCTATGAAAATGAGCGCCCCTTCGCGGTGCAAATCTTCGGCGGTCAGCCAGAGCGCATGCGCATGGCCGCAGAGATGGCCCAGGAGATTGGCGCCGACATTCTGGATGTGAACTGCGGTTGCCCGGCTCCTAAGGTGGTCAAGCATGGCGGCGGCTCAGGTTTGTTGCGTGATCACCCGCGCCTCGAGACCATTCTCAAAGAGATCAGAAAAGCCATCACCATTCCTTTGACGATTAAGATTCGCGCCGGCTATTCGGAATCAACCATCAATGCCGTCGAGACCGCGAAACTGGCTGAAGACTGCGGCGTCGAACACATTGCCCTGCACGGTCGGACCAAGGAGCAGGGATACCGCGGTCTGGCGAACTGGGAGCTGGTGCGGGAGATCAAGCAGGCCGTGAAGATTCCGGTTTCCGGCAGCGGCGATGTGACGACCATCCAACAAGCGTTCGATCGATTTCGCGATACTGACTGTGACGGCGTCCTGATCGGCCGCGGCGCGATGGCCAACCCATGGATCTTCAGACAGATCGAGGACGCCATAAACGGCCGCGAACCGTTTCAACCAACTCTGGCGGACAAGCGGGCTTTGCTGCTCGAATATTTCGAAATGCTGCAACAGGACATGCCGAAGCTGGCGGCGATTGGACGCATGAAACAACTCGCCGGGCAATTCACGCGCGGACTGCATGGCGGCGCGCTTTTCCGCACGGCGCTCTATCACTCACACTCAGTCGAAGAGATACTCGATCGCATTTCCGAGTACTTCGAGACGATCAGCGCGGGGAAGCCATACTTTGGGGAGGCTGGACCACCCCAGGACTTGATTGAGGCCCCGGCGTTGGATTCTTGCGAGGCGTTGGTTTAAGCGGCGGCGCGCCCGCATTGCTCACCATACTGCCGGCGCCGGTGTGCAAATCCTTCGGCGGCGGATAGCCCTTACCCGGCAACTCAGCAATGTCGATCACGATCTCTTTCTGATTCCGCAGCTTGGCCTGTCTTTGCGCTTCCGCGCGCCGCTCGGCCAGGGCGGCTTTTCTTTCTTCAGGGTTTAGATTCGCTATCGGCGCGGGCTGAGGCGCCGCCTGCTTCTTCGGATGCAGCGCCATCGCGTTGACTGCGTTTAGCGCCTGGGTCCGCTCTTCTTCGCTTAACTTATCAAAACTGATTCCGTCCGCTTCGAATGCCGACCGGAGATTCTCTTCGGTGTTGGTGTTTTTGTTATAGACGTCCCGGTACACGTGCAGCTGGCCATCCTGAACGACGATCGTTTCGTAACGCAGCTCAACCGGGACCGGCTTTGATAACTTCACCACCTGGGTCCGGGTGCGATGCTTCAAATAGCCGGCAATCGTGTCGTCGGTTAAGTCGATCCTGCTGGCGTCCGCCAGCGTCCTGACAAAATCCTTGACTTCGTCATTCGTCAGGCCGACGCAGCCGTGCGATGCGAAGGTGCCAATCTTCGCCAGGGCCTTGCCCCCGTGAATCAAATTCGCGCCGCCGATTGGCACCTTAATCGGACCCAGGGGATTGCCGGCGGCGCCGGCGGGAGTCACCGCGCCCGGATCTGAAGCCCAGGACTCGTCAGGCTGGGTCCAGGTCGGATTGAAAATTATCTGTTCGGCTTTCCGAAATCCGGTCGGCAACGGGAACTGCTGATAACCGATCCCGATTTTGTAAGACCTGAGCAGGGTGCCGTCGCGAAACACGTCCATGCGGAAGGCCGGGATGTTGACGACAATGCGGGTGTCCCTGGGGATGGCATTCGGCCCTTTCAGCATGACCAGTTCAGCGGCGTCGGCTGCCTTGCCGGCGTCGTCCACCGATGGCGACGGACTCACCGCCGCCGCCGGACCGTTATTACTGACGGCCGACTGACCGCTGTCGACGCAACCTGAAAGGGAAACACAGATTAGGATTGTGGCCAGGCTCAGGGGGACTTTGTGATTCATCGTGAAATCAATTTAAGCGTAAGACGTTAGTTGTCGCAATGCGGTTGGCCACGCGAAGCGATTGTGTTCAACCACAGAATCGACGGTCTCACCGAATCGCGGTGCCGGGGTAAAGACGCGGCTCAGGTACTCGACAGACTGCGGCAATTCAGTATAATGCCTCGCGTTCCAGTCTCCCTCTGACGAGTAAGAAAACAAGCAGTTCGAAATCACCTGACGCTGGAGTAACGAATGGCAGAAGCTGCCGCAGTTGCGCAGACAAAAAGTACAGGCTTCATTCGGGGCCTTGGCTTGCTCGACTCAACCATGATCGTCGCCGGGTCAATGATCGGGTCCGGCATTTTTATTGTCTCGGGCGGCATCTCCAAGCAGGTGGGGTCGCCCGGCTGGCTGCTGGTCGTCTGGATCGTAACCGGACTGCTGACCATCGTGGGGGCGCTCAGTTACGGGGAATTGGCGGCCATGATGCCGAAAGCCGGCGGGCAGTATGTCTATCTGCGCGAGGCTTTCTCGCCGTTGTGGGGGTTCCTTTACGGCTGGACGTTGTTCCTGGTAATTCAGACGGGAACCATCGCCGCGGTGGCGGTCGGATTCGCCCGTTACCTCGGTATCCTGGTGCCATCCATCGGCGAAGAGAAGTATCTGATTGCGCCGCACCGTCTCTTCGGTAGTTATGCCATCTCGCTTTCCACCGCGCAGGTCGTCGCGATTCTGCTGATCGTGCTGTTGACCTTCATGAACACGCGCGGTTTGAAACTTGGCAAGCTAATCCAGAATTCGTTCACCACCGCGAAACTGGCGGCGCTCTTTGGCTTGATCGTCCTGGGCGTTTTGGTCGGCTGGCAAAGCGGTGTCGTGCGCGCGAACTTCACCAACTTCTGGCAGGTGCGTGGCGCGCTGGATGATTTTGGCGGCGGACTGACCGCCGCGACAGCATTCGGTTTGTTTGTCGGGATTTGCGTCGCCCAGACCGGCTCGCTTTTTTCCGCCGACGCCTGGAATAACATTACCTTCACTGCGGGTGAAGTTAAGGATCCGAAGCGCAATATCCCGCTGGCGCTGGCCTTCGGTACCGGAATCGTAATCACTCTGTATCTGCTGGCGAACGTCGCCTATCTGGTCACCTTGCCGTTCGACAAGATCCAGGGCGCATCACGCGTGGCCTCCGACACGGCCAACGTGATCTTCCCCGGTAAAGGCGCCGTGATCATGGCGGTGGCGTTTTTGATTTCGACGTTCGGCTGCAACAACGGTTTGATTCTCGCCGGCGCGCGCGCCTACTATGCGATGGCCCGTGACGGATTGTTTTTCCGAAAGTCGGGGCTGCTTAACCACAACCATGTGCCGGGTTGGGGCCTGGTGATTCAGGGGATTTGGGCCGCGTTGCTGGTGCTGCCGCGGACCGCCAAGACCGACGCGGCAGGAGCCGTTAGTTACGGAAATCTTTACGGCAACTTGCTGGACTACGTGATCTCGGCGGCGCTTATTTTTTATATTCTCACCATTCTTGGCATTATCGTGCTGCGCTATAAACGGCCCGATGCTGAACGACCTTATAAAGCGTTCGGATATCCGTTGGTGCCGGTTCTGTACATCATTGGCGCGGCAGTAATCCTGACCGTGCTGTTCATTTATCAAACAGCGACCACCTGGCCCGGGCTGCTCATCGTCATCACCGGCATTCCGGTTTATTTCATCTGGAGCCGAGTCGGAAAGCCCATGGCCGAAGAAGGGTCGATTCCGGAGCAAGTCGCCGAAGCGCGAGGTGAATACTAGCGGCACGGACCCTCGGTCGGTGCCCTTCTGAGATTTGAAGATCTTCGATCACAGACCGCAAGTCTGTGCACTTTCCTAGCGGAGGATTCTGAATGGCAAGCCAACTGTTTAGAACAAAACCACTCAACATGCTGTTGTCCGAAGAGGCCGGCGAGAACAGACTGCGGCGCGTTCTGGGTCCGGTGCAGCTGTCGGCCCTCGGCGTCGGGGCCATCATCGGCACCGGCATTTTCATTCTCACCGGCGTGGCCGCGCACGATCGCACGGGTCCGGCACTGATGCTCTCGTTCGTCCTCGCGGGAATGGCTTGCGTGTTCGCCGCTCTTTGTTATGCGGAATTCGCGTCGATGGTGCCGGTGGCGGGATCGGCTTACACCTATGCTTATGCGACCTTGGGCGAACTCTTCGCCTGGATCATTGGCTGGGACTTGATTCTCGAATATGCAGTTGGATCAGCGACGGTGGCGCACGGCTGGTCTGCGCACTTTCAGGAGTTCACCCCGCTTTTCCATTTCACGGTGCCCAAAATAATTCACACCGCGCCGGTAAACTACTGCGTCAACGTCGACGTGGCCGGCGGTTGTCCGCACACCGGCTTCGTGGCCACCGGAGCGTGGTTCGATCTGCCGGCCATTGTGATTACCTTCATCCTGACCATCGTCCTGGTCAAGGGCATTAAAGAGAGCGCCTCATTCAATGCTTTCATGGTTGCGGTCAAGCTGGTCATCGTGTTGATGGTGATCGGTATCGGCGTCTTCTTCATCAACAGCGCCAACTGGCATCCGTTCGCGCCTTACGGTTACACCGGCGTGAGCTTCTTCGGGAAGACGATCCTGGGCGAGAGCGCCAAGGGCGGCGAGCCGTTAGGCATGTTCGCCGGGGCCGCGATCATCTTCTTTGCGTACATCGGGTTCGATTCCGTTTCTGTCCACTCGGAAGAGGCACGGGAACCT
>Ga0126383_10000044_pt1 | contig 57935 bp, 53 predicted proteins | sample PanSoiMetPlot_35_FD_96882 | JGI IMG/M metagenome (GOLD analysis project Ga0126383, IMG submission 96882) | Tropical forest soil microbial communities from Panama - MetaG Plot_35 | ecosystem: Environmental > Terrestrial > Soil > Tropical forest > Bulk soil | place: Panama | collected 2016-02-17 | reverse complement strand
AAGATGATCGCGTCGACATCGACCGGCACGGTGTCTCTGGTAAGCGTCTGCTCGGCAATGAATTGGGTCGTGCGCAGGCGAGTGTCGATCAGCGCGGCGACATTATCGAGGATGGGGACTATCCAGAACAGGCCTGGGCCTCTCACGCCAAGAAATTTGCCGGCCCGCAAGATAACTGCCTGTTCCCACTGCCGCGCCATCTTGAGCGCAACGAGTACCACCACGGCTAGCGCGATCAGAATAGCGCCTGGCGCGATCGCTCGACCGAGCGCGATCGCGATAAAGCCGAGGCCGCCAAAAACGGCCGCGATCGCGAGCGAGATCGGATTGGGGCTCATCCTCCGGAATCTACACCCGATCCCCGATCTGCGCGCCGGTAAAACCGTTGCTCTTAGTGAGGGCCCGAAACGAGATTAGCCGGCTGCCCTTGCCGCCCGGGAGCGCTCTCCCTATAGTCCCCGGCTCATGCAGGGAGTTGCCCGCAACAGCCCCTTCCCGCACCGTCATCTGCTCGGTATCGAAGGCCTGTCGCCGGAGGACATACGGCACGTCCTCGACCTCGCCGACGGGTATGTCGACCTGAACCGGCAGGCCGAGAAGAAGCGCGCGCTGTTGCGCGGGCGGACGATCATCAACTGTTTCTTCGAGAATTCGACGCGCACCCGCACTTCCTTCGAAGTTGCCGGAAAGCGGCTGGGCGGCGACGTCATCAACATGTCGGTCGCAGCCAGCTCGATGCACAAGGGCGAGACCCTCATTGACACGGCGATGACACTGAACGCAATGCACCCCGACGTGCTGATCGTCCGTCATCCCGAATCGGGCGCGGTGCAATTACTCTCCGAGAAACTCGACTGCGCCGTCATCAACGCCGGTGACGGCAGCCACGAGCATCCGACCCAGGCTTTGCTCGACGCCTTGGCGATCCGCCGCCGCAAGGGCCGGCTCGGCGGGCTCACGGTGGCGATCTGCGGCGACGTCCTGCACAGCCGGGTGGCCCGCTCCAACATTGCGCTGTTGAATACGATGGGCGCGCGCGTGCGGGTCGTGGCGCCACGCACCTTGCTGCCGGCCGAAATCGAGCGGCTCGGCGTCGAAGTCTTTCACGAGATGGCCGAGGGCCTGGCCGATGTCGACATCGTCATGATGCTGCGGCTGCAAAGCGAGCGCATGCACGGCGCCTTTGTCCCGTCTACCCGCGAATATTTCCATTTCTTCGGGCTCGATTGCGACAAATTGCGCGCGGCGAAGCCCGACGCTTTGATTATGCATCCCGGGCCGATGAACCGCGGCGTCGAGATCGGCAGCGAGGTCGCCGACGACATCGACCGGAGTCTTATTCGCCAGCAGGTCGAGATGGGGGTTGCGGTCCGCATGGCCTGCCTCGAGATCCTGACCCGGGATCTCGGCAACGGGCCGCCGGTGCCATGAACCGCCTGCTGTTCCGCCGCGCCCGGCTGCTCGACCCGGAGAGTGGGCTCGATTCTCGTGGCGATCTGCTGGTCGAAGGCGATCGAATTGCCGCGGTCGGCGGCGATCTCACGGTTGCCGGTCGCGATGCAGAAACGGTGGACGTCGACGGGCTATGCTTAGCTCCGGGCTTGGTCGACATGCGCGTCCAACTGCGCGAGCCCGGCGCCGAGCATATGGAATCGATCGAGACCGCCGGCTGCGCAGCTGCAGCGGGCGGCGTCACGACAATGGTCGCCTTGCCGAACACCGACCCGCCGGTTGACGACGTGTCGGTCGTCGAGTTCCTGGCCCGCCGGGCGCGCGAGGTCAAACTCGCCAAGATCCATACCTACGCCGCGGCAACCAAAGCGCTAGCCGGGCGCGATCTGACCGAAATGGGCCTCCTCGCCGCCAATGGCGCAGTGGGCTTCACCGACGGGGTAAAGGCTGTCGCCGATGCGCTCGTCATGCGCCGGGTTCTCGCCTATGCCCGCACTTTCGACCTCCTGGTGCTGCAGCATCCCGAAGAGCCGAGCCTCGCCCGCGCCGGCGAGGTCAGCGAGGGCGAGGTCGCGACACGGTTGGGGCTCCCGGCGATTACGCCGGTCGCTGAAGTAATCATGATCGAGCGCGACCTCAGACTAGTCGAGATCACCGGCACGCGTTATCACGTCGCCCATGTCTCGAGCGCCGCCGGGGTCGAGGCGGTGCGGCGAGCCAAGGCGCAGGGGTTGCCGGTGACCTGCGATACCGCCCCGCCTTATTTCGCGCTCAACGAGACGGCGATCGGCGACTATCGGACCTTCGCCAAGCTTTCTCCGCCGTTGCGCAGCGAATGGGACAGGCGCGCAGTCGTCGAAGGATTGCGCGACGGGACGATCGATGCGATCGCCAGCGACCATTCGCCTTGGGATCAGGATTCGAAGCGCCTGCCCTTCAGCTCCGCGGCTTACGGGATTGTCGGGCTTGAGACATTGCTGCCGCTTTCGCTCGAGCTCTATCACAACGGCCATCTCGGCCTCATCGATCTGATCCGCCGCCTCACCTCGAACCCGGCCGCTATTCTGCGTCTTCCCGTCGGCCGGCTGGCGCCCGACGCTCCCGCCGATCTGGTCCTTTTCGAGCCCGATCTGTCCTGCCAGATTTGCACGGACGATTTCCGCTCGAAATCGAAGAACGCGCCATTCGATGGTCGCCCAGTGCGCGGCAAGGTACGGCGCACGATCGTCGATGGTCGCACTATCTTCAGGCAGGAATTACAATGCCCGGCCTCCTGAAGGAGGCCGGGCATGTCCCTGTCGCGGCGTTTGTGTTGGTGAAGTTCTATCGGTACGGCATCCAGCCGTAATACGGTTGCGATGCCGCGTCGTAATAGGTCGGCGCCGGGCCGTAATAGCTCTGGTAGGGTTGCGGGGGATAGTAATAGGCCGGGGCGGGCGGCGGTCCGTAAGCCGGCGGAATCGACGAGGCAATCGCCGCGCCGGCGATCACGCCGCCGAGGATCCCCAGGCCGATCGCCGCTCCGGTGCCATTGCGGGCCTGTGCCGCGGTCGGCATCGTCAAAGACAGGGCGGCAATCGCGCCCGCCAGCGCAACACCTTTTCCGATCCGCCCAAAACGGTCGGTTGCCGAGACTAACATTTCCTTCTGTATTTCCTTTGTTGTCATGGCCCTCTCCATTCTGGGCGGTCATAAAGTTCGATACGCCGGATATTGGCTCGCGCCGCTGGATCGCCACGCCGGAGAGTCCACTGCAACGCCTCCGCATATTTCCGTTATGTTCCAAGACCGGAGTTCTCCTGCATTTACCCCTTAAGTTCTCCAGCATTGCGCGGCTCTTGATGCCTCCTGCCATCCGGGCGAAAACTGCATTCCTGTGGCGGGAGAGGAGCATTGAGAATGAAAGTCCTGAAAGGGGGAACGCTGATCGACGGTACTGGCGCCGGACCGCAAGCGGGCGCGACGGTCGTGATCCGCGATCAACGGATCGAGGCAGTCGCCACCAAGCCTGCGGCCGAGTGGCCGCGGGATGCCGAGATTGTCGATGTTTCCGGCATGACGATCCTGCCCGGCCTTATCGACTGCCACGACCACATGGCAATGCACGGCTACGATCTGGCGCGGCGCTGGGGCATCGACGAGCCGCAGAGTACTCGGACTTTGCGCACCGCCAAGGTCCTGGAGCAGACCTTGGCGATGGGATACACCGCGGTGCGCGATGCGGCCGGTCTCGACGCCGGCTTCAAGCGCGCGATCGACGAGGGGTTGATCGCTGGGCCGCGGCTCGTCGTGTCGCTGTGCATCATCTCACCGATCGGCGGAATCGGCGACCGCGTCAGCCCGTCAGGGTTTTCTTGCTGCGTGCCGAACGACCCGTTGCTGCCAGACGGCGTCGTCAACAGCTTGGCCGACATTCGCCCGGTTGTTCGTCGGGTCGTAAGGGCCGGTGCGGATGTCATCAAATGCGCCACGACAGGCGGCGCCAGCTCGCGCCCAGAGCACGGCCCTCGGGACGGCGCCTTCAATCTGGACGAGATGCAGGCGCTGACCGAGGAGGCGCACGCCCTCGACCGCCGCGTCATGTGCCATGCGCTCGGCGGCCGCGGGTTGGGCATCGCGATCGAGGCCGGCGTCGACTCGATCGAGCACGGCTGCTATCTCGATGAAGAACCCGAACTGCTGGACGCGATGGCGAAACGTGGCATCTTCTTTGTGCCGACCTTCGCGGTCTACGACTTCCATCGCAAGTCGCCTTTGCCGCATGTCCGCGAACGAGCCCTGCATTTGCGGAAACACCATGTCGAAAGCCTGCGCCGGGCGCTTGCGGCCGGAGTAAAAATAGCCGCCGGTACGGACGCCGGCGGCCATGGCCATCCGAGGAACGCGCTCGAAATAGAGTGCCTCGTCAATGCCGGGCTAACCCCGCTTCAGGCATTGCAAGCGGCGACCGGCTGGGCCGCCGAATGTCTCGGTCGCGACGAGGAGTTCGGGACGATCGAAAAAGGCAAGCTCGCCGATCTGGTCGTCGTCGCCGGGGATCCGCTCGGCGATGTCACGATCCTGCAAAACCCCGACCGGATCGCGCTGGTGCTCAAAGATGGTCGCGTTGCAGCTGACCGGCTTGCGAGCACGGCGCGGCGATCCCAGCCCGAACGCTAGCCGTAACATCCGACAGGAGATCTGCAGAGACTGCCAGCGATGGAGGTGGGGCTAGCAAGAGGGGTCTGCTCACGACAGCGTATTGTTGGAATCTTCTCTATTGGGCCCCGGCTCGCCGCTTTCGGCGAGGGGAGATCGACATGACTGACGGTGTGCGTCCGCTCGCGCTGGTGACTGGAGCTTCGAGTGGGATCGGTGCCGACCTCGCACGAGAGCTCGCAAAGGACGGCCACGACCTGGTGCTCAGCGCGCGGACCGTGCCTCCGATGCAGGCACTCGCCGCCGAACTGGAGGCATACGGCGCGAATTGCATCGTCATTCCTGCCGATCTTGCCAGGCCCGGAGCCGCTGCAGAGCTGGTCGGGGCACTCGAGTCTCGCGGTTTGCAGATCGACGTCCTAGTAAACAATGCCGGTCTCGGCGGCGTCGGCCGGTTCGAGCAGATGGACACGCAGCGGATCGGCGACATGCTGATGGTCAATGCCGTGGCTTTGACCGAATTGACCCGCTTGCTGCTGCCGGGGATGGTGGCGCGGCGCCGGGGCAGGGCGTTGCTGGTGGCATCGACAGCGAGCTTTCAGCCGGGCCCGCGCATGGCGGTCTACTTTGCGACCAAGGCCTACGTGCTGAGCCTCGGCGAGGCGCTCGCCTACGAGCTGCGGGGTACAGGCGTCACCGTGACGACATTGTGCCCCGGCGCAACCGCGACAAATTTCTTCAGGGCAGCCGGCGCGAACGAAATCGCGCTACAGCCGAGCATGAGCGCATCGGAAGTGGCGCGCATCGGCTATCGAGCCTTGATGGCCGGCCGGCGGGTGGTAATCACGGGAATACTGAACAGAATCCTTGCGTTCGGCGGCCGATTGGCGCCGCGCTCGCTCACCCTGCCGGTGACGGCTGCCTTGATGTCACGCCGCTAGGTCACAAGTCGGAGGCCCTGCATGAAAATGATCCTCACCGGTGACGTGAACTTAATGAACGTCACCGATCCGGCAATCCCATTCGCCTTCGTCAGACACGAATTCCGCGCCGCCGAAGCCGTGTTCTGCAATCTCGAATGCTGCCTTCATCAGCCGCCGAACGGGCATTCCTCGGAGAATGAGGGTTTTTTCGCCGACCCCGTGGTCGCCGGCGAGGCGCTCGCATCGGCTGGCGTGCAAGCGGTCGGAATTGCCAACAACGTCAATTATGGCGAGGCGGCAATCACCCGGTCGATCGACCGCCTCGACCAGCTCGGGATCGCCCATACCGGCGCCGGAGCGAACCGGGCGGTCGCGCGGGCTCCGGCGCTCATCGAGCGGAGTGGGACGTGTCTTGGCTTTCTGCAGCGCAGCTCGGTCTATTGGCCAACCAATCACGAGGCGGGAGAGAATGCCGCCGGGATTGCCGTGATTCGCGGGCATACCGCCTATCAGATCCCGATGCATGGCGGCCGCCCGCGGGCCAACCGGCCGGGTCTGCCGCCGCAAATCCTGACCTGGGCCGACGAGGAATACCTGCAGTGGTTCGCAGAGGACGTCGCCGCGTTGCGCGAACAGGCCGATGTCGTCGTCGCTTCCCTTCACTGGGGAGTGGGGCGCGAGGTACTCCAATATATGACCGAGATCGGCCACACCGCAGTCGATGCCGGGGCCGACCTCGTGATCGGCCACGGGCCGCATTACTCGTTGCCGGTCGAGGTGTACAGGGGCCGGCCAATCTTTTACGGGCTGGGCAGCTTCTCGTTTCACACCGGCCATCGCAATGTGAGGCATGGCGACTGGCTGGGCATGATCGTCAGGCTCTCGTGCGAAGCCGGGCGGATCGAAAGGGTGGCATTCCAGTTCGTCCGGCACGACGATTGCAACCGCACCGTTCTCCGCGCGCTCGCGGATGAAGGCGCGGCGTTAGATGTGATCACGCGGGAGAGCGCAGCATTGGCCGCGAACCTCGTTCCACGAGGCGATGAGGTCGCGATAGACCTCGGGACTTGACGCCGGGTGTCCGGTGGCGGTTTAGATCGCCCTTCTCTTGCCCCGTGTCCAACCGATAGGAAAAAAATGCCGAAAGTCACCTATGTACATCCCAACGGGGCGCGCGAAGTGCTCGACGTACCGCTCGGCACCAGCGTCATGCGAGCAGCGATCGTCAATGGCATCGATGGTATCGTCGCCGAGTGCGGCGGTGAGATGATGTGCGCTACCTGCCATGTCTATGTCGAGCCGGACCAGCTCGACTGCACCCCGCCCCAGTCGGATGACGAGAAGGCGATGCTCGAATTTACTGCCAGCGAGCGCAAGCCGAATAGCCGGTTGAGCTGCCAATTGGTTGCAACCCCCGAACTCGACGGTCTGGTCGTCTATCTGCCCGAGACGCAGGTTTGATGCCCGCTCCGGTCGTTGCCATCGTCGGCGCCGGCCAAGCCGGCTTTCAGTCGGCCGCGTCGTTGCGCGACAATGGCTTTGACGGCCGCGTGGTATTGATCGGCGACGAGCCGGTACTGCCTTACCAGCGGCCGCCGCTGTCGAAAACCTACCTCGCGGGCCAATCCGGCGTCGGCGATCTGTGGCTTCGCCCGGTCGAGTTTTACGCCAAGCAGGAGATCGATCTCGTCTATGGCGACCCGGCGACGGCAATCGACCGGGGCCGACACAGGCTCCAATTGGCCTCCGGGATGGAGTTCACCTGGGATCAACTCATCCTTGCGACCGGCGCCAGGTGCCGGCCGCTTGCTGTTCCCGGTGCCGAACTTGACGGCGTATTGGTATTGCGGACGCTTGCCGACGCCGATGTCCTGCGGCACCGTCTCAAAGAGGCCCGCGAGGTCGTGGTTGTCGGAGCCGGCTTTATCGGCCTCGAATTCGCCGCCGTCGCGCGCGCTTGCGGCGCCCACGTCCACATCATCGAAATCACGCATCACCCAATGGGTCGGGTCGTTTCCGCGCCAGTGTCGCGGTTCTTTACCGAAGCGCATGTTGCCTGGGGCGCCGAGGTTGCGCTGGGCACCGGAGTGACGCGAATCCTCGGCGCCGGTGGTCGGGTCGGCGGGGTTGAGACGAGCGACGGCCGGCGTATTCCTGCCGATCTGGTGCTGATCTGTATAGGCGTCATCCCGAATGCCGAGCTTGCCGGCGATGCCGGGCTCGAAGTCGATAACGGCATCGTCGTCGACGAATACCTGACGACCGGCGACCCGGGGATCTGCGCGATTGGCGATTGTGCCAACTTCCCGACCCCTTTTGCTCCCGTCCGCGTGCGTCTCGAATCAGTGCAGAACGCAGTCGACCAGGGGCGCTCCGTTGCCGAACGCATCACCGGCAGACCAATGCCCTACCAGAGGGTACCGTGGTTCTGGAGCGACCAGGGCGATCTCAAATTGCAGATTGCCGGGATTACGACAGGCCACGACACATCGGTTCTCCGCGGCAACCCGGCTGATCGCAATTTCTCGGTATTCTGCTTTCTCAGCGGGCGGCTGATCGGGGTCGAATCGGTCAATCGAACGGCCGATCATGTCGTCGCTCGCCGGTTATTGGCGGGCGATCCCGAACTGTCGCCGGAACAGGCAGCCGATGAGAAATACGACTTGCGGGCCCACGCTCGCCGGCTGCCGGGCCGCTAGTCCGGCATCAATTAGCCCGAAATGGAGACGCCGGCAATTGCCGGTGCCTGTAACCGGAATGGGAGGAGGAGCGAATGGCAACGAAGCCCTACATCATCGCGCTGGAGGAGCATTACTTCGACCCGGAGGTGAAGCAGCATATTACCGGGCTGGACGCCACCCATGTGCCCCGGATTGTCGAGCGTCTCGACGATGTCGGCGAATTGCGACTGCGGGAGATGGACGAGGCTGGCATCGATCTGCAGGTCTTGTCTCATGCCAATCCAGGATTGCAGAAACTGGACGCCGACACCGCTGTCCGGCTGGCGGGCGCGGCCAATGACCGTCTGTATGAGACGGTCCGAAATCATTCCGACCGGTTCGCCGCTTTTGCCGCGATCCCGACTCCCGATCCGAAGGCGGCGGCTGACGAACTGGAGCGTACTGTCACCAAGCTCGGCTTCAAGGGGGCGCTGGTAAACGGGCTCACCAACGGAGTGTTCCTCGACGATAGAAGGTTCTGGCCGATCTTCGAGCGGGCCCAGGCGCTCGACGTGCCGCTCTACATGCACCCCTCAATCCCCCATCCGGCGGTGATCGAGGCCTACTACAAAGACTACGTGGCCCAATACCCTTCCCTGCTGCGCGCTGCATGGGGCTTCACGGTGGAAACCGCAACGCAGGGCATCCGTCTAGTGTTGAGTGGCGTATTCGACGCCTATCCCGGTCTGAAGATCATCCTTGGCCATCTCGGCGAGGGACTGCCGTTCTACGTCTGGCGAATCAATATGGGCCTGGAGCGGGACGGCAAAGGCGGCAGGGGCTTCCGTGACACTTTCTGCGAGCACTTCTATATTACGACGAGCGGCTTCTTCTCCGATCCGGCTCTCTTGTGCTGCGTCATGGAAATGGGCACCGACCGGATCCTCTTCTCGGTCGACTACCCGTTTGTCGACAACCCGCCAGGAACGAAATGGACAGAAACCCTGCCGTTATGCGCAGAGGATAAGGAAAAGCTGCTGAACGGAAATGCCAAGCGGTTGTTGAAACTTGGTTAACCCCGGTTCTTGCGAGGGACGCCCCCGCGCAGCCGATCATCAGTCAGACCCGTATGTGCTCCTGACCGGGACCGCTGGTGCGGTCCGAATGCGGAGACTGGAGGAGCCGGCGGGTCAACCGGCCATTGCGGCCTGCTCCGAATGCTGTGCCGACGGCGGCAAATGCCAGCGCTGATCGCGGTTTTCGAGCCGGCCAGCACGGCGGTGGCGCTGCAGTGCAATGCCGAGGTGGTTCGGCCGGACCGCCATGCCGAATTCCCGTGACAAATGGTTGAGGATCTCGCTCGCAGTAGCCCCCTGAGGATGCGCTTTGACGGCCTGCAGAGTCGCATCGCTCAGCGACACGCTTGATGCAGGCTTTCCGCCACGCGCTCTGCGTTGTCCGGCGGCGGGTGCTGGCGCAGTTCTCGCGGGGCGTCCGCGCCGCCGCGCTGCTGCCGTATCGGCGCTTCCGCCGAATCGCGTCAGAACGCGCTCGGCGACCTCCAGTTCATTGAGCTGTTCTGCCAGCTTCGTCCGTTCGGCCTCGACCCGCGCCAGCCGCTCGGAGATCCGCTGCTTTTCCTGCCCGATTTCGTCCAACGTCGCCATCTGGTCTATCCCTCCTCGTCTCCCAATAGCGAACTCGACACACCCGTTGTGCCGATATTCTCCGATAAATAGAGGATTAGCGCACCGAAAAAAGGCCGCAGACAAGAAATTATTACTGTTTTAAGATGATACAGTGGCCTCGCGGCACTGCGGTGTGGTCACGGCGGCGACGAAGCGCGCCGCCGCCCACCGGCTGAAACGTGCCCTTTTCAGATCCCGGAAGGGACCGTGGGGGCGGAGACGGGATTAGATCGAGATTAAATGATGCCTTCCTGACGCAAAGCTTGCACCTCGCCCGCGCCAATCCCGAGCCAGTTTTGCAGGACCTCGGCACTGTCTGCGCCGAGCGCTGGCGACCCCTTCAGCCGCACGGTCTTGCCGTCGATCCGCACCGGCCAGGTCGCCATCTTGTAGTCCCCATTGTGGTGATGAACGGTCTGCATGATGCCGCGCTCCTCGAAGCTCGGCTCGTTTTGCAGTTCCATCGTGTCGAACACGGCGCCGGACGGCACCCCGACGGCAATCAGCTTCTCCATCGCCTCACGCTTGTCGTGCTGGCGGGTCCATTCGCCGATGATCGCGTCGAGCTCCTTTTCGTTCTTGACGCGAGCATCGCCGGTCGCAAAGCGGGGGTCGTCGATCAATTCCTCGCGCCCGATCAATTTCATCAGCCGCGACCAGTGCTCGGGATTGGCCCGGCTGGTGGTCAGGTAGACATAGTCATTGGGACCACCGCCCTTGGCCGCGTAAAGCCCCGACGGCGCGTTGTTGCCCCCGCCCGACTTGGCGCCATTGCGGCGCGCTGCCCTGCCGGTGCGGGCCATCGTGGCAAAGCAGGTGCGCATGTAGTGGATCATCGCGTCCTGCATCGCCACCTGCAGCCGCCGGCCTTGGCCGGTGCGATCGCGCTCGTGCAAGGCGCCGAGGATCGTTGCCGCCATCAGCATGCCGGTGCCGGTGTCGCCGAAGCTGAGGCCGGGCTTGACCGGCGGGCGGTCGGGCTCGCCGGTGACAGAGATCGGGCCGCCCGCGGCTTGAGCGATCATGTCGAAGGCCAGCCCTTTCTCATGCGGACTGCCGGTTCCGAAGCCCTTGACCTGGCAATAGATGATGCCGGGGTTGAGCTTTTTGACCGATTCGTAATCGAGCCCGAGGCGCTCGATTGTGCCGGGTGCCATGTTTTCGACCGCGACATCGGCCTTTTTCAGCATGTCCTTGACGATCTCCAGCCCCCTCGGCGATTTCAGATTGATCGCTAGTGATTTCTTGTTGACGTTGAACTGGTGGAAGTACCACGGATCGTCGTCTGGTTTGCCGGGGCGCAGCCGGCGGCCGGGATCGCCCCGCCCAGGGTTCTCGATCTTGACTACCTCGGCGCCGAACCAAGCCAGCACCTCGGTCGAGGTCGTGCCGGCCTCGAACTGGGTGAAATCCACCACTTTGACGCCTTGCAGAAAATTGAGGTCCTGGGTGATGTCGCTCATCGCTGCTCCTCCAGTTGCGCACAGATGCTGGAAGATACCCTGCGCCTTCCTGCGCCCTACCGCAACGCCCTGCAGAGGTCGGCTGCGATTGCTGGCAGATGCGGCAGGACGCTCGGATGGTGCCGGCGTAGTGGAGAAAGCTTTAGCGCAAAGTACGCGCGACGGATCGCAATGCGGCAGGGGCCTTCCTGGCGGTCTTTGCGTAACCTTTGCGTCTTTTGCGCGGTAATTCTTCTCTCGTTACCGCTTCGGCGGATGCGCCCGGACGAATTCCTCGTTGACGTCGGCGCCCCAGCCCGGGCCCTTCGGCAATACGAGGTCGCCGTTCTCGATGACCGGCGGGACGGTGACAATGTCGTCCTTCCAGGTAACATCGTCGATGTCGATCTCCATGACTTTGAAGTTCGGCGCCACGGCGCACATATGCGCGCTGATCAAGGAACCCAAATGGCCGTTGAAATTATGCGGCGCGACATTGACTTCGTACGCGTCGGCCATCGCGGCGATCTTCAGAGATTCCAGGATGCCGTTCCAGGCCACATCGATGATCGCGTAGTCGACCGATTGGTGCTCGAAATACGGCCGGAACTGGCGCCTGCCGTACAATGATTCGCAGGACGAAATCGGCGTGCGCGCGGAGCGCCGGATCAGGGCCAGGCCGGCCGGGTCGTAGAGGTCAATCTCGAGCCACACCAGATCGAGCGGCTCCAATGCCCGCGCCAGTTTGACGTAGCCGTCGATCTTGTAGTTGAAGTTGGTGTCGAGATGGAGCCCGACATCGCGGCCGGCGCCGCGGCGGAACGCCTCCAATTGCGCGACCGCGGCATCGACGATGCGGTGGTCGACGTTGAGCTCGGGAAAGCCCGGCGGGTTGCCGGTGCCGGGGCCGTACATGTAGGGCTTGTCGCGGTCGAACCGGATCAGGTTCGTCTTGAGCCCCTTGAAGCCCTTGCGCCTGACCTCCTCGCCGAGCGCCACGATATCGTCCAGCGAGCGCACCGGGTCGACGCCGCACCACTCCCTGATCCGGTCGGCATGGCGGGCGCGGTAGGTGCCACAATGTGACCAGTAGAGCTGCAGCCGGTCGCGCACCGGACCGCCCAGCATCTCGTAGACCGGCACGCCCAACGCCTTGGCCTTGATGTCGACGAGTGCGTTCTCGATTGCGGCGATCGCCATCTGGTTGATGCCGCCGGCGGCCTGCCTGGTCGCGGCGTAGAGATGGGCGCTGTGGCGTTCGACCGGGCGCGGGTCCTGTCCGATCAGGAAGCGCTCGGCGAGCTTCGAGATGACCCCGGTCAGGCCCCGCGCGCCGTAGCCCTCCATGTACTCCGACCAGCCGACAATCCCTTCATCGGTGGTGATCTTGAGAAACGAGTTGACCCGCCAGCCGGCGTCGCAATGCAGGTCTTCGACCTTGAGGATCTTCATTGGCGTTTCCTCGAAGCTCTGGCAATCGGGTTCACAATTGCGCGACACCTCCCCGAGCGCAGTCCTCATCCTGCTGGGAGGTGCCGCCACCGACGCCGCAGGCGCCCTCGACGACGCCGTTGCGGATGATCGGGACTGCTCCCTGGCCCATGATCATGTGCCCGCCTGACGCAGCTGCAATGCCCCGCGGCGTGGGCTGGTCGGCCCGCTCGGTCAGCTCGCCGCTAGGCCGGCCGAAGGCCGCCGAGGCGACCGCTTTGCCCTGGCTGCCATACGCGCTCGCCCAAATGGCATTGTCCATGCGCTGCAATGCGATCAGACGGCCGCCGCTGTCGCAAACCGCGGCACTGATCCTGATGTTGAGCTCCTGGGCTTTCGCCAGGGCGCCGCGAATGATGCGGTTGGCTTCTTCCAGTGTCAGACTCATCGATCCTCTCCTCCCAGAAGGTCTCGCCTCCCTTATACCGGTGTCGTGGGTCTTTCCAAACACGAAAAAGCCTCGTTTCCCGAGGCTCCCGGTACAGTTTCCAAACCCTTTGCCGCGGCTGGCTGAAGCGACCACAATCGCGCGTTCATCCGTGGGTTGTGGAGGGGAGCGCCATATGAGGATCCTGTTTCTTGGCCAGTTCGCCGCGACGGTCGCGCCACGCATCCTCGCCAAGATGACGATGCCGCTTGAGACCGAGATTCTCGACGATGCGGGCAATGCGGGCCGTCTACTCCGCTACTGGCAGGTGCGGAGATCGTGGTGGGTCATATCTGGCGCGCAGGGTTTCCACCCGCGCCACGGCTTCGCCTGATCCAATCGGTAGCGGCCGGGCTGGACCTCCTGGACACCGGTGCGGTGCCGAAAGGGGTCACAATTTGCAATGTATTTGGCCACGAGCCAGCGATAGCCGAGTACGTCATCATCACGATGCTCGTCCTGACCCATCGACTGTTCGAGGCCATGACGGCGTTCCGCACCGGTTCGTGGAGCGCGAGCCCGCAGTTTGGCGGCGGCTCTCCACATGGCGAAGTGTTGGGGCGCATCATCGGCATCATCGGCTATGGCAGGATCGGCCGGGAAGTGGCGCAGCGCGCCGCGGGGCTCAAATGTCGCGTCCTCGCCGCCAACCGCAGTCCACTCGCCGATTCTGGCCCGGCGGAAACCGTTTTTCCCCTCGCCGAGCTCGATCACATGCTGCCGATGTGCGACGCGGTCCTCGTCGCGTGCGCGCTGGCACCGGAAACGAAAGGGCTAATCGATGCCCGCCGCCTCGCGTTGATGAAGCCGGGCGCGCTGCTGATCGACATCGCGCGAGCGGCAATCGTCGGCGAGGATGCGCTCTACGCCGCGCTCAGAGACGGTCGGCTCGGTGGTGCCGCGCTCGACGTGTGGTGGCAATATCCGACCCCCCGCCGAACCGAACCGTCGACCGTCCCGTCGGCCCTTTCACGAACTGCCCAATGTGCTGATCACGCCGCATTCATCGAGCGCCACCAACGTCACCGCCGAGCGCCGCTGGAGTGTCGTGGCCGCCAATCTCGATCGTTTCGCGCGTGGCGAGCCGCTCGAGAAAGTAGTGCTTCAAACCTGACCGGGGTCCTGCGACCGCTGTTTTATGAGTGCGCGCCCCTAGCCTACCAGTGAGACATCTCCGCCTGGTTTGGCATGCGGCCTTGTGGTGTGAGCCTGTCGATCACGCCTGGAAGCACGCGCGACAGCTCGGAAATCAGGTCAGGCGCAGCCACGCCGGTCAAACGCGACAGGTTGTCGACAGCCTGCGGGCCGAGCGCCTGATGCAGCTGATCCGGCGTGATCGGTTGCTTTTGTCCTGATCCGATCCACGAGTTGATGATGTCGCCGTGGCCGCTTTGTGGAAAGCTTTGCAACCGGGCGCGCCGAGGCCGCCAAGCAAGCCCCCTTGCGGTTGCCCTGGGGTCGGTGCAGGTGCACCGGGCGGCGCCGGCGAAGCAGCCGCGCCGCTTCTGAACAAACTGCCCAGTCCGCCCCCTCCCGTCGCGCGAGCGGCGAGAAGCGCGGCCGCCGCAATCATGACCGGTTTAGCGAGGCTGCCTCCGGGAACAGCGGACCCCAGGACATCGTCGAGCAATCCCATGAGGCTGCTCCTTCTCTCAAGTTACCCTGCGACCGACTACCGCGTGATAAATTACCAAGACGATGATCGCCCCGACGATTGCGACGATCATGCTGTAGAGATTGAAGCCAGTAATCCCGCTCCCGCCCAAGGCGCTGAAGATGAAGCCCCCGACGATGGCCCCGACAATGCCGAGGACAATGTCGAGGAAAAATCCCTGGCCCGTTCTATTAACAATCTTGCTGGCAATGAAGCCCGCGATCAGGCCCAGGATAATCCACCCGACGATCGACATTAGACCCCTTTTCCCCAGAGACGTGCCCCGGTTGACGGAAATCGTATACCATCGGTTAGAGCCCGGGTGGTAGACCGCGCACCCTTAGGTTCGGGCTCACTCTAGTTCAGGATTGGCCGCGGCTGTTCGAGAGACTTCGCGCCCAGTGGACGATCCCTTCTTCAGGGCCGTCCGCAAGCAACGGATTGAAATCGACTCGAAATTTGAAGCGGGCGAGGGGTTCGAACCCCCCGACCCCAACCTTGGCAAGGGCGGGTGTAATTGGTAAGTACCTGATTTTCTTGTATCCGCCCGTAGCTCCAGAAAGCCGGCCATAGCGGTTCGAAGCGGAAATCACCCATCAAGGGATAGCTTCGAGCGCGGGCGCCTTTGCGCGCCTTGCGGCATTCAATGCCACCGCGATCAACGCCCCCGTGACCCCCTTCCTGCGGTAACCCTTGCGCACATCGAAGCAGGAGAGCGACGAGATCTGCGCATCATCCACCCTCTTGAGCCCGCCGGGCGCGATCCAGCCACGGCAACTTCCCGCCCGGCGTCAGCCACGCCCATCAAGCTCTCCCCACGCGGCGGTTTAGCGGCAGGAATCGGGGGCGTTGCCGACATCACTACCTTGAGGCGAACCCGTCGGCAGACTTCCTCACTCTCAGGCGGCCATCGTTTCAGCAGGCCACACTGAAAGCAAGAATCGGGTTAAATTTCCGCCTTGGCCCACGAGTTCCATGATAAATCGAAATGCGAGCGCCATGTGATGGGCAAGACAGCGCAGCGTTATCTCATCTTTGACACGGCAGGCGGCTTTTGCGGCATCGTCTGGAGCGACGAGGGCATCACGCGTTTCCAGTTGCCGACAAGAAGCGCCGACGCGACCGAACGGCTTCTGCTGCGCGGGGCGCGCAGCGCCAAACCCGGTGTGCCCACGCCGGAGGTGGCCGAGGCAGTCACCGCTGCGAAGCGCTATTTCGAGGGCGAGGAGACAGATTTCTCCGGCTTCAGGCTCGACCTCGGCGAGCAGGACCCATTCTTCGAGCGCATCTATGCCGCGGCGCGGCGGGTCGGGTGGGGCCGCACGACGACCTACGGCGCGCTGGCGAAGGAACTCGGCGCCGGACCGGAAGCTGCGCGCGATGTCGGCCAAGCTATGGCCAGGAACCCGGTGGCCCTGATTATCCCTTGCCACAGGGTCTTGGCAGCCGGTGGCAAGGTTGGCGGTTTTTCCGCGCCTGGCGGTTCTGCGGCCAAGATGCGCATGCTAGCGCTCGAGGGCATCAACCTCCGGCCGCCGCCCCCGGCTCAACGATCCTTCGGGTTCTGAGACAGCGATGCCCCCGGGCGGTCGGATTCAAGGAGGATCAACGACGTAATCCCGCGGCTCATTCGTCAGAAAATCGGGAGACCGCCTTTGCGGGGATCCCATTCCTTGCGGAGCTGGTCTTCGACAGGCAAGCCGCTGGAAGTGGTGGAGCCGCGCACAGAGTGCTTCTCATCGGCCGGCTTTGGCTTGTAGACGCCCTGGACGAGGTGGTCGATAGTGGCTTTCTCGCGCACATGGCGCCTTTGTGTGCGTTCCGGTGCTTTCGCCATTTCAATCCTCCCAAAATTTTGCCTGAATGGTTCGCAAGGTGCTACCACAGTAAATCGGTGCATCGTCTTCCGGGTGACGACAACGGGACGTTGGAGATCAAGGAACCCCAGCTCACAGCCATAAAGACGTCGGAGACTCCAACAGTTGCTGGCCAAAACCAGTTCCGGTCTGGGCACTGTGATTGAGCTGGCGCACGCCGGCTGGATCTGTCGCAAATCACTTTAAGCGTGGCCAGCGCCGGCCCTGGTAGTCTAGGGCTGCATTTATCGGTTCCGACGCTCACCTATTCGGGTTCCGTCCGGCCGACCCGGCCTTATCCTCGCCATAGCCCTTCTCAAGGTGTGGGACAACCGCGGGCCCGCCGCACAATGCGGTTAATTAAGCCGTGAAGTCGAGCAGATGCCGACGCGGCATCCATCTGGCCTTCCACCCGTGGACCGCGCCGACTTGTCTTAAATCTGACACACCTTCGCGAGGGGAACGCGCTTTGCGGCGAGACTGTTTTGAATAGTAGCTCGACGATTCTGGTCACTTGAGCAACACGGGTGATGACTATGATCAGAAAATTGATCCTGGGTACGGCTTCGGTGCTGGCATTGGGGATCGGCGGCGCTGCTCTGGATTTTTCGGCGGACGCCGATGACGTTCCAAATGCGGCGACTGAACCTCCGCATCACTGGCTAAATGCCGAACATCTCTCACGAGACGACATCCGGTGGGCGCAGGTAGAGCTTCACATGATAGGGCTCTACAACGGTTCGCTCGATGGCATCTCAGGTCCGGAGACAAAGCGGGCGCTTCTGGCCTTCCAAAAGAGCAACGGCCTCGAACGAACGGCGACGCTCGATCAACAGACCGCGGATGTGCTCATTGGCGACATCGGTGTTGGCCAGGGGTCCAGCACGCCGCCAAGAAGCGCGGAAGCCGGATCGATAACAAATTCGTCCGGAACGAGCGATTTCGGCGGCCACACCGGGCGAAGATAAATCCAGCTTTGCGGCAATCACCTGGAGGGAATGTACAAATGTGAGAGAAATCCACGAAAACGCCGAAAAAATCGGGAAGATGCAAAGCGTTGTCGTGAACTTCTCGAACGTCCGGTCGAACCGGGACTCAGGGTCCAGTTCCGCTTATGGGCGGCTGAATTGGATGACATGGTTGACGCGATTGAGCGCCGAGCCGAAGCGGCCCGGAAGCAATTTGCCCGGCTATTTTAAGGGACGGGTTCTGGCCCAGCAAAGCAGCTTTTGAAACTACGCCGGTATCCCGGCCTGGCCGGAACCGACAAGGGCGCGCCAGTGTTCCAGATAACCGATGCGTATTGAGCCGGCGGCTCGGGGGGAGAGTGTAGCATTCCGGAGAATGTCGGTTAGGGAGGACAATCGTGGGTGCAATCCTGTTGTGGCTGTTGGGCGTACCGATCCCGATCATCATCCTGCTGTTGCTGCTGTGGCACTAACGCCACGCGCGGAGAGTGTCATGGAAAGCGCGACCATTGCGGCACGCAAGGAACGGGTTCTCGCGCCGCGCAACCGCGCAACGGAGCTGTCGAAAGCGCGGTCTCGGCGGTGTCGTGGGCTGCGATCATCGCCGGCGCGTTTGCGATCGCCGCGGCGAGCCTGATATTGCTGGCTCTTGGCTCCGGCTTTGGCCTTGCTTCGGTATCGCCAAGGTACAATTCCGGCGCGTCGGCGACGACATTCGGCGTCTGGGCGGCGGTTTGGCTGATAATCGTTCAATGGCTATCGGCCGCCTTGGGCGCGTATCTTACCGGACGATTGCGGACCAAATGGGTGGGAGTCCACACCGATGAAGTGTACTTCCGCGACACCGCTCACGGATTTCTAGCATGGGCTGTGGCCGCCGTCATCATGGCAGCCGCACTCTCGGCGGCGCTCTCCTCTGTCGCAGGCTCCGTGGCGCGAGCGACCGGTTCGCTCGCCAGCGCCGCAACACAGGGCGCTGGCGCCGCCGCAGCCCGATCGAGCGACCTTGATCCGATGGGGTATCTGGCCGACACCCTGTTACGTTCCGATCGTTCCGATCCAAACGCCAATCCGCAGGAAGCTCGCGCGGAGGCCACCCGAACCATCGTTTCGGGGCTGCGCAATGGCGATGTTCCGGCTGCGGACAAGGCCTACCTGTTCCAGCTTGTTGCCGCCCGCGCTGGGATCAGCCCGGTCGATGCGCAAAAGCGGGTCGAAGATGTGATCGCGAAGGCAAAGGAGGCTGAGGTCAAATTAAGCCAGGCGGCCGATACGGCTCGCAAGACGGCAGCGACGGCTGCTTTTTTTACCGCGTTTTCGATGCTGGTCGGCGCGTTTATCACGGCGGTCGCGGCGACCATCGCCGGCCAGAGGCGTGACGAAACTCTGGCGCTTCGGACCTCCTGAGGGTCGATTATGGCGAGTCGCGCGGCGGGCCGCTGAAAAATCGCGGAGCCTTGTGCGCCTGCCGACGGCAGTGCCAGACCCTGCCGCCCGGAGGCCGCGTTGGATCTCACTGGCGACCAACTCGACTTCGACGACCGGCTGATCGATCTCGATCCAAAGGCATGAGGAGGTCAGTCCCTATTCGATCCGCCATGCCGTGGGCGCGCTGGATGCGCCAGAACGGCATGCCAGCGCGGGAGGTGGCGGTGCAGCTTGGCCGCAAATTGCCCGCTTACCGCAGGACCGAGCTCTATGCGGCGCTCGATCCGGCATATCTGCGGAACGCAGTTCGGGCCTCTCGAGCAGCAAGTCAATGAAGCTTCGCGCCAGCGGACGAGCCCTGGTTCAGGGTCGTCCGCCACGAACGGATTGAAATCGACTCGAAACTTGGAGCGGGCGAGGGGATTCGAACCCCCGACCCCAACCTTGGCAAGGTTGTGCTCTACCCCTGAGCTACACCCGCACCAGCCGGCGGGGAGTCTGCCCCGCCTCTGAGGATCTATGATAGCCGGGGGCGGGGGGTTTGCAAGCCTTGCTTTCCCGGCAATCGGATCGCATCGTGCCTCTCCTATGTCGCCGCCGCTGATGACCCCGGAGCAACTGTTTGCGCGTTTCGACGCGCTCGGAATCGCGCATCGGACATATTCGCATCCACCCGTCTTCACGGTTGCGGAAGCGACGGCGCTGCGCGGCACTCTGCCGGGCGGGCACTGCAAAAGCCTTTTTCTGAAGGACAAGAAGGGCGGGTTCTGGCTGGCGGTAATGCTCGAGGAGCACCGGGTCAATCTCAAAAAGCTGGCGATGCGGCTGAATGCTCCGCGTTTTTCCTTTGGCGGAGCTGCAGACCTTCATCGGCTTCTGGGAGTACGACCGGGTAGCGTGACGCCTTTCGCCCTCCTCAATGACGTCGAGCACCTCGTCATCCCCGTGCTCGATGCCGCAATGCTGGAATGCGACCCGCTGAATTATCATCCGCTGGAAAACGATCGAACTACGGCTATTTCCTCTACCGATCTCTTGCGCTTGATCGCCGCCTCAGGGCACGTGCCCCAGATCGTTGATCTGGCCGGCCTCGAGCGCCGGCCCGATATTCCTGAGAGCTGACCCGATCGATCGCGCCGCCGGCGCTTGTCTTGGGCCCATCTTGCCGCCATGTTGTCGGGCAAAACCGGAGAGAAGAGCGATGCCCAGCGAACCTTTGATCGGCGGCGCGGCTGCCGCCCCTGTGAAGGACGTAACTACCGCCAATTTCATGGCCGAAGTCGTCGACGGCTCGTTCGACGCGCCGGTGATCGTCGATTTCTGGGCACCTTGGTGCGGTCCCTGTAAACAGCTCGGACCGATCCTGGAAAAGACCGTCCGCGCCGCCAATGGCGCCGTTCGGATGGTCAAGCTCAATATCGACGAGAACCCCGAAATCGCTCAGCAGATGCGTATCCAGTCGATTCCGGCAGTCTACGCCTTCAAGGACGGCCGGCCTGTCGACGGTTTTGTCGGTGCCTTGCCCGAAAGCCAAGTCCGGCAGTTCGTCCAGCGCCTGGGCGGCGGGAAGGGCGGTCCCTCGCCCGTCGAGGAGGCGCTGACGATGGCCAAGCAGGCGGCGCAGGCGGGCGATCATGCCAGCGCCGGCGCGCTTTATTCGCAGATCCTGCAGCGCGAGCCGACCAACATCGACGCGCTGGCGGGCCTAGCCCGGGCGATGATCGCGCGCGGCGACCTCGCCAAAGCCAAACAGCATCTCGATCGCGTCCCGAAGGAAAGCGCGGGCCATGCCGAGATCGCCGCCGCGCGCGCCGCTCTCGACCTCGCCGAGCAGGCGCAGAAGGCGATCGCCTCTGCCGGCAAGCTGCGCGCCCGGCTGGCCCAGAACCCCGACGATCACGAGGCGCGCTTCGACCTCGCCACCGGGTTGTTCGGGAGTGGCGAGCGGGAAGCTGCGATCGACGAATTGCTGACCTTGTTCAAGCGCGATCGCGAATGGAACGACCAGGCCGCCCGAAAGCAACTACTCAAATTCTTCGAGGTGATGGGCCCGGCTGACCCGCTGACTCAGAGCGGTCGGCGGCGGCTGTCTTCCATGATGTTTTCCTGAAGGGAGGGCGTGATGAGCGAGCGGCGCGGCGGCGCGGCGCTTCCCGGAATTCTCCCGATCTTTCCGCTGACCGGAGTTCTGCTGCTCCCGCGGGGCCGACTGCCTCTCAACATTTTCGAACCGCGCTATCTGGCCATGACGCGCGATGCGCTCGCCAGCGATCGTCTGATCGGCATGGTCCAGCCGAGCGACCCGGCCGCCTCAGGCAGCAACCCGCCGGTCTATCCGACGGGATGCGCCGGCCGCATTACCTCGTTTTCGGAGACCGATGACGGACGGTTTCTGATTACCTTGACCGGCACGTCTCGTTTCCGGATCCGTGAGGAGTTGCCGCTGTTGGACGGCTATCGCCGCGTCGTGCCGGACTGGCGCGAGTTTGCCCGAGATGCCGAGGGCGAGGAGGCGTCCGACTTCGATCGGGATCGCTTGATCCGCGGTCTCAAATCGTTTTTTCAGCAGCACCAGATCGCGGCCGATTGGGATGCGATCACTTCGGTGGCGGGCGAGCGGCTCGTAATCTCGCTTGCGATGATGTGCCCCTTCGATCCGAGCGAGAAGCAGGCGCTGCTCGAGGCGCCCGACCTCGGCGAACGCGCGCGCCTGCTGACGGCGATCGTCGAGATGGCGGTAATGCAGCGCCCAGCGAGGGTACCGGGGCTCGCCACTGAGCGAGCGTTTAAACGATGGCGGAGGGACGGGATGGAAGGGACGCCGGAAATCGACCCGAAACTGCTGGAGATCCTGGTCTGCCCACTGACCAAGGCGCCGTTGCGCTACGATCGCGCCGCCCAGGAATTGATCAGCGAGGAGGCGGGGCTCGCCTACCCGATTCGCGACGGGATCCCGATCATGCTCGTCGAGGAGGCGCGCGCCTTGCGGGATGACGAGATTGCAACCAAGCGGCTGCCGTCGCCCTGAGGCGTCGCATGGGCGTTGGCGGAACGGTGCGCTGGCCGGTGGAACTGCGCCTGAAACGGGCCGAAAGGCTGCTCGAGATCACGTTCGACGAGGGCAGCCGTTTTTCGTTGCCGGCCGAGTATCTGCGCGTCGAGAGCCCGTCCGCCGAGGTGCAGGGCCACGGTCCGGGACAGAAGACGCTGGTCCACGGCCGTTCTCACGTCGGCATCATCGGGCTCGAACCCATTGGTAATTATGCCGTCCGCATTAACTTCGACGATCTGCACGACACCGGAATCTATTCGTGGAATTACCTCTACCAGCTCGGCGTCGAGCGCGAAAAACGCTGGCGCGAATATCTCGAAGCTCTGGCCGCGAATGGATTAAGTCGGGAGCCGTGACGCCCTTATGTCCTAGAGCAGTTCGCCGCGAACGAGACGAGGCAAGTCGCCGGCTATCCCCATCGCGTCGCGCATCAGCGATCGTTTGAGCGGCGCGATACGATTGACCGCGGCAAGGCCGATATCACGAGCGAGTTTGACCGGTAGCAGCGAATTGGAGAAGAGGCGGTTGAGGCTGTCGGTGACCGTGGCGAGCACCAATGCGTCGAAGCGCCGCCACTGCTGATAGCGCCGCAGTACCGTTTCGTCGCCCACATCGAGACCGAGGCGCCGGGTGTCGATGACCAGTTCGGCTAGCGCAGCCACGTCACGTATCCCGAGATTGAGCCCCTGGCCGGCAATCGGGTGGATCGTGTGCGCCGCCTCGCCGATCAGGGCAAGCCGTGTAGCGACGTATCTTTCGGCCAACAGCAGGGTGAGCGGGTAGGTCCAGCGCGGCCCGATCGGCTCGACAGTGCCAAGGAAGCCGCCAAATCGCGCCGCCAGCTCCGCCGCAAAATCCCCCTCGGGGAGGCTGACCAAACGCGGCGCGAGCTCAGCCCGTTCTGTCCAGACGATCGACGATCGGTTGCCGGTCATTGGCAGAATGGCGAAGGGACCCGCAGGCAGGAAATGCTCGACGGCGATCCCATTATGCGGACGCTGGTGACGAGCGGTCGTGACTATACCGATCTGGGGATATTGCCATTCGATCGTGCGGATTCCCGCGGAGCGTCGCAGCGGTGAGGCCCGGCCGTCGGCCGCTGCAACGAGCCGGGCCCAGATTTGGCGCCCGTCGGAAAGTGCCGCGGCCGCGCCGAGTGCCGAGGTCCACACCGACTCGACTGCGAGCGGCGCAAGATACAGCAAGCCCGGGATGGACCTGACGCGATCGATCAGGGCACGCCGCAGGATGCGGTTCTCGACGATGTAGCCGAGGGGGACACCGGGATCGAGTTCGCGATGATCGTAATGAAGGAAGAGAGGCGAGGCGTCGTCGGCTACCCGGATCTCGCGGATCGGCTCGGCATTAGGGGCAATTTCCGGCCACAGTCCGATCGTATCGAGGACCCTGTGCGAGCCATAGGCGATCGCGGAGGTTCGCCCATCAAAATCGTCCGCGAGCAACGTCGCAGGATCCTGCCGATCGACAAGCGCCACCGCGAGCCCCGCGCCACCGCATGCGACGCCGAGCAACAGCCCGGCGAGTCCGCCGCCCGCGATCAGCAGCTCGACGTCGTCGGTCACGATTATCCTTGGGCCTGCAGCACCTTACCGCCGACCATGACCGGCTTTGCCGCTATCAGTACGAAGGCGATAACGCAGGGTTCGGTTCCTCGATTGATCCAATTGTGGATCGTTCCGCGTTGGACGAGCACGTCGCCAGCGTTCAGGTGGACGGTAGTGTCGTCGAGTATCATGTCCACCTCCCCTGACATCACGACGGCATAGTCGATCGAGTCGGTGCGGTGATTGCGCGGGCTGACCCCCGGGGCCAATTCGAGAATGCGAAAGACGGTGCCGTTGTCGAGCGTCGTCCCAGTCTTACGCTGCCCAGCGTCTTCCTCGCCGGTGTTGTCCACCGGAAAGCCCTCGGTCGTCCACACGACGCAGGCGGTCGCCCCCGGACGAGACGAGGTCGGGTTCCTCGCGACCTCGTCGATCTTGACGATCGCGCGTCCGGATGCGTCGTGGCCGGTAACCACACGGCGGATCTGCAGAGCCATCAGGGGCCTCCTCGGCTGAGGTCGTTGATGTCCGCACGATCTTTCCCCAAGACCACGGAAATCTGCAACAATCGCGGTCCATGCAGCTGCGCGTCCGATCGATTACCTATCTTGCCCAAGACATTAACGGCTATGAGCTGGTCGATCCGCGCGGCCGCGATTTGCCGCGCTTCGCGGCGGGCGCGCATATCGAGCTGTACGCCGGCGGGTTCAAGCGGAGGTATTCGCTGTGGAACGACCCTGCCGAGCGTCGACGCTATTGCATTGCGGTGCTGCGCGAGCCGGCGAGCCGCGGCGGCTCGCGGCATCTGCATGAAGAGGTACGGGTCGGCGATGTCGTCGAGGTCTCGCCGCCGCGCAACAACTTCCCGCTCGATCCTTCAGCGGAACGGCATCTCTTGATCGCCGGTGGCATCGGCATCGCGCCGATTATGTCGATGGTCACGGAATTACGGCGATGCTACCTCGAATACGAGGTTCATTATTGCACGCGGTCTGCCGAGCGAACCGCTTTCCGCCGCGAGCTGTCACCGCTCGCCGCCGAGGGCCGCCTGCGCTTTCACCATGATGGCGGCGATCCGTCGTGCGGTCTCGATATCGCGGCGGCGTTGCGCAAACCGCGCCCGGGAACGCATCTCTATTATTGTGGACCGGCGCCAATGATGGCCGCAGCGGCGGTGGCCACACAGGATTGGCCGGCCGGCATTGTGCATTGCGAATACTTTACCGGGGTCCCGGAGCCGGATGCCGCCGAGGATCGCCCGTTTCGCGTGCGGCTGGCAAAGACAGGGGGCGACTACGAAATTGGCGCCGGCGAGACGATTGCCGAGGCACTCCGGCGTCACGGCGTCGCTGTCAAAACATCCTGCGAACTCGGCTATTGCGGGACGTGCCTCACGCCCTATCTCGCCGGCGAGCCCGACCATCGCGACCAGGTGCTCGAGGAGAACGGGCGCCAGCGCTATGTTCTGATCTGCTGCTCGCGGGCAAAAACCCCGATGCTCCTACTGGACTTGTAGGACCGCCGCTTCGCCGCCGGGCACTCAGCTCGCCCGCTCGAGCACGGTATTGAACTCCGCGACCCGACGCTCCTCGAGATTGCGCAGTGAGTTTCTCGACATGACCGGCCAGTCGGATCCGAGGATCAGATGCCGGCCGAGCGCCGCCGGCGCCTCCGCAGCTTGCGCCCGCCGCCGGGCCGCATCCAGCGCGGACTCCGTCGTGTCCTGCCATACGAGCACCCTGAGACCCGCCGCTTCGAGCTTGTCGCGCGTCGCCTCGGGGGTGAGCAGGAAACTGATGCTGGGCTCACGTGCCCACGCCACGGGGTAGTGCGGTGGGCCGCCCGGTCCGGCCGCGACTTCTTGCAACGCGAGCTTGCCGCCCGTTTTGAGCACTCGGTGCATCTCGCGGTAAAGCCGTTCACGGTCGGCAATATTCATCGCAGCGTTCTGCGACCACACGACATCGAAGCTCATGTCGTCGAACGGCAGGTCGAGCGCATTGCCCTGCCGATAATCCACTCGGCCAACGAGGCCGGTGCGCTGCGTCAGCAGCTCCGCCACGCGGCAAAATTCGGCCGTCAGATCGACGCCGCTGACTCGGCAGCCATAGCGCGAAGCGAGGTACCGCGAAGGTCCGCCGAGACCCGAGCCGACATCGAGGACCCGCTCGGTTCCAGTGAAGCCGACAAGCTCTGCCAGCCGGATTGTCGCCGGCCGCTGGCCGCCGTGGAACTCGTCGACTGGCGCGAGGTCGTCCGGCGTCAGGTAGTCGATGTCCTTTCCCGCTGCTTTCAGCACCGCGAGGATCGCTTCCCCGAGACCCGGGCGGGTGTAATGCGCTTCGACGGGATTATCGGACAAATTCTTTCTCCTCGGCGCGCGGCCGCCTTATGGAGAGAATCTACGCCGACTTTTATAACGGGAGCCAGCGCGCAGTTTTGACTGCCGCGCAGGGCTAGCGGCGCCGCCCCGAAACAAATGGATCGATTTCCTCTTCGATCCGGAACACGAGGCGACCGCCGATCCCGTCCGCTTCGACGAGGCGCACCAGCACCTCCCCGCCGAGCCGGTAGACCCGTCCGGTGCTGCGGCCGACCAGCCGCTGGGCTCTTTCGTCTCGGACATAATAGTCGCCTGGCAGGGTCGATATCGGGACCAGCCCTTCGGCGCCGTTTTCCCGCAATCGCACAAACAGGCCGAAACCGGCGACCCCGCTGATGTCGGCGGTGAAGAGGCTGCCGACCGATCCCGCGAGAAGCGTGGCGCGATAGCGGTCGATGGCAGTTCGCTCCGCCTCGGCTGCGCGCCGCTCGGTCGCTGAAATATGCTCGGCGATTGCCGCCAGCCGATCGCCACCAGCACCCGCTTCGGCCTCTCCGACCAACGCACGATGCACCAACAGGTCGGCGTAACGGCGGATCGGCGAGGTGAAATGGGCGTAACGGCGCAGCGCCAGACCGAAATGTCCGATATTGTGCGGGCTGTAGGCGGCCTGCGCCTGGCAGCGCAGGACCAAATCATTGACCAGCGCCGCCTCGGCAGTGCCGGCGGCGCGGCGCAGCACGCGGTTGAACAGCTCCGGCTTAAGCGCCTGTCCCTTGGCCAGCGCCAGACCGGGAATACCGGCCTCTTCAAGGAAGGCGCGCAACGTCTCCACCTTCTCCGGGTCGGGCGCGTCGTGTACGCGGTACATGCACGCCTGCCGGCGCGCCTCGATCTCCTCGGCGGCGGCGACGTTGGCGAGGATCATGAATTCCTCGATCAGCCGATGGCTGTCGAGCCGCTCGGCACGCAGGATCGCCGCCGGCCGCCCTTCCGCATCGAGCACGACCCGATCCTCGCGGAGGTCCAGCTCCAGCGCTCCGCGCCTCGCCCGCGCCTCTGCAAGCGCCGCGTAGGCCCTGTAGAGAGTGTCGAGCGGCTCCGGCGGCAATGCGCAAGTCGCCCGGCCATCCCGTGCCGCCTGGACTTCTTCATAGGTCAGCCGCGCCGCCGAGCGCATGATGCCTCGCTCGAAGCGGTGCCGTCGCTTGCGGCCGGCGGCATCGATCCAGAGGTGGACGGCAAGACAGGCGCGGTCGACGCCGGGCTTCAGCGAGCACAGCTCATTGGACAGCGCCTCGGGCAGCATCGGGACGACGCGGTCCGGAAAATACACCGAGTTACCGCGCTGCTCGGCCTCGCCGTCGAGCGCGCTTCCGGCCCGCACATACCAGGCGACATCGGCAATCGCGACGATGAGATGCCAGCCGCCGCGGTTCTCAGGGGCTGGGTCGGGCTCGGCCCACACCGCGTCGTCGAAATCGCGGGCGTCGCTGCCGTCGATCGTGACCAGCGGGATATCCCGCAGATCGCTTCTCTCCTCGGGACTTGCCGACGGCGCCGCCGCGGCCTCGGCGAGCGCGGCGGCAGGAAATTCGGTCGGGATGTCGTGGGCGGCAATCGCCAGCACACTGATCGCCCCCGGATCCGAGGCGGGACCCAGCCGTTCGATGACACGCGCGCGCGGCGCCCCGAACCTTTGGGCCGAAACCTGCTCGGCGACCACCAACTCTCCGTCACCGGCGCCGCCGGCATCGCGTGCCGCGATCCGGTATTCGTTGCGGTTGCGCCGGTCGGCCGGCACCAGCCTCCCGCCCTCCCAGGTGGATTGGAAAGTCCCGACGATCCTTTCACCGGCGCTATCGAGCCGGCGGATGATTCGCGCCTCGATCTCGCCCGTTTCGAGCGGGACCAGTCGCGCCGCCGCCCGCTCACCAATTTTTAATGTTTCGCTCGTCGCGCCCTCGGAAATGCGCAAGATCGGTGCCGGCTCGCCACCCGCCCATGCGAGAGGGCGGCCGAGGGCCAGCCCGTCCTCATCGCTGCCGATGCGTTCGATGACTGTCACCTCGGGAAGCGGTGGCGCGGCGACAAATCGCCGATTGGCGGCGCGGGCGATTGCCCCGGAACGCTCGATGTTGCGCAGCATGTCGCGCAGTTCCGGGCGGTTGCCCGGCACGATGCCAAAGGCGCGCGCTATCTCGCGCTTGCTTACCCCAGAGGGGTTATCGCGGATGAAGGCGAGAAGCTCGTCCCTTGAAGGGAGTTCTCTGCCACGGCCGCGCCGCTCTCCCGAAATTTTTGGGCCGGACTTCGCCACTTAGCGGGGCGCTGTCCCGGATGGGGTTCGGGATGTCTTCGCCGCCGCCGATCTGTTGCGGTCGGCTTTCGTGACCTTGGTCTTTTTGGCTGCCCCGGTCTTTTTCGACGTGACCACTTTCTTCGCAGACGCAGCGGCCGCGCGTTTCCGCGTGGTGCCGTTATTCGCGGCGTTCGCCTTCAGGGAGGAGGATTTAGTTGTCTTGCGTCCGCGTTTCTTGCCTTTCTCGCGTTGCGTTGCGAGCAGTGGCAATGCCTCAGCCAGAGAAAAGGTGTCCGGATCGGCGCTGCGCGGGAGTGATGCAATGACTCCGTCGTGACTGACAAAGGGCCCGTACCGCCCCCGGTAAAGGCCGACTGTGCCGCCTTCGGGGTGAGGACCGAGTTCGCGGACCAGCCGCGGCCCGCGGCGCTGCGTGGAAGACGGTTCGGCCAGCAGCACGACCGCACGGTTCAACCCGATCGTCAGCACGTCATCGTCGGCGCCAAGCGACTTGAACGTGGCTCCATGCTTGATGTAGGCGCCGAACCGGCCGATGCCGGCGACGATTGTCTCGCCCGTCTCGGGATGGCGGCCGAGCTCGCGCGGCAGCGCGAGCAGCCGCAGGGCTGTCTCAAAATCAACGTCGGCCGGCCTTAGAGAGCGGGGCAGGGCGACCCGCTTGGGCTTGAACTCGCCGTTGCCCTCGCCGAGCTGGACATAGTGGCCATAGGGGCCCTTCTTCAACGCGACCGGCAGTCCAGTCCCGGGGTCCGTCCCTAGTGTAGTTTCCGGAGCGCTGCTCTCCGCCTCGGTTTCCACTGCGAGCGGCCTCGTATAGCGGCAATTCGGGTAATTGGAGCAGCCGATGAACGCGCCGAACCTGCTGAGCTTCAAGCTGAGCCTGCCGGCGCCGCAAACGGGGCAAAGGCGCGGATCTTGGCCGGAGCCATCATTGGGGAAGAAATGCCGCCCGAGTGCCTCGTCGAGCGCGCTCAGAACCTGGCTGATCGTCAAATCCTTGGTGCCGTCGACGGCGGCCGAGAAGTCCCGCCAGAAATTGCGCAGCACCTCTTTCCAATCGATCCGCCCGTCGGAAATCTCGTCCAGCTGGTTTTCGAGGTCGGCGGTAAAGTTATATTCGACATAATGCTCGAAAAAGTTCGTCAGAAACGCCGTAACAAGGCGTCCCCGATCCTCGGGGATAAACCGCCGCCTTTCGAGCCTGACATAGGCACGGTCCTGCAGGACCTGCAGGATAGCGGCGTAGGTCGAGGGCCGGCCGATGCCGAGCTCTTCGAGTTTCTTGACAAGGCTCGCTTCCGTATAGCGCGGCGGCGGCTGCGTGAAATGCTGGCTCGGCGTCACCTCGCCGCGTGCGAGCCGTTCCGCCTTGCGCATCGCCGGCAGCCGCCCGCCTTCTCCCTCCGGCATCTCCGATGTCCCAAGCTGGGCATCGGGGGTGTCGTCGCGGTCTTCCTGGTAGAGCGCAAGGAACCCGTCGAACAGAATGACCGAGCCGTTCGCCCGCAGTCGAATCCGCCCGGAGGCATCGGCGATATCGACGGCGACCTGCTCGAGGAGCGCCGAGGCCATCTGGCTCGCGACCGTCCTCTTCCAGATCAGCTCGTAAAGGCGGAGCTGCTCCCGATCGAGATGGCGGGCGACATCGGTGGGCCTGCGCGCGAGGTCGGTCGGCCGGATCGCTTCGTGCGCTTCCTGAGCGTTCTTGGCGGGGCTGCGGTAGACTCGCGGCGCATCCGGCACGTAACGCGCGCCGAATTCGGCGCCGATCAAATGGCGGGCCGCGGCAATCGCTTCGGCCGAAATCGCCACGCCGTCCGTCCGCATATAGGTGATCAATCCCACCGTCTCGCCGGCGAGGTCGACGCCCTCGTAGAGCCGCTGCGCGACCTGCATCGTCCGGTTGGCCGACAGCCCGAGCTTGCGCGACGCCTCCTGCTGCAGGGTCGAGGTTGTGAAGGGCGGAAACGGGTTGCGTCGGACCTGCCGGCTGTCGATCTCGGCGACCGCGAAACCGGATGCGCGCAGGATTGCGTCGGCGGCGGCCAGCGCCTTGGCCTCGCTATCGAGGTCGAAACGGTCGAGCCGCTTGCCGTCGAGATGGGTCAGCCGCGCGGTAAAGTTCTGTCCGGCCTCGGTCCTGAACTCGACCTCGATAGTCCAATATTCGCGCGGCTTGAAGGCCTCGATCTCGGCTTCGCGCTCACAGATGAGCCGCAGCGCGACGGATTGAACGCGGCCCGCCGAGCGGCTGCCGGGGAGCTTGCGCCACAGCACCGGCGACAACGTGAAACCAACGAGGTAATCGAGCGCCCGGCGGGCGAGATACGCCTCGACCAGCTCCCGGTCGATCTCGCGAGGGCGCGTGAACGCATCGAGCACCGCGTTCTTCGTCACTTCGTTGAAGACAACCCGCTTGATGTCGAGGCCCTTGAGGCCGCGGCGTGAATTGAGCACCTCGCGCACGTGCCAGGAGATCGCCTCGCCCTCCCGGTCGGGGTCGGTCGCAAGAAAGAGGCGGTCGGCGCTTCGCGCCGCTTCGAGGATCGACTTCAGGTGCTTTTCGGATTTCCCGTCGACCTCCCAGGACATCGCAAAGTCGGCCTCCGGGAGAACCGAGCCATCCTTTGCCGGCAGATCGCGGACATGGCCGTAACTGGCGACGACCTTGTAATCGCTGCCCAGATATTTGTTGATGGTCTTTGCCTTCGCAGGCGATTCAACGACGACGACTTTCATGAGTCCCGTTTAAGAGCCACTTTTGCAGGCGATTTAGCGCAATGAAACAAGATTGCCGGGATGGCGTTCCACCCTTCCGGCAAGTTCCAGCTCGAGGAGGAGGGTGGCCATTGCCGCGGCTGACAAGTGGCACTGGCGTACCAGTTCGTCAACCGCGACCGGTGTCCGCCCCAATTTTTCGAGGATCGAGTCGAGCACAGCATCGTCTGTTCGTGGCGCGCTCGGAGCCAGGACCGCCCAGCTCGCGGCAGGCGCGGCCGAGACCGGCGGAGAGGGGGGTGGCGGCGCCGGGTTGGTCAGCTGCGGTTGGAGGTGGGAGAGTACGTCCTCGGCATTCTCGGTCAGGATCGCGCCGTGGCGCAGCAGATCGTTCGAGCCGCGGCAGCGCGGATCGAGCGGGGAGCCGGGCACCGCGAAGACGTCGCGACCCTGTTCGAGCGCGAATCGGGCGGTAATCAGCGAACCCGACCGCGCCGCGGCCTCGACGACGACCACTCCGAGAGCCATCCCCGAAATGATCCGATTGCGGCGCGGGAAATGTCTCGCCTGAGGCTCGGTCCCGAGCGGCAGCTCCGCGACGATGGCTCCCTGACGCGTCAGCGCCTCGTGTAACCCCCGGTTTTCTTCGGGGTAAACGACATCGAGGCCGCCGGCGACGACGGCGATGCTGCCGGTCTCGAGGGCGCCCAGATGCGCGGCGGCGTCGATGCCGCGGGCCAGACCCGAAACGACGACGATGCCACCCTGGCCGAGCGCGGCGGCAAGGTCGCGGCTGAAACGCCGGCCATTGGCCGAGGCGTTGCGCGCGCCGACCACCGCCACGATCGGGCTGCCCAACAACTCCGCCCGCCCGAGCACGGCGAGGATGGGCGGCGCGTCCTCGACCGCCGCGAGCCCGCTCGGGTAGATCGGCTCGCCCCAACAGACGAGCCGGGCCCCGAGGCGCTGCAGCGCGGCAAGCTCGGCTTCCGCCGCGGCGCGCGTGACCGGGATTACGGTGTCGGAGCGCTCGCCGCGCCGCGCGAGCTGCGGGAGCATCTCGAGGGCGGCGCGGGCGGAGCCGAAGCGGCGCAACAGAGCATAGAAGCTGACCGGTCCGATCGTCCCGGTGCGGCACAGCCGCAACCAGTCGAGGCGCTCCTGCGGATCGAGTTCGCGTGCGGCCAGGGGGTGCCTCAGCTCTTGCCGAGAGATATTCGGCTCTCCGTGCCCGCCAGCAGGCGCCGGATATTCGCATGGTGCCGCAGAATGATTAACAACGCGATACCGGCGATCAGCAGTGCCGTCGCCTTGTCGGCGACAATCCCGGCGAGCGCGGCGCCGGCGACCGCGGCAATCAGCGCGGCAAGAGAGGAATAGTGAAACAGCAGCGCGGTGGCTAACCACAGGAGCGCTGAGCCAAGCGCTACCGGCCAGGCAAGAGGGATCAAGACTCCCAGCGCGGTGGCAACACCCTTGCCGCCGCGAAAACCCAGCCAGACCGGGAACATATGGCCGAGGATCGCGGAACCGGCCGCCACCAGCGCAGGGGTGTGTCCCCAGCCTTGAGCGATCAACACGGCGGACGCGCCCTTTGCCAGGTCGAGCAGCAGGGTGAGTGCAGCGAGCGTCTTGCTTCCGGTGCGCAGGACATTGGTGGCGCCCATATTGCCGGAACCGATCTGCCGGATATCGCCATGGCCGGCGAGCCGCGTCAGAAGCAAGCCGAACGGGATAGAGCCGAGGAGATAGCCCAGTAGCGCGGCGAGAAACGTGATGCTCCCAACCTCCCAAGCCGAAGCTTGTGCACCCTGATATTCAGGCGGCCCGTTTCACCACCTGTTCCTGAGTTCGCGCAACTTCAAGAATACCGTCTTCGGGTCCGGGTTGTCGGGCAGATCCGGGAAGGCTTCGCGCAGCCGCTTGACCACCGACGGGCTCGTAAGCCTGAAGAACGTGTTGATCTCCCGCTCCAACCCCAGAGTCGTGACGAGCGCCTTTCCCGGATCCTGTTTTTCCATCTGCGGCAGCATCGACTTGGCTTTCGCGTTGTCTGGCTCGCGGTCGAGGGTGAAAGCGAGATTGCGCGCGATGTAGTCGTGCCCCGGATAGATTAGCGTCTCCTCGGGCAATTTGGCGAGCTGGCCGACAAAGGTGTTGTAGAGCTCGTTCGGGTGGCCGCCGTTATGGCAATTGCCGGCGCCGGCGTTGAACAACGTGTCTCCGCAGAACAGCGCCGGGTGGTCGCCATGCGCCATGACACAGATGTGGCTCATCGTGTGTCCTGGCGTGTCCAGGCATTCGAGCTCGACGGTCCTGCCGACTTTGATTACGTCGCCGGCCCGCAGCCCGCGGCCCATCTCAGGGATCTTGTCCTTGGCGTTGGCGTGCGCCAGCACCGGGGCTTTGGTTGCCGCGATCACCTGCTGGTTGCCGCCGGTATGGTCGCGGTGCTCGTGGGTATTCAGGATCTGGGTGATGTTCCAGCCCCTCGCTTTGGCAGCGGCGAGGCATTTCTCGTGGTCCAGCGGATCGACCGCCAGCGCCTCGCCGGTCTCAGCGCAAGCGATCAGATAATTGAAATTGCGGCCCGCATTAGCGGTCCAGATCTGTTCGACAATCATTGCGCCTCCTTCCTCATCCGGCATACCCGCAGACGATCTCTGCCCTCTCAGCCCCAGGTGGCTTGACCGCCAACGGCTGTGATTGTGATGTGCCCCATCGTCGTGTCAGCCTTGGCGCCATGCCAATGGCGTTCGCCGGCCTTGATGTGCACGACATCGCCGACATTGATCTCGCGCTGTTCACGCTCCGTCGCGACCATGCCGGAGCCCGAGGTCACGACCAGGATCTGGTCGCAGCTATGCGTGTGCCACCCGGTCGTGCACCCTTGGCTGAAATTCACGACGCTGCAGTTGTAGTTCGCCGAATCCCCAGGCTCGATGATCGTCTGACGTGACCGAGACACCGGCCCTGTCCAACCTTCGATCCGATCGGCGCCTTCCACTGGGACATTCGGTATGTCTTTAAGCGTGACCACCTTCATGACGACCCTCCTTGTGTGATCTGATTTGGAACGGTGCTACCCTCACCCCGGAAAACCTCCGGGCTCGGTGGGTGAGGGGGATCGCCGCTATTCGGCCGCGGCGCGCACCGGCGCCTTGCCCAGCACCTCGGCAGCCGCGTCCGCGACCGGTGTGCCTTCGAAGAAGTCGGGGTTCTGCGTCCCGAACAGCCGCACCGCGTTGGCGAAGGTAAAATCGCGGAAGTCGTCTTTGGTGATCAGACCGTCGTCGACCAATTCCCAGGCCTCCGGCAGGACCATGCGCATGTCGGGGATGTCGAAATGTCCGACATCGGAGCTGAAGATCGCGTTGATCCGGGCGCCGAACGGGTTGAGTTTGCTGAACGCGACGGCGTTCATCCGGTCGTCCGGCTCGCAGCCGAAGAAGAACGGCTTCGCATAGAGCTCGATCCAGTCCTCCTTTTTGGTGATCTGGCACGCCGCGTAATCGTCATGCACCGGCACGCCCCCGTCGAGCTCGTCGTCCTTGGGGTTGGGCCAGCCGCCGCGACGCTTCAATTCGTCGCCGATGTCCGTGTACCCGTATTTCTCGACCATCTGCGCCAATAACGGGCGGTCGAGGTGCTTCGGGTCCATGTATTCGAGCCCGTCCTTGCCGCGCCGCTCCCAATGCTCGATCAGATCGGCGAACAACTGGCAGGCCCAGCCGGCGCCGCCCTCGAGAAAACCAAAGCGCAAATCGGGGAAGCGTCGCGTAACGCCGCCGAGGAACAGCGACTTCGCCACCGCATGCCCGGCGGCGGCGAAATGCCCGATATGGTTGAATGTGAAATTGCTCGCGGTGTTGCGCAGCCCCAGGCCGCGGCCGCCGGTGTGGAAGGTCGGCGCGATCCTCAGCTCCCGGCATTTCCGCCAGACCGGGTCGTAGTCGTAATCGCTGTCGAGCCCGAGTTGGTCGTAATGCGCCGCAAAGCGGGCGATCTCGGGGTCGATACCCTTGGCTCCCGGCAATGGCCGCCTGATCCCGCTGCCGAACATGCCGACTTTGGAGCCGAGCTGTTTGGTGACGAATTCGAGCTCCTCGATCGCCTCCTCGGGGGTGTGCATCGGGATCACCGCCGCCGGGGTCAGACGGTCGCTGAGATCGCGGAAATAATCGGCGGTGACGATGTTGAAGCCGCGGATCACGGCGCGCCGGGTCTCGTCATCCTCGATGCGCGCGATGCCCAGCCCCGCGGTCGGGTAGATGATGCCGAAATCGATCCCCAGCTCGTCGAGCCGGTCGTAGAGCATGCGCGGCATCATCGCGGTGGCGCGGTCGCGGGTGTTGGTCGATTGCCGCCCCCAATAGCCTTCCATCGCGATGCCGCGCCGGCGCCGCTCGGCGATCGAGAGCGAGAGCGCGTCGGGGATGCGGCGCATGTGCCTGAGCAGCCCGTCCGCCGCCTTGTCGCCGGCCGCTTTGCGCACCTTCTCGGCGAACACTGGCCCGTATTCGATCCAATGGCCGTCGCCATCGATGACCGGATGGGTGAGCCTGGAACGGACCTTTTCGGGGTGCCACTCTTTGCGTGCGCTCATGCTCTCTCCTCCGCGGATGTGGTTGTTTCATTGTGCGGCCATTCTTGGCCGAGTGCCAGCAACGATTTTCCGACGGTGCCGAACCATGCGCCACGCTAGGAGCGGGTCAGACTCCGATCCCGAAACGGCGGCCGAGGAAATCGAGCACGTCGCCGGCGCAGCGGTCTGGAAAGGCGTCACAGATATTGTGCGGCGCGCCTTCATAGACGCGCATCTCGACATCCCTGACGTGCCGGCGGAACGGTTCGTAGTTTGCAGTCGAGCCGATCGGCTCCGCGCCGGGCACGACGACCAAGGTCGGGCACTGGATGCGGTGCAGCTGGTCGCTCCAGTCGTAGCTCGCCATCAGCAGCACGAATTTCCCGATATAAGCCGGGTCGTTCTTGGCGGCTTCGTCGAGAAACCACTCCACGAGGCCCGGATCGACCTGGTCTAGCGGCAGACGGTCGGCGATCGTCTCGGCGAGAAAGGCGCGCATCCCCTTCGCCTGGATCTGCGGGATCCAGCTCGGCGCCTGACTGTTCTTCAGACCCGGTGTGGAGCCGAACAGCATCAGGCTGCGCACCCGCTCGCCATGGTTCATCGCCAATTGCTGGCCGAGATAGCCGCCAGCGGAATTGCCGACGATGTGCGCATCGGCGCAACCCAGGTGATCCATCAGCTCGATGACGTCGCGCACCAGCCGCTCTAGGGTCAGCTCGCGCTCGGCCGGCGGGATTTCCGAGCTGCCGTGTCCGCGCAGATCCATACGGACCACCCGGTAATGCCGGCTGAGCCGCGGGACCCACGCGTAATAGCGGCGCATGCTGCCCATTGCGGCGTGCAGCAGGAGTAAAACCGGCGCTTCTTTCCATGGGTCGGTGAAGTCGTCGATGCAATAGCCGAGACGCACGCCGTCGCTCGCTGCGAAGCTTTCCATATTGCTTCCCTTCTGGAGTTCGTCACCCCCGCGGAGGCGGGGGTCCAGGGGCCAGTGATTGCGTCCTGCCCCCCTGGGTTCCCTCCCCGGACGGCCGGCCCTAGCGGGCCGTTCCGGGGATCGCTGGAACGAGGCATAGATGCAGCCCTTCCTTGCCTCGCTCCGGGCGATCATCTACGAGCTTGTCGCACGAGGCAACCGATCCGGGTTAGGAGGCATCATGAAGGTCGGGATCTTTCTCACCTGCCAGTACCCGCCGGGAAGCGACATGGTCGCCGCTCTCGAGGCGCAATACGTCATGACGCGACTGGCGCGCGACCGCGGCTGGGATGCCGTCGCCACCGGTCAGCACTATTTGAGCGAAGGGGTGCGACAGGTCCAGCTCGTGCCGTTTCTGGCACGCCTGGCGGCCGACGCCGGCGACATGACCGGTATCGCCGGGGTGCTGCTTACTACGCTGCACAACCCGGTCGAAGTCGCCGAACACATTGCTTCGCTCGACGCGATCTGGCGCGGCAACTTCGTCTTCGGGGTGGGTCTCGGCTATCGGGACGTCGAATTCGACGCCTTTGGCGTGCCGCGGGGTCAGCGGGTACGCCGCTTCGAGCAGTGCCTCGAGGTCGTCAAGCGACTATGGACCGAAGACAATGTCAGTTTCGAAAACGACATCTGCAGATTGTCGAACGTCACGATGACGTGCCGGCCGGTCCAGCAGCCGCACCCGCCGATCTGGTTCGCCGCCAATAACGACCGCGCAGTGCAGCGCACCGCACGACTCGGCGACAGCTGGTTCATCAACCCGCATGCCACGATCCCGGAGATTACCCGCCAGCTGGCTCTGTACCGCGCTGAGCTGACGCGTCTGGGGAAGCCGTTTCCGCGGGTGCTGCCCTACGCCCGAGAGATCTATTGCGCCAAAGACAAAAGAACCGCTCTCGAAATGGCCGGGCCCTATCTCGCAGAGAAGTACCGCACCTATGCCAGCTGGGGACAGGACGAGGTATTGCCTCGCAAGGATTCCTTCCAGCAGCCCTTCGACGCGCTGCTGCGCGACCGGTTCGTCATCGGGAGCCCCGAGGAATGCTATGAGCAATTGCGCCCGTGCTGGGAGGAGGCGGGGGCCAATTTCCTGATGTTCCGCACCCATTGGAGCGGCATGCCGCTCGGCCATGCGCTGGCCAGCATGCGCCTGATCAGCGACGAGCTGCTGCCGGCATTGCACCGCGTCGGCACGACCTCTACCTGAGCGGAGGTCAGGATCGGGATTGCGACGGGAGTGCTCGTTGCCGGCGATCTGATCGGCGAAGGACCGGCTTAGCCAGCCATAATCAGGCACGGGATGATTATCTCGTCGGCTTCTGTAAACAACGCCATTAGCCAAACGAGAAGGGTTTTCGGCCAGCGGAAGAGCAGCGGCTCGAAGCCGAACCGCTGTTTCCAGGCGACAAGCCCGGCTCCGCCGTGCTCGATAGCGCCGTAGTGCAAGTACCGGATGCCGTGGACCCTCGGGTCCTCGCGAGTGACCAGCCATCTCATCGCCTTCGCGAACAGCAGCTTCACGACCCCATCGGCGAGATAGGCGCCATGTCCCATCAAGGCGGTTAACCGCACCACATTGCCTACGCGCTTGAGGAACAGGTAGCCAACGAGGCGACCATCGCTGCGCTGGTGAGCGCCCTCCGGCGAAAACACCCCCCAATCGCTGTACCAATGCAGCGGGCAGCCGGGCGGAACGGGCTCCGCCCGGGCGGTCTCCGCCGATGCGCGCGCAGGTGGCCGGCGCAAAAACGCGGCGATTACTGGCCCGGCAGAGCGGAACTTTCGAGAGGTGTCGATTTCGAACAGTTCGAAACGATAGAGATTGCGATCTATCGGCCTGCAGTGGAAGCCTCGTTGATCCGCCTTTTGGACTTCTTTCCATCGGCGCGTGAGACGGCCGACATAGCTTTCGAAATCGGGATAGAGATCGAGGTTGATTACCAAGGGTATGCCGCGCCATAGCCGCGATATGGTCCGGCCGTCGCAAAAGAGATATTTCGCAAGGTAGACGCGGTGCGCCTCAACGATTTCGGCGCAAACCGGAACGCAATGGGGCGAGGAGGATGCTAGGTCGATTTCACCGCATGCGATTTTATCCAAGCTCTCGATTCCAAAGCGCCCCATGCGCGATCGTTTCCGCCACGCAATTTGGATCGGCTCTACATACCGGTAATAACTCCGCATCAACGCTTGTTCGCCGAGCGGCAGGGCAGATAGGAGCGGCATTGCCAATCGCCGGAGATGAAGTGCCAAACGAGCGCCCGGTAAGATGCAAACCTGCTTCTCGCTTTCAGGCTGCCGGGCTCGACGCGGGCGACTTGCGATATCAACGGACGGATCGGGCCGGAGTTGCTTTTCCACGTCAGCGGCCGACGCACGATAGTCCCCGCCGGGTCCGCGACCGAAAGTCAGCCTGGACAGGATGCAATCCCGGGACTGTAATGGCAGCGCGGCTTGCCGGTTTCGGGCGACCACGATGGATTTGGCCGAATGGCTGCGCGGCCTCGGGCTCGAACAATATGTGCCCGCGTTCCGCGACAACGATATTGACGGGGAGGTGTTGCGCCGGCTGACGGCCGACGATCTGCGCGAGCTCGGCGTCCTGTCGATCGGCCATCGCCGCCGCCTGCTCGATGCCCTCACCGCGCTCGGGACAATCGAGTCGTCGCCGCGTCCGAGCCTACCCGTTGCGCATGTCGGCGGCAGCCCCCTCCCCACTCCTCCCCCGCATGCGGGGGAGGGAAGGGTGGGGGCGGATGCCGAACGCCGGCAATTGACGGTAATGTTCTGCGACCTGGTCGGCTCGACGGCGCTGTCGGCGCGCTTCGATCCCGAAGATCTGCGCGAGCTGATCGGCGCCTATCATCGCGCAGTCGCTGATACGGTCGGCCGCTTCGACGGCTTTGTCGCCAAATATATGGGCGATGGCGTGCTGATCTATTTCGGCTACCCGGAGGCGCATGAGGACGATGCCGAGCGGGCGGTGCGCGCCGGACTTGCCGTCATCGATGCAGTCGGCCGGCTGGCGACGCAGGAGCGACTGAACATCCGGCTCGGGGTTGCCAGCGGGCTGGTCGTCGTCGGCGACCTGATCGGCGCGGGTGCTGCGCAGGAGCGCGGCGTCATTGGCGAGACGCCAAACCTTGCCGCACGGCTCCAGGCTCTCGCCCAACCGGGTGCGCTCGTCATTGCCGAAAGCACGCGTCGGCAGGTCGGCGCTTTGTTCGAGATCGAGGATCTCGGGCCGCAGCCACTCGCCGGGTTTGCAGAACGGCAGCGCGTGTGGCGGGTCGTCGGCGAAAGCGGCATCTTGAGCCGCTTCGAGGCATTGCGCTCGGAGATGACGCCGCTCGTCGGGCGCGACGAAGAGCTCGAGCTCTTGCTGCGGCGCTGGCGGCAGGCGAAATCCGGCGACGGGCGGGTGGTGCTGCTTTCGGGGGAGCCGGGCCTCGGCAAATCGCGCCTGGTCGCTGAGCTCGTGGGGCGCATCGCGAGCGAGCCGCACACACGGCTGCGCTATTTCTGCTCGCCCTACCACCAAGACAGCGCGCTTCATCCCTTCATTGCCCAGTTTGAACACTCCGCCGGCTTCGCGCGCGACGACACGCTCGAAGAAAGGCTCGGCAAATTACGGGAATTGCTCGCGCCCGGTAGACGCAGTGACGATGAGATCGAATTGTTGGCTGAGCTGATGTCATTGCCTAGTTCGGCCTCCGATCTCAATCTCGGCCCGCAGCGAAAACGGGAGAAGCTGCTCGAGGCGCTGGTCCATCGGCTCGAAGCGTTGGCGTCGATCCGCGCGGTCTTGATGGTGTTCGAAGATGCGCATTGGATCGACCCGACCTCGCGCGAGCTGCTTGACCTCACGATCGACCGGGTCGTGCGAATGGGCGTTCTCGTCGTCATCACCTTCCGCCCCGAGTTTGAGCATGCCTGGAGCGGCCAGCCCCATGTGACGACGCTGACGCTGAACCGTCTGGGCGCAAGCGAGGGTGCGGCACTGGTCGAGCGACTGGCCGGTCTTGCCTGCCTCTCCTCCGGGGCCGTGGGCGAGATCGTCGAGCGCGCCGATGGCGTGCCGTTGTTCGTCGAAGAACTGACCAAAGCGGTGCTCGAAACCGGCGATCGCGATAACCGGGTTGCCGCTGTGTTAACGGCAAGTCCTGCGACGAGCCTCGCGATTCCGGCCACCTTGCATGCCTCGCTAATCGCGCGGCTCGACCGGCTCGGACCAATCGCCAGAGAGGTCGGGCAGATCGGCGCGGTGATCGGCCGTGATTTCGACTATCACCTGGTCGAGCTGGTGGCGCAGCGGCCCGCCGCCGAACTCAGGACCGGCCTCGACCGGCTCGCCAAGGCGGGGCTATTGTTCTGCCGCGGGGTTGCACCACACTCCTCTTACCTCTTCAAGCATGCACTGGTGCAGGACGCTGCCTACAGCACCTTGCTGCGTACCAGACGGCAGGAGCTGCATGCCCGCGTCGCCGTCGTATTGGAGCAAGATTTCGCCGATCTAGGCGAGCGCCAGCCGGAGCTGCTGGCCCGTCATCTGACCGCTGCCGGCGCCGGCGAGCGCGCCGTCGATCAATGGCTTAAAGCCGGCCGACTGGCCGCCAAGCGTCTGGCTCACCTCGAAGCGATTGGCCACTTCGACCGCGGTCTCGCGGGGCTGGCCGCGTTGCCGGAGGGACCGGCGCGAGACGGAAGGGAGATAGACCTGCAACTGGACCGAGGTCTGTCGCTGTTCACCGCCGGAGGGTATAGCTCAGCCGGAGCGGCCGTGGCCTACGCTCGTGCTTGCGAGCTTGCTGAGCGGCTGGGCGACGTGCGCCGGCTATTTGTCGCCGTCTATGGCCTTTGGCAATCGGCGAATGGTGCCGGGCGGGTCCTCGACTGCCGCACCTTGTCGAACCGGCTGCAGCAGCTGACCGCGGGGAAGACGGACGACGAGTTGCGTCTGCAGGCGCACCATAGTGCCTGGGCGACCTGCATGTTCGCCGGCGAGCCTGCGGCGGCACACGAGCATTGCGAGGCTGGTCGTCGGCTTTATGACCCGGAGCGGCACAGCACCCATCATCTGCTTTACGGCGGTCACGATCCCGGCGCGTGCGCGCGCTATGTCGACGCGCTGGTGCACTGGACGCTGGGCTACCCCGACAAGGCGCTGACGCTCAGCATGGAATCATTGGCATTCTCCGAGCGCCTTGCTCACCCGTTTAGCCTGGTCGATGCTTCGCTCTTCAACACTATGCTTCACCTCGACCGGGGCGCGCCGGAATTGGCGTTACGACGGCTCGATGCTGCCGTAGCGCTCGTTGCCGAACAACGGCTGGCGTTTAATTTAGAACCCCGGTTCCTGCGCGGCGCGGCACTCAGCGCCCAGGGCGCGTTCGAGGAGGCCGTCGCCTGCTTGCGCGAAGGGCTTGCCAGCGGCCTCGGCGCGAGGCGGCTTCGCTCTTACGGTATCACCCGGCTGGCGGACGCTCTGGCGCGCCAGGGCGAACACGGCGCGGCTCTCGCCGCGGCGAGGGAAGGGTTGGAGATAGAGGAGGAAACGGGTCAGCGCTGGTGGGATGCAGAGCTCCATCGCCTCAAAGGCGTCGTGCTCTTCGGTCTGAACCGGATCAATGAAGGCCAGCGATCTCTCGAAGCGGCGCTGCGCATCGCGCGACGGCAGCGGGCGAAGGCCTATGAGCTGCGCGCCGCGACGAGCCTCGCGCGACTGTGGGGCGAGCAGGGCCGGCGCGCCGAGGCGCGCGACCTGCTCGCGCCGGTCTACGCCTGGTTCACCGAGGGCTTCGACACCGCCGACCTGAAAGATGCGGCGCGGCTCCTTTCCGAGCTGGCTTAAAGCGAGGCTCGTAATGAACATAGCGGCATGGCTGCGTAGTCTCGGGCTTGAGCGCTACGAGCGGGCATTTCGCGATAATGACATCGACGCGGCAGTGCTCCCCGAGCTGACGCCCGAGGATCTGACAACTCTTGGAATTAACTCGGTCGGCCATCGTCGCAGGATCTTAGCGGCGATTGCCGCTCTTCACGGCGAAGCGGCGCAAGCCGTCGCCAAGACCCCGCCCGCCGGCGAAGCCGAACGTCGGCAGCTCACGGTTATGTTCTGCGACTTGGTCGGCTCGACGGCGTTGTCGGCGCGCTTCGATCCGGAGGATTTGCGCGAGATTGTCGGCGCTTATCATCGCTGCGTCGCCGAGACGGTCGCCCGGTTCGCCGGCTTCGTCGCCAAATACATGGGGGACGGCGTGCTGATTTATTTCGGCTATCCGGAGGCGCATGAGGACGACGCCGAGCGGGCGGTGCGCGCCGGGCTCGCCGTCATCGTCGCGATCGGCCGGCTCGCAACGCCGGAACCGTTGAATGTGCGGCTCGGCACCGCCACCGGTCTCGTTGTGGTCGGCGATCTGATCGGCGCGGGCGCCGCGCAGGAGCGCGGGGTGGTTGGCGAAACCCCGAACCTCGCGGCTCGGCTGCAGGCGTTGGCCGCACCCGGCGCGCTTGTCATCGCCGACAGCACGCGACGGCAGATCGGTGGACTGTTTGAAATCGAGGATCTCGGACCGCAAGCCCTCGCCGGGTTTACCGACCGACAGGGCGCTTGGCGCGTCGTCGGCGAGAGCGGTGTCGTCAGCCGTTTCGAGGCGCTGCGCTCCGAGGCGACGCCGCTCGTCGGGCGCGCCGAGGAGCTCGACCTGCTGCCGCGGCGCTGGCAGCAGGCGAAAACCGGCGAGGGACGGGTGGTGCCGGTCTCGGGGGAGCCGGGGATTGGCAAATCGCGCCTCGTCGCAGAACTCGGCGGGCGCATCGCCAGCGAGCCGCATACCCGGCTGCGCTATTTCTGCTCGCCCTACCACCAAGACAGCGCCCTTTATCCGTTCATTGTCCAGCTTGAACATGCCGCCGGTTTCGCACGTGGGGACACGGCCGAAGAGAAACTTGGGAAGTTGCGAGCCCTGCTGGCGCCTGGTGCGAAGGGCGATGACGAGGTCGAGTTGTTGGCCGAGCTACTATCATTGCCGAGTTCGGCCGGGGACCTCAACCTCAGCCCGCAGCGCAAACGCGAGAAGCTGTTCGAGGCGCTGCTGCATCAGCTCACCAACTTGGCGCGGAACCGGCCTGTCTTGATGGTTTTCGAGGACGCGCATTGGATCGACCCAAGCTCGCGCGAATTGCTCGACCTGACGCTCGACCGGGTGGCGCGGCTGCCCGTCCTCGTCCTCGTCACCTTCCGCCCCGAGTTTCAGCAGGCCTGGAGCGGGAAGCCGCATGTTACTATACTGGCGCTGAACCGGTTCGGCGGGCATGACGGCGCCGAACTGGTCGACCGGCTCGCCGGCAATGCCGGCCTCGCCCGCGAGACCGTCGACGAGATTGTCGAGCGCGCCGATGGCGTGCCGCTCTTCGTCGAAGAGCTCACCAGAGCGGTGCTGGAAAGCGGCGATAACCGGGTTGCCGCGGTATTGGCGGAGAGCCCGCTGCCCAGCCTCGCGATCCCCGCCACATTGCATGCGTCGCTAATTTCGCGGCTCGATCGGCTGGGGCCGCTCGCCAAGGAGGTCGGGCAAATCGGCGCGGTCGTCGGCCGCGAATTCGGCTATGACCTGATCGAAGCGGTGGCGCGGCGACCCGCCGCAGAGCTCCGATCGGGGCTCGACCGGCTGGTCGAGTCCGGCCTGTTGTTCTGCCGCGGCCTCGCACCGGAATCCGCTTACCTCTTCAAGCACGCGCTGGTGCAGGACGCAGCCTACGGCACATTGCTGCGCGTTAGGCGCCAGGAATTGCACGGGCGCGTCGCGGCGGCGTTGGAGGAACATTTTGCCGATCTCGTCGAGCGTCAGCCCGAACTCTTGGCGCATCATCTGACCGCTGCCGGCGAGGCCGAGCGCGCTGTCGAACAGTGGCTGAAGGCCGGCCAGCACGCCGCCGAGCGCCTGGCGCACCTCGAAGCGCTCCGCCATTTCGATCGCGGCCTCGCGATACTGCCCGCGCTGCCAGAGGGTCCCGCTCGCGACGGGCGAGAGATCGAGTTGCAATTGGCCCGCGGTCCGTCGCTCTTCACGGCCAAAGGGTATATTTCGCCCGAGGCGACCGAGGCTTATGCCCGCGGCCGCGAACTTGCCGAGCAGCGGGGCGACACGCGCCAGCTGTTCATGGCAGTCTATGGCCTTTGGCAGTCCGCCAACGGCGCCGGCAGGGTCATCGCCGCCCGCGGATTGGCCGACCGACTGCTGCAATTGACCTCGGGCACGGAGGACGATGGATTGCAGCTGCAGGCGCATCACAGCGCCTGGACCACGTGTTTATATGCTGGCGAGCCCGCGGCCGCCGGCGAACATTGTGAGACCGGGCGCCGGCTCTATGATTCCGAGCGGCACTGCTCCCACCGCCTGCTTTATGGCGGTCACGACCCCGGCGTGTGCGCTGGCCACACTGGTGCGCGGGTCTATTGGCTACTGGGATATCCCGAGAGGGGGTTGGCGATCGGCAGCGAAGCATTGGCATTGGCCGAGCGCATCGCTCACCCCTTCACCCTAGAGATAGCGTTGATGAACCACACGATGCTCCATCTCGATCGCGGTGAGCCCGAATTGGCTTTGCAACGCCTCCGCACCGCTGAGGCCCTCGCTGCCGAACAACGACTTGGGTTTACGCACGAGCCGCAGTTTCTGCGCGGCGCCGCCCTGAGCGGACAGGGAACGTTCGAAGAGGCTGTGGTCTGCCTGCGCGGGGGGCTTGCCGGCCGGCTTGGCGCGACGCGCGACCGACCGTACGGCCTTGGTCGCTTGGCCGAAGCCTTGCTGAGGCAGGGCGAGCACGATGCGGCCTTTGCTGCGGCAAGAGAGGGATTGGCGGCTCAGCAGCAAACGGGACAGCGCCGGTGGCAGGCAGAACTTCATCGCCTCGAAGGGATCGCGCTCCTGGGCCTTAACCGTCTTGACGAGGGCCAACGCGCCCTCGAAGCAGCGCTGCGCATCGCGCACGGCCAGCAGGCGAAGGCCTATGAGTTGCGCGCCGCGACGAGCCTTGCCCCGCTGTGGGGTGAGCAGGGACGAAGGGCCGAAGCGCACGATCTGCTGGCACCCGTCTACGGCTGGTTTACCGAGGGCTTCGCCACCGCCGACCTGCGGCAGGCAAAGGCGCTGCTAGACGAGCTCGCTTGAGCCGGCTGCTAATCAGGCTCGACCGCTGTAGTAGCAGCGAGGACGGCGCGAAATCCGCGCGCCGCCTCAGCCAGCCGCGAATAGACGTAATCGGCCAGCTGTTCGTTGTAGGTATGGACGGTGTAATTGCGCAAAACCGTCAGATCGATCCAGAACGGATCGTTGTCGATGACCCCGTGCCTGAACGCCGAGCGAAAGCAGGTGCGGGGTGAGGTGCACCGGGCGTTGTGCTGCTCTTCGAGATAGGCCTTGAGGAATTTCCAGCACAGCTCAAACGAAATCTCGAACCGCTGAATGGCGGAGTCGCGCACGATTGAATCCTTGGGCAGCGCGAGCGCCTCATCCAGACGGGTGACGGCGCGTGCAAAATCAGCACGCAGCGATTGCGACTTTGTCACAGCCGGATGCGCCGTTGCGCGACCTTGCGGAATTTCTCCGGCACGCGCATGAAATCGACGACATCGATCGTATAAAGGGTCGGGGCATCGTCGAGCTCGTCGTGTATTGCCGCGAGAGTCCGACGCGGCACCGGAGCTGGTCCCTCGATGCCGATGTCGATATCCGAGCGCTCTGCAGCCGACCCCGTCGCCCGGGAGCCGAACAGAAATATGCGATAGGCAGGATCGGGCACGTGCCGCCGTATCACCAAAGCGGCGAATTTGGCGGCATCGGTGGGATCCCGGATCGCTCGCATATGGGCCCTCAACTTCTCTCCAAAACCTCAATTAGGCGAGTGACGGGCCATTCGCAATCCGCGCGGGAAATCAAATGGGTTACGGCCCGCGCGTTGCGCGAGCCAAAACGGAAACCAGCACCTCTTCCGTCTGCGCCGCTGCGAATTTCGCGCGGCTTCAGGGTGGAGGCCTGTGACCCCGCTCGCGCCGCTTACGGGTGGATCGGCGAAGGCTTCGACACCGCCGATCCGAACAGGCAAAGCCTCTGCTCGATCGGTCGGCTTGAATCGCGCTGTTTGACAAGCAAGCATTCCGCTCCAATATTGACCATCGATGGTCAACTCTCTATCGGGAGGGGTACATTGTGCGCAACCGTTTCGGTGGCACAGGCTAAGTCCCAGTTCGCCGCGCTTGTCGCTCGCGCGGAAGCGGGCGAAAAAATTATCGTAACCCGAAGTGGACGCGCCGTCGCCTGCCTCGGTCCCCTTCCGGGGCGGAAGCCGATCAAATATGGGGAGCTCAGAGGCGCGTTTCTGTCCGAGGATTTGACCATTCCGGAAAGGGTCATCCGGGATTTCGAGCCGGGCAAGTGATCGCGGCGCTGCTGGTCGATACCCATCTCGTTCTCTGGGCGAGGGTGGTACCAGAACGGCTCACGATCGACGAACGGCGCGCGCTCGATGGCGCACGGTCATGCTACGTGAGCGCCGTCAGCCTCTGGGAAATCGCGATCCTGATGGCGCTGGACCGAATCGCTCGGGACGAGCGCCTATTGGCGGTTCCCGATGGCTTCGATCTGCTTCCGGTGCTGCCCGATCATTGCAAGGCATTGGTCGCCTTGCCGCGACGGCATCGTGATCCGTTCGACCGAATGCTGATTGCGCAGGCGCGTGCCGAGCGCCTCGCCCTGTTGACCCGCGACAGAGCAATCATCGCTTACGGCACTACAGGCGCCGACGTGGTTACGTTCGACGGCTGACCATAAAATCGCCAGTTGATATCGCATAGTTTTTGGCGCGAGGCGATCTTGATGGGTGCCCGCCGAACCCAGCGATCTCTTCAACTTAGACGAGCAACTTTGCTGCAGATTTGCTGCAGATGCAGCAAAGTGAAATATTCGATGCCCGTTCTGATTGTAAGCTTCCAACCCAATACCGCTGGTTTTCAGACGGGCTGTTGACGACCGCTCGGGAGCGTAAGTTCGGCGACCGGCCAAGCAAAGTTGCGATGAAGGGATGATCATGTTTGAGGTTGCACAGTGACGGAAACCAGGCCTGGGCCGCTCGCCGGTATCAAAATCCTTGATCTGACGACGGTCGTATTGGGGCCGCTCGCGACGCAGATCTTGGGTGACCTTGGTGCCGAGGTGATCAAGATCGAGGCGCCGGACGGTGACCTCATGCGCCATGCCGAGCCGGCGCGGCACCGCGAAATGGGGCACGTCTTCCTCAACCTCAACCGCAACAAGCGCTCGCTCGTGCTCGACCTGAAGCGGGCGGATGCAGCGCCGGTGCTGTTGGCTTTGGTTCGGCAGAGCGACGTGTTGATGCACAATATGCGGCCACAAGCGATGGCCCGGCTCGGCTTCACAGGGGAGTGGCTGCGCGAGATCAACCCGCGCCTCGTCTACTGCTCGGCGCATGGCTATGGGCAGGATGGGCCGTTCGCCGAGCGGCCGGCCTTCGACGACATCATCCAGGGCGGCTGCGGACTGGTCTCCCTGGAAGCGGAAACCGGCGGCGAGGCGCGGTTCGTGCCGACCCTGATCGGCGACAAGACCGTCGGATTGACGATGGTCTATGCCGTGATGGCGGCTCTGTTGCAGCGCGAGCGCAGCGAGGGCCAGATAGTCGAGGTGCCGATGCTCGAGACGATGACCGCCTTCGTAATGGCCGAGCATATGGGCGGGCTCACCTTCGACCCGCCGATCGGACCGCCGGGCTATTCCCGCATGCTGGCGCCCGACCGCCGGCCGCATCGCACCACCGACGGGTACATCTGTATTCTCCCCTACACCGACCGGCACTGGCGCGATTTCTTCCGCATCGCCGGCCGGCCGGAGCTGGCCGACGATCCTCGGCTTGCCGATGCGCAGACCCGCAGCCGCCACGTCGCCGAGCTTTATGCACTGATCGCCGAATGTGTGCGCGACGGATCCACTGCGTTCTGGCTCGACAAGCTGAAGTCGGCCGACATTCCATCCGGACCGGTCAACCCGCTCGCCGGATTGCCGGCGGACGAGCACCTTAGCGTTGTCGATATGTTTCCGACGGCCGAGCATCCGACCGAAGGGAGCATCCGGATCGTCCGGCCGCCGGTAAGGTTCAGCGAGGCGGACTGCACGCTGCGCCGTCCGGCGCCGCGATTGGGAGAGCATTCGCGCGAGATCCTGCGCGAAGCCGGGTTCGGGGATGACGAAATCGCGGATCTGATCGCCCGCAACGTTGCGATCGCCGCCGATCAAACGTGATAGGATAACCGGCGCATTTGAAGGAGAGCGCGATGGATCCCATTCGTTCGAACAACGGCCCCCGCTACAAGCATATGGCCGACGAGCCGGCGCCGTATGACACGATCACCGTCGACAAGTTCACCCCGATTATCGGCGGCGAAATCGGTGGCGTCGACCTGGCGAAACCGCTCGGCAACCGCACGCTCGACGAGATCCACCGCGCGCTCGCCGAGAACTTGGTGATCTTCTTCCGCGACCAGCATTTGACGGAAGACCAGCATCTCGCCTTTGGCCGGCTGTTCGGTGATCTGCACCTCCACCCGGCGGCGCCGCACGCGCCGGGCAAGCCCGAGCTGATGATCATTCACGCCGACAAGGACTCGCCACGCGCTAATGGCGAGGGCTGGCACACCGACGTCTCGTGCGACGTGGAGCCGCCGATGGGCAGCATCCTCTATATCAGGAAATGCCCGCCGCGCGGCGGTGACACGCTGTTCGCCAGCATGTACGCCGCCTACGAGGCGCTGTCGGACCGCATGAAGACCTACCTCGAAGGGCTGACCGCGATCCATGACGGCGAGCACTACCGCGGGCAATACGCCAATTACGGCATCGCCGACAAGCCGAGCTATCCGCGCGCCGAGCACCCGGTCGTGCGGACCCACCCGGTGACCGGCAAAAAGGCGCTCTACGTCAACAAAGGTTTTACCCGGCGTATCCTCGGCATTTCGCGCGACGAGAGCGACGGCATCCTGCGTTATCTCTACGAGCACATGGCGAACCCGCTGTTCCAGTGCCGCTTTCGCTGGCGCGAGAACTCGATCGCCTTTTGGGACAATCGCTGCGTCCAGCACCACGCGATGTGGGACTACTGGCCGCATACTCGTTCCGGCCATCGCGTCACGGTGAAGGGCGACCGGCCGTTCTACCAGGCCTGAGCCCAGCCCCTACCCTAACCCTCCCCCGCCCGCGGGGGAGGGAATGGGAGGGGGCCCATTCGCAAGTTGGCGCCTACTCCTTCATCAGCTGCTGTTTCGCCTGCTCCGCGAAATGTTCGAGCTCGAACCGGATCCGGGCCGGGGTGAGGGTCGGATCCCTGGCGCCGAGATCGTCGGCCACTTTGTCGACGACATGCTTGTCGCCGCCCGGTTCGAACTGGGCGGCGACAACCCTCTTGGCATACTCCTCGGCGGCGTCGCCGAGCAGCCCCAGACGCTGCGCCGCCCAAAGCCCCAACAACCGGTTGCGCCTGGCGGTGGCCTTGAATTTGAACTCCTGATCGTGTTTGAACCGAGCCTCGAACTCTTTCTCTCGGTCGGCCAAAGTGGGCATGGCGTTTCCATTTCGATCGATGCCGCAGGACAGGACAATACCACACCGGTCGGGCTGCGACGCCAGAGCGTGAATGTGCACCTTGGTGATCTTGCGCCGGCCGGAGCACCGCTGGCCGGTGCTGATCGGGGCCAACCGCGACGAGCTGATCGACCGGCCGTGGAAGGCGCCCGGCCACCATTGGCCGGACCGGCCGGAAGTCGTGGCGGGGCTCGACGCGCTGGCCGGCGGGTCTTGGCTCGGGGTCAATGATTGGGGGGTCGCCGCCGCCGTCCTCAACAGGCACGGCTCGCTGGGCCCGGCGCCGGACCGGCGTTCGCGGGGCGAACTGGTTCTCGAAGCGCTGGATCACGCCGATGCGGTGGCCGCGGCCGAGGCCCTTTCGCATCTCGATCCGGCCGCCTACCGCACTTTCAATCTGATCGTTGCCGATGAACGCGACGCGTTCTGGCTGCGCCATGCCGGACGCCCCCGCATCGAATTGCATCCGGTCAAGGAAGGGCTGTCGATGATCGCCGCAGGCGATCTCGACGATTTCGGCACGCGGCGGCTCGAACTGGCGATGCCGGCCTTTCGCGCATGGCCGGTTCCCGACCCCGACCGCGACGACTGGTCGGCCTGGGAAGCGCTTCTCGGCAGCACGCGGGCACCGCTAGGTGAGCCGCCCACTGCTGCCATGCGTTTTCGGACGGACGGGTACGGGACAGTGTCGAGCGCCTTGATCGGCCTTCCGGCGCTCGGTGAGCCGGACCGCCGGGCGATCTTCCGCTTCGCCGGGTGGCTTCCCGAGGTCACGCCCTGGCAAAACATCCTTTCCTGATCTGCGGAGAGGGAGAATGAAAGCGCTGGTTCACGTGAAGCTGAAGCCGGGTGTGCTCGACCCACAAGGCAAGGCGATCGGCAATGCGCTCGCCGGTTTGGGGTTCACGGGCATTGGCGAGGTGCGGCAGGGCAAGCTGATCGAGCTCGAACTCGCCGAGACCGATGAGGCGCGCGCCCGTCAGCAGGTCGAGGCGATGTGCCGCGAGCTGCTCGCCAATCCGGTGATCGAGGATTACGCGATCGAGTTCTCGCCGTAACCGGCTGCCCGGAACAGGGCTCCCGACAGAACTTCCTGGACCTTTTCGCCGAGCGCGGTCGGTCGGTAGGGTTTCGCGATAAACGGAAATTCCATTCGCCCCGAATGCAACCGGTCCGCCTCGCGGCTAAACCCCGAGCTCAGCAGGACCTTGAGGTCGGGCCGCAGGCGCGAGGCTTGGCGCGCCAAATCCGTACCGCTCATCCCCGCCGGCATCACAATGTCCGTAAACAGAAGATCGACGGAGCGGTCGCGGTCGAGGATTGCCAATGCCTCGGGGCCATTCCTCGCCACCAGGGTCTGATAACCCAAATCCGACAGGATGCCGACAATCATTTCGCATACATCCGGGTCGTCCTCGACGACGAGGATCGTGGCAGTTACGGGTGGTGTCTCGCTCGGCTCTGCATGCGCGGTCGGACTCACCACGGCGCGCCCGTCGGCACGCGGGAAATAGATCCGCACCGTCGTGCCTCTGCCGACCGCGCTTTCGATCCGCGCGGCACCGCCCGATTGCTTGGCAAACCCGTAGACCTGGCTGAGACCCAGACCGGTGCCTTTGCCGACCTCCTTGGTCGTGTAGAACGGCTCGAAGGCTCGCTCCAACACATCGGGTGGCATGCCGGATCCGGTATCGGCCACCGAGAGCAAGACATGGTCGCCGGTCAGCTGATCGACGCCGTCACTGCCAGCGATTGTCAAATTCTCGGTCCGAAAGCTGAGGCGGCCCAATCTGCCCATTGCGTCCCGCGCGTTCCCGGCGAGGTTCAGGATCGCAGCGCCGAACTGGACGGGGTCGATTTTGCACGGCCAGACGTCGTCTTGCAATGCAAGCGCGATTTCGATGCCCTCGCCAACCGTCTTCTGGCACAGCATCAAGTTTTCGCGCAGCACATTGTTGATGTTGACTATCTCCGCGCGGATCTCCTGCCGGCGCGAAAAGGCCAGCAGGTGCTCGGTCAGCCGCGAACCCCGCGAGGCCGCACGCAGCGCGCCCTCGGCGTAACGCCTACGAGGATCGCCCGCCGGCAGCAAGGAGGTCAGCATTTCCAAGTTACCGATGATCGCAGTGAGCAGATTGTTGAAGTCGTGCGCGACGCCCCCGGTGAGCTGGCCGATCGCCTCCATCTTCTGAGCCTGACGAAGCTGTTCTTCAGCCGCCCGCCGCTCGGTCAGATCGCGGGTGATCTTGGCAAAGCCGATCAGCCGGCCCGTTCCGTCATGGATCGCATCGATGACTGCATTTGCCCAGAACCTGGTGCCGTCTTTGCGCACCCGCCAACCCTCGGCTTCGTACTTGCCGGTGCTCCTTGCGGTCTCCAGCGCTTTTTCCGGCAATCCTTTCTGGCGATCCTCCTCGGGATAAAACTGCGAGAAATGCCGCCCGATGATTTCGTCGGCGGCGTAGCCCTTGATCCGCGCGGCCCCGGCATTCCAGTTCGTCACGAAACCGTTCAGGTCGAGCATGAAGATCGCATAGTCGGCCACGCCCTGAACCAGCAAGCGAAACCGTTCTTCGCTCGCGCGCAGCTCGGTAAAAGTCTGCATCATCAGCTGTGAGCGCTGCTCGACCCTCTGCTCGAGTGTCTCGTTGAGCTGTCTTATGGATTCTTCGGCCTGCTTGCGGTCGGTGACGTCCACCAGCATATCGACGGCCCCAATCAGCGTCCCCGAGCTGTCGTGCAGTGGCGTCGGGTGAGACAGCAGGTGGACGCGCGTACCGTCGGGGCGCTCGGCGATGACCTCGACCCCCCTGACCGGCCGCTCTTCATGTAACGACCTGGCCGTCGGGCACTCGTCATGGGGCAGCGGCGAACCGTCCGGACGGCTGAGACGCCAGCAGACGCACCAGAGATCGCGCCTAAGCTCAGGCCGGTGGCCGGCGAGCTCGGCCGCGGCCTCGTTGTAGAAGGTGATCCGACCGGCAGCATCGGTAGTGTAAACTGCGGCGGGCAGGGTTTCGAAAAGCTGACGCCATGTCTCGGGAGGGAAAGCGGGGTCGTCGTGCTGGTTAACAATTACGGGAGGGGACACTCTCGACTTCTTTCCTTGACGCGGGAGCTGCCGCGGTCCGTGAGATCTTTACCAGCACAAAAGCCGCGCACCGCGTGCCAACTGCGCCCGCCGTCAACACGACGACCGGAGACGAAGTTCCAGCACCTACCGAGCTATTTTCTGGCATCTGTGTAGGGGTAGATCATCTCGCCGGTCTTGTATTGCGCCGGCGCGAGGATCGTGACGGTCTTGGGCTCGCGGAATTGCTCGACATCGTGCCCCTTGATGTCGTGGTATTGCGCCCAGATCGGCCGCCCCTCGGTCCACTCGCCGTCGGGGCCAAAGGCGATGTCGCCCATGATCGTGTGGAACGGGTGGCTGTGCATGTATTCGGCAAGCTTGTCGTTATCGAGAGTTTTGCTTGCCTCGATGGCTTGCCCAAGAACCTGCAGTTCACTGTAGGCGAAAGGCGGCAGGAAGTAGCCGAGCAGATCGACCCCTTCGGCCGGCGACCTCGCTTGGTATTTCTTGATGAAATTCATGACGCCTGGGAATTGCATTGTCGGGACCGGCTCCCACAAATCGACATTGACGACGCCGTTGGCCATCTCGCCGAGCTGCATCTTGATTGCTGCCGCCTGCAGTCCGGCAAGACCGCCGCCCAGCATCTTGGTGTTGAGGCCGAGTTCGCCGACCGAACGGAGGATGCCGACCGTGTCCGACGGATAGGAGGCGATGTAGACCAGATCGGGTTGGGCCGCCTGCACGGAGCGAATTATCGGCGCGAAATCGACCGTGCTCGGCGGATAGGCGCGGTCGTAGACGATGCCGATCCCTCTCGCCTTGGCGTGCTGGCGCGCGCTTTCTGCCGCCTTGTGCTGGAATTCAGCGTCGGTGGCGACGATCGCGACGGTCTTCGGCTTCGGGTTCTGCGCCGCCGCCAGGTCGAACCAACCCTCAGCGAAGGTCTTCACCGGCTCGGGGCCGAAGGGCAGCATCGAGAAGTATTTCGGATAGTGAAACTTGTCGTTGGCCGCCAGCGCGAACAGTCCAAAAAACAGCCGGTTGTGCGAGATAGCGACCGGCATCGCCGGCACGACAAGATTGGTACCGTAGCTCGAAATCAACAGGTCGACCTTGTCGATGTCGATCAGCTTCGTGTAGATGCCGGGTACCAGCGAAGGGTTGCTCTGGTCGTCGTAATAGACCAGCTTAACCGGCCGGCCGAGCAGTCCGCCCTCGGCATTGACCTCCTCCTCCCAGATCTTGAAAGCGAGCAGCCCGGTCTTGCCGACGACGGCAAACGGCCCGGTCAATTCCATGCTGAAGCCGATTTTGATCGGTTCCACTGCCCGCGCCTCGGGCGTCGCCGAGCACGCCAGGAGCACTGCCGCCAGCAGCGCCCGAAAAGTGTTTCTCATCCCTCGAGCTCTCTGATTTGCGCCGGCGTCAAAAATCGGGTCTTGGCGCCGCGCAGCAGCAGATAGAGTTTCGCCGTCTCTTCGAGCTCCTCGATCGCGTTCACGGCAGCGTCGAGGTTTGATCCGGCGACGACCGGACCGTGATTGGCAAGCAGCACCGCATGGTGCTCACCGGCAAACCCGCGTACCGCCTCGGCGAGCGCGAGGTCGCCAGGGCGAAAATAGGGAACGAGCGGCAGCCGGCCGACCCGCATCACGTAATAGGCGGTGATCGGCGGCAATACGTCATCGGGGTCGATCTCGGCAAGGCAGGAGACCGCGACCGAATGCGTCGAATGGAGATGGACGACCGCGCCGGTGGTGCGCTGTTCTTCGTACATGACGCGATGCAGAAAACTCTCCTTGGTCGGCGGGTCGCCCGAGACGAGCCGCCCGTCATGGTCGAGCTTTGAGAGGCGCGCCGGGTCGAGGCGGCCGAGCGAGGCGTTGGTCGGGGTCATCAGCCAGCCATCGCCGGTGCGCAGGCTGATATTGCCAGAGGAGCCGGCAGTCAGGCCGCGGGCAAAGATCGACTGGCCGATCGCGCAGATCGCCTCGCGCTCACTCGCCTCGCTCATCTCGTCTCTCCCTCGGACAGCACTGAAAAGGCGCGCAGGAAGAAATCGGGCGCGCCGAAATTGCCGGATTTGAGCCCCAGCGCGAAAGCAGGCTCGCCGAGGCTCACGGTCCACGGCACACCGGGATCGATCTGCCGGCCGATCCGCAGCCCGGTCACTCCCAGCGCCTGCACAATGGCGCCGGCGGTTTCGCCACCGGCAATGACGAACCGCCGGGCCCCACGAGCGGCGAGGCCACGCGCGATCGCAGCGAGGGTCTCCTCGACTAGCGCTCCGGCCCGGTCGCGGCCGAGCCGGTCCTGTACTGCGGCAACCACTGCGGGAGGTGCGGTCGCCGAAATAAGCACGGGCTGATCACCGAGTAATGGCTTCGCCCAGTCGAGCGCTTCCTCGGCGATCATGCGCCCTTCGGCTACGGCGATCGGGTCGATCGTAAAGACCGGCGCCCGCTCCCGCATGTAAGCCACCTGCGCAATGGTCGCGGGCGAGCAGGATCCCGATAAAACCGCCGCAGCGCCAGCTATCGCGGGCAGCCGATCGGCTGCGCCGCTGTCGGCGAGGAGGCCTTGACGGCGGAAATTCTCTGGCAGACCGAGAGCGATCCCGGAGCCTCCGGTGATCAGCTTGAAGTCGGCAGCGGCGGCGCCGATCGCTTCGAGATGGCGATCTTCGACAGCATCGACGATCGTGTGGCGAAACCTCTCCCCCCGCAGTTCGGTGAAGGCGTCACGGATCGCTTCGGCTCCGCGGGCAACCGTGGCAACCGGCACCAACCCCACCCGGTCGCGGGTTTGCCGCTGCAAGACCCGCACAAGGCTCGGGTCACGCATCGGCGTCAACGGATGGTCGCGCATCCCGGACTCCGACAGCAGAACGTCGCCGACGAAGAGATAGCCGCGGTAGATCGTCCGCCCGATTTCGGGGAAGGCTGGGCAGAACAGGGTGAAATCGGCCCCGAGCGCCTCCATCAGCGCCTCGGCGACCGGGCCGATATTGCCCTCATCGGTCGAGTCGAAGGTCGAGCAGTATTTGAACAGGATCTGGCGCGCCCCTGCCCTTTGCAGCCAGGCGAGCGCGGCGAGGCTCCTGTCGACCGCATCCGCCGCCGGGATCGTCCGGCTCTTCAACGCGACGACTACCGCCTCGGCATCCGGGACCGCACTCCCCGGCGCGGGCACGTCGATCAGTTGCACCGTGCGCATCCCGCGCCGCACCAATGTGTTGCACAGGTCGGTGGCGCCGGTGAAATCGTCGGCGATCGCTCCCAACAGCACGCTCATGACGCCCTCCCGTGGGTGTCTTGTGGCGAGCGCGCGGCCCGCTATTCGGAGCCTATCAGGTCTAGCTATCCTGGCGAAAGCGTAGGACATTAGGGCCGTCCGTATCACTTGCGCGTGTCGGCGATGGATGTTGCGGATTGGCTGCGGAAGCTCGGGCTCGAGCAATACGAGCCGGCGTTCCGCGCGAACGATGTCGACGCCGAGGTGCTGCCGAGCCTGACGGCCGAGGATCTGATCAGCATCGGCGTGACCTCGGTGGGCCATCGCCGCAAGCTCCTCGACGCCATCGCCGCGCTCGGCACCGAGGCGCCTGCCGCCACGGTGACTGCCCCGTCACCCGCAAGTGCCGAGCGCCGCCAGCTGACGATGATGTTTTGCGACCTCGTCGGCTCGACCGCGCTGGCCGCCGGGCTCGATCCTGAGGATCTGCGCGAGGTCATCGCTGCGTATCACCGCGCGGTCGCCGATGTCGTAACTGGCTTCGACGGCTTTGTCGCCAAGTACATGGGCGACGGCGTGCTGGTCTATTTCGGCTACCCGCGAGCGCACGAGGACGATGCTGAAGGGGCGGTGCGGGCGGGTCTGGGTTTGGCCGAGGCTGTCGGCCGCCTCGACGTCAAATCCGTCAAGCTGCAAGCGCGGGTCGGGATCGCTACCGGGCTGGTGGTGGTCGGCGATCTGATCGGCGAGGGCTCGGCGCAGGAGCAATCGGTGGTCGGCGAGACGCCCAACCTCGCCGCCCGGCTGCAAGCCCTGGCCGAGCCGGACACCGTCGTCATCGCCGCGGGCACGCGCCGGCTGGTCGGCGATCTCTTCGAGTACCGCGATCTCGGTGCTGTCGAGCTCAAGGGTCTCGCCGCGTCGGTGCCGGCTTGGCAGGTGCTGCGTCCGAGCGTTGTCGCGAGCCGGTTCGAGGCCTTGCGCGGCTCGGCGCTGACCCGGCTGGTCGGCCGCGACGAGGAAATCGACCTGCTATTGCGCCGCTGGGCGCGCGCCAAAGCCGGCGACGGCCAGGTCGTGCTGATCTCCGGCGAACCCGGCATCGGCAAATCGCGCATCATCGCGGCACTGGAGGAACGGCTCCACGCCGAGCCATATCTCCGCTTGCGCTATTTCTGCTCGCCCTATCATCAGGACAGCGCGCTGTACCCCTTTATCGAGCAGCTTGGCCGGGCTCGCCACCCCAGCGCGCCCGGCCTGTCCCTCACGGGCGTCCGGTTGATCATCCCTGATCACGCGTT